>JGI24915J38486_100571_pt1 | contig 29960 bp, 29 predicted proteins | sample LinPfosmplate3_FD_38486 | JGI IMG/M metagenome (IMG submission 38486)
TCGAGCTCGGTACCCGGGGATCCCACGTCGGTTTCTTGATTGACAATCTAACCTCGGTGATGCTGGTCGTGGTTTCGTTTGTATCACTCATGGTGCATATTTATACCATTGGCTACATGGATGACGATGCAGGCTACACTAAGTTTTTTAGTTACATTTCTTTGTTTACCTTCTCCATGTTTATGCTGGTTATGTCAAATAACTTCATGCAATTATTCTTTGGTTGGGAAGCGGTGGGTTTGGTTTCATACTTACTGATTGGTTTTTGGCATCATAAAGAATCAGCGGTCGAGGCTAATTTAAAAGCTTTCTTAGTAAATCGCGTTGGTGATTTTGGTTTCTTGCTCGGCATTGGATTGGTGTTGGCTTTTAGTGGATCATTAGACTATATGGAAGTGTTTTCAAGCTTAAGTGCAACGGCAGGTGTTGAGCTTTGGGGGTTGGATTTAATTACCGTTATTTGTTTATTGTTATTCGTAGGCGCCATGGGCAAATCTGCACAAGTGCCACTGCATGTTTGGTTGCCAGGTTCTATGGAAGGCCCGACACCAATTTCAGCATTGATTCACGCAGCCACTATGGTAACTGCCGGTATCTTTATGGTATCACGCATGTCGCCAATGTTTGAACTTAGCGATGTGGCGTTAACCGTGGTGATGGTGGTAGGTGCAATTACTGCGTTATTCATGGGTTTACTGGGTATTGTACAAAACGATATTAAAAAAGTAGTGGCTTATTCCACGCTTTCACAGCTCGGTTACATGACCGTTGCACTAGGCGTAAGTGCTTACTCTGTTGCAATTTTTCATTTGATGACACACGCTTTCTTCAAGGCATTGTTGTTCTTAGGTGCCGGTTCAGTAATCGTAGCTATGCATCATGAACAAGACATTCGCAAGATGGGTGGCTTGTACAAAAAAATGCCAATTACTTACATCACAGCATTAATTGGTACATTGGCATTAATTGGTTTCCCAGGTTTTGCCGGATTCTACTCAAAAGACATGATTATCGAAGCTGTACATTTTTCATCATTGCCGTATGCTGACTGGGTGTATTACGCCGTTGTAGCAGGCGTGTTCATCACTGCTTTTTATTCTTTAAGAATGTTCTTTTTGGTTTTTCATGGTGAGTCGCGTGTCGATCACCACACTGCAGAACATTTACACGAGCCAGCTAAATCAATCACCGTTCCGTTGATTATATTGGCTATTCCATCAGCCGTTATTGGTTATTTCACCATTGAGCCGATGTTGTTTACAGGTTGGCTTGATAACGCCATTACTGTTTCTTCTTCCCATGTTTCAATGGCTGGGTTAAAGAGTGAATTCCACAGTGCTGGTGCGATGATCTCTCATGCGGTATCTACCTTGCCATTTTGGATGATGGTGGGCGGTATTGCTACAGCGTGGGTATTCTCGCTGTACAGAACGCAATGGGCAGACTGGGTTATGAATAAATTCCACCGTAGTTATTACGTGCTTGATTCGCTTTACGGGTTTGATCGCTTCAATGAAATTGTTTTTGTGAATGGCGTGAAAAAACTGGGTAATTTATTATGGAAAGTGTCAGATATGGGTCTGATTGATAAGATGGCAGTTAATGGCAGCGCTAGATTGGTTGGTTTTATTGGTTCTGTGGTTCGTCCTATTCAAACTGGCTACGTTTATCATTATGCATTTTTTATGATTTTCAGTTTGTTGATAATTTTAACTTGGGTGCTATTTGCAGGCGATAACCCACTACTACAAATCGAGTTTTAACTATGGAACTATTAAGCTTATTAATTTGGTTGCCAATTTTAGGTGGCGCATTGGTTATCTTAATTGGCAATGAACGTGCCGATACGGCTCGTTGGGTCAGTGTGGCAATTTCGATTCTGGTGTTTGTTATGTCGCTCAGTCTTTACACCGAGTTCGATTCATCAACACACCTAATGCAATTTGTGGAAAAAACCTCGTGGATTTCTCAATTTGATATTAATTACCACATTGGCGTTGACGGTATTTCCATGCCACTGATTATTCTCACTACTTTTTCAACCATCTTGGTTCTTATTGCGGGTTGGGAAGTAATTCAGCGCAGAACGGCGCATTACATGGCGGCATTTTTAATGATGGAAGGTTTGATCATTGGTGTATTTTCTGCACTTGACGGTATCTTGTTCTATGCATTTTGGGAAGCCTCACTCATTCCGATGTTACTCATCATTGGTGTTTGGGGTGGCGATAATCGCGTCTATGCTGCTATTAAGTTTTTCTTGTACACGTTCTTGGGCTCGGTGATGATGTTGGTATCACTGATCTACATGTACAACAAAGGTGGTTCATTCTCAATCCTTGACATGCACAATTTAGAGCTAACTCTTGCAGAGCAAAGCTATATTTTCTGGGCATTTTTTGTGGCCTTTGCGGTTAAAGTTCCGATGTTCCCAGTACACACTTGGCTACCGGATGCACACGTACAAGCACCAACGGGTGGCTCGGTGATACTGGCGGCTATTATGTTAAAAATGGGTGGTTATGGCTTCTTCCGTTTTTCATTGCCGATTACGCCTGATGCATCGTTACAATTCTCAGACGTAGTGATTGCCCTGTCATTGATTGCGATTGTTTATATTGGTTTTGTAGCATTAGTACAGCGAGATATGAAAAAACTTATTGCTTATTCGTCAATTTCACACATGGGCTTTGTCACCTTAGGTGTGTTTGCTTTGTTTTCTATTTTAAAAATGGGTGCAGACGGGAATCTTGTGTCATTAAACGGTGGCAGTATTGATGGTGCATTATTAGGTCTTGAAGGTGCGATGGTGCAAATGATTTCACACGGTTTTATCTCGGCTGCCATGTTTTTGGTGGTGGGCGTGCTGTATGATCGATTGCATTCAAGAGAGATTTCAACTTACGGCGGTGTGATTAATTCCATGCCAAAGTTCACTGGCTTTGCCGTGCTGTTTGCCATGGCCAATGCCGGCTTACCGGGTACTTCTGGGTTTGTTGGTGAGTTTATGGTAATCTTGGGCGCTGTTCAAGCTAATATTTGGTATGCAGTGTTAGCAGCAACTACGCTCATTGTTGGTGCGTCTTATACCTTATGGATGGTTAAACGTGTGTTTTGGGGCCCGATTACCAACGATGCCGTAAAAACCTTAAAAGACATCAATGGCCGTGAATTCTTCATTCTGGCAATATTAGCTTTGGCTGTTTTGATCGTAGGTTTGTATCCACAACCAATTATTGAAGTCATGCACGCATCGATTGATCATTTACTCAACCAAGCGTTAACGTCTAAACTTTAAGTACTTATATTATGAACAATACATTTGCATTTGACACTTCATCGTTACTGGTAGCTTTGCCAGAAATCTTTTTATTAAGTGCAATTGTAGTGGTATTACTATTAGATCTTTTCTTAACCAAAGGGTTTAAGCAAGTTACTTATTACTTAACGCAAGCAAGCTTGCTAATAACCGGAGTTCTGTCGTTTAATTTAATCGGACACCCAGAAGCAATCATCTTGGGCAATTCATTTGTGCTCGATAATATGGCATCGGTGTTCAAAGTATTTATGATGGGTGCTACCATGGTAGCGATGGTGTATTCGCGTCATTATTTAACTCAGCATTCGCTTTTCAGGGGCGAATATTTTGTTCTTGTTTTGCTCTCAGTATTGGGCATGATGGTGATGGTGTCTGGCTATAGTTTGCTAACGCTTTATCTTGGTTTAGAAATTCTTTCATTGTCACTTTATACACTGATCGCCATTGCGCGTGAAAGATCGGGCGCAATTGAAGCGGCACTTAAATACTTTGTACTGGGCGCTATTACTTCGGGTTTATTACTTTACGGTATGAGTATGATTTATGGCATTAGTGGCAGTCTTAACATTAGCGACATTGCTGCATTTGCATCGGATGCTAATTTGGGTTCAAGAGAAACGTTAATCATTAACTTTGGCTTAGTATTCTTAGTGATTGGTATTGCCTTCAAACTCGGCGCTGTACCATTCCACATGTGGGTACCAGACGTGTATCAAGGCTCGCCAACCTCAGTAACTATGTTCTTGTCTACCGTGCCTAAAATTGCGGCCGTGGCAATGCTGGTACGCATCTTGATTGATGGATTGGGCGCTATGCATCCTTATTGGTCAGATTTATTTATGGCACTGGCACTCTTATCTATTGCACTTGGTTCAGTCGTAGCACTTATGCAAACCAACATCAAACGTATGTTGGCGTATTCAACTATTTCTCATGTTGGCTTTATCATGCTTGGTTTTGTTACTGGCGTAGTGACGGGTTATGGCGCGGCTACTTTTTACGTGCTGGTTTACGTGTTCATGAGCTTGGCAGCGTTTGGCATAATCATACTTTTGAACAAAAAAGGTTTTGAGGCGGATCAAATTTCAGATTACAAAGGTCTGAGTAAGCATTCACCTTGGTTTGCATTAATGATGTTAATTGTTATGCTGTCAATGGCAGGCGTGCCACCAATGCTTGGATTTTATTCTAAATTCTTTATCTTACAACAATTGGTATCAGCTGGCTTCGTTACCATTGCCATTATTGCTGTTGTGTTTGCAGTGATTAGTGCTTATTACTATTTGCAAATCATCAAGTCAATGTATTTTGAGGATTCAGAGAAAGAGATCGTTGTTTCTGCACCGATGGACATGAAGTTAATCTTATCCATTAATGCGATATTAATCTTGGTGATTGGCTTATTCCCAGATTTTTGGATGAAACTCGCACTTTCTTTATTCTAGGGTACGCACTCCATGCTTAGCCCTAGTTAAAAAACGCACGTTAGAAAATGAAAATTTTAATCAGAAATCTCCCTCGCACACTGTCAGAAAATGAACTTGAAGAATTATTCAAAGTTTATGGCGAAGTGCAATCCTGCACTCTAATATTAGACAAAGCAACCGGCGAATCTAAAGGTTTTGGCTTTGTTGAGATTGCAAAAGTTGGCAACGCAAAAGCAGCCATACAAGCACTCAACGGAAAGCCTATTGATGGCAATAAAATTAGAGTCAAAAAGGCAGAAATTGTAGTGGTCTGACAAACTTGGACACAAAGATAGCCTTATACCCCTCAAGGGGGTACTGAACAGAGTAATACAAACTATAAGGAGGTCAATAAATGACACAAGTAAAAACCAGGAAGCAACGCGTAATGTTTACGGTTGAACAAAAGCTAGATTACGTTAAATTAATGGTCAATGAAGGTTATACCAACAGACAAATTATTGACATATCTGGCGCAGGCCCAACAGCCGTTGCACGCTGGAAGAAGCAATACTTAGCTGAGCTTGGTGGGCAAACGCCAACAAGTGGCAAGGCAATGACACCTGAGCAGCAAGAGATTCAGTCGTTAAAGAAGCAATTGTGGCGAGCCAAACGGGATAACGAGATATTAAAAAAGGCAACAGCCTTGTTCGCTATGGACAATCAGTAACTAATATGATTACCAAGTTGAGCAAGGCTTGTCGGCAATACAATGTGCAAGAGTTATGTGATTTATTTGATCACGCTCGTAGTAGTTATTACTACCAATCTAAGGATAAGCCAATAACTAATTCAACCAAGAGCATTATCAAATCGATGAAGCAAATCTCAATCGAGACTGGGCATACTTATGGTCGTAGAAGGCTTAAATTACAGCTAAATGCTGATGGTTTTAGAGTTGGCACCCATAGAATCAAGACATTAATGAAGATGGCTAATATCAAGGTTATAAAGCCTAAAAAACGTCATTATTATCCCAATACTGGCAAACTGCATAAAAGGGCCGACAATCTACTTGATCGTGACTTTAATCAACAAAAAAGTAATACTCATTGGGTGGGTGATATTACTTATATCAAGACTTACCAAGGTTGGAGTTATTTAGCTTGCGTCCTAGATTTAGCTTCCAGGCAAGTGGTTGGCTGGGCTTTGTCTAAACAACCTAATACTCAGTTAGCTCAAGATGCAATGGATAATGCCATTGATCGATACAATCCAAACACTGATAATTTGATGTTCCATTCAGATCAAGGGACGCAATACTCATCTAAGGCTTTTATTGATTATTGCAGTAAAAACAGCATTACCCAAAGTATGAGCAGAAAAGGCAATTGCTGGGATAATGCAGTAATGGAGCGCTTCTTTAGAAGTCTTAAAGCTGAAAGATTAAATCATCAAAGCTTTGCAAATCATTACGAGGTAGTGCAAAATGTTGAAAGTTATATTTACTTTTATAACTACAAAAGGATTCATTCGGCGATTGGTTATATAACACCCGCTCAAAAGATGGCTGAATTGGAAAAAGTGGCTTGAAATGTGTCCAAGATTAACGGACCACTACATGCCCAATAACAAGAGCATCTGCGAGTGAGGTTTGTTGGGTGTTCTTCCAAGACATTTTTTTGATATTTTATGGTTGTTTTTAGATGGTTTTTATTTTACAGGATTGGTATAATTTGGGTTGATTTATGCAAAGGTCTCAATTTATTTTTTATATGACAAATTATGAGTATAAATATAGCTACAAATTTAAAGAGTAAGTCTATAAAAAAAGTTGATTTATCTGATATTGTGTCTGGATATAAGCATGACTATTTAAAAGGACTAAATATTCTTTTTATTAATATGCCATTAAGAGGCTCATCATTGCCAAACACCCCACCACAGGGTCCGGCGCTACTAGCGTCAAGATTAAGAGAGTATGGTGCCAATCCATTGATTCTTGATTTAAATGGATATCGTTTTCCAATAAATGATGGTGAGTGTAAGGAATACAGAATGTTGTCTTTTCAGGAGGCAGAAGATCTATTTATACAGTATCTAGCACAATATGGCGATCAAGACGTTATAGCATTTTCTGGAATGATAACTACATTGAGATGGCAAGAGGCAATGGCATCTATATGCAGAAAATATCAACCTGATGCATTCTTACTTAGTGGCGGTGGCCTTGCTACACAATTAAAATCAGGCCTATTTGAGTGGATAAATGAGTTGGATGCAGTTGCACATTCAGAAGGTGATGACATCATTCTTGTTATAGCAAAGCATTTAATTGAGAAGAAAAACAAAGCTATAGATTTTAATAATTCTAGTAACCCATACTATATTGGAAGTATTAATGGAAAAGATAGATATGTTTATGCTGGCGATCGACCAAAAAATTTAGAAAGATTGCCGTTTGCAGCTTGGGATTTACTTGATACAGATGTAAATGGTGAAAAAATTCTTGAAAAGTATATAACAACCCCAGTATGGGGTGCGGGTGCAAATAACAGCTCTGCCGCCCCTTTTTCGATGAAGAGAAGTCTTACAACTGTAAGTAGTAGAGGGTGCCCCTATGCATGCACATTTTGTTATAGAGGTGGACAAGGTGAAAGACTTTATGGAGTACGATGTGAAGAGCATTTAGCTAAAGAGGTAAAATGGCTTATTGATACATATAATATAGATTTTGTGGGTTTTCCAGATGATAATTTTGCAGTTGATAAAAAGCGAATTGCTAAACTTCCAGAAGCTTTTAAAGATTTTGATATTAGATGGGGAACGCATACACGGCTGGATGAAGCTGATTCTCGCTTAGAGGGAATGTCAAAGTCAGGTTGTGTTTATATTGGGTTTGGTGCAGAGAGTGCTAGCCCTAAAGTTTTAGATAATATGAAAAAAGGCGGGTTTATTTTAAAGAGAGGTACTGTTGATATTAATGGATATAAATTTCCAAAGACAATGGTAGATGGTATAACCAATACACATAATTACGGCATACATTCAAATTGCACATGGATTATGGGCTACCCTGGAGAGGACCTTGATGATATAAAGACAAGTATTGCATTTATTGAGTGGCAAAAGGAATTGGTAACAAAGGGATTGAAGCCAGGATCTCTAGAATATAAAAGTGCAAGTGAATCTATTAACCAAAACATGTTTGTGGCAACAGCATACCCGGGCACAGAAATGTTCAAACATCCTAAAGTTAAAAAAATGCTTGAAAATAATTTCGGTATTACATTTGATGCAACTGGAAGTCCTGTGATGGATAAAAATTATAAAAAGTATGTTCTTGAGTTGGATGATGCTACTAAGCTTCTCACTAACTCTAATGGAGAGATATTAAATTTTGGAGAGGTTCCAAATGAAAAATTTGTTGAAATTAGAAATCTTGTGGCCAATAGGGAACTGAGTAAAATTTTAGATCTATAGTTAATAATTTATGTTTATTGTGGCAAATAATTACTATTTTAGTTTGGAGTCTTTATGAAAGAAATAGTTGCATTAATACCTGCTAGAAGCGGATCAAAAGGGGTTCCTAATAAAAATATTAGATCTCTTTGTGGTATACCATTAATAGCATTTTCAATAGCAGTCGCTAAAAAGTCAGAGTTAATTGATCGTGTTATCGTATCTACTGATTCAGAAGAATATGCTGCTATAGCTAGAAAATATGGGGCAGAAGTTCCATTTATAAGACCAGCTGAGATATCAGGAGATAATTCAACAGATGTGCAATGGATCGAACATGCGGTCAACTGGTTTGAAAAAAGTGAATCGTTTTTACCAAAATTTTTTGTACATTTAAGGCCAACTACACCAATAAGAGAGCCTAAAGTTATAGATGATGCGATACGAAGTTTTATTGATAGTGATTATACAGCTCTGAGATCATGCCATAAGATGTCTGAATCATCATATAAAACTTTTGAGATTGAAGACAATAAATTAAAACTTTTATGTAGCGGTGATTTTGACATTGAAAGTGCTAACCTTAATAGACAATCTCACCCTGATACATTTAATGCTAATGGTTATATCGATATAGTTCGATCTGATATGGTAAAAAATTACGGACTAATGCACGGTAGTAAAGTACAAGCATTTGTTACAGAAATATCACACGAAATAGATGAAATTAGTGATATTGAATTATTGGAATATGTGATCCAAGGAAAAACAGAATACGTTAAATCATTATTTGATTTGTAAATCTTGAATTCGCATAACAAGTGCAATTTTACTTGTAAGTAAATAGCCAGTTGTAATAAACTTTGCTATTTTCTTACCACAGGAAATTGCAATGTACTACCAACAACTGACTAAAGATGAACGATACCAGATAAAAGCCTGTTTGCAAATAGATATGAAACAAGTGGATATAGCCAAACTACTCAAAAGAAGTCCAGCAACCATCTCTCGAGAGATTAAGCGCAATACTGGTAAACGAGGTTATCGACCCAAACAAGCCAATGATCAAGCTACAATGCGTAGATTAATTGCCGAAAAGTCTATTAAACTAACCAATGAACTTAAACAAGACATTGTCAAACTAATTAAACAAGACATTGTCAAACTAATTAAACAAGAACTCAGCCCAGAGCAAGTTTGTGACTATTTGGTAACACACGGTAAAACTAAGCTGCATCATGAGACTATATATAGGATGCTGTTACAGGATAAGCGCAATGGCGGCACACTGTATAAACATCTTAGGCATTTGCATAAAAGCCATCGTAAGCGTTATGGAAGTTACGAACGCAGAGGGCGAATAAAAAACGCAGTCAGTATTGAACAGCGCCCAGCCATTGTTGACTCTAGATCTAGAATTGGCGACTGGGAAGGTGATACTGTCATTGGTAAAGACCATAAGAGTGCCATCTATACACTGGTAGATCGTAAATCACTTTATACTGTTATTGTTAAGCTCAATGGCAAGAATGCCACTGAGTTGGTCGATAAGACCCTTAAAGTGCTAGAGCCAATGTCAAGCAAGATCCATACTATTACTTATGATAATGGCTTGGAGTTCGCTGAACATGAGCGCATGGCAAAGGCATTGGATGTTGATATTTATTTTGCTCATCCATACTCTTCTTGGGAAAGAGGCATTAACGAGAATACTAATGGTTTAATTAGACAGTACTTCCCAAAGGGTACTGATTTTAACAAGGTGACAAATTCACAGATTGAATTTGTCATGAAGCGACTCAATACTAGACCTCGAAAAACGCGAGGTGGTAAACAACCTGTTGAGTTATTTTTAGGAAAGGCTGTTGATTTATTAACGCCTAGAGATAATTGCACTTAATGTGCGAATTCAAGAATTTTAGTTATTAAATGAGGCCTTTGAATAATTCAAAATTTCCATCCCAAATTTAATCCTTTTTTATTTTTTCCAAAAAATTTCCTAGATTTTTTCATACTTTCCATAAAATCTAAAAAATCACCTTTAACTCTAAACTTTTAACGCTTGTTTTCTTACTTTTTACCATCTTGTTACTCATGGGACGCAATAATCCCTTAAGTCTTTCAATTGCTGTATTTCTTTAAAAATATTCATCCCCGTTTTAAGATTATGACTCATAGCGATCAGTTGCGCTCTGGTTTTGTTTCTCTGTAATCCAAGGTATCTGGCTTTGCCTAAGCCGTGATGAAGTTTAAGCAGTCCAAAAGTTCTCTCGACAACATAGCGAATCGATGAGCACTGCTTGTTGTCTTGCTTTTGCTGTTGTGTAAGTGGTTTGTTTCTATAGGCTCTATGCAAGATTTTATTATTATGCTTGCCAAGCTTCTTGTCATTCAGTTTATTGGCGTAGGCACTGTCAGCGTAGACTTGCCCACCGACTTTTAGTTTATCTTTGGATTTGTTAATATCAAGCAGCTCATCAAGCTCTTGTGAGTCATGGACATTACCAGGAGTATAAGTCATATTTTTAACAAAACCATCTTCGTCAGTATTAGCGTGCATTTTAAAACCATAAGTGGTTTTACGCTTGCCATCGGCCGCTATCTTGACATTATATTTTACCTCTGGGTCTTGGGTATTGTTACCGTCTTTGCCTTTACGCTTGCGCGATTGTTTGGCCTCTATGACGGTGGCATCAATGATGTTGATTGAGCCAACTGAGACAATAACTGAGTTTTGCTCCAAGTGGGTATTGATTTGCTCAAGTAGCGGTTCTAAAAGATTCTCAGTGTTTAATAGCTGCCTGAAACGCCAAATGCTAGAGTGGTCTGGCACGCTTTCAGATAAAGACAAATCAATAAAACGCCTAAACATTAAGTCTCTGGCAATCTGTTTTTCTAAGGCTTCATCGCTAAGGTTATACCAAGCCTGAAGGATAAGAATCTTAAACATCATCAATGGCGGATAGGCAGGCGCACCTCGTACTGATGAATATAGATTGGATAGAGTCTTCTCTATCTCAGGTCAAAAGATGATGTTGTGCACATCATCAAGTTCTGATAGGGATTTGTGCTCAATAACAAGAGCATCTGCGAGTGAGGTTTGTTGGGTGTTCTTCCAAGACATTTTTTTGATATTTTATGGTTGTTTTTAGATGGTTTTTATTTTACAGGATTGGTATAATTTGGGTTGATTTATGCAAAGGTCTCAATTAAAGTGAAAACACCATGATATCAGTATTCGGTTCAAAAGTTGGCAATGAGGAAATACTACAGGTAAGCGAATCAATAAATAATCAATGGTTGGGAATGGGCCCAAAAGTAAAAAAATTTGAAAATATTTTTTTCAAAACGTCTACATATTGATAATTTTATAATGGTTGACAGTGGTTCAAATGCGTTATATATGGCATGTAAACTACTAAACCTTAAAAAAGGTTCCGAAATAATTGTACCTTCCTTTACTTGGGTTGCGTGTGCAAATTCAGTAATACTTGCAGGCTACAAACCTGTTTTTTGTGATGTAGATCTTACATCTATGAATATTACAGTAGAGAATATTAAACCACATATTACTGAAAAGACTGGTGCAATTATGGTAGTTCATTATGCTGGATTGCCAGTTGATATGGATTCAATATTGTCTTTGGAACTTCCTGTTATTGAAGATGCAGCACATGCAGTTGATTCTATTTACAAAGGGAAGTCTTGTGGAAGTATTGGTGATGTTGGTATTTATAGTTTTGATGCAATAAAAAATCTTGCAGTTGGGGAAGGTGGTGGTTTGACAATGAAAAGTAGCGAGCTGTTTGATCGTGCAAAGGTGTTACGTTATTGCGGTATTGGAAAATCAGGTTTTGATGCGTCAGAAAAAAATCATAAATGGTGGGAGTACGATATAAGAGAATCATTTATTAAGATGAATCCATCTGATATCTCAGCAGCAATTGGCATAGCGCAAATAGAAAAACTTAACGAATTACAATTAACTAGGAAAAGTATATGGGATTACTATCATAGAAGTTTTTCTAATATAGAGGAAATTATTACACCATTAGAATCGAACCCGGATGACAAGCATTCATATTTTACGTATGCTATTCGTGTTAAGAATAGAGATGAACTTGCAAAATATTTACTAGACAATGGTGTTTATACTACTGTGCGTTATCATCCACTTCATTTGAATGAAATATACAAGCAAACATACAAGATTTTGCCTAATTGCGAAACCCTTAATGATGAAGCATTGAATATCCCGTTGCACCCAAATATGAGTGCTCAAGACGCTGATGTAGTTGTTGAGCTAATTAGCTCTTTTTTAAGAAAAAATAAGTTTTAATGATAAGCTTAGAATATACTGTAATTCTATTTGTGATAACGTAGATTTCATATATCATGATATGAGAGTGGTGGCAGAGAATGATTATAGCGTAAAACAAAAAATACTTTCTTCTAGGCAGCTTGAACAACCTGTATTGATTGATTTGTTAATTAATGATAATGCAATTCTTAACTCTTCTGTCATGGTAAGAAGATCGCTTTTAGTAAAAATTGGTGATATTAATGAAAGTAAAAAAATGATAGCATCAGAGGACTATAATACATGGTTAAGAATTGCTAAAATTACTGATAATTTTTTGTACATCCCAAAAGTACTAGGTAGTTACTTTGTGCATTCAAGTGGTGCTTCTAATAAAGACATGTATAGCTCTGTTATATATGCCACTAAAGAATTTATGACATATATTACCCCTAGACAAAGGAAAAAAATTAAAGTACAGCGCGTGTATGTAAGGGCTCGATATAAATATCTCAACAATGAGAGAGGAGCAGCTGTTAAGGCTTTATTATTTTTTTGTTTAAACTATGGTGATATTACGATAAAGATTAAGTCTGCATATATGCTTTTAAGTACTGCTGTACTATCTATAATAAGAAAAATCACTCGTAATAAAGAGGTTGTTTTTAAATAGGTATGCATATTTATTGGAAAGACCCAGAATCAGGTGTAGAAATAATAAAAAAAGGTGATTTTTTTATATCCGAGTCGAACAAAAAATATAGAATTCTTAATAAAATTCCTAGATTTGTTAATAAAAAAAATTATACTAATGCATTTGGAATACAATGGAACTATTTTAAAAAAACTCAGTTAGATTCATACTCTAAATTTCCATTATCTGAACAGCGTCTTAAAAGGTGTCTTGGAAAAGATCTTTTTTTAAATCTCAAAGGAAAGCTTGTATTAGAGGCGGGCTGTGGTGCTGGCAGATTTACTGAAATATTGCTTGATAATAATGCAGGTGTTGTTTCTATTGACATGAGTAATGCTGTTGAGGCAAATCAAGAAAATTTTCCACAAAATGAACATCATGTTATTGCACAAGCTGACATCTGTAAATTGCCCTTCATAGAAGAGCAGTTTGACATAGTGTTATGTCTTGGTGTTATTCAGCATACGAAGCATCCAGAACAAACACTAAAAGCATTATATGAGCAGGTAAAACCTGGTGGATGGTTAATTGTAGATCATTATATTTTTTCCTGGAGTTACGCAACTCAAATTGCAAAAATAGTGTCTCGTTTTGTATTAAAACGCATTAAGCCTGAGAAGTCATTTCTAATTACCGGTTTTTTGGTCAAAGTGTTTTTACCCTTGCACAGGCTTGGTAAAGGGTCTAGAATTTGGCAGGCTATTATGAGAAGGGTAACTCCGGTTGTTTCTTATTATAATGATTTTCCGGAACTATCAGACGAGCTACAAGAGGAGTGGGCATTATTAGACACTCATGACAATCTTACGGATTATTATAAACACTTTACTACTAAAAGAAAGTTTAAACACTCTATGAAAGAGTTAGGTATGGATAATGTTGAGTGTTGGAATGCCGGCATTGGTGTAGAAGGAAGAGGTAAAAAACCAAATTAATTTTACAAATGCCTAATAAAAAAAATTTAAGTGTTCTTATGGTCACCGGAGTATATTATCCTGAAGTAAATGGAGCTGTATTGCAATGTAAGAGAATAATTTCATTACTTAAAATAAAGGTTAATTTTATTGTCATTACTTCATCAAGGCACAAGCATTTAATTGATAATGATGTTGTTGATGGTGTAAATGTATTTCGATCTTATATCGGCAATAGTGGTGCTAAATTATTACAAATAATTAAGATTTTTTCGGTATTTTTAACTAAGAGATTTGATATTGTACATCTACATGGATTTTCATCAAGATCAGCTTTAATAGTATTAATTTCCAAATTATTTCATAAAAAAGTCATTATTAAAATGACATCTTTTGGTCATGATGACACTGCTTCTATAAAAAATAAAAGCAGATTATATTTCTTAATTTTTTCTTTAGCTGATACTTATATTGGAGTATCACCAATATTTAAAGAAATGTATCGTAAGTCAGAATTAGATGAGTGCAAATATTATCAGATTCCTAATGGCGTGGATACTAATCTATTCTTACCATTAGAGAGCGTTAAAGAAAAGAACGAGCTTCGTTCTGAACTCGGGTTACCAATTGATATCAGTTTAATTTTAGTTGTTGGTCATTTTTCCATAGACAAGTCGGCTAATCATGTTTTGGACGCCTGGTTGAGAATACAGAAAGAGTCTAATAATCAATCTGGAATAGTCTTTATTGGAAGTACTAACAATAATAGTTTTGAAGTGGACAGGAATATAGTGAATTCAATATATTCTAAATCTAAGCAGTTTATTGGAGAGAGAGTGTTTTTTGTTGAAAAAACCAATCATATTGAACAATATTATCAGGCGGCAGATGTGTATGTACTTTCATCGGTAAGAGAGGGACTGCCCAATGCATTATTAGAAGCAATGTCATGTGCTTTACCTGTAATATCGACAAGACTAAAAGGCATTACTGATTGGGTTTTAAATCACAACGTCAATGGCATGATGTATGATTATGGGGATATTGATGCCTTGGGGATTCTATTAGGGAGTTTATTACAAGATAATAATCTTTGTAAACATATTGGTTTGAATGCAAGAACAACAATTAAAGATAACTTTAATATTTTATCAACTGCGGAAAAAATACATAAAATTTATGAAGACTTATAGACTGAGACCTTTGCATAAATCAACCCAAATCAACCCAAATTATACCAATCATAACCCCTATCCAGTAAAATAAAAACCACCTAATTAACCAATAAAAAACCTAAAAAATGTCCTGGAAGAACACTCAACAAACCTCATTAGCAGATACCCTTGTTATCGAGCATAAATCCCTATCAGAGCTTGATGATGTGCATAACATCATCTTTTGGCCTGGGATAGAGCAAACGCTCTCTAGCCTATATTCATCGGTACGTGGTGCGCCTGCCTTCCGTCATTGATGATTCGGCCTTTAAGATTGTCTTTTTGGCTATTGAAGCAGCTAGTAAAAAATGGAGTATGCCGATACGAAATTGGCCACAAGCAATGAATCAGTTTATAATCTTACATGAGGATAGATTGAAAGATTATGTCTGATTCTTAACAGAGGTGTTTACACGTTTTAATTTACAGGGTCGTCAAACTACTTAATAAATCAGCCAATGGACAGTAAAATCATACCATTGACTGTCACTATGTCAATCTCAGAAACCATACACCAAGCTAAATCAGAACTTGGAACTAATTAGTTGTTTTTAGAGACTACACAATATTGCTAAATGACAATAACCAAACAAAATTTTATTATATTTTCGTCTATTGATTGGACAACTCATTGGCAGTTACATCATCAACTGGCTACATCACTTGTTTCTGCTGGAAATAGGGTTCTTTTTGTAGAAAATACAGGTGTTAGGTCAGCTAATATAGGTGATTTAGGACGACTTAGCGAGCGTATTTCCAACTGGAGAAAGGGTTTGCATGGTTTTTCTAGTATTGACGGAGACAACTTGACTTCATATTCTCCAGTATTACTGCCATTTCCTTATTCTAAGTTGTCATTACTTTTCAATAAAAAGATATTTAATTTATCTATATCTAGGTGGGCGAAAGCGAGTAATTTTAGTAATCCTATTGTTATCTCTTTCCTTCCAACCCCGTTAATTCAAAGCGCAATAAAAACTATTGATCCGGTATTAACTGTTTATTATTGTGCAAATAATATGGCAGAATCGTCAGAGTCAGCTAGCCAAATTAGACCTTATGAGGATTATTTTTTTAAAAGAGTCAACATTGTATTTACAGCTGCTTATGTTATTCAAGAGCGTGCAGAGAGATTTTCTGAAAAAGTGTTCTATTTCCCTCCTGGGATTGATTTTGATAAATTTAAGGCTGCATTAGATGGCGACAAAATTCCAGATGATATTAAAAGCATTACTGGGCCAATAGTTGGTTATATTGGTACATTGGGTAGGGTGCTTGACCAAGAGTTGCTTTGCACTTTAGCCGATCAATGCATTGACTTTACTATTGTATTGATCGGGCCAGAATATACAAATATTGATGCTTTAAAAACCAAATCAAATATAGTGTTTTTAGGTGCCAAACCTCATAATCTATTGCCTTATTATATAAAAGAATTCGATGTTGGAATAGTTCCATATGTCTGTAATGACTTTACAGAGGGTGTGTATCCGTCTAAGTTGAATGAATACTTAGCTATGGGAATTCCTGCAGTGTCAACAAATTTACGTGAAGTTCGAGAGTCTAAAGAAGTATATGGTGAAGCTGCAATTATTGCAAACAATACAAAGGAATTTATAAATGCAGTTAAATCATTGGTTTTTGAAAAAGATGATGTCCTTCGCAAAGAGAAAAGAATACAAATTGCAAAAGAGAATAGTTGGGAGTCACGCTTTAAAGGCATATCAGAGATTCTTAGAAAAGAAATTTCTTCTCTAGAAAAACAACCTATAGAAATTAACTGGAAAGAGAGATTTAACAGTTATTTTAATCTTCGGTCAAAGCGTAGAAAACTGGCATTTTCGACTATATTTGGCTTGTTGGTAATTTTTTATAGTCCTTTATTCTGGTTTGTGGGGGAGCAGTTAATTGTTAGTGATTCTCCTAAAAAATCAGATGCAATTGTCGTATTTAGTGGTGATGGAGAAGTCAGTTACCAAAACCTAAGTTATCAGAAAAGGGCGTTGGATGCTGTAAGGTTTTACAAGGAAGGCTATGCAGATAAGGTATTTTTATCTTCAGGAAGGGAACAGGCTATTGCAGATGTAGAGATGATTAGACTTTATCTAGTTAGTAAAGGCGTGCCGGAGTTGTCTATCTATATACTTGAAATTTATCCTAATAGTACTCATCAGAATGTCATAATGGTTAAGGAAAATTTAGAAAAAAATAACGTAAAATCAATTTTATTTTTAACAGCTCCTTATCATTTACGCCGTGCGTTATTAACATGGAAGAAAAATGCACCAAACATTGAAGTTACTAGTCCCAATTTAGTAAATTCATCATATAGTGGTATGCAGTGGAGCCTAGGTTTAGACAAAATGAGAGTGATTGTATATGAGTATATTGCAATTGTACATAATTGGCTCATTGGAAGAATTTAAGTATAGTCTGATTGATAAATTATAGGAAGTATACAAATAATTGAAAACAATAATTTATTTCGTTTCAGAAGATTGGTATTTTTGTTCACATAGGTTACCCATTGCACGTAAGGCCTTGGCAGAAGGCTTTAAAGTAGTTGTTGTTACAAGGGTTAGTAATCATAGAGATATTATTGAATCAGAGGGTTTTGAGTTAGCACCAATAGAAATTAAAAGAGGTGGTATAAATTTATTCTCCGAACTTAGGACTATTTCTACACTTTATTCGTATTACAAACAATATAATCCAGATATAGTTCATCATGTTGCTATAAAGCCGGTAATTTACGGAACACTGGTTGCAAGATTGATTGGCTCAATAAAGATTGTTAACGCGATGGCGGGTCTGGGCTTTGTTTTTATATCTAATAAGAAGAGGGTAAAGCTGTTACGTTTTTTTGTTCATCAATTATTCCGATTTTTATTTAACAATAAAAATGGGCAATTAATTTTACAAAACAAAGATGATCTCGAGTATTTCTTTAAAAATAAATTAGTTAATAATGAAAACGTGACGATAGTTCGTGGTTCTGGTGTTGATATAAAAAAATTTATCCCTACTGATGAATCTACAGGTGTTCCAATTGTAATACTTGCCTCAAGAATGCTTTGGGATAAAGGTGTTGGGGAATTTGTTAATGCGGCAAGAGTATTAAAACAAGAAGGAGTTGCAACTCGTTTTGTTTTGGTTGGTGATAGCGACCCTGAGAATCCGGCCTCAATACCTAACGCTCAACTTAGTGAATGGCATGAACTTGGTATAGTAGAATGGTGGGGAGAGAGGGGCAATATGCACGAGATGTTAACTCAAGCGCATATTGTTTGTTTACCATCATATCGGGAAGGCTTGCCTAAAGTGTTGCTCGAAGCTGCATCTTGTGGAAGGGCAATTATTGCCACTGATGTGCCAGGTTGTCGAGAAATTGTTCATAATGGTGAGAATGGAATACTTGTTCAACTGAAGAATGCTAATTCTCTTGCTAACGCAATTAAAGAATTAATTAATAATCCTGAAAAAAGGAAAATTATGGGTACAAATGGACGAAGACTTGTTGAGAATGAATTTTCAGAAGAGACAGTAGTTTCTCAAACTTTGAAAGTTTATCAAGAGCTGTTAGCCTAAATGTTGAATGTCTTAGTGACAGGTGCAACAGGATTTGTTGGCCAACATTTAATTGAATATCTTAAATTAAATGGATACAATATTAAGGCTATTTCAAGAAATTTAATACTTGGCGTAGATACGGTCATTTGTGATTTTTTAAAGGACGACATTCCAGATAATGCATTGAAAGGTATCGATATTGTATTTCATTTAGCGGGTTATGCACATGACTTGAAAAGTGAATCAGGAATAGAACAGACTTATCAAAAAATAAATGTTGATATTACTGCCAAACTCCTGTCACTGTCAGTTAAAAATAACGTTAAAAAGTTTATTTTTGTGAGTAGTGTTAAAGCAGGTGGGGTTTCTAGGCAAGGTAAATGTGCTACTGAAAAATCCTTATCTGAACCAGATGGGGTGTATGGAAAAACTAAACGAGAGGCAGAGTTAAAGGTATTAGAGGCAGGTAGAAAGTCTGACATGCATGTGTCGATTCTACGTCCTGCTTTAATTTATGGATCAAAGGTAAAAGGCAATTTGCATTTAATGATGCAGGGAATAAAGAAAGGCTGGTTTCCACCATTACCAGAGATTGGGAATAGACGCTCTATGATTCATGTGGATGATATTGTTCGAGCGCTTTTGTTGCTTGCTAATAATAAAAAATCCAATGGTGAGGTGTTTATAGCGACAGATGGTAGGGTATATTCTTCTCGTAATATATATGAAGCCATGTGTTACGTATTAGATAAAAATATTCCCAATTGGAGCGTACCTCGGCTTTTATTTAATGTTATAGCTCGCCTAAGTAGTGGTTTCAAATATAAAATAGACAAATTATTAGGAGATGAGTGTTATTCTTCCCAGAAATTACAGTCTTTAGGGTTTAAAGCACAGAAGCAATTAAGGCAGATGAATGAAACGGATTTTTGATGTAGTGTTAAGCGTTATTCTTTTGACTGTCTTGATATTGCCAATGTTGTTAATCGCACTATTAATACGATTTACATCAGATGGCCAGGCTCTGTATTGGTCAGATAGAGTTGGAAAAAATGGTGTGTTTTTTAAAATGCCAAAGTTTCGCTCAATGCAAACTAATACCCCTGTTGTTGCAACGCATTTAATGAAGCAACCGGATAAATTTTTATCGCCTGTTGGCGGGTTTCTTCGCCGTTCAAGTTTGGATGAATTGCCGCAACTATTTTCTATCTTGGAAGGTGATATGAGTTTTGTAGGACCTAGACCTGCCTTATTTAATCAAGATGATTTAATTGCTTTGCGTGTAGAAAAAAAAGTGGATCGGCTAATGCCAGGTATTACAGGCTGGGCACAGGTCAATGGCCGGGATGAATTATCAATATTAGACAAAGTTGATTTTGAAGTGGAATATTTGAACAACCAATCACTATTGTTCGACATAAAAATACTATGGATGACTTTTGTAAAGGTTATTAAGAGAGTTGGAGTGGTGCATTGATTGATAGAATCATTTCATTTTCTCGTAGAGGTAAACAGTTAGCGATGATATTGACTGACTCTGTATTTTTAATTTTAATTTTATTATTCTCATTTTCATTAAGGTTAGGCTATTGGTATTGGCCAGAAGATACTAATTTATTATTGGCAATTTTTAGTGCGCCAGTAATCGCTTTTTTAATTTTTGTTAAATTTGGTTTGTATAGAGCGATTATTCGCTTTATTGGTTTTAGGACAGTATGGGCAATTGCCCAGGCAGTATCAATCTATGCAGTAATCTGGGGCGTTATTGGTTTTATGATTGCGGTTGAGGGAATCCCACGTTCGGTTATCTTAATCAATTGGGCCTTAACTCTATTAGTAATAGGGGGCTTACGTCTGAGTGCACGTTGGTTATTTTCAGAAACATACAATAGTAGCAATTCAAAACGAAAAAATGTTGTGATTTATGGTGCTGGCTCTGCTGGTAGGCAATTATCAATAGCGTTAATGCAGTCAAAAGAATACAATCCAGTAGCCTTTTTAGACGATGAAAGTAAAATACATGGACATTCTATTAACGGGTTAGAGATTGTTTCATCGAGTAATCTAAATCGTTTAATTAATGAAAAAAATGTAGCTGAAATTCTACTGGCTATTCCTTCAATATCCCGTGTGCGCCGTAATGAGATCATTAGTTTTCTCGAGCCTTATCCAGTTTTGGTTCGTTCATTACCAGGTGTGGCTGAGTTGGCACAAGGCAAGGTAAAAGTTACTGATTTATATGGAATTAGCATTGAAGACTTATTAGGTCGTGATGCTGTACCTGTAAAGGAAGAATTGTTAAGTTTTAATATCTTGGATAAAGTAGTAATGGTCACTGGCGCAGGTGGATCAATTGGATCTGAACTTTGTCGGCAAATTTTATTGTTGAAACCTAAAATATTAATACTATATGAGTTGAATGAATTTGCCCTTTATACAATTAACAAAGAGTTACTAGACTTAAGTGTTATAAATATAGGGGTATTCCCAATACTAGGATCTGTAAATAATGCAAAACGATTAAGTAGAGTATTTAAAAAGTTTGGTGTGCAAACAATATATCATGCGGCCGCATATAAACATGTACCAATGGTGGAGTTCAATAATTCAGAAGGGGTGAGTAATAATATTTTTGGTACACTTAATATGGCAAAAACTGCCATTGATGAAGGCGTTAAAACCTTTGTATTAATTTCAACAGATAAAGCCGTACGCCCTACTAATACAATGGGGACAACTAAGCGTTTTGCTGAAATGATATTGCAAGCGTTATCAAAAGAACAGAATAAGACTCGATTTACCATGGTGCGTTTTGGCAATGTGCTCGACTCTAGTGGATCGGTGATACCACTGTTTAAAAAACAAATTAAGGATGGTGGTCCAGTTACAGTGACTGATAAAGATATTATTCGTTACTTCATGACCATACCCGAAGCAGTTGAACTTGTAATTCAAGCTGGCGCTATGGGGCAGGGTGGCGATGTATTTGTATTGGACATGGGCGAGCCTATTCGTATTGTAGATTTAGCTAAAAAAATGATCCACTTAAGTGGCCTGCAAGTGAAAGATAGTACTAATCCTGATGGCGATATTGAGATTAAATATATAGGCCTTAGATCTGGAGAAAAGTTGTATGAAGAGTTGTTGATTGGAGACAATGTGTTAGAAACTGATAACCCAATGATTATGCGTGCTCAAGAAGGTACGTTAGATTGGAATGATTTAAAGTTGCTTTTAGATAAATTAGAGAAAGCCATTAATAGCGATGATCAAAAGAAATTACGTGAGCTGCTGATAAAGGCTGTACCGGAATTCGAGCCCCAATGTGATATTAAGGATTTATTGTACTCAGGTTAAATAATTCTTTGTTCTTTAGCAAAATAATTAGTGGCTTTAACATAGCCTTTGACGCTTCCACAGTCAAAACGCCTGCCTTTAAATTTATAAGCAATCACTCTACCTTCTTTGGCTTGAGTGAGTAGTGCATCTGTGATTTGAATTTCACCACCTTTGCCGGGTTTGGTGTTTCTAAGAATATCAAAAATATCCGGCGTTAAAACATAGCGACCAATGATAGCCATATTAGTTGGCGCATCTTTTGGATCTGGTTTTTCAATCATGTCAGTAACACGATAAGTATCGTCTGTGCTGTCAACTAGATCGCCAGCAATGACGCCATATTTATCAGTTTGATCCATTGGCACTTCTTCAATGGCTATTACAGAGCATTGGTATTTATTATAAATCTCTACCATTTGTGTTAGCACGCTGTCTCCATTATTGATGCACAAATCATCTGCTAGATGGACGGCAAATGCCTCGTTGCCAATTAAAGGCTCTCCGGTTAGGATCGCATGACCCAAACCCAGCATTTGTTTTTGACGTACGTAGGTAAAGGTAGAATTCTTGCAAACTTCGTTCACTTCTTTAAGTAATATCTCTTTTTTAGTGCCTTTGATTTGAATTTCTAGTTCCAGTGATCTATCAAAGTGGTCTTCAATGGCTCGTTTGCCTTTACCAGTTACAATCGCCATATTGTTCATACCGGCTGATAACGCCTCTTCTACGGCATATTGAAGTAAGGGTTTGGTAAGAATTGGCAGCATTTCTTTTGGCACGGCTTTAGTGGCAGGTAGAAAACGTGTGCCATAACCGGCAGCTGGAAATAAACACTTTTTAATCATTGTTTGTCCTTAATTTCTTTTAATTTTTGTATAAGAATTTGTTTTCCAGACTCTACACCTGGCTGATCATAAGTATTGATATTAAGCAAATCACCAACGAGTGAAGTAAGTAACTCGTAGTAATAAATTAGCTGCCCAATACTGAATTCGTCTTGTTTTTGAATGGTAATTTCATCAAGTGGAATTCTTTCTGAAGCACTCAATGACTTAATAATAGAGTCTTCTTGAAGGTTGATCAGTGTTGAGAATTTCACATTGTTGATTAAATCCAGGTCCTCTAAGTCTTCTAATGTAATGTTTGGAATAGCTTGCTGGTCATTGAATTTTTTAAGCTTAATAAAAGTAACGCTTTTATCTCTTGTGCCTTCGGCAAGTAGCTGCAAGAAAGAGTGCTGGTCTTTTGGTCCTGTGAGTCCAATAGGCGTTAAGCCAACGTTAAATGCTGAATTTTTTTGTTTTTTGCCTAGACTTTCACCCCAGAGCTGTACGTACCAATCATTAAAAAATGAAAGTGAATCGGTATAAGAAAATATGGCATTAATATTGTAGTTGGTTGAATTTTTAGCATAAAAATTGGCTTTTTTTAGTAATGCTTCTTGCATATAGCCTTTTTCAAAAAAGCTTTTTTTAATTTTAGTCGCACCTTTCAGTAGGCAATCAATCTGAATACCAACCAGTATTAACGGGATAAGCCCTACGGCACTTAGTACTGAAAAACGACCACCTACATTGTCTTGAATATTCACAATAAGTCCGCCAACTTTTTTAGCGTGTTTTTCTAATGGTGAGTTTTTATCGGTAATAAAAGTAAATGGAAAGAGGTTAGTTGCTGAGCCATTAATCAAACCAAGTGTGTATTTGTAAGCAGCAATAGTTTCAATGGTAGACCCAGACTTAGAGATGATTAAAAAATGTGTTGAGTCAAGATTTAAGTCGGCACAAATATTAGCAATGGTAGTAGGATCTGTACTGTCGATAAAGTGTAAGTTTCGCTTAAGTTTTCTAACTGGTTTGATAAAATGATAAACTGCTTTAGCGCCTAAACTTGAGCCACCAATGCCAATAATGACAACATCAGTAATGCTATCTAACCCCTGACGTTTATCTAATTGCTTTAAATAATTACCTATGTAATTAGTATCTTGTTCTGGCAAGCTGTAATAGCCAATCTTATCTGTTTCTTTTTGAATTCGAATTAATAGTTTTTTTTCATAGTCAGAGCTGAAATGTAGTGTGTTAATCATAAGCGTTATTCTACCGTAACTGATTTAGCCAAGTTACGAGGTTGGTCAACATCAGTTCCTTTGATTAGTGCTACGTGGTAGCTGAGTAATTGCAGTGGAATGGTAAAAATAATTGGTGCAGTAATACGTCCTAAGTCAGTTGTAGTGGGCACAATTGTCATGCCTTGCATTGGAGCGACTTTTGCAGCTTCATCTTCAAATACAATCATTTGTGAGCCTCTTGATTTAACTTCTTGAAGGTTAGATTTGAGTTTGTCCAAAAGTTTGTCATTAGGTGCTACAGCGATCACTGGTGTGTCTTTGTCAATTAGAGCGATGGGGCCGTGTTTGAGTTCACCAGCAGGGAAGGCTTCAGCGTGAATGTAGCTAATTTCTTTAAGTTTTAGTGCGCCTTCCATGGCAACGGCATGCATAGTACCACGACCTAGAAAAATTGCATTAAACTTATTTTTAAAAGTTTTAGCCAGTTCAATGATTTGATCTTCTTGCTCTAGGGTTTTTTTAATTAATCCTGGTAATCGATTTAGACCCTCTACAATTTTTAGCTCTTGTTGTTTTGATACTTGATTATGACACTTCCCAATCGCAACAGCCAATAGTGCAAGCGATACCAGTTGAGTGGTAAAAGCTTTGGTAGATGCCACACCGATTTCAGGTCCAGCATGGGTTAAAAAAGTGAGTTCTGATTCACGAGTGAGTGATGATTCAGCTGAGTTGCAAATGGTGAGTGTGTGAATTTTCTTAGAACGTTTTTTAATTGCTTTTAGCGCTTCTAGAGTATCGGCAGTTTCTCCACTTTGGGAAATAGTAATAAATAGAGTATCGTCTAAAATAACAGGATTCCGGTAGCGGTATTCACTAGCCACCTCAATATGGGTTGGAATTTTGGCAATGTCCTCTAGCCAATATTTGGCTACTAGGCCTGCATGGTAGCTAGTTCCACAAGCGATAATTTGAATGTGCTTGGTATTCTTAAAGATGGCTTTAGCATTGTGTCCAAAGGCTGATGTCAGTACACTACCTTTAGTGATACGAGATTCTAAAGTATCACGAATGGCTTGTGGTTGTTCAAAGATTTCTTTAAGCATGTAATGAGCATATTTACCTTTTGATACTTGGCCACTTTTAAGTTTTGAGGTTATTATCTCTCGCTCGACTTTATTACCATCTTTGTCAAAAATAGTTACCGAGTCTAGGGTGATATCGGCAATATCACCTTCTTCTAAATAAATAAATTTTTTGGTAATGTTAAGTAAAGCCATTTGATCTGAAGCGATAAAGTTACCCTTGTCGCTGAGTCCAATGACTAAGGGCGAACCACTTCTTGCGGCGATTATATGCCCTGGATCTTTAGGTGAAATTACACCCACACCATAAGCACCTTCAAAGGTTTGAATGGCAAGCTGTGTGGCCTCTAGTAAAGTACTGCTGTTTTTTAATGCTTTGTGGATGGCATGGGCGATAACTTCAGTATCTGTATCAGATGTAAAGTCGTAACCTTGAGTTTCTTGTTCAGCTTTTAAATCAAGAAAATTCTCAATAATACCGTTATGCACCACACTTACTGTATGGTTACAGATATGCGGATGTGCATTGCTAGATGATGGCTCACCATGCGTGGCCCAACGAGTATGGGCGATACCGATAGTACCTTTTAGAGGTGATTTTTTGTTTTTGATGCTATGCTCAAGATTGGCAACCTTTCCAACCGCCCTAGCACGATCAAGTTGATTATCAGCGGATAAGACCACCACACCAGCTGAATCATAGCCTCGGTATTCTAGGCGTTTTAAGCCATCGACTAAAACAGGGACTATATTATTTTTACAGATTCCCCCAACGATTCCGCACATAATCTATTAATGATGAATAATTAAGATGATTATAGCTAGCTAATGGTTTTGGAATAAACTAGATTGCAACTAATTCTAATGAATCAAAGTTAAGTTTTTGTTGGTTGTTTAATATTTTAAGCAGTACAATAACGCGTTCATCGGCGTTATAACTACTAAATATTGCTTTTTGCCCTTTAAAAGGACCAGAGAGGATTTCCACATTATCATCTTTATGAAATTTAGATAAATCGATCATTTTATCAATGGTTTGTTGTTGTTGATTTTTAATCATATTAACAATCTCATCTGGAACTTTGGCAAATGATAGGCCAAATCTAACAAAATTAAGTACCCCTGTGGTTGATCGAATAGGCGACCAGTCTTGTAATTTGCTATCAAGTTGAATAAATAAATAGCGAGGAAATAGAGAAACTATTTTGCCTTTAATACTGGCTTTTGGATGAAAAACATGATAGCCCTGATTTTCAAGATTTTGTGTTGCAATGTCTTCTTGTCTTGGCTTAGATTGAATTAAGTAATAATTTTTCATAGCTAGTAATTATAAACTGAAAATCGTTTTTTTTTTTTTGCTTTCTGAAATCTTTCCTAATACTAGGTGTAATCACGGATAATTAGTACAGTGAAAATCGACTTACATAATCATTCGTATTACTCAGATGGGGTTTTATCGCCGACTGAAGTGGTGCGTCTTGCTAAAGAAGAGAGTTGCGATGTTTTTGCATTGACGGATCATGATACAACTGACGGTCTTAGTGAGGCTAAGACAGAAGCAGATAGGCTACAGATGCATTTTATTCCCGGAGTGGAGGTATCAGCGATGTGGAACAACATGACCATTCATATTTTAGGTTTGGATGTTGATGCGGATAACACAGTATTACAGGCTGGTCTTAAACAGCACCAAGATTTTCGTGAGTTGCGTGCAGAAAAAATGGCAAGAAGCTTAGGTGGTGCAGGCGTGGTGGGTGCATATGAAAAAACTAAAATACTCGCTAAAACTGGCATGATCACGCGTACCCATTTTGCCCAGATGTTGATTCAAGAAGGGGTTTGCAAAGATATGAAATCGGTGTTTAAGCGCTTTTTAACCGGCAAAAAGCCTGGCGGCGTAGCTGGTAAATGGGCACAATTTGATGAAGTGATTGAGTGGATACATGCAGCTGGTGGTAAGGCGGTATTGGCACATCCTTTGCGTTATCGTATGACCAGCACTAAGGTTAAGCGCATGATGAGTGATTTGGCAGCAAATGGTTGTAACGGGGTAGAGGTTGTGACGGGTAGTAGTAGTGCTGATGAAATTACGCTAATGAGTCAGTGGGCAAGAGAGTTAGGCTTGCTAGCATCGAGTGGCTCTGATTATCATGGTTGGCCCAATCAAAGAGTACGCATTGGTCGATTACAAGATTTACCTAATCAATCTAAAAATATTTTAAATAGTCTTTAAAAAGATCTTTTAAATAGTCTTATTGTATTATAATAAGATTATAAATTTAAGGAGATTGTTATGGTTGTTACTAATCCAATATTATCTGATGTGAGTGCGGGGATCTCAGAGTTGAAGAAAAACCCCATGTCTGTTGTTGAGCAGGGTGACGGATCTCCGGTGGCTATCTTAAATAGAAATAAACCTGTATTTTACGCAGTACCTGCTAATGTATATGAAAGCATGATGGATGCTATTGAAGATATAGAGCTAGCCGCACTTGTTGAATCAAGAAAGAATCAAGATGAGGTGTCGACGAGTGTTCAACAATTAATTAATGATTTATAACTTAAACTTTAAACAAGAAGCTAAAAAAGAGTGGGACAAGCTTAACCATAGTATCAAGCTTGTTTTTATTAAAAAACTTGAGGAAAGACTAAAAGATCCGCACGTTAAAAGTTCTAGATTAAGACAATTAAAAGATTGTTATAAGATCAAACTTAGGCGTGCAGGTTATCGCTTAGTGTATCAAGTACGTGACAATGAGTTAATTGTATCGGTTGTTGCTGTTGGCAAAAGAGATAAAAATAAAGCTTATAATTTAGCAATGAAAAGGCTAGATATTTAGCTAATCATGGCAAAATTGATAAAAATCCACCAGCAAAATCCACAACAGCGTTTGGTAAAGCAGGTGGTTGATAGGCTTAATTCTGGTGCAGTAATTGCTTACCCAACAGATTCTGGTTATGCGCTGGGAACAGCGTTGGGCAATAAAAATGGGCTTGAGCGTATCAGGAAAATTCGTCATTTATCTAAGCGTCATGACTTTACATTAATGATGCGAGATTTGTCACACATTAGTGAATATGCAAAATTGGATAACAATGCGTTTCGACTATTAAAAAAAATCCTACCAGGTGCTTACACCTTTATTTTGGAAGGTGCGCGAGATGTGCCTAAGCGTTTATTACATGAAAAGAAAAAGACCATTGGGTTACGCATATCGAACCATGGCGTGGTGCAAGCCTTACTTACACAGTTGGACGAGCCAATGATGAGCGTGTCGTTGATTATTGATGGTTATGAATTTTATGATATTGATGATGTGCGAGATGCGGTAGAAAGCCAAGTTGATGTGATTATTGATGATGGTTATTGTCCACCAGAGCCAACAACCGTGATTGATTTATCAGACGGTGGTATTGAAATTATTCGCTTTGGTGCAGGCGATACTTCATTTTTAGAATAATATTATATGTATAATAGTACATATTTAATGAAATACTTTTTGTAATTATGAATGTACAATCACACAAATCTACTTTTACATTGCCAGGATTTATTGTTGAAGAATTAGATAATATGGCAAAAGAGTTGGGGCTTAAAAAAAGCCACATGGTGTCTGAAGCCTTGTCTCAGTATTTTGACCGTCTTGATTTAGAGGTTGCGCTTAAGCGCTCAGAAGAGATTAAAAAAGGCATAACAAAAACTGTAACTTTGGATGAGATTAAAAAAGAGTTAAATTTGAGTTAATGTCCAAATATAGCGTTGAATTTCATCCAGCTGCTAAAAAGGAGTTGGGTAAATTAAATATTCAAATTAAAGTTTTTATTATTGAATCCTTAGAATTATTTATTGATAATTATAGTGAAAGCTATGAAATAACTTTATTAAAATCTTCGAAGCTTAAGCGTTTAAAAGGAAAGTGGAAAGGTTTTTATCGATTAAGGCTTAGAAGTTATAGAATTATTTATGAGAAAATTGATAATCGCTTAGTTATCCATATTGTGCGTATCGCTCACCGCAAGGAAGTATATTAGGGTTATATTGTGCGTATAATTTAAATTTTTTATTTATAAAATATTGCGCATGAAAACTGCACAAATTAGACAAAAATTCTTAGACTATTTCGCCTCAAAAGGTCATACGATTGAGCCGAGTGCATCACTCGTGCCGCACAATGATAAAACCTTGTTATTCGTCAATGCTGGCATGGTACCCTTTAAAGATGTGTTTAGTGGCGTGGAAAAGCGCCCTTACACGCGTGCAGTATCAGTACAGCGTTGTGTACGTGCGGGCGGCAAGCACAATGACTTAGAGAACGTGGGTTATACCGCACGTCACCATACTTTCTTTGAAATGTTGGGTAATTTTAGTTTTGGTGATTATTTTAAGCGTGAGGCTATTCAGTATGCTTGGGAGTTTTTGACCGTTGAATTAGGTTTGCCTAAGGAAAAACTTTGGGTGAGTGTGTTTGAAGAAGACATTGAAGCTGAAGATATTTGGGTCAATGAAATTGGTTTTCCAAGGAATCGAATTTCTCGTTGCGGCGCTAAAGACAATTTTTGGCAAATGGGTGACACTGGTCCGTGCG
>JGI24915J38486_100001_pt1 | contig 29958 bp, 23 predicted proteins | sample LinPfosmplate3_FD_38486 | JGI IMG/M metagenome (IMG submission 38486)
TGCAGGTCGACTCTAGAGGATCCCACGCCACCTTGCCCAAAGACCGTCGTTTTATTTTAGTGAATGCCTGGAATGAATGGGCGGAAGGGGCGCATTTAGAGCCGGATTCACGTTTTGGCTATAGTTATTTAAACGCGATTGGGCGTGCGTTGTCGGCAAGGCTTTATCAAGACGATTTTAATGTGCAACATCAAATCCCCAAAGGTTGCCGGCTACAACTGTCTTTTCCAGCGGTTATTGTTAATAAACTAGCGGCTGATTTGGTGCTTAAGGCCCGGTTTGTAGCAGGCTTATTGCAATCGACAGTCTTTGACCGTTGTACCGTGACCGTTAATGTTGAGGGGTTTTTTGACGGTGAATCGGTGTTAGTTCAAACCACGCCTAACGATGCTGATTTTGTTTTGGAATTTCGTAAAATTGTGTTTTTTGACGCGTCTGTGATTGAAAAAATGTTAATGAGTGGCTTGGCCAGTGGCGCTACTATTTTGCCGGTTAGTTATGATCAGGTGCTTTCTTTAGATCAGATGACGGCAAATGGTTCAGTGGCTGCGACGGCGGCCTACCATTCAGGCATGGTTTTAATTTCTAAAAAAGCCATGGTCGAAGGGGATAAAAATTTTCGGCGGCGAACCGATGCCATGTGTTTTGTCAGTGCACCGACCTCAGGGCGTTTCGGTAAAAATAATCCGCTGGTAACGACTATTATCAGGGTCCATGCCGAGGCTGATCTCGGCGAATTACAAAATGCGTTGTTCAGTTTGTATGCGATGGTTGATTGTATTGTGGTTCCCTTTATTGCAGCTCAGGATTTTAGCCCAGAACAACGCCAACAACTGCAGTTATTGTTAGCTGAATTTAACTGGCCGAAAGCAGCGGAACCGCAGGTTGATTTTTATCAGTCGGATTCAGAGGTGCGTGATTTACGATCAAGAATGCTTAATGAGTCATTGAAAAAAGTAAAAACACGGTATGCAGCTTTTCTCGATTACGATGATTTAATGATGCCACAGGCTTATAGTGGGTTGCTTTCTCGATTACAGAAGACCGGTAAAGCGGTTACTTTTGGTCGTGTTTATGCCACCGATTATGATCATGACACCAAGGCATTTTTAGCGCGTAAACCGGTGTATAGCTCCGGTTATTCTTACCGTGATTTTTTACACTATAACCATGCACCGCTACACAGTTTTATGCTCGATCTAACGCAGTTAGATTTGAGCACAGTGGTTTATTTTGACGACCAGCGCTATATGGAAGATTATTTATTAACCTTGCAATTATTTACAGAAAACAATTGTGACTGGGAAAGTCTCACGGAGCCGGTTTATATTGGGGATTATATTCACAGTGTGAATCGTTCCCATACGCTGGCAATTAGCAATACGGATGAGCGTTCGGCGCTTTTATCAGACCCTGAATATAGGCGTTGTGAACAGCGTATTTGTGATCTTAGAGAATCACTTAAGGGTGCTTCGTCGTGAGATTGGGTTAACCGGTTTTTTATTGTTTTGACAAAACAGCGGTAGCATTATTTTTCACCTTCTTTGGCTAATTGTGAGAGGTGTTCAATATTTTTAATGTGTAACGAGCTGCCTTCGCGAATGATGGTGCCATTTTTTTGCAGTTTTTGGAAAACGCGGGTCACGGTTTCTCGGGTGGTATTGATCATGATAGCGATTTCCTGATGCGTCGGCGCATAAATAACAATTTGTTGTCCTGAAGGGTTTTTTAGCGTCATTTGTATTAACTGGGCACAGACCCGTTGAATCGGCGAGGGCATAGTCAAAAGGGTGCGTTGCTGCATGCTTTCGCGCAGGCGTTGGGCTAAGCGCTGGTTGATGATGGTAGCAATCTGCGGGCTTTTTTCGATCAGTTGCCGGATCGTTGTCGAGGGGATCATTACAAAGCGCGAGGTGGTCAGTGCAATCACAAATTCAGTAGCCGGTTGTTGGTCGATGACCGAGAGTTCGCCAAAAAAATCATTGGGCTTGATAAAGTACAGCCCGGCTTCGCGGCCATCAAGGGTGATATCAATGCCTTGCAGGCGGCCGTCAACGAGCAGACCTAAAGAATGAGCCGTTTGGTTTTTTTCCATCACCACTTTTCGCCTCGGGACTTCAATCAGCTTGGACTGTTGTCCGAGCTGTTCCAATAATTCATCGGGCAGTGGCTGGAGAAGCGCAAAGTTTTTAAGAATTAAGGTAGAAACAGCCATGGATCTGCAAATGAGTAGAAACGGGTGGCATTATCACGTTCGTGTGTGGTTTGAGTAGTCCATGGGGTTGATTAAAAATCAAACTGTGCATTTTTTTGATTGTGTATTTAATTTATCAATATACCTAAAAAACGGTGCTTTGGACAATGATTGCGCTTTTTAAAAGTTAAATGCCTAAGTAAATCAGTGAATCTACGAAAGGTAATAAAAAGAAATAAAGGCGCTCGAGGTGATTTGGAACACACTGTGAACGTTTCGCTTTAGCGTATGATCCATTGTAGGAAGGTGTTCTTAACGCGAATGAAGTCGTTAGAAGGCCTATTGTTATTATTTTACTTTGAGAGAGGGTGTGATGAAAAAATTAAGTTTCTCAAGGTTGCTCTGGTTATTTTTCTTGGTGCCGGGTGGGTTGGTTGCCGCTGATTTATCAACGAAAGCAGTCTCTGTCGGCGAGATTTCTTTACTGATTGGTTCGGTGATTGCCACCGATGGCCAAGGGGCCAAGCGGACCTTAAAGCGCGGCGCTTTTGTTTACGAAAAAGATACGATTGAGACCGCAGCAGGTGGCCATGCCCATTTGCATTTTATTGATGACGGTGTGGTGAGTCTTCGCCCGAACAGTCGTTTAAAGATAGATTCGTATGTGTTTGACGCTCAAAACCCAGATCAGAATTCGATTCGTTTAAATCTGGAGTCTGGTGTTCTGCGTAGTATTTCGGGTAAGGCGACGAAAGATGCGCATGAGCGTTTTCGCTTAAATACGCCGATTACGGCAGTGGGCGTGTTAGGGACCGACTTTTTAGTGCGAGCGGAAGCTGAAAAAATGTGGGCGGCGGTCTTTTCCGGTGCCATTGCAGTGGCACCTCTGGATGGGGCGGGGTGTTCGTCAGCCGGTTTGGGTGCTTGTGCCACTGCTTTACGGTTATCGGCCGGCATGGGCGATTTAATGTTTGAGTATGATGTTAAAAAGGGCGTTCAACGGATTATTGAGCGTGATGAAAATCTGCCTCAGGTCAAATCAGGGGTTCAAGGCTCGCCTAAACAAGGCCTGGGGGCTTTAGGGCGCGCCGATGTTAGTTCCAGTGAGCTCAATGCAGCCCAGCGGGTTAAAGGTCTGTTGCCCAATATCGAATTATCGCCTTTTGCCTGGGGGCGCTGGCATGGGGGCAATTGGGCCGGTGATCGTTTAAGTCAGCCTTTTAAACAGGCTAGCCAAAATCGAGGGGTGACGGTGGGGAGTCGTTATTTTGCCCTTTTCCAAGACCAAACCGAGCCGGTGGGTTTACCTTTTGGAACGCCGGTGCAATACGATTTTAAATTAACACAAGGGCAAGTCCATTTTGTTGAGAAAGCACCGACGTGGGTGATTCCGAGCATTACCGAGGGGAAATTAAATGAGGGGCGCTTATCGGTGAATTTTGCCAATCAACAAATATCAACTTATCTTAATATGAGCCACCCTGTTGGGGGAAATGCAGTACTGGATTTAACCGGTACGATAGATCAGCGCGGTATTTTTACTGCCCGTGATGCCACGTCCATGGCCGCCGGTGCATTGTCACAACAAGGTCAGCATGCTGGGATGTTGTTCGAGCGCTCAGTAGAGAATGGTGCTTTTCACGGAATTTCTACGTGGGAGAAGCGGTAAGTGACTAAATCGCTACGTCATGGCCTTGCCATTGTCGTGGCGGGCTTGGTGACCTTAATATTGGTTTTTCTGATGCAGGGTTCGTTTAAATCGTTAGGGTCGGCAACGCACGATATGGCTTGGCGCACTCTTTCGGGGGCGACACAACAGCAGTCAGAACGCCGAATAATAGTGGTTAACATAGACGAGGCAAGTATTGAGGAATATGGCCCGTGGCCGTGGTCGCGGCCGTTAATGGCCAAATTAGTTAAGCGCTTAAAGGATCAAGGCGCAGCACTGGAAATATTTGATGTGGTTTTTCCCAGTGCTAAGCCGGGCGATGCGGTTTTAACACAGGAACTGGCCGCATCGCCGACAGTACTGGCACAAATACTGGCGATCAATTCCGATGAGGCTATTTTCAGAGGTCGGTTGCAATCGGGTTTAGTGTATCCGGATTGCAAGCGCTATTTTGACTCGGCCTCGGCTTATATTGCTAATGATGAAAAAATTGTCGGTCAGGCGGCCGGTCATATCACCCCGCGGATCAGTTCAGACGGCGCGGTACGTAAAATGCCGGCGCTGATTTGTTATCAGGATAAGGCTTATGCCGCCTTGGCATTAGCGGCGGTTGCTAAAGGCGCTGAAGTTCTTCCCGCTTTGAGTTATCAAAGAAATAGCGGCTTTTGGGAGCCGTTTGCCAGTTTGCAATACCGCCATATCCCGGGTATACAAATTCCTGTGGATGCAAGCGGTGATATTTTATTGCCCTGGTGGCTGGCACGCGAGGAAATGGTTTCAATTTCGGCTAAAGCCGTGTTGCAGGGTGAGGTGCCACCCGGGTTTTTATCGGGCGCTTGGGCCTTGGTTGGTGCGACCGCTTTTGGAATCGGCGATGCGGTACCGACGCCTTTAGGGGGAGCGGTCAGCGGGGTTGAAGTCCATGCGCAGTTATTATCTGCTATTTTAGACGGGCGACTTCCTTTTCAAGCGCAATCGGCCGGTCTGTTGCAGTTGCTCTGGGCACTGGTCATGGCGGGGGTGTTATGGCTAGCGGCTTGTTATTTTAACCGTGGCTTTTTAGTCGGTATGCTTTTCGTGGCGGTGGGCTTGATGGTCGTGACCGCCTTGGTGCCGGTCTTGCTGTTGCAATTGTTTTCACTGTGGTTACCCATGCTGACCGTTATGTTGTTCATTTTTATCGCGGGCGGCTTTGTTTTAATTCAGCAATATTATTGCGACCGGCATGAAAAAGCGCTGATGTATCGTAATTTAGCCAGTTATCTACCCGAGCATGTGGCTTTAAAGATAGCCACCGTTGAACCGTCGAGTAAATTGCAGGCCCGTCATGAGCGGGTGGTGGTGGTGTATGCCGATTTACGTAACTTTTCTGCCTGGTGTAATCAGTTGCCGGCCGATGAAGTGGGCGCTATTTTACACAGTTTTTATTCCTTGGCCGACCAGGTGGTGAGCGCCCGAGGCGGCGTGATTGAAGAGTATGTCGGCGATGCGGTGTTGGCGGTTTGGTATCATGATACCAGTGTCGATTGTACCCCGGTGCGAGCAGCACAAACGCTGGTCAAAGAGTGGGAGACCTTTTTTGGCCATGAGACCAATCAGGATAATTTGCCGCCTTTAGGGGTGGGGGTAGGTATTGATTACGGCGGTGTTTTAGTCGGTTCGTTTGGCTCGGAACACCGGCGCGCTTATACCTTGTTGGGTGAGACGGTGTCAAAATCCATGCGGATTCAGGCGATGACTGAAGAACTTGCACAACCCGTTGTTTTAAGTGAAAATGCGCACACGCTTTGGGGGCGGGCGATGGTTATGCACTCGTTAGGCGATTTTTGGTTGCCGGGTGCCCCAAAAGCTTCGAAACTGTTCTATCCTGAGTCAGACTTATAGTTAAGGATTGCTGTGAAATTAAAAGGAATAGGGATATTTCTGTGTTTTGTTTTGGCTTTGGGTGGGTTGTCGCCGGTCTGGGCGCAGGAGCAAGGCTGTGCCTCGAGGGAGTTAAGTGCCTGTCAATGTACCCAGGATTCAGAAAATACCCTTAAAAAGGCACGCAGTTTGGTGGCTAAGGGCCGGTGGGTGGAAGCGGCAGATCTTTTAGAAGGGGTTTTGATGCGTTGTCCGGCTGCGGATAGTGTTTTTAGCTACTATAGTTGGCTACTCACACAATTAACCGATTTTCAACAGTCGCAAACCAGCCTTGATGGTGAGTCGGTCGAGGATTTTGACTGGCAGTGGCAAAAGCGGCTCGGTGTGCAAAGTGGTTACAGCGATAATCTGAGCCGTGCTCCGACCCAATCGACGGTAGTCTTAAATGTAGCCAATAATCCGGTAGCGCTTGATTTAATGCCCGATTTTAAGGTGCATTCGGGCTTTAGCAGTTTAGTTGATGCGGGCGTCAGTGCTTATAAAAGGCTCGCGCCGACGGCCGATTGGCGTCTGCAGGGCGATCTGGTCAGCAGGCTTTCCGGTGACGGGGGCTATGCGGACTACCAACGTTTACATCTGTTAAGTACCTTTAATTATCAGGCCGATGCCTTATTAGCGCATGGCATCACCGTTGGCTTTGATGTGCTGCGCTATCAGAACGATCAGTATTTTGCCGTGGTTGAGGCGCAGTTTGAGCAGCGGTGGCGCCTGAATGGCGCTTGTTACCTGATTTCCGGTGAAGATTTCGCCTGGCAGCGGCAATTGGATTTGTCGGTTATGGACGGTTATTACGCAGCGCTGCGAGCTGGAGTGAGTTGCTTGTCACAAGGCGCTTTGTATCAATTAGAAGCGGCAACGGGGGGCGATTGGGGTGAGCATTTACGCCCGGGCGGTACCCGATGGCGCAATACTATGCGTGCCAGTGCCCTGTGGCCGTTAGATAACGTGGTCGAGGGCAGTGTTTTGCGGGCGGTTGGGCAGTTCTCGCAAGTCAATGATGCCAAGCAGTACAGTGTTTTACTGGGTGCAGGAAAAAAACGCCAGATTCAGCAGTTTTTGCTCAAAACCAGCTATCAGTGGCCTATTGTCCGGGAGGAGGGCGGCTTATTAAGCGGTCAGGTGGACCTCAGTTGGCAAGAAGAAACCGCAAATATGGCGCTTTTCGGTGTCGATTACCTCGAATTATGGGGCGGGGTCAATTTCAAATGGTAAGTCAATGGCTAAACAGACTCAAATTAGACAGAATCAGGTTGATTCGGTTACAATACAAGTGTTTATGAGACTGCCTTGTAGAAGATGATCTTAGTGTTTAAAAACAATAGGTTAGTTGTTTTTCGTAGAAATATTCTACCTTTTAGCGTGATCAGGTGATTGTGGTCACATCTATTTGTTTGACGGGATTATAAACTAGAGTTGTAGGGGTGTGTTGGGATGAGGCTGTTGAAAACAGTAGCCTGATCCGAATGCACAGTTTTTTACACTGTGGGTTCGGTAATACTTTATTTTTTAAATAGAGTCTTAGTCGACTAAAATTTTAATTTAAATCAATTTCTTTTTTGATAAGGAGAATATTATGGGAATAAAGCTCGTTACGACGACTGATGTAGAAATCATTCGTCTTGTAGAAGCACTTTATAACCAAAGGCCTGGTAATACGTTTTTTAATAATTTCCAGTCTTCTGTAGCCCAAGAGGGCATAAGTGGCTTTGCTAATTTGTTGGCAAGTGATTTTTCAACTTCTAGTGATGTAGAGCTAGCTGCACTTATTAGTTCTAATTTGGGGCTGACTGGCGATGCTTTGATTGGAGCTAATGCCTATCTTGCAGGTAAGTTCGCAGCTAATCCAGATGGTAGAGGTGAAGAGCTTCTTGAAGCATTAAATTTATTATCAACACTCGATGATGATCCAGCTTTTGGTGAATTTGCTACAGCTTTTAATAATGATGTATCAGCTTCATTAGCATATTCTGAAGTGGCTGCTAATACAGTTGTGGAAGATTCTGATGTTGCTGCTGATGATGCTGCCTCAGCACAAGCAGTTGTTGATGTTGCCTCAGCACAAGCAGTTGTTGATGTTGCCTCAGCACAAGCAGTTGTTGATGCTGCCTCAGCACAAGCAGTTGTTGATGTTGCCTCAGCACAAGCAGTTGTTGATGCTGCCTCAGCACAAGCAGTTGTTGATGCTGATGCTGCCTCAGCACAAGCAGTTGTTGATGTTGCCTCAGCACAAGCAGTTGTTGATGCTGCCTCAGCGCAAGCAGTTGTTGATGCTGCCTCAGCACAAGCAGTTGTTGATGCTGCATCTGCTGCCTTATTAGAGCCGCAAACTATTACCCTAACAACCGATATTGACGATGTTACTGGTGGCGCTGGTGATGATATATTTAGGGCTACAATGAACTCGGCCTCAGGGACATATAATGCGGGGGATGCTATCGACGGTGCAAGTGGTTCAGATGCCTTGAACGTTTTAGTGGCGGGAGGATCGGCTTTAGGTCTACTTCAAACTACAGCTGTAGAGACTGTTAACTTTAGAGTATTGTCTGGAACAGCTGCTGTTAATGCTACCTTGCTAGAAGGTGTGGAAACTATTACTAATGCTAGTTCTTTAGATGATGTCGCTTTAGCTGTATCTGGGCTTGGCACAACAACAATTATTGGGCTTGAAGGCGCTATTGATAACGTGTCTCTTGACTATACCGGCTTAACTTCAGCAGTTGATTCAGTTAGTCTAACATTGGGTTCTGTAGGTAGTGGTAGTGGGATAACTGCTCTTGATGCAACAGTTATTGATCTAGATCGGGATGATTCCGGGTCAATCGATACTGCGACTATTGGCCTATCAGGTTCAAACTATGTGAATTTAGAAGGCGGTACTGGCTTAACGGGTCTTACGTTAACTGGCGGTACTTCAGATGACAATGCTGTTGTTCTGGTTAGTGCAACGACATTGCTAAATTCCCTAGATGCTTCTGCAACTGATGGTACCAATGAGTATACGGTTTCTGGTCGTTCAGATATCACAATAAAAGGTGGTGCGGGTGATGATACTTTTATTATGGGTACAAGCCTAAGTAATAATGATTCATTCATCGGTGGATCAGGTACTGATACCGTTACGGCAACATTGGCAAGTTCTTCGACACGGAAACTAAATACCTCAGGTATGGAGGCTTCTGAGATCACAATGAACACTGATGGGGCTAGAGTTGATGCGAGTGCTTCAGATATAACGACTCATACATTTTTAGCATCTGCAGATGTTAGTGGAAGTATTATTAATCTTATGTCTGATTCAACTATCAATTTGTCAGAAGATAATTTGGATGCGTTAACCGTTGAGACAGTATCTGCTGGTACGGTTTCATTCAACATTGGTTCAGCTACTGGATCTGTTGGAATGACTGCTTTAACCGTCAGTGGTGCAACTGTTGTTAATTTAACTTCAATTGGTTCGGCTGCAAATTCGGCAAATGATGTAGCACTGACCCACGCGACTACTTTAGCAATAACTACTTCAGGTGCTGAAGCTGACTTAACGTTAACCGATATCGTTGCGACAAATTTGGAGTCTTTGACCATTACTACTAATGGCTCTGCAGGCGTTACATTGACAAGTGGTTTAGAGTCAGTAAGTGCTTTGGCTTCAATCGCATTAACAACACAGGGCTCAGGCGCAGATATTACCTTAGGTGATATTGGTTCAGGCGGTGCTTCAACTGCATTGACAAGTGTTACATTAGATGGCAATTCAGCGGCGGATATTACATTAGCTGGTAAGTTGTTCTTCAGTGGCCCTACTGCAGCACAGACCTCAACTATTACCTTGAATGCAGAAAGTGGATCAGTAGTCGGTACTAGCACTTTAGATGTTACTGCAACAGATACTAATCTAATTGTGAGTTTTTCAGCTGAAGAAGGCGGAACTGTTGGGATTGGTGAAGTTAATTCAAGGGTAGCTAGCGGTACAGCTGGTGTAGATATTACTTTTGGCGATTTAGCTGCTGTAGCCAATAATACAATAACAATTGACTCAATAGCTCTAGGTACTGGGCAGTCGGCTGGCTCCATAAACTTCGGTTCGATTGAACTGGGTTCTACAGCTAGTCTAACCGTTGGTAATATTTTAGCTAGTGGAAGTTCAACATTTTCAGATCTAGCTTTAGATTTAGCAACTGGGGCGTCATCAGAATTTGGCACCATTACTGTTTCTGGCGGTGTTATGGGAGACATATCCGTATCAGCTAAAGAAAATGCCTCAGCAACTTTTGGAGATATTAAGGCTAGTTCAATTGGTGACTTTACAATTGATTTGGCAGCTTCAGCAGATTTCGTCAATTTCGGCGCCATAGACACGACGGCTGCGGGTACGGTTGGTAATATTACAATCAATGTTGCTGGTGAAGGATCTGCAGATTTCGGTGCTATTGGAGCCTCAGGTGGTCTGGGTGAGATAGCCATTAATGTTGCAGCCTCCGGTTCTGTCGATTTTGCAACTATTGACGGTACAGCTTCGGTTGGAGCAATAACCGTGTCAGGTCAAGGTTTTGTTGATATAGGCCGTGTTAGCGCCTCTTCTATTGGAACTATTGATTTATCCGGTCAGGGTTCTGCTGGTACCTTTACTATTGACTTGGCAGGTGTTGTTGGTAATTCTGAAGTCATTGGTGGTAAAGGTACGACTACAATCACATCGGATCAAGGAAGTGCTGCAATAACGTTAGCTTCTGCTACTGGAACTGATACAGTTATTTATAGTACCGGTTCTGATGGTGGTGATGCCATTGAGAACTTCCAAAATGGTACAGGTGGAGATGTTATTGCTATAGCGGCAGGTGCGAGCGGTGTTACTGGTGGTGCAGTGGGCTATTTGGCCGGCTCAGGTACTGGGCATACTGCAGGTGCTGATTTCACCATAGTTACTGCGTCTACGACTGGCGATATTGACTTAGGTGAATCTGGATCAATTATCGTTGTTTCAGTAACTGCATTTGCTAATACAGCAGCTATGGTTTCAGGAGTAGGTACTGGTGGTGATTTAGAGGTGCAGATGTCAGCAGGGCTAGCTTCAACTGCTGGGTTCTTGGCCGTCGTCTGGAGTGATGACAGTGACTCGCATGTAACTCTACTTAGTACTAAAAATTCTGGTTCGGGTGTCGATGCTATCCTCAACTCAATGACTGGCGACGCTGTGACCATAGCGACATTAGTTGGTGTGGATGTATCGAGTGGCGATGTAATGGTTACTGGTAACTTTGATATGACATAGAAAGTTGCTGTTAACTGCAAGAAAAAATAAAACAATCAATTAGTTTTATTTATGATCGCTTAGTCCCTTAAGATTTAAGGGGCTAGGCGATTTTTTTGGTTAGACAATTGTTAACGACTAGATAATTAGTTCTGTATAATTCCAAGTATTATATTGAAGCCGTTAGATTTGGATAACATATACAGTTATGTTCTCTTTAGATAGTTATGGGTTAATTTACAACGGAAGGCACTTGTAGTTTGCCCACACAAATTTATTTTTAATTTGCAATCCCATTAATAGTGAAGGAAATTTTTGAAAATGGCAGACCTGAAAAAAATAGTTTCAGATATTGAGATTTGTTTAAAGAAGAAGCAATTAAGAAAAGCACGTACATTAGCTAAAGCACTTGAAGCGTGTAATGTATCTGCAGGTCTAGCTTATTTGGGTGTAATTGCACTTAGAGAAGGAAAAGTTGACGAAGCGGAACGTTGCCTTACGGAGAGTTATACAGTCAATGAAAAACAAATATTAGCATTGGTTAACTTAGTTCCTGTATATCTGAAATTAAAAAATGCTAAGAAAGCAATTGCCTATGGCGAAATTGCAATGGAGGTTGTTAAAGACAATCAACAATTAACGTTCAATTATGTTTCAGCATTAATCTCAGATCAACAGTATCAGAAGGCAATTGATATTTTTGAGCCACTTCATGACCCAGATAAACCGAATCTTGTCATATTAAGTGGGTTAATTTCATCCTATAAATCAATCTTTAAAACGGATAAGGCATTTGAGTATATTGCTCAGGCAGAAAAAGCATTTCCAGATAATGCTAGCGTAGGAAAAATTAAAGCAGATGCTATGGTTGAGAAGGACCCTTTAAAAGCATTGGCTCAATTTAAAAAAACCTTAGCTAGTTCCAAAGCTAATAAGGTTCAAACAGCATGGAATATGTCTTTATTGCAATTACGATGCGGAGAATTTGAGGAAGGTTGGGTGAATTATGATCATGGTTTGAGTTCGATAGTTGGTAAAATAGGGCGGCCACTGCCTAAGGTTTTTAATGATGTGCCCATGATTACAGATTGCGATTTATTGGATAAAGATAAGTGGACAGTTGCAGTTTGTGAACAAGGGATAGGCGACCAAGTATTGTTTTTAGGTGCACTTAATCAATTTAAGAAAGAATACGATAAACTAATTTTGATTTGTGAACGGAGATTGATGCCAATTTACAAAAGGTCATTCCCTGAAATACCAGTATTTGAATATGGTTTTGGCCAAATGATGAGAGGCCAGTTAAATACAATGAATGGAATTGTACCCATTGGTTCAATACAAAAAAGATATCGCAGTTCACGAATAGATTTTGAGAGAAATAATGTCGCTTATATTAAACCAAATATTGAAATTACAGAGAAATATAGAAAAGCATTAATTGAAAAAATTGGAAAAAAAAGAATTATTGGTTTTTCTTGGAAAGGAGGCTATTGGGAACGAGCTCAAAGAACTAAAACAATAGATATTGAGCTCTGGGAGCCTTTTTTTAAAAGGAATCAAGATGCAGTTTTTGTATGTCTACAATATGGCGATGTTACTAAAGAAAAAAAATATTTAGCCAGTCGATATAACAATATTCGCTTTATAGATGGGTTGGATTTCAAGAAAGATATTGACGGTTGGGTTGCATTGGCAAATGCTTGTGATGAAATAATTTCAGTTTCTACAGCGCTAGTTCATTTTGCAGGTGCTGCTGGAAAAAGAATACATTTATTACTTTCTGATTTAGGTAATCCATTTATTTGGGGTTTAAATGATACAAGAGGAATTTGTTACCCAGATGTGCCTATTTATCGAAAACGTAAAGAGCAGAGTACTGAAGATTTTTTTATTGGTGTTGCAGAGACTATGGAGAAGAGATGAAAAAGAGATTAATTGATTTAATACCTAATAAAAAAGAATTAAACTTTGAAGGAGTTATTTCAGATCATGAATTTGCAGTAATTAACCGCAGGGATTTTGTTCATGGTGAGAGTAATGCAACTGCTGCTTTTCTGGCCATTTTTGGTTCAGTTGGTGTGAGTTATGAAATGAGATCAATGTTAGATTTTATACATTCACTATTATGTAGGCTAGATAAAAAAACTGATGTAAGGATTCATCAACTTTCACAAACTATGACATTGCCTTCGGTATTTGCTTTTTCATTAATATCAGATAGGGTTAATTCAGTAAAGTTATTTGCACCAAGAGGGCTACAGAAAATACCGTCAAATACCAAATTTGCACGCGAACTATTAGCTAAGTTTAATCCTTTAGTTGTTGGAAAAGCTGGATTTGACGAAAATGGTAAAGGTCGTAATGGTTTTGATATTATTTTCTGTAATTCCTCAAAAGAGGCTGATGTCATAAGTGGTATTAAGCTATTTAGTTACACAAAAAAGGGGTTTATTGTTATTAAAGGGTACGGTAGGAAGGGGAGTCCTAATTGTGGTGATCATGTTCTAGAACAAAACTTAAACGTTCATTGTTCTTTAGCAGGGTATGGTTTTTCTGCAAGTCTGTAATTTTTTAATATAAGTAACGTTTTTGAAAAGGAAGTTTTAAAATGAAAAAAATAATTTCTGATGATTATAAGAAGCAATTAGAAGAATTGCATGCCACAAATTCTGCCTTTGGAAAAGGTAATGTAACGGCTAAGCACTACCCGGCTATTGAGGCTATGATTAAAAAGCATCAATTTGAATCTGTCCTTGATTACGGATGTGGGAAAGGTCATTTTATTAAACATTTATCAGAGATTGATTCTAAGTTAAAGATCAGTGGCTTTGATGTCGCAAATGATGAATTTGCAACTTTATCTGATGATAAGTTTGATTTGGTTGTTAGTTTGGACGTGATGGAGCATGTTGAGTTTGGTCTTCTTGGAAATGTATTGGCTGAGATTTCTGAAAGAACCAATAAAATGTTTTTTTGTTCTGTTGCAAATTATCCAGCAGGAAAGAAGTTACCGGATGGTCGAAATGCACATGTTACTCAGATGCCATTTGGTCAATGGTTTAATCACTTTTCATTGTATTTTAAAGTTGTGAAATTTGTGCGGACAAAACGTAGTGAAGCTATTTTTGTATGTAAACCGATGTCTGGAGAATCAGACTGGCGTTAGTCGCTTAAAACCTTAACTATTTAGGAGTTACTTTAAAATGATTAGAATGGTCGTTGGATTTGATCAAAGAGAGTCTGTTGCTTATCACACTTTTTGCCAAAGTATACTTGAAAAGGCCTCAAAGCCTCTTTCATTTATTCCATTATCTTTAGATTGTCTTGTGAATTATAGTGAACAACATAAGGACGGTAGTAACACATTTATATATTCTCGTTTTCTAACACCCTATTTATGTGACTTTGATGGATGGGCTATATTTGCAGACGGTGATATGATTTGTATGGATGATATTGCTAACCTTTGGGCGTTAAGAGATGAAACAAAAGCAGTTCAGGTTGTTAAGCATGATTATAAGACTAAAGCCTCTGAAAAATACTTAGGCAACAAGAATGAGAATTATCCCCGCAAGAATTGGTCTAGTATAGTACTATGGAATTGTGGGCATCCTGCTCATCGGGTTTTGACACCTGAGTTTATCATGAATAAAAATGGTGCGTTTTTACATAGATTTTCTTGGCTAGATGATTCATTAATAGGTGAATTGCCTATGGAATGGAATTGGCTCGTGACAGAATACCCCAATAATACATCTGCAAAGTTACTTCATTACACATTGGGTACGCCTTGTTTCAAAGACTATTGGGATACAGACATGTCAGTACAGTGGCATGAGCATCAGCAGCGTATATTAGATGGGATGAATATTTAGTTAAGGAGTCAATAGTTTTGCAAGAGGATTTATTACAACTGGCTCGTAAGGTTCTTTATGATGAAGCACAAAGTATCAATTTAGTTGCTAATGATTTAGATAGTGAGTTTTTAGTTGCTGTTGATTTGATTTTTAAATGCTACGGTAAGGTTGTTGTTACTGGGATTGGAAAAAGTGGGCATATTGGTCGAAAAATAGCGGCAACATTAGCATCTACGGGAACGCCTGCTTTTTTTGTTCATGCTGCGGAAGCTGGCCACGGTGACTTAGGAATGATATCTGATAAAGATGTAGTTATTGCCCTATCGCAGAGTGGATCTTCAGATGAAGTCATTAATTGTGTTACCTTTGTTAAACGATTTAATGCAAAGGTAGTTGCAATTACGGGTAATAAACTAAGTAGATTGGGTGTGCTAAGTAATACTGTGATCGAATCAAGAATTGATTCTGAAGCCTGTATTTTAGGAATTGCCCCCACTTCATCTACAACGATTCAATTAGCCTTAGGAGATGCTTTGGCTATGGCAGTTTTGGCAAAAAAAGGTTTTACCAAGGAGGATTTTGCAAAGACTCATCCTCTAGGCTCATTAGGGAGGCGATATTTTTTAAAGGTGAGAGATGTCATGCGTCCTATTAAGGAGTTACCATATAGTAAGCCTAATACATTATTATTAAATGTAATTCCACAAATGGCTTTAGGTCGTATGGGGGCGGTTCTAATTTTGGAAGATAAGTCGTTGAGAGGTATTTTCACAGATAGTGATCTGCGGAAAATTATTGTTTCCTCCAGTGGTGATTTTGATAAAAAACTTAAAATGCCTGTTCAGGATTTTATGAGTAGAAGTCCTAGGACCATTGATTGTAATAGTTTGGCGAGTGAAGCGCTGTTATTATTCGAGAAAAAGAAAATTGGTAGAATTGCTTGTGTAGATGGTGATCAAATTGTTGGTTTAATTGCTTGGCATGATTTGTTGCAGCATAAAGTTGCTTAATGTTAAAAATTTTTATCTAATGGTAAGCTGTTTTAACATTTTTTTTTACTCTCTCTAGCAATTTAACGATATGGTTTTTATTAGGTATACATGTTTTTAAGTTGTCGTATTACTAATGCCGTATTCTCAGAAGAACTCTAGAACTGGAGTTGTCACATCAGTGGGTTGGATTATACCTAGTCAGCCCTGAAAAACCGCTAAGTTACTGATAGAAATGAGAAAAGAACAGCTTCAGCCACTCACCATCAACCAGGAAAGGTATAATAACGGTACACTTTCTGGTCGAAATGGTGAATCAATGCGAGCACAACCCCCGGCAGGACATCAAACCAACTTTTTTGGCACTGACTTATTGTTGCAACTTGATGCACAGGATCCTTTGTTAAAATTATCGACGGTCATTCCGTGGTCTGATTTTGATCAGGCCTTTGCGCAGTATTACACGCAAGGTCTCGGCGCTCCCAACAAACCCATCCGCCTGATGGTTGGGCTACTGATTCTCAAACAACTTGAGAATCTCAGTGATGAGCAGGTGGTATTGCAATGGAAACGTAACCCCTACTATCAGGCTTTTTGTGGATTGAGTGAGTTTCAACAGTCACTGCCGTGCCACAGCACGGAACTGGTTAAGTTCCGCCAGCGTATCGGTAAAGACGGCTTCGAACGTATTTTCCAGATGAGTATTACAGTGCACGGTCGATTGGCAGAAGAACCGGTAGTCAATATCGATACCACGGTACAGGAAAAGAACATCACCTATCCCACCGACAGTAAGTTAGCGATCAAGATTATCAACAGGCTTAACAAGTTAGCTAAATTCCATGGCATTGCGCAACGCCGCACTTATGTTAAGGAGATTAAAAACCTACGACTGTCGATTCGACACTTTCGCCACATTAAGAAAAGAGCGAAAGCAAAAAAGGCATTGAAACGCTTACGAACTATTGCCTATAAACTGATCAGAGAACTGAGAAGAACCTTGCCTAAACACTGTTTGTTTGATGGTTATCAAAAAGACTTCCTGTTTTATGAACGAATACTTGCACAAGAACCCAAAGATAAAAACAAGATTTACTCATTACATGAGCCGCAGGTTTACTGCATTGCTAAAGGTAAGGATCATAAGCCTTACGAATACGGCAATAAAGTGTCCATCGCCAGTACTGCTAAAGGGAACCTGATTGTGGGTGTGGTTAGCCATGAACAAAATCTACATGATAGCTATACCTTACCGGAAGTATTGAATCACATTGAAGTATCGCGGGGTAAATCGGTACAACAAGCTGTCTGTGACCGCGGATACCGAGGTAAACAAACGGTCAATGGCACCACCATTGTGTTGCCGAAAAAGCCGCTCAAAAGAGACAGTCGATATCAGCGAGACAAGAAACGAAAGCAATGCCGCAGACGTGCAGCGATTGAACCGATCATCGGTCATATGAAGTCAGACTATCGGTTATCTAGAAACTTTCTCAAAGGCATTGCCGGTGATCAGATTAATCTACTGATGGCTGCGACAGCCTGGAACCTACGAAAATGGATGATCGCATTTTTGTGCCTGATTTATTATTGGTTAAACTCAAAAGTGCGGTCTGTAATATTGGATCTACCCAGAACTCAAGCAAAGTTAATGATACTTTTTCAGGGCTGACTACCTAGTTAGTTATTAGGTGTGGTTTTAACTGAAGTCATAATTTCAGTTAATAATAAAGGTATTTTGTGTGGTTACAGATTTTTGAACACTACCTTTAGAGCAGTCGTTAATCACTGTTTGGAATAGAGCAATGTATTGATTTTTCTTATTTTGTCTTCATCCGATTTATCATCAAGGCTGCTCAAATTTATCCATGCAAGTAAAGTTAGATATTGACTGTTTTTTAGTTCAAGTGATGTTTGGTGATACTTTTCCTCGGCAGTTAGTAAGTCGAGCGTAGATCTAAAGCCAGCCTGAATACTCTTCTTGTTTGCATAAATAACTTCGATAGAAGATTGCAATGCTTTCTCTAAGGCATGGGTAGTTTTAATTCCTTCTTTAATGGTATGAAATTGTTTATATGTCTCAATAATGAGTTTATTTAAATTAAGTTCAAATTCTCGTTTTACCTGTTTCTTATATGCAGTAGCCGCTCTTTGTCTGGAATTGACATAACCTCCCTGGAAAATGGGTACTTCCATTTTAAGCATAACTGATTTTGAATCAACTGTTCTGTCTATAAAGAAGGAATTATTACTAGTGTTATGCTGATATGAGGCAACTACATCAATACTAGGTAAATGGTCTGCAAATAAAGAAGATTTCATCAAAGTAGCTGCATCGCGTTTGGCGTTCAATGACTGAAGTTTAGGATTTTTTTCTATGGCTTTATCAATCCAGTCTTTAAGGTTACCAGGGTCGAATTCATTAATATTTAATTTTTTTGGATCTATACTAGACACCCTTTTAATGGGTTGGTTAACATGTAGGCTGAGTTCTTTAAGAGCTAAAGTTACTTTCTGTAGGTCTTTAATTTCTTGTGCTAACAAACTATCATATTGTGCTTGTAATTCATGAATTTCAGTTTTTGTTCCTCGTCCATTTTCAAAAGAAATTTTGGCTGCCTTTAAATGTATGGATAAGTTATTTTTATGCGAAATTGTTACATTTAAGGTGTCTTGGTAGAATAGTGTTTTGAAATATAGGGATGAAATCCTTGGTGCAACTTGGTGGAATGCATCATCGAGTTCAAATTTACTTCCCAGAACTTCGATATTGGCTTGTTGATATTCTGTAACTAATTTCGGACGAAAAATTGGTTGAGTTACACTGATAGAATAATTTTCTGAGGTGTAATTTTGTCTAGGAATAGAAGCTGCGCTTGACGTTTGATGTTGTTCTATCCATCCCCCAGAAAGAGATGCTGAAATATTTGGTAGTAACTTAGCCAGAGCGGAAGGTAATGCCTCATTTTCGCTCTCATTTTTTGCTTGTGCTATTAGTAATTGAAGGTCATTTGTCAAAGAGAGGTTGTAAGCATCTAATAAATCAATAGCACAAACAGTATTGTTGCCCAAAATAGAAGCCGAAATTATTAGTATCTTTGGTAGTTTTCTTAACCAAGATGTAGTTTTATATTTCATTTTAGTATTTTTATTCTTCTTGCATTGAGGCAGAAATTCTTTTCACTAGTGGGTTTAATAGAAATGTTAGTAATGATCTTTTACCAGTTTTAATAATCACCTGAGCTGGCATGCCAGCATGCATTTTTCGTTTTCCCAAGTCTTTAATGCCTTGTTGAGTTATCACTATTCTGGCTAAATAATAATTAAAATTACTTTTATCGTCTGTTAACACGTCTTCGGAAAGTGAAATTAATTGACCACTGACAACTAATAGGGGGGAGTGAGAAAAAGTAGAAAACCTAACATCTACAAGATCATCAATTTTGACCCGATCAACAAGGTGTGGTGGTATTTTGGTTTCTATAAGAAGTTTTTCCTTTTGAGGTACAATGTCCATTAGTTTTTGACCGGACTGAATAACTTCACCGACGGTTTGTGTTGATAGTGAAACTACTTGACCAGATGCAGGGGCTTTGATAGTGGTTCTTGATAACTTATTAAAGAGTATTTTATATGTTTCTAGAGTGGGTTGAATTTGAGGCCCTATGTCGGCTAGTTTACTATCGACATCTTCTAAAAAATTAAACCTTGTTTGGATTTTTCTTTGTTTAAGTTCGAGGATTTTTTGTCTTGCAGTTATTACACTTGACTTAAGTTCTGCAATGGAAGAATGCAAATCAGCAATAGAACGTTCAATTGATTGTTGTTGGGTTCTTGGAGCATAACCTTCAAGCACAAGTGATTCTATTCCAGAAAGTTCTTTTAAAAAGGAGTTTAACTGGTTTCTTCGAAATGTGATGATTTTTTTAAATCCTAGGGAAAGAGATTCTTGACCAATAATGCTTTCATTAAAAATCTTTATTGACGCACTCATTGCTTCACTTCTTGAATGCATTAACTGCTTCTGGTCTAGAAGCAGTTTTTTGATTAATGGGTCTTTAGTTGCGGTTGAGATTATTTCCGGACTAAAAGTTATCAGTTTTTTTCCGGTTTGTTCGGCTTCAAGCCTGCACTTTGTGGCAATTAATTGGAAGTAATGTTGTCTCATACTTTTGAATTCAGCTTTTACACTTGAGTTAGCAAGTCGTATCAATGCATCACCTTTCTTTACAAATTCTCCCTCTTTTACTAACACTTCTTTAATGATTCCGCCTTCTAAATGCTGGACTTTCTTGCGCTTAGTGTCGATGGAAACATTTCCTTCAGTTGGTACGCCTTCAGTTAATGGTGCAAATGATGCCCAAATTAAGAACCCTAAAGTCCCTGTAAGAAAGATGGTAAGTCCTAATTTAGAAATAGATTCAGTGTTGGAGTATATGTTGAGTTCATCATGGCTAGAGGGAGGTATTGTATTTATACTTGAGCCGTTTTTTTTATTCAGCCATCTTTTGAAAGATCCAGTTTTCATTTTAAGGTTAAAGTAGTGATTATCGAATTATTTAGACGCGTGTAGAAATAGAAAATTAATTTTTTATTTGTGGCGTAGGAATGTTTGTAATTTGACCATTTGATAAATGGATTAATCTGTCGGCTAAATCTAAAATATTTTTTTTGTGTGAAATCATGATAATAGTGCTACCTAATTCTTTGAGTGTAGATATAGTGTTATTGAGTTGTATCTCGCCGAGGTTATCTAAATTAGAATTTGGTTCATCTAGTATAATAAGCTTAGGGCTGTTGTAAATGGCTCTTGCTAAAGCGATCTGTTGTTGTTGTCCGCCAGAAATATTGGCCCCGCCAATGCCTAATTTGGTGTCATACCCATTCGGGAGATTTAAAATCATGTGGTGGATTCCACACCGTTTGCTAGCTTCGACAATAAGCTCGGAGTTTTCTGAAGAAAATCGGGCGATATTTTGTGCAACAGTACCGTTAAATAACTCTATATCTTGTGGTAGATAACCTATTTGGGAGCCAATATTTTCGAAGTCGATGTGCTGTATTGGGATAGAGTCAATTAAAATTTCTCCAGTAATGCTTGGCCATACTCCTAGGATGGCTTCTGCCAATGTGCTTTTGCCAGAGCTAGAGCGTCCAGTTATTATGATTGTTTCATTTTTTTCTATAGTTAAATTAAGATTTTTGATTATTTTTTTATTGTCTTGAGTTAGGGCGCATAGGTCTTTAATTTCCACTTTACCTTGTAGAAATTTGGAATCCGAGAGTTGGTTAATAGGATGGGGGGCGGTGCTTAATGTGTTTTCCAGTCTTTTTGTGGATTCAATAGTTTCTAGAAGATTAGGATAACCTGCTATAATTCTTTGAATAGGTTGGGTTATCCGTCCCATTAAAAGGTTTGCGGCAATCATTGCGCCCATTGTTAGGTCGCCGTTGATAACTAAAATTGCACCTACGGCAAGAGTTAATGATTGTTGGAGTGTTGTGGTAAATTTTGTATAACATTGTATTCTCTGATTAGTGTCTTGAGTTTGATCAAAAAGGATTAAGTTTTCAGATTGTTTTTCAAGCCAGATATTACGAATATTGGGCAATATTCCGAATATCTCTACCATGTCAGCATTTTTTAGTTTAGTGGAAAGTGATGAGGCTAGTTCCATTTCTTCTGCGTTTAGTTTCTTGTTGTTAGTTGTGCTTATAGCGTTAAATTTTATTGAAAGAATGACTAATATTAATACGAAAACAATTGATACTAAACCAAAAACTGGGTGAAGTAAAAAAATAACAATGAAATAGATAGGGATCCATGGCGCATCTAGGTAAGGAAAAAGACTTCCTCCAGTAATCCACTGTTTAAATTTTTCAAAATCCTTAAAGACCTGAGTGGGGTTTTTTTCATTACCCATCAATTGTTGGTTAAATGCACAGTCAAATAGCTTGTTATTTATAAGTGAATTCATTTTTCCATTAATGCGCACCAATAGACGAGACCGTAACCACTCTGAGCAGGCAATAAGGAAAAATAGGTAGAAGATAATTGAAGTTATAGCTATTAGCGTGAGTTTATTTTGACTAATGAGTATTCGGTCAAAAATTTGTAACATATAAATTGTTGGCGCGAGCATTAAAAGATTATTAAAGAAACTAAAAATAATACAGGCTGAAAAATCATGGTGTAATGGTGTTAGCACTACCCATAAGTTTGTTTTTTTTATTTTTTTGAGAAAATTCATCTTTAATTATTCAGCGGATTGTTTTTTTATCTTCGGTTCTTTTTTACCTTGAACTGTAGGGATTTTAGGCGAAGAACTTAATTTCTTTAATACATGCGCTGGGTGACCAATAGCTAGGCATTTTGTATTTTTTAAAGCAATCATTTTGTCTGTAATTTTTAAAAGGCTGTTTGAATGTGAAACTATAAAGATTGTTGACTGCTGTTGTTTTAAGTGTTTAATTGTCTTCATCAATGCCGCGTGACCATCTTTATCTAGGTTAGCGTTTGGTTCATCAAGAACAATAAGCTTTGGCAGTCCATAAATTGCTCGAGCTAAGCCTAAACGTTGGCGCATTCCTCCTGATAAATGATAACCGCCCATGCCAATACCGGTGTCTTGTTTATCGGGTAAACTGTTGACAAACTCGGTAAGGTTAGTGATTTCAAGAGCTTCTTTCAGCTTATAAGAATCGGTTGGTGAAAAACGAGAAATATTTTCACTTATTGTACCGTCAAAAAGTTTAACTTCTTGGGGAAGGTAGCCTAGATGTGGCCCGAGTTCTGATTTGTCCCAGTCAAAAAGTGAAACACCGTCTAACTTGATTGTCCCTCGAGCTACTGGCTGTAATCCACATATTACTTTTGCAAGAGTAGACTTGCCACTACCTGACGCTCCAGTGATAGTCCAAATTTCTTTTGGGCGGGCAATGAATGAAATGTTGGTTAGTAAAACCGTCGATGAATTTGGAGCATATGCGAAAATTTGGTTTGCTACTATCTTTCCTTCTGGGGCTGGGAGAGACATTATTGTTTTTTTATTTAAATCTTTCTCTAAAAAAGTTCTTAAACGTAGGGCCGCCTCTTTAGCAGCAATTATTTTTTTCCAACCGGAAAGAAATTGCATTAAAGGTGAAATGGCTCGGTTTGAGATCATGGAGGCCATGATAATTAATCCCCCTCCATCTGATAGATCGCCTTCAATAATTAAGTAGGCACCGAAGCCTAGCATTAATGATGATTGGGACAATACTACAAATTTGGAAATAGCTGAATAAGTTCCAGCAAGATCAGATGCTTCAGCTTGTGAGATGATGTAATCATTTTGTGTTGAATCCCATTTTTGTTTTATAGTTGCATTCATTCCTAAGGCCCTAATGATTGGCGCATTTTGCATGCTCAAATCTAGGAAATTATTTGAGGTCTGTATCTTTTTGTTTACGGTAGAAAGTTTTTTTTCTGTTTTAGTTTCATTACGCCATGCTATTAAGCAGATTATTAGAGCGCCTAAGCAAGTAATTACACCAAGTTGGGTGTTAATATAAAATACAATTCCAATAAAAAGTAAACTAATCGGGGCATCAAGGATTGCAGTAACTGTAGAGGATGGTAGAAAGTCTCTTAATGTTTTTAGGTCAGTTAAGGCTTGGTTGGTGGCAACAGATGTTTTGATTGGTTTGTTTTCGAATGTTTTATTAAATGTAATGGGAGCAAGTTTTTTATAAAATTGGCAAGCCATTATGGTTAAAAGCCTGAGTCTAATCCAGTTAAGGGCTTCTAAAACAGTCAGCGATAAAAGGAGTAAAATCGTGAGCCATAGTAAGGTGAAATTATCACCACTATTGATAACAGGCCCATATATACTCTTCATATAAATTATTGGCGTTAGTGTTAGCATTGTAGAAAGTGCAGAGAAAAATAATGCTTTTTTAAGCGTGGGAATAAGAGAGGTTATGGCTTGTTTTATCACCGTGTTGTTTTTAACTGAGGGGGCGAGCATATGAAGGTTATTCGATGGATTTTTTAAAAGTTAAATTGTATCATATAATTTGTATGGTGGATTGAAGGAGTATTATGCAGTCATTGGTTGTTGTGATCGCTGTTTTAATCGTAGCTTTCATGCTACAAAAAAGCCATCCTTACTTAGCTGCATTTGTAGCTGTTTTCCCCGTGAAAATTTTGGCCGTTATCTTTATGTCTTTGGAACAAAATAATTCAGAACAATTACAATCCATAGTAAGTGGTTTGGTCTTTTGGCAGTTTTTATGGGGGGGGGATTGTTAATACTTTATTTTTGGCTTAGACACTGAAATGGTTATATGCCTTCTGGCAAATGAATATATAAATTTAGGTGTATGAGTATTTATTAAATACCTTTTGGGTGATAGTGTTTTAAGTTTTTATGGTGTTTGGGTTTGAATTACACCAATCAAGTTAGGTGTTTTTCACTTTTAGAACCAATATTGTTGCTCAATTTTATTTGATTTTTCAGGTTTATTTTTTTATCGGTATAGTAAGAGGTTGTATGGCTGTTTTTGGAGCAGATGATCGCGTTGCATTGCACAGTGATGTCAACACAGTTGGGGCTGTTGTGAGTGGGTCTTCGCTCCTGACAACGGACTGGATGTAGTTGTAGTTATCTAGACTGCCTGTAATGTTGATGTCCTGTTCTAAATAGATTGCTGAGTAGCACTGATTGTTGAAATAAGTTTCGACCGGAACTAGAGGATGCGATAGTCTCTTTGAGCGTAAGTGGGCAGGGGGGCTTGTTGCTGTCGTGTTGAATAAAAGCCTTTCATATTTTTCTGTTAAGATGGTTTTGGTTGTACCCCGTCAGTGCCATGTGTACCAATTAGTCTAATTGTATAAGAGAGATTTTTGGTAAAAATACGTTAATTTCTAAAATTGAAAGTATTCAGGGCGTTTTAAATTTAAAAGAAATTCTCCCATTGGTTGACCAAATCCTAATCGACCGGGGCGATTTATCCAGAGAAATGCCGATTGAGAAGATTTCTTTTATTCAACGCAGTATTATTAGCTATGCACACATGTATGTATGAAACCCCGGTTTATGTGGCGACTAATTTATTAGAATCGATGATTAATCACGATAGCCAACGATGTTGCGAGTACCTTGCTTATGGGTGCTAGTGGTTTGGTGTTAGCGGCTGAAACCGCTATTGGCCAGTATCCGGTTGAGTCGGTTGAAATGATTGCGGCCATCATTAAGCAGTTTGAACAGTGGTCGCCGGAGGCCTCATTTCAAGATCTTATTTCATCTTAAAACATTACATATTTTAAAAGTGACTGAGAATTAAACGCCTTTTATCTGGTTGACCGGTATGTCAGGGTCGGGTAAATCAAAATTATCTTCAGCCGTTAAACAAGAACTGACAGAACAAGGCTTAACGGTGTGTATTATTGACGGTGATACGGTTCGAGAGAGTTACCAACAAAAATTAGGTCTTAGCCGTGCGGAGGTTATGCAAAATAACTTACATATCACCTCACTTTGTCAAGAGTCAGGTCATATTTTGATGTAATTTTAGTGCCGGTTATTAGTACCTTTGCATTCGTTCGCCAAAAGGTTAGAAAGTTATTGGCCCTCAACTTCCATTTAGTTTACTTAAAGACAGATTTAAATAGTTTAAAGGCAAGAGAGCCTAAAGGATTAGACCAGGCAGCTGATGATGGAATAATAACCAACTTAATTGGTTATTCGAAAACCACACCTTATGAACAACCCGATGATGTAGATTTAATTCTGGAGACGGCAAATCAATTCACCGCTGTTGAATCAAAAGCAGGAATACTAGAATATATTCAAAAATAGTTTTTAACACCATTTTTTGTTTGTTTTAGTGTTGATAAATCTATTGAGTTCTCAAAGTATGTAAGTAACGCATCATTTCCTTGCTCTTTTTTAAATTTAAAGATTTGTTTGTAGCTGATTAATAACAAACTACTACAGATTACAAGCGCGCCACTATTTTTGCGAAAGCTTGTTTTGGGCATCCCAGCCCAAGCAAGCGACAACAAATCACGTGGCAGTTAATGCCTACGGCGCCCCAGTTCGTCCTTGTCACTGCGTCACATCATTGCAAGCTCGATGCTGACTCCGTGACACTACCTCAAATGACTTAATGGAATGGTCCACCCCACTTTCTAAACGGCTTCAAAAGAGCCATGATGTTAGTTGAAAAAACATCAAATCAGAAATGAGGAGATCTATGAATAATCATAACAAAAAATGTACTATCAAAGTCTTGGGAATTGACCTGGCTAAACAAAGTTTTCAATTGCATGGAGTCGATGAACAGGGCAAGGTAGTGCTAAGAAAGAACTTGAGTCGGAACAAATTAACGTCTTTTGTTGCCAATTTACCGCCTTGCCTTATTGGATTGGAAGCCTGTGGAGGAGCTCATCATTGGGTTCGAGTGTTTAAATCTCTGGGGCATACCGTACGAATGATGGCACCGCAATTTGTTAAACCGTATGTTAAATCAAATAAAAATGATGCTGTAGATGCCGAAGCTATTTGCGAAGCAGTACAACGTCCTAATATGTGATTTGAATCGCCCTGAGTTTTGTAGACATATCCAAGCGTTACAATGTAACTTTGACGGAGGTGTTTATGAGTGGAAAACGATATAGCGAAGAATTTAAGATCGAAGCTGTCAAGCAAATCACGGAGCGTAATTATCCAATTGGGCAGGTATCCAAACGACTTGGAGTCACCACCAAGAGTTTATATGCTTGGATTAAGCGATATAGTGATGGGCCATCACAACATTCTCAAATAACAGATCAACAAAGAGAAATCAGAGACTTCCCCTTGTGTCAGGCTAGTTGTCGCCTCTAATTTTTAATTAGAGGAAAATAAAATGAAAGCACGATTTACCCAATCGTTTAAAATACAGGCTGTTGAGAAAGCCCTAGAACGTGCAAATGATGTTTCATTAAAAGATATTGCTGATGATCTAAGGATTGGTCAATCTACGCTAGGAAAGTGGATTGGGCTTGCCCAAAAACAGAAACTTGAACCCGCACAGAACACAGAAGTAACACCTATGACAAAAGCAAAAAGACCGCAAGACTGGAGCGCAGAAGCTCGTTTAGATATGGTGATTAGTTGTGCTTCACTTGATGAAGAACAGATCAGCGAATTGTGCCGTAAACAGGGGGTTTTCCCTCATCACATAAAGCAATGGAAACAAGATTTTATAGACGGGTCGACGGTCACTACAACAGCTAGCATACGATCAGACAATAAGACTTTACGCCAGGATAATAAAGCGCTGAAAAAGGAAGTTAACCGTAAAGATAAAGCGCTGGCAGAAACGGCTGCATTATTAGTTCTTCAAAAAAAAGTCACTGCGATCTGGGGCAACGACGAGGACGACTTACAATGAGTAATGAGCGAGTAAGAATCATGACCTGGGTGACAGAAGCCAGAACTGCTGGTGCACGACAATCAAAAGCCTGTCAGAGCATTGGTATTAATGCCAAAACATTTCAACGCTGGGTAAAACCTGATAACCAACAAGATGGCCGTTTAGACGCTAGACATGACGTCAGCAACAAGCTCACAGAACTTGAACGCCAACGGGTTATTAAAGTGGCAAACAAGCCTGAATATGCTGCGTTATCTCCCAGTAAGATAGTGCCATTACTTGCGGATAAGTGTGAGTATATTGCTTCTGAGTCAACATTTTATCGTGTTTTAAAATCAGAAAAACAGCTACAGCATCGGTTACAATCCAAACCAGTTAGGTCCGTTAATAAACCCCGCGCATTGAAGGCTACTGCACCCAATCAGCTTTACAGTTGGGATATCACCTATTTACCAACGCGGGTATTAGGGCTCTTTTTTTATCTGTATCTGGTCATTGATATTTACAGCCGAAAAGTGGTTGGTTGGCAGGTCTATGAAATGGAATCTAGCGCATTAGCCGCTGACTTAATGACTGACATTTGTCAGCAAGAGAATATTGAGCGTCATCAAGTTACTTTGCACTCGGATAATGGCAGCCCGATGAAAGGCGCCACCCTGTTGGCAACATTACAGGAACTGGGTGTTATGCCTTCATTTAGCCGGCCATCGGTCAGTAATGATAACCCTTATTCCGAGTCGCTTTTCCGGACATTGAAATATCGACCGGAATACCCAGAAAAAGCATTTAATAATTTAGCAACAGTACGCGCTTGGGTGAAAGGATTTGTTCATTGGTACAATAATGAACATTTGCATAGTGCAATTAAATTCGTCACACCGGAACAACGTCATAAGGGTGAAGATAAAGAAATACTGGTAAAGCGTAAATGCGTCTATCAGCAGGCAAAGTCACGGCACCCTGAGCGCTGGAGTGGTGAAATACGAAATTGGGACCAGGTAGATGAGGTATTCCTTAATCCCGAGAAACAGAAGGAAGTGGCGGCATAACTTTTTAACTTTAGGCGACAACTCTCTTGAAATCCGCCGGACTTAAAGGCTTAATTAAAACGAACAGAAGAAGAACGAGATATATTAAAAAAGGCCGCCGCATATTTTGCCAGAGAGTCCGAGTGAGATATGCATTTATAAAGGCTCATCAAAGTCAGCATGCTATTCGTTTATTGTGCCAGGCAGCTCATGTACATCGTAGTGGTTATTATGCGTGGCTTCAACAACCTCAATCTTTAAGAACAAAAGAAGATAAACGACTACTAGGGCTTATTAAGCGATCATGGATGGCAAGTGGCTGTGTTTATGGCTATCGAAAAGTACATCATGATTTGCGTGAATTAGGTGAGTCGTGTAGTAAAAATCGTGTTGAACGATTAATGAAGCACTATAAATTAAAGGCTCAGGTTGGCTATAAGAAGCAGCGTTATATGAATAGGGGTGAGCCTGCCACCGTAGCGCCTAATATTTTAAAACGCCAATTTGATGTCGGGCAGCCAAACCAATCATGGGTAACCGATATTACTTACATTCGGACATATGAAGGTTGGCTCTACCTTGCCGTAGTATTAGATTTATTTTCACGACAGATTATTGGCTGGTCAATGCAGTCACGTATGGAAGTTGACTTAGTTATGAGGGCATTAATAATGGCGATGTGGAAACGAAAACCTGATAATGAGGTAGTTGTTCATTCAGACCAAGGCAGTCAATATACTAGCTCTGAATGGCAAGACTTTTTAGAGGCCAACAATCTAAAAAGCAGTATGAGTCGTCGAGGAAATTGCCATGATAACGCAGTTGCAGAAAGTTTCTTTCAATTATTAAAACGCGAACGAATCAAGCGAAAGATATATGCAACTAGAGACCTAGCACGACAAGATATATTTGATTATATCGAGATGTTTTACAATCCAGTTCGCAAACACGGCAGTAATGATATGCTGTCACCCATTGAATATGAGAAAAGATATTTCATGAAGCTTGGACTGGTCTAGAAAACTCAGGGCGATTCACTTTGTTCCAGAAAAGAGTATTTCTCAACAAGATATTCAATGTATTCATCGAATTCGTAGTCAACTAATTGCAAGACGTACCGCTCAAGCAAACCAGATTAGAGGGTTACTAATGGAATATGGCATTATTATTCCTAAAGGTATTTCCTATATTAGGAAAGTGATTCCACATATTCTTGAGGATGCTGATAACAAACTGACAAGCTTATTGAGAGAATTACTTAATGAGTTATATGATGAAATGGTTTACCTTGATGAACGTATTAGTTCATTAGAGAATAAACTAAAAACAATCAGCCATCAAAATGAAGATTGCCAACGCCTTCTCACCATTCCAGGTATTGGGCTGCTCACTGCCTCGGCCTTAATAGCCGCTATTGGCAACATTTCAGTATTTAGAAGTGGCCGTGAATTAGCGGCATGGTTAGGATTGGTTCCGAGGCAACACTCTACGGGAGGGATGCCGACTTTGATGGGAATAAGCAAGCGTGGTGATTGTTATTTAGTCAGCCCTGAAAAAGTATCATTAACTTTGCTTGAGTTCTGGGTAGATCCAATATTACAGACCGCACTTTTGAGTTTAACCAATAATAAATCAGGCACAAAA
>JGI24915J38486_100254_pt1 | contig 29147 bp, 28 predicted proteins | sample LinPfosmplate3_FD_38486 | JGI IMG/M metagenome (IMG submission 38486)
GAGCTCGGTACCCGGGGATCCCACGCGGACTGCTTTCAGGAGCATTTGATTTTTATGGTTGTTTATTTTTAGTTGTGCTGGAAGTATTATTTAGCGTGACAGTCTGCATAAAGTCGACAGTTAGGTTCAGCTAAGTCTGGCTAGAATCCTCTATTTTCTCCGGCTAATGGTCAAGTGTTTTCGTGATTTTTTGGTAAAATTGTTAATTGGTCATACTATTTTACCACTTGCTTGAATAGTGTTATTGGGTTATTATTTATCCAATCAAGTTGCCATTCATCAAGAAACTCTAGCTTTAGGTGGTATTCTGTTAGTCTTAATGTTTACAGAACGTGTTACTACCGCTGAGAACGGAAAAATATTTAAGGGAGTAAAATGTCATTTGAAAAAAATATCCGCGGAGAATGTGTCAGAATTCTGGGTGCAGAGTGGGTCAAGGATGATCCGGTAACCCTCTACACTTACCGCTGTGATGGACTGACGCTTTACACTGCTCCGCCGATGGGTGTGCTCTTCCCGGGAACAGTTCAGGAATTGGTCTCTGTTGTTAAATTACTCCATCAGCACAAAATAAGTTTTATTGCACGAGGTGCTGGAACAGGTCTTTCAGGCGGAGCAATTCCTCAGGACGGTAGTGTCATTATCGAAATGGCACGTTTCAAGGAAGTACATGAAGTTGACATGATTAACCGCACAATCACTGTCGGGCCAGGTGTGATTAATTTACGTATTACGGAACATGTCAATGGAGATGGTTATCATTACGCTCCTGATCCTTCCTCTCAAAAAGCCTGCACAATCGGCGGTAATGTCGCAGAAAATTCCGGTGGTCCGCATACTTTAAAATACGGTGTGACAGTCAATCATGTTCTTGGTGTGGAAATGGTTTTAGCTGACGGAGAACTTGTCACACTTGGGGCAAATCATTTCGGCTTGCCAGGGCCGGATTTGCTGGGTTTAATCACTGGTTCTGAAGGGACATTCGGAATTATCAGCAAAATAATATGCCGGCTTACGCCTAATCCGGAAAAAGCGGTAACGATGTTGGGAATCTATAAATCAGTTCGTGACGCTTGTGAATCGGTATCAAGTATTATTGGTCACGGGATAATTCCTGCAGCCTTGGAAATGCTGGATAGAATAATGATTTCTGCCGTTGAAAAAGCACTCAAGCCGGGTTTTCCGCTGGATGCTGAAGCTGTGCTGATTGTTGAGCTGGACGGATTGTCAGACGGTCTTGACGTAGAAGCAGAGGTTGTTGAAAAATTACTCAAAGAGACAGGAGCAATCACTGTCAACCGAGCCCGTGATGAAGTTGAACGGGCAAAAATCTGGCGTGCGCGAAAAGAAGCTTTTGGTGCAATCGGACAAATTTCACCAAGTTATTATGTGCAGGACGGAGTAATCCCACGCAGTAAACTTCCGGAAGTGCTGGATGAAATTTCCGCCATCGGTAAAAAACACGGTTTGACTGTAGCTAACGTTTTTCATGCAGGAGATGGGAACTTGCACCCGCTTATTCTCTACGATTATGAAAATCCGCAGGAAGTAGAAAAAGCACATGCGATAGGTGAAGAAATATTGTCCTCATGTATCAGACACGGCGGAACTCTTTCAGGAGAACACGGAATTGGTATTGAAAAAGCAGAATGGATGAGCGAACTCTATTCTGGAAATTCGCTCGATAATATGCAAAATGTACGTGCTTTTTTCAATCCGGAAAATTTACTCAATCCCGGTAAAATTTTTCCGCAGCCCGGACGTTGCGCAGAATCAAAAAGCGGGACTCCGCCACAGCAGGCTTCTGCACTGAATAAACCTAAAATGGTTGCCTCAAAATCAGGAATTGCTGTATGAGTACTTTTGAATCAGCCTCACTTGAAGAAATTCAAAGTTGGGTTTCCAGCCGTATTGAAACAAAGCAGGAATTCCGGATTTGTGGAAAAGGCTCCCGTTTTGTGAGCATATATTCCGGGAAGTCTACCGATAATTCCAGGGACTTCCTTTCACTTAAAAACCTCAACACAACACGTTTTTTTGATCCGGAGGACATGGTGGTTGGCGTGGAGTCAGGTATGAGTGTCAGCACACTCCAGGAAATGCTGGCAGAACGTAATATGCTGCTACCTGTAAATCCTTGGTTCGCAGATTCCTCTATAGGCTCAGTAGTGGCCTGTAATGATTTTGGACCGAACCGAATGAATATGGGCGGACTTCGGGACTGCATAATTGGTATCGAATATATAAACGGTAAAGGCGAAATCGTTCATGCAGGCGGAAAAGTTGTAAAAAACGTTTCCGGATATGACCTGACGCGGATGATGCTCGGAAGCCAGGGCGGATTAGGAATCATCACAGCGGTCAACTTTAAGGTAATGCCAAAACCTGTCGAAGCTCACGGAATGTTTGGGATTTTTAATTCAGAATCGTGGTTGTCTCAAGTAGAGGAACTTCACAAACGCAGAATTCCTCTGGACTGGATTCAGGCTGTTTCCACAGCAGATTCAAACTGGATTTTAGGATTGGGATATTCCGGAAACGAGCCTAACCGAAGCCGTATTGAAAATGAAATCAGCATTGTATTTGGGGAAAATTTGACAGTACTTGCTGATGGAGAATCATTTTCCGGACAAAAATTCACGCCCGGAGAAAACAGGTTTAAGGGCTTTTTATCGGGAATACATGATGTCTGGGAAATGCCGGAATCGCATTTTCACGTGTTCGCGACTGCTGCTACAGAAAACATTCTCAACTTCCCTTTTGAACTGTTCCGCAAAGAAAATTTTAAAATGCTCATCCATCCGATCGGCGGTGATATTCATTTTATGCATGAATGCAGCGACAGAAAAGAACAACTTCAGTATCTTGAAAAAATAAAATCAGCTTTAGTTCATCCTGACAGCAAACTGCGTTGGGTCAGTGCTAATGCAGAAAATTCACTGCAGGATTTGGGAAATTTCGGTGTTGCCAGCGGTTATGCATTGACTCAAAGGCTTAAACGTCATTTGGATCCAGCCGGAGTGTTTTCCTCCAGTTATTACGATTTGGAGTTGGACGCATGAGTATTGATTTTTCGCAAAAAACGGTTTTGTCGACCAAAGAACTTTTCCGTCAGGCTGATTTTGACAATATTCTCAAATGCGTTCACTGCGGACTCTGCCTGGACAGCTGTCCCACATACAGGGAACTGGGCGATGAAAAAGATTCCCCACGGGGACGTCTCTATTTAATGCGGGGACTTTGGGAGGGAGAACTTGAACTGGAAGCAGCAGTGATTGATCCACTTAGTCGCTGTCTTGATTGCCGTGCCTGCGAAAGTGCTTGTCCTTCCGGTGTGCCTTACGGCGAACTGCTGGAAAAAACACGCGGTATTATTTTAGAAAATACTCAGCAAAGTTTAAAAGAGCGAATCTTACGATTTTTCTTGTTGAGAGGACTATTTCGCTCCACAAATCTGCTGATCACTGCCAGTTGGATTTTGAAAATATATTCTGCCAGCGGTTTGCCTAAACTGATCACCAATACTATTTTTGCCAAATTACTGCCTCAAGCATTTGTATTTCAACAGCATTTGCTGCCTAAATGTTCAGGGAAATCTTTTAAACGTAAACACGCCGATCAAATATTAGCTCCTTTATCAATGGAAAATAAGCAGGAAGGTGCTGCTCAAATCCGGAAAGAAAATTTAAGAGTCGGCATGTTTTCGGGATGTATAATGGATGTTTCAGAAGCCGCTATCCATGAATCTACCCTGACTTTGCTGCGTCACATAGGTTGTGAAGTTGTGGTTCCTGGCAATCAAAGCTGCTGCGGGGCGCTGCACGTTCACAGCGGAGACAGAAAAACTGCGCGTGAGTTTGCTCTGAAGAACATTGCCGCGTTTGAAAATCGTCATTTGGACGCGATCATCACAAATGCTGCAGGCTGCGGTGCTCAACTGCAGGAATATCACCACCTTTTTACTGAGACAAACTCAGAAAAGCAAAAAAACACAAGGTCGGCTGCGGATTGGGAAAAATTCGAAAATAAAGTAACAGATATTCTCGAATTCCTCTCTGCTTATCCGGATTTACTAGCAAATCTTCCGTGGAGTAAAGATGAAGATACTGTGCTTTATGATGCTCCCTGCCATTTGATGCATGCACAAAAAGTTGACGAAAATCCGCGAAAACTTTTAAATAGTTTACCTGGCGTTAAACTGGTAGTACTCAATGAATCAAACTGGTGCTGTGGTTCAGCGGGAATATATAACCTCGTTCAGCCGGAACTTTCTGCTGCGGTGCTAAATCGTAAAACAGCGTCGATTCGTCAGACTCTGGCCGAAAACCCAAAGGCGAGTACGATTGTCACCGCTAACCCAGGCTGTCTTTATCAAATACGGGCAGGAATACGAAGCAATAATATTGATCTCCGCATCCTCCATCCGGTTGTCTATCTGGCAGAGCGTTTGCTGCTTAATCGAAGCTGAGAAAAATCAGGTTTGCTTTTGTGAAATGCTGAAAAACAAGTTAGCTTTTTAAACCTCAGCTTGAGCTTAACTATTCTGAAAAAAATTTACGGAATAATTTCAATGTCTGCTGAACTAGTTTAACAAAGCGATTTAGAAATTATTCACCTTCCCAGCGATAATGTTCAAGATCTGCTCTACCAGATTTATCAAATTTAATACCTTCCGCTTCCAGCAGTTTTTGCTGAAGTAATTCACCAGAACCACTGCTTCTTAGACTAATCCCACCTTTATAATTGATTACTCTCTGCCACGGTATATCAGAGTCCAAAGGGATTGAAGACGCAGCATAACCCACCATACGTGCAGTACAACCGCCAACTATTTCGGCAATTTGACCGTAAGTCGCCACTTTCCCGGAAGGAATTAAGCGGATAATCTCATGAATTTGCTGGTAGAGAGTGGGATTCACAAAGTATTAACTGCCGGATTTAGCTAAATCTCTGGATTTTGTTTGTGGAGCAGAATTTTCTGCTGTAGAATCTTTTAACTTGTTTTGAACAAGCTGAAGATGTTCCTGTGATTTTAAGGATTGAGAAGTTGCTGCTTTATCAGCGTAGGACGGGATATTAATGAAACTGAAATCTTTTTCGAAAAAAGTCATCCATTCATAATCCTCTGTTAAACTTCTCAAGCGCAGCACATGATTTTCGTAAATAGAGATAATGAAGTCATCTTCCAGCATCGGCATTGGATGAGAAACTACCTGAAACTCTTCCGTGCAGGTTCCAATCGCATTTCCTAAAAAAAGAAAATCTTCAGGAGAGTTTCCGAAAAGCGCGGCTTTGATTTTCCCGGATTTACCAACTATTCCTAAACGTTTGAAGGAACTGTTAAGGCTGATATCCCGTAATTTTGCCATCACATCTTTGGTTACAACTGTCTCAATCAGTGGACCTTCTTCCGGAGGATTCCAGCGTGAAGCAAAATTAAAGGAACTGATTGCAGGTTTCAGCTCAAGAGTTTGTTCTTTACTTGTGCTGAGATTTTTTACATGAAGCCGATTTGAAATCACCTGAAATTCTAATTTAGCAGGATTTTTATTCTTCAGTAATTTAAAGAAATTTGCTTCAAGCGGGATTGACCAGACAGGTTCATTTTCCGGAAATTGGGTTGTCAAATTAGCAGAAATGTTTCCGGATTTTAAAAAAACATTTTTGGCTGTACCTTCCATGACGAGGTGCAGTGCTTCATCACGGAAAATCAGCAGCATCCTGCCGTTGAATCCTTTTTCAAGATCAACCAGAATCTGATGCAGATTTGCTGACATGATAAAGGTTCCATCATCCTCAATTTTCAAGAAAGGAGTCAGGGTTTCAACGTAAGTTCCATTTTTTTGCTGGAAGTGGCTACTCAATTTTTTCTCATTCCAGAAAGTCAACAGTTCTGCAGGATCTATTCTACGTACATCACCAGGAAATTTATTTCTTGCAGTTTGCCAAGAGGAAGTCTTTTTTTCCTTCACTAAATCTGAAACAGTTTTTCCGTTATGATCAGTCTGTTGGGTGCGTTTGGCGTGATTGATCAACAGTACTGATACATCCTCAAAAGGAAAAATACCTACTGATTCTATACAAACGAATGGTTTGAAATCTTTTGTTTTTTCATTCATTTGCTTGATCTTCCCTGAAACGTGGTGTTGCTGCCTGTTTTTGAAGAATCACTCTTGCGGAAAAATCGCAAGAAAATTGGAGCGAGAAACGGGATTCGAACCCGCGACCTCAACCTTGGCAAGGTTGCGCTCTACCAGCTGAGCTATTCTCGCTTATGTGGAATGACCTTTTATTTTATTTGAAGGAATGTAAGATAGTCAAACTATTTTTACTGTGTACTGATATCCAGTAGATATTTCTTAAGTAGTGCATGATCTTTGCACTTTCATCTTAGCTTATGTAAAGACAATAAGCTTGATAGAAAGTAGAGTTCCGTTTGATAATATAAAATTTAACTTAATTGATGAATCAAGGCAACAGTTAGCTGTTAAAACAAAGCAACCATGAAATTTAAAATTTTCCAAATAGTAATTAGCTGCTTTGTGGCATTTTTCGGTTTTTTAGGACTATCCAGAGGTCTAGAGGCCGCGTCACCTTCATATCAGCCGGCACCGCTACGTAATCAGGCCTTGATGTTTGAAATGAGCGGGAGCGGCAGTCAGCAGATAAAGCTGGATGTTATAATAAAAAAAGCACCTGTTGTAAAAAAACAACTTTTAGCAAAGAAACAACTACCCGCAAAGAAACTTTTTGTTAAGAAACAACTACCCGCAAAGCAACTTTTTGTTAAGAAACAACTACCCGCAAAGCAGCAGCTGTTTGTAAAGCATCAGCATTTAGTAAAAAAACAACCTGCACTAGCGAAACAGGCTGAACTCCCCAAGACTCGTTACCGTAACAAAATTTGGAAAGTAGAAGGTGAGAGCTACGACATTCCTCTACGCTACACTTCAAAAGTCAAAAGAATTGTCCGCAGACTCACAACCAAGAAACGTAAGCAAATAATCAAAGGAATGCGCCGGTCCGGCCGATATGTGCCGATGATCACCAAGATGTTGCTTGAAGAGGGAATGCCGCTGGATCTGGTTTTCATGGTTCCGGCTGAAAGTAATTTCAATGTGACCGCACGCTCACACAAGAGTGCAGTTGGATTGTGGCAGTTTATCGCATCAACAGGCAGAAATTACGGATTAAAAATAAATCGCTGGATTGACGAACGCCGTGATCCGGTATTGTCTACCAGAGCGGCAATTACATATCTTAAACACCTTTACGGTCTTTTTGGTGATTGGGAACTGGCAATGGCGGCCTACAACACAGGTGAAGGTCGTGTCAGAAGAGCCATTAAAAAGGCGAAGCGTAAAGGCTTGAAGCACAATTTTTCGTCATTGCGTTTGCCTCGTGAAACAAGAAGCTACGTTCCGGCAATTATGGCGATGGCGGTCATCTATAAAAATCCTGCAAAATACGGCTTAGGACATGTTCGTCCGATTGACGCAATGGATGAAACCAAAGCGAGTTTGCCTGTTTCTTTTTCCTTGGAAGAGGTGGCACAGCGTTCAAAGATGTCGTTCCGTCTGTTACGTGAAAAAAATCTGGCATTATTCCTTGGTGTGCCGCCCATGACTCAGAAGCGTTATTCATTCTACGTACCTCAGCGCTTCCACACGAACTTGATGTCCTCCCTGGAACAAAATCCGGCGCCGTATAAAAAATGGAATCTCTCTTATAATGCTCTGCTTGGGAATTCAGCTCATGTGACAAGAGTATTGGAAAAGTTTGGTGCGCCGATCTATTTTAAGGTTCGTAATGGTGATAATTTATGGGATCTGGCTAAAAAACACAAAACTTCCATTCGACGTTTAGCAAGGTGGAACAAACTGAATTCAAAGTCCGTTTTACGTGTAAACCGACGGATGAAAACTTATGTTCCAACCTGGAGAGTTTTTAAAGAAGTTGCCGGCAATTCTGCACCTTCAAGTCCAAGACTGATTGCGCAGAGAATCAGGGTGCCAAAGGGTGGATCGCTTTCAGTAATTGCAAAACGATACCGTACCAGTGTGAAGAAATTAATTAAATGGAACAAACTATCCAGCCCTAATTCGCTTAGAGCAGGACAGAGGCTGGTAATCGGATACCGTAAAGTATCAAACTCTAAACTACCCAGCGCTGCAAATATAATTCGGGTTCCGAGAAATACGACCCTTTCACATTTAGCCTTACGCTATAAAACTACTGTTAATAAATTGATGAGCTGGAACGGATTAACAAATTCGAAACAGTTGCGCACAGGAATGAGGTTTTATGTAAAAGCACCGGCAAAAGGGCGTAAAAAACCTCAAAAGATTATAGTGGCAAAAACAAGTTCAAACAAAGCGCCTAAAGTCAGACACAGGATTATCCGAGTACGTAATGGTGATACTCTCTGGAGACTTGCCAGGTTCTATCAGACAACAGTCAAAAAACTGGTTGCCTTAAATGAACTCAAGTCCGCAAGTAGTCTGCGTCTCAATCAAAAACTGATTGTACCTTTCCGTTCATAAATGAACTTCTTGCTAGTTTCGTGCAGAAAAAATCACTGCATCTTTGCAGATAATCATAATTTAATGTTTTTTTAAATGCATTAAAATAAAGTAACTTTAAATAGTGATGTTTACCGAGGAAAATAAAAATTTACTCTTAGAAGCACTTTCATACATCCAGCGTTTCAATGATAAAATAGTAGTCATCAAATATGGCGGTGCGGCGATGATTGATGAGCAACTTAAACACAACTTTGCCCAGGATATTGTGTTGCTTCAGTCACTGGGTATGCTGCCCGTGATTGTGCATGGCGGAGGTCCTGAAGTTTCAAAGGCTATGGAGCAATTAGGGCAGGAAGTTTCTTTTATTGACGGTTTGAGAGTGACCAGTTCAGAAAACCTGAAAGTCGCAGAAATGGTACTTTCAGGTACTGTTAACAAAGAAATAATTACTCACCTTAACACTTTCGGTGGAAAAGCAGTTGGAGTAAGTGGTAAAGACGGATTGTTGATTGAAGCTCGTAAAAAACAACATGCAGGTGGAGTTGATTTAGGTTATGTAGGAGAAATAGAAAGTGTAAATCCGGAATTACTGCTGGTCTTGCTCAAACAAGGTTTTTTACCAGTTGTATCTCCCATTGGTTTAGGCAAAGACGGTGTCACCTACAACATAAACGCAGATACCACTGCGTCACGTATTGCGGTCGCTCTCGGTGCATACAAAATAATATTTATGACCGATGTGGATGGAGTTCTTGAAGATGGAAAACTGAGAGGGCAACTTTCCGCAGTTGAAGCAGAAAAGCTGATCAAGAAAAATGTAATTAGCGGCGGCATGGCACCTAAGGTCAGTGCCGGACTTTACTGCGTTAAAAACGGAGTTGAGTCTGCTCAAATAATAAATGGTACAGATCCTCACTCTGTTATAGCAGAACTCTTCACAGATCAGGGCATTGGCACCCAAATTGTGCTTTAATGATTACTCTCCCCGTTTAATTAAGTTCTTCAAAGTAAATTAATCACAAAATATTTTGCTCATTTTGACAGCTCATTGACTTCATTTCTGTAATAAGAGATGAGTACAGAAAGTTCTGTATCAGTCAAAGGATTCTGCAAAGAAGTGAGCTGATCCCCGCGTAGTCCTGTCAACATTCTTGCAGCAAACTCCAGCCGTGAAATAGAACGTGATTGTCTGAAAAGGTCGAAAGCAGGTAAAGTATTTTCTGCCATAGCACCACTGTGACATCCAGAGCAGAGACGCAGGTGCATCTCTTCAGCTTTTTTGAAAAATACAGGTGAAAAAGTTGATTGCAGAATAGGTGAAAGGACTAACGGATATTTTCCGGAAAGACTCTCCAGTTTACTCAAAAGTGGTTTAAGTTCACTAGAGCCAAACAGAAACAGCAACTGCCGGAACTCTTCCGGGTTGTGTGTGTTACTTGTAGAATTCTGCTCATTTGCTGAGCGTACCAGCAGAGCGAGCAGTCCCAGTTTTTCCTTGATTCGGAGACTTAAACTATGGCGGTGGATGTCGGAAGTGTCCGTTTCCAGTAACTGCCTTAAGTCACCCTGAAGTACTAAAAGATTTGCTGCCAGCCTTTGTGAATGTTCACCGTAGGCCAGAGAAACGGATGCAGTACTGAGTAGTACCACACCCGAAATAAAAAGAACTCCCGCAAACATCACCAAGGTCTTCTTCAACCTATTTACTGCAGGAGAGAAAAACAAAATCAATTTAATAATTGACTTTTCGCTCCATTGGCATGGATGCATCGGCTGTCCATTCGACCATTGAACCGTCGTACATTTGAGTTTGTTTGTTTCCTACCAACTCACTGCCGACAAACCAGTCTATAGAAGCCCAGTGACCAGTGTTACAGAAAGTGATCTGCTCACCTGAAGTAGGTACACCGGAAGCAGCGTAGAGTTTTTTCAACTCATCATTACTTCGAAAAGTACCCTTGCCGCCGACTGTGAGCCAGTTTTGTGGTAAAACCACTGCACCGGTAATTGTTCCCTTGCGCTTGGCTTTTGGATGTTTGTTCAGACCTACATATTGATCATATGTTCTGCTGTCCACCAATGTTACACCAGCATCAAGAGCTTTCTTTACCTGTGCTTTTGTCACAACCATTTCGGAACGCCACTGTGTAGAGAACGTTTTTGGATCAAGCTTCACCAAGCCTTTTTCAAGTTTTGCTTTTGCTTTTTTATAAGCGTTCATACCACCGTTTAGGATCGAAACTTCATCATGACCCAGCACCTTAAATGTCCAGTAAACACGTGTTCCTACTCCCATATCTGAAGAAGAATTCCCAGCAGGCAGCAGCACAACATGATCAGCATTACCGATTCCCAGACCACCAATGAGAGCCGCTAACTTGTCTGCGGAGGGAATCATGCCGATGGTACCATCGGAGTTTTTTTCGCGCCAGCCGTCTTTACCATAATTAGAACGAATTGCTCCTGGAACATGACCGCGTAAATAAGCTGCATTTCCGCGGAAATCCAAAAATACAACACCTGCTTTGCCTGTATTGGCAGTGACCCATGCGACATCAACCAACGGGCTTGCTGCTTGAGTTGCTCCTGCAATTCCAAGGATAGAAACTGCCAACATTAGTATTAACTTTTTCATGATAACCTTTAGTTTCATGGTTGTTGATAAAATGATGCTGAATTTTCCTGCAAACAACTATTCGTTGAGATTATTATTCTGAACCTTCTCGAGCATTGTTTCAGGCAGCACCGTTAGGTAGCAGACCCGAGGGTCCGCCTCTACTTTCCGGAAGAGCATTATTGAAAAACTGCCTTTCCGGAAATTAGTTTCCACACTGTTAATGTTTTATTCCTGAAGTCTCTTAAGAGCATCTCTAAAAACCGTTCCATGAGCGGAGTTGAAGGTTTTTATTAGATGTTCTTAAGATAATGGAATACTAAACTTTGAGTATGTTTATATATATTCGTAAATTTACGTAGATTATCTATTCCAGCTGAAGTTGAGTTAGTCTATGAAACAGAAAAATATAATCATTCTAGAGAGTGATAATTTTTTCAACAGAGAGGATTTCGACAAGGATTTGGTCCCAGTCCTTTTCACTCATTGTTGCCGGTGTTAAGGATTTGTGTTTGACTTCAGGATTGTCTGTCATTTTTTCAAGTGCGGATTCTACAGTATTAGCATCCTGAAAAAGGTTTGCATGCAGTGCAAGGATAGTATTTGTCATTAGATGTTTATGATTTGGTCGGATTCATTAATAAGCTGAGCCAGTGCCGCAGAGTCTAAAAACGCCAAATCCTCAGCCATTTCAGGAACTGTTGTTTCAGGAATGATATCAGCCAGTTCGAGTAATTCTGCCTGTTTTGCGTTTTCCTCGGTTTCAGCCACAGCTTCACTCATAAAAACTATGCGGACTTCATGTCCATAAATGGTTAATCCCGCAGCGACCCTCATAGCCTCCGCATGATTATCACGTCCCAGTACAGTAATTTTTTTAGTAGTCATATTTAGCCTTTAAAGACTGATCACGCGTTTTGTTTCAGTCATCATTTCACTGTTGGAAGTCTGACTTCCAAGTTCGACTGGGCATTTTGATGAACCAAAGAACTCATGCCAGGAATGCTCACATGCTATTGCTCTTTCTGCATTGGGCAGCAGCTTTAACAGCTCAGGATCTTTCAACTGTTTAACACCTTCTCCAGTGATGAAACAACACCATGTTGTGCCGTTCCTCCCGCAGGCACTTGCCAGAGGTTCCAGTACTGCTCCTGTTGTTGCAGAAGAAACAAGAAAAAGTAATTCAGTCATGTGCGTTTTCCTTTTTTTGATAAAATTCCCCATGCCATTAAAACAAGGCCGGCAAGAATCACTGCGATAGAGAGCAGCCAATAATTATAAGTTTGTGCCGGTATTTCCGGATTAGAAATTTTGTTTAAAGATTGTTTATCAGGATAGCTCAAACTGTCAACTGACAAAGACGGTTCCATAGCCCAGTCTGTCCAACCTGTCAAAAAAACACGGGCTTCAATTCCGAATCCGGCGCGAAGCAGACTAAAATATGCCACGCTTTCGAGTGTGTTGTGTGCATAAACAATTGGTGCCGAAAAGTCCGGAATACTCTGCGTATCTTTTTTTAACAATGCTCTTAATTCTGTAGCTGGAAGCAGTTGTGCACCGGGCAAGTGTCCTCCACGGAAAGTCCGGATATTTTCTCCCCAATATTCTTTTTCGCTTCTGCCATCCAGCAAGTCCGGCAATTTATTGCTTTTGAGCAAAGCGTCCAGTTCATTGCGCAAAATAATCATTTCCGCACGGAAAGGTGTACTGTGCACAGCAGAACGGATATTAGCGCGTTTTTGTCCTGCGCTTAATGATTCAGCTTCCAGTTCCGCGAAGGAGAGTCTGAGGATTGTGACTTTTTGCTGTCCAGCCAGATAAAGCATGCCCGCAACAAAATCACGTTTCAGCGGAGAGATTCCGACAACGATCACATGTTCGTTTCCGGAAAGTCCGGCTGTTCCGAGTAACCATGAAAGATCAGGAAAATTTACTAATCGACCGTGTGGTCCGAAAAAATCAGCGGCAGGCAGACAGCGTGCACCGGATAAACTTCCTTTAAGGCAAAGTTCCTGCGGACGTACATCAACTATAACTGCTCCGCTGGGTAGATCGGTCTCTAGCTTTGATGCATAACTAAAAGCAGGAGCTGTGATTGCTTTGTCAACCGATGCGAAAATTGTGAAGAAAAGACAAAAAACAAATACCGCTTTCCGCATACATCAGCAACCTTGAAAACGGGTTTCTTTAAGCTCAGATTCAACAGTAGTTTTTGCTGGCGGATTTTCCAAATAATAATCCAGCATTTCCAGCACAGAAACTTTACCAAAGTCTCCCAAATCGATATCCTGCATATTTTCTGCATCGATCGGAGTGGCTGCCGCAGCGAGTGTTTCTCTGGAAACTGAGGCTGCAGGGAATGTAATAATTGCGATGCCCAGACAAAACAGCACACTGCCTATACAAAAAATTATACTTGATCTATCCATTGAATTATCTTTGAATGTAGTTTTTCAAATCAGCTGTTTGCTTAAGCAGCAATTAAAATGAATCTTTCAGGAAAAATATATACATTGCTCCGATGGCAACAACAAACATGACAAGTTCCGCAATTAGTTCGATATCCTGAATCATGCTTTATTCTCCTTTAAAATGCTGTACGAGTTTTTTGATTTGGATCGTTTCACCTGAAATAGGGTCAATCACATTTGGTGTAAAATGCGGTATTCCGTCACGGGATATATGCATGCTTGGCATTGGAACAATAAAAACATAAAACAGGGTTGCAATGCTCAAAGCGCAAACGACAGTTACAAAAGCTCTGGTTAAAAATAATTGCTGCATGGTATATCTATAACTTTATCAATCTTTTCTCATGTAGATCTTCCAACAGTTATTTTCTGTAACTGTTTCCAAATGAGTTGCACCTAATTGAGGCCCCATTGGTGGAACTGCTTCCATTGAAGAAGGATTGTCAACAGTGATTTCTACTACATCGTTTGTCTGCATGCTGTTGAGGGCTTTTTTCGTCATCATCTGTGGACGTGGACAAGAGTCTCCGAGACAATCCACCTGCTGCGTCAGACTGTAAGAATTTCCGTCACTCAGTGTGACTTCCTGTAAATTCACTGCTTGAGTATCTTCATTTTTTGGTTTACGAGAAAACAGTCCCATAACTTCCTTTCGTACTTAATATTTTTAAAAAAATAATTTATTCAGAACTAGGCGGCTGCTGCCAATTTAACTTTGTGCGCTGCTGCAGCCTTGTCATGTTCCAACTGTTGAGCCTGTTCTTTTTTTACAATAGCACGATAAATCAATCCAAGCAAGAAGACCTGTACCATTCCAAAAATTACTGCAGGCACACCAAATTTATCCTGTAAGGTACGTGCGTTTATAAAACCAAACTGGAGTGCTTCCAAATTTGGTTCGCCTGTCATGCTGATAGACGCAGGCGGCCAGAAATTTTCTGTCCAGAGTAATGAAAAAAGGAACATGCCGATAAAAGTGAAAAGCAGTGCCCACATGGCACCTACGTTGCCTTCACCTGCTTTGACCCAGGTTGAAACGGTACAGGCACCTGCCAGCACCATGCCGATTCCAAAGAGGAAGAGGCCTGCAACCTGATTCAAACCTACGTCAAAATGCATGGCTTTTCCTTCTCCAAAAGTGAGGAATAATGTGAAACCAAATGTTAAGATCATCATTGCAATCAGGAGAGGTTTGGTGTTTCTATAAGTTTTGAACAACATTGCATCGCGTAGCGCAGCAGTATTGCAGAAACGCGAACGCTGAACAAGTAATCCGACAATTGAACCAAAAACAAAAGCAACTATACATTCACCGATTACAGACATGATTTATCCTTCCAATACTTTTTTATAGATCCATGAGCCGACCCAGGCTCCTGCCAAAATTCCGCTTATCGCAAGATATCCGCCTAAATTCATTTGCGGAGTCAAACCGAAGAAAGTGCTTACATTGCAGACAAATGCCAGACGGATACCAAAACCCATCAGTAGTCCTCCAATGGTGATCATCACCCATTCGCCTAATCTTCGCGGGAAACGCAGGTAGAACTCTTTGCTCAAAACCGCACTCACAATTGCTCCAAAGAGCATACCCAGACTTATATAAATTTTCCAGTATCCGGCGTCCGGAACAAAAACCAAGTTCCAGAAAGGAATCCTGGAAAGTTCATCACCAATAAAAAATTGAGCTACCAGACCGGTGATCATCGTTTCACCACCGCCTACTGTCCACGCACCGACAAGCAGGAATAGAAAAATATCCAGGACTGCAATCAACGTCAATGCAACCATGGGATCAAGGGTATTTTTAAAAAAATTAGTCATGTTTATTTTAGAACAATTCAACTCGTTTAATGTACGCCTTTGAGTGACGTCCGTTTACTTTATCAGTTTTCTGCACATCAATCTCAATTCCAAGAGCACTGATCGGCTGTGGCTGTTTAGCAAATAATTCAAAGAATTTCGCCGAGAGGTCAATTTCCGTGATATATGTTTTTCCGCTGCTTCCGTCACAGGGTATACAGAGGTAACGTCCACCTTTCTGCCAGTAGTTACCAAGATAAACCTGCTCAGGTCTTTCGTCTTTACCAAGGAAAAAACTGATGAAGTAAGGTAGATCAGGTGCCAGGAAAAAACCGCTGTCAAGCTTGGTGTGACCAAAAAAGATCATGAAGGAAATCGCTTCGCGTGTGTTGCGTGTCTTGTCAGCAGGGCCGTTCCAGTCTGCGCCCAGAGGATATTGATCAACTCCCCATTCGATGCGTATTTTTGTTACACCGTGTAAATAGTCTTTTTTGTCAAACTCACGCATCAACACACCAAGCTCATCACTGGTTGGTTCTATCACCAGCTTACTGTCTTCAAAACGTAAATTCATCTCCGCTACATCTTCACGGAATTCCCAGTTGAGTGCTTCAAACCAAGCTCTTACATCACCTGTAGCAGTGCTGAAATCTAGTTCATAAATGTTCTCTGCCTGTGCAGAAGACGTAATCAACAAAAATCCGCACAAAGCAAAGAATTTTTTATACTGAAATCTGCAGGATAAAATTGAATTCCACATTATATATTTTTGACAATAAGAGGAGATAAATGTTCAGTATTTATTCTTAATGCTTCCTGACTCAGGCAACTAAGAAGCTGAGCGCACAGTTGTTTGTTATTAACTGCCTTCACAGCTTCAGCAAATCTGTCTCCAGAGAATTCAGCAAATATTAGCTGAAAATCTGAAAATTATGCAGACAACCAGGCTGCTGACTTTGTAAACTACACCCTAAACATTTGAGAGTGAGATTTCAAGATTATTTTATAAATGACAATTATTTATTCAAAGGTAAAGCAAAATGTTCTCAGTCCGGAGACTGTAAAATGAGGGCGAAAATACCAGCAAAATGATGGTCTAAAAGGCAGGGCTAGTACGGAGATTATTCGGAAGGAGGAAGTTGCTTTTTAGCTTTTTTGGAAATTCCGGAAGAGTTGTCATTGGAAGACATTTCTTCTTCAAGCTCTTCCTCTTCCATGGGATTGGGGTTGATAAAAAACAGCTTATTTCCGGCTATTGATTTAGTGGCAACCTCAATTTCCAGTTCGAGCAGATCACTTGTAATTTTTCTGCGTAGAATGCTTTTACGTTTCAAAGCAAACAATTCAAGCTCAAGATAACCGAAGGTGTTTTTCAATTCAGCCAGCTTTCTAAAAGCAGCATTATTTTCCAGGTAGTCAATAATCAAACTTTCCCTGCGTGGAGAATATCCACTGAATATCACAGAAAATCCCTGACCGATCTCAGCTGTATTTTGATAAAAACGCTTGATATGTTCTGTAGTACGACGCACATTTTCCAGACTTGCGTGTCTGCCCGCAATTCCGAATAACATCTCCCTTTTAAGTTCAACGGGTTTTTTTACTGAAAACTCTGATGCCTCAACATTTGTTTGGGAAATTTGTTGTCCGGAAGCAGTATCATAAACACTGAAATTTACCACTGCGCTGACTCGATAAAATGTGCCCTGCTGTTTGTTGCGCCGCGGTGAATTCATTCCCATAACCACCAGCACATCCGCATTATAATTCAGCGCGAGCGAAATCAGACTGTCCACTGGACGTCCGACTAAGTTCTCCTGTTCCAGAGAACGATAGACTTGACTCAGCGTTTGCTCACCGAACGTCCAGAAGCTCTGCTCTGCAAATGTTTGCTGAACTGCATCAATTGCTGATGCTACTTCAGTGTTTTCACGGGGAACGGCTTCAGGCGTTCTGTTGTGGTAAAGCACTAACAGTCGTTTCTTTTTCAATCTTTTCTGCAGAATACGTATGTCCTGCAATTTTTGTCGAATTTTCGCATGATCAACATTGGCGCTGATTATTATTTCATACAGATTGTTTTTAAAATTCTGTTCCTCACTGAGGACTTCATAATCGATAATATATTTGCTGTTAAAGCTGTAGATTTGGTTTTTAATAACTGCATAATTTTGGTTAATTGTCTTAACATCCAATAAATTTCCGACAGATTTTTTAAGAGCTTCATGCAGCACATTTTTTAATGCCTGTTCCTTTGCGTGAGTTATGTCAGCGTTGTATATTTTTGCAGAAGAATTGACGATCACTTCTTCCGCCTGTAAAGGCAGGCAGAAGAGAAAGGCCGGAATCAGCAGTATTATGCGTAATTTCATAAAAATATGAACTGAAAAATAAGAGAATAATAGTTTCAAAAAATAAGCCGATAATATTAAACTGAAAAACTGAATCGTCTTCAGTTTCTAAACAAGATGTAGGAGCGTATCAGTTTGTTGGCTGCAGCAAAGCACCGTCAGGAGGGTTGAGTTTTCCGGACGCTTCAACTGAGCGCTCCATCAATTCATCGAGGGGATTGTAGTCACCTTTTAGATGTTGCAGATCAGTCCATGCCTGAGAATATTTTTCATGAGGATTGTATGCGTTGGCTTGAGCAAAGTGATATTCCGCTAACCCCAGTTCACTACGCAACTGATAGACCAGACCCAGGTTATAGTGCGTTGTTGCCAAATTCAAACGGTCGATGTTTTGGGATACGCGTGCATGTGATTTTATAATTTGCGCATAACGTTCAAAATCCCGATTTGGAATCAGCCCCAAAAGGATAATATTTATTTCATCCTGATCAAACGATTTTTCGTGAACTTCCAGTAACGGCTGTAAAGTAGTGTGCGGCAAACCTGCTCTTTTGAGGCGTGAAAAAACTTCATCGGTGAAAAAAAAGCGTTCTGTTTCCGGAAAACTCCGTGGTTCAAAAAGTACATAATTCCAGCCTTTCAGAGCAAGATCGTATCGCATACCACTAGCAAAGTGATTTGAACGGATAATTCTTGGGTGACCGAAATCCAGCATACTAAATGTCCATGGCACCGGACTGCTGCCTTTTTCCAAAGCTACCACACGTTCTTGCGGTTCTGGGTTGATCCGGTCTAAAAACTTTTGCATCAGCAGTTGTGCAAAACGTGCCATTTCGTCTAAAGGATCCGGAATTAGTAGAATGTTTTCTTCACCTCTGTAACTTTGTTTGAGACTGGCATTTTCAGTATTTAAGTAGAGAGTTTTGTCTCCGGCTGCATTGATGATTTTAAATGATATTTCCAAATCCAGCGTGCGATTAATCAAACGTTCCTGATAAGGTTTTTCTACAAATTCAAAAACACGCTTAATGGTGTTCAATCCTGCCGGATTGTCCTGCAGTTCCTTGTGTTCAACTAAAGCTATGTGCGTCTGCGGAATCATTTCTTCTGTATCATGTACTGCATAACGCAGGACTTCCACGGAAAGTACGGCCGCATTAGGATCATCTTTTTCAGGAAATACTGCTAATGTTTTAAGTAAAGGCTGCTGATTAATTTGATGAGTTAATATTTTGCTGAATAAGACTGACTGCTCACCTTTAAATTGATCAACGTAAACAGTGTTTATTTCAGTAGAAAGTGCTTTAGCTGAGGGAGGAGTTTGATAATAAATTTGATTAACTGCACATCCGGAGAAAAGTAGAAAGCCGGACAACAGAGCGCTAATAAAGCAGAATCGAAAGAAATACGCTGTTGGAAAAGTAAGCAGGAACCTCATCTTATTCAGAGGTGATATCGTTGACCGTGTTTTGTAGATTTTTACTTTGGTCAATTGTCCAAGTGTCCAGCACGGCATCGTCATCGAGGTTGCCTTTAGCAGTTGCGGTGAAGGAAGTGCTGTTACCGGTGAGGGTGATGTCATAGCGTGCGCTCCCTCCGGATTCCAGTTGCACATCCAGTTTGCTGAGTGTATCTGCGTATGTTTGATTGGTAGCGAAATAGATCTTTTGCGCAGTGAAAATTGCGCTGAGACTGACTTTGGCCTCAGTTTGTTTTGAACGCTGCAGATATGCTTCCAAACTTGGATAAGCAAGTGTGGCCAGAATGCCGATGATCACAACCACGATCATCACCTCCAGCAAACTGAATCCGCTGCGTAATTTACGCATCCTGGATTTTATGCAAAAAGTGTGGCCATTATTTGTCACCTTCCTCCAAAAGAGAAATGTTAGTAGCCTCCTGACTGCTTAATGAACTTGGGCCTGTTTAAATTTTTGCACAGGTGATAAATCCCAAATATCTTTGTCGTCCTTTGTTTTTTAATGCTGTGTGCTAGAGCAGTGCCAGAATGGACAACGATGCCAGCTCCAAAATACGATCCGGAAAAACGCCAAGGTAGAGTACTGCCAGCGCTGTTCCGAGCAGACCTGTCATGGCAAAACCAGAGGTGTTGTTTGAAACAACGCTACCTTCCGGAAGAGCACCTTCACGCATATACATGAACATTACAACCCGTAAATAGTAATAAACTGACAAGGCGCTGTTGAGTATGGCAATCACAGTCAGCCAGATCCAACCTGCCTGCAGCGCAGCGCTAAAGATTTGGAATTTACCAATGAATCCTCCAGTCAACGGTAGTCCGACCAGCGAAAAAATAAATAAGCTCATCAGCAGTGCCAGAGTTGGATTACGTTTTCCGTAACCGGCTAAATCATCAAAAGTTCTGGGGATGCGTCCTGCGTCACGGATGGTAAGAATCCCAAAAGCTCCTGTTCCCATCAAGGCATACGCACAGGAATAAAAGATTACCCCACTGATGGCAGAGGTGCTTCCCACTACGACTGCAACCAGCACATAACCCGCATGAGCAATCGAGGAATAAGCCAGCATTCGTTTGACGTCGTTTTGACGCAAAGCCATCACGTTACCTACGGTCATGGTCAGCACTGCAAGGAGCCACAGGATGTTTTCCCAGTTTGCTCCCTCAAGAGGAATTCCGGTCATTAAAACACGAATGAACACTGCAAAACCTGCAGCTTTCGCTGCTCCGGAAAGGAAGCCTGTAACCGGAGTAGGCGCACCTGTATACACATCAGGTGTCCACATATGAAACGGTACGATTGCGATTTTGAAACTCATTGCCACAACCACAAGCGCCATTCCGACAATGACGAGCGGATTTCCGGAACCGTTCTGTTGTATTTCACTAATGATCGTCGGTAGTAAAGTACTTCCGGTTGCTCCGTAAAGCAGAGAAATTCCGTAAAGCAAAAAACCTGTGGAAAAGGCACCGAGCAGTAAATATTTAAGTGCCGCCTCATTGGCCATAGCAACCTTGCGTTTCATGCCTACCAGGATGTAGCTGGAAATGGACATAATTTCGAGCCCAATGAAAATTACCAGCAAATCAAGTCCGGAAGTCATAAACATCATCCCGGAAACAGCAGTCAGGAGCAGTACGTAATACTCTCCAAAATTCATTTCATTTTCTGCAATATAATGCCGTGAAACAAAGACAGTTATGATGGCAACACTCATGTAAATAAATTCAAAGAGTATCGAAAAATCATCCGCGACAACCGTTCCGTAAAATCCTGTGATGTCCTTCCCATGTAGCTGTGTTTCTGAGTACATTGCCAAAAGTAAACCGATGATCGTGGTTACGGCCAGGGTCAAGGATCTATTTTTTTTAGCGGCAAAAAGATCAACCAGCAAAACAGTGCAGGCAGTCAGCAGCACTATTATTTCAGGAATAATCGGAGTTAAATCAGTTAAGCTAATGAATTCCATTTTACTCACTCAGGAATTATCCTCTTCCGTTATTGGAAGCAGGAAGTTGTCATGGATTGTCTTCAAGTACAGCAGATTTTACAACCTGCCGTTTTTTAAGACATAGTAGGAAAATTAAATTGTGCACCGGCTTTTATCCCAGTCGGCCAGCGTGAAGTAACCGCCTTGAGACGTGTGTAAAAGTGAATCGTGTCAGGTCCGTAAATGTGGTGACTTCCAAACAGAGATTTTTTCCAGCCGCCAAAACTATGGTATCCGACAGGCACAGGAATCGGTACGTTTATACCAACCATTCCAACCTCAATGCGGTTAACAAAATCTCTTGCCGCGTCACCGTCTCTGGTGAAAATTGCTACACCGTTTGCGTATTGATTGTTATGTATCAGCTTAATCGCTGCTTCATAATCAGCAACACGAACAGTGGTGAGAACCGGTCCAAAAATTTCTTCTTTATAAATGTCCATTTCCGGACTTACCTGATCAAAAAGTGAAGCCCCGATGAAAAATCCGTTTTCATGTCCGGGAACTTTCAAACCCCGTCCGTCTACCAGCAGCTTCGCACCCTGATCAACACCGCTCTGTAGTAGCGAAGTAATTCTCTCTAAACTTTGTTTTGTGATAACCGGACCCATTGCAACACTAGCATCGCTCGGAGGGCCGACCGGTAATTTTTCAACCAGCGGCACCATTCGTTCCATCAGTTCATCTGCAACTTTTTCTCCAACAGGAACAGGGACAGAAATTGCCATGCAGCGTTCACCTGCAGATCCATATCCTGCACCCATTAGTGCATCAACGACCTGATCCATGTCTGCGTCCGGCATAATAATCATGTGGTTTTTTGCCCCACCTAAAGCTTGCACACGTTTACCGTTTGCTGCTCCACGGCTATAGATATATTCCGCGACAGGAGTTGAACCGACAAAACTGACTGCTTTAATTTCCGGATTGTCGAGAATTGCATCGACCACAACTTTGTCTCCCTGGACCACGCTGAAGACACCTTCAGGTAAACCTGCTTCTTTGAGCAGATCCGCCAAAATTAAGGTTACACTGGGGTCACGTTCAGACGGTTTCAGGATGAAAGCATTTCCGCAGGCAAGTGCGTTAGGAAACATCCACATTGGTACCATCGCAGGAAAGTTAAAAGGTGTGATTCCCGCCACAACGCCTAAAGACTGTGGAATTGAATAAACATCAATTGAAGTTGCAACCTGTTCACTGAAGGTTCCTTTGAGCAAATGCGGAATTCCACAGGAAAACTCGACGGCCTCCATTCCACGAGCCACTTCGCCTAATGCGTCATCATGTGTTTTTCCATGTTCGCTGCTGATGGAGCTGGCGATTTTGTCTGCATTTTCTTCGAGTAAACGTTTGAAACGGTACATGACCTGCGCACGTTTTGCGGGAGGGGTTGCCCCCCAGGCAACAGCAGCCTCACTTGCAATTTGAACTACAGCATCCAATTCCTTCGAGCTGGATAAACGTACCTGTCCGGAAACCTCTCCGGTTGAAGGATTAAAAACATCTTGAAGTGTTCCTCCAGTTTGGCTGACCCTTGTGCCTCCAACATGGTTGCCGATAATGTTTGTCATTAGATTCTCCTGAAAATTATCTTGAAAAAATGGAATTTAAAAATACTCTGATTCTAGGAAAAATAGGTAGGGGAATCAAGTTTTTTTGCTCTAATTCCCAAATGCAGATGCGATCCTCTTAATTAATACTGTACTCAAACACTGTTACATTTTTAACTCTATCACTCTTCAGCCTTTAGTAAAAGAGTTTCTGCTATTATTCTCAGCAAAGTGTATTCTACTCAAGAGTATCAGGGAAAAAACTTTTGACTCCTCTTTTGTTGTGTGGTAGAGTCCATTTTACTTATTCTTATTAATGTCTTTCCGCTTGTATTAAGTCAAAAAACCGCACATAGGTATTACTGACTGCAAGCACCTCAATTCATCCCAAATACTCATGACTGAAAAAAATAATTCCTCAGAGGAACTTTTCCGGACGTCTCTTCATTCCTGGCACAAAGCAAACGAAGGCAAGCTCATCGACTTTGGTGGTTGGGACATGCCTCTGCAGTATGGTACAGGGATTCTCAAGGAGCATCTTTCCACGAGACGTTACGGTGGGTTGTTTGATGTAAGTCACATGGGACGTTTCCGGATAAGTGGAAAAGATACTGTGCCTTTTTTGCAGCACGTGCTCACTAATAACGTAGAGTCGCTTGATACATGGCAGGCTCAGTACACTTTGATTCCTAACGAAAACGGTGGTTTGCTTGATGATGCTTACCTCTATCATCCGGGTGATGAATATTTTCTGGTGGTCAATGCCTCCAACCGTGAAAAGGACTGGAAACATTTTCAGCAACAAGCCGAAAAGTTCGATGTGAGCCTGTATGATGAAACGCTTGAAGTTGCGATGATTGCCTTTCAGGGGCCTCTTTCCGGACGTATTTTAGCAGAGATAAAGCGTGACGGTACAATGCCAGAAACTTTCCGTAACAGCCTCTCCAAAATAACTATTCTAGGTACAGAAGTTTTGTTGGCACGTACCGGTTATACAGGTGAACCGATTGGTTTTGAGTTGTTTGCACCTGCAGAAAAAATGGAGGCAATCTGGTCCCGTATTGAGGAAGCAGGCAAGGACAGGGGGGTAGTTGCGGCAGGTCTGGGTGCGCGAGATACATTACGGCTGGAAGCAGGTATGCCGCTTTATGGTCATGAGTTTGGCATAGATCCGGAAGACAATGAGATTCCGGCATTTGCTTTTCCGCTCACTTCAGTTGCAGTGAGTTTTTCCAGACGCAAAGGTGATTTTGTGGGCCGCGACGCTTTGCGGGCACAGTTCGAGGAGATTCGTAAAATCCGGATGGGACAGTATAAACCCTCTGCCGTTATGCCGCGTCGTTTTTTACCACTTGCTCTGAAGGATAAAGGCATTACGCGTCAAGGTGATTCAGTATTTATAGGAGCTAAAAAAGTAGGATTCATCACAAGTGGAACGATGGTGCCTTACTGGAAATTTGAAGGTGAAGGCGCGACCATGCGGATTTCCGACGAACAGGATCGAAGAGCAATCGCTTTGGCTTACATCGACGCGGAAGTGCCTGCAGAACAGGAACTGGAGGTTGAAGTCAGAGGACGAAGGCTTGGTGCGCAATTAGTCCGCTGGCATGGACGTTCGGAAGCACCGCCTTATTTCCGGGCAATTCCCGGAGATTGGGAAACAAAAAGTGATGCACAGGCGCCGGCTACTTCTCAAGAACAGGTTAGCCTGTTACTGAAGAAAAGTCTGGAGAATCACGAATGGCGTCAACGGCGCTGCATTAATCTGATTCCTTCAGAAATGACTCAGTCTACGCTCGTGCGACTACTTCAGGTAACAGACCCCTGCGGTCGTTACGCAGAGCATAAGGAACTGTTGGCTGCATTTGAGCAGGAGATATTCTACTATCAGGGCACAGAATTTATCGCTTGGGCTGAGGATCGGCTAGTTGAGGAAATGCAGAAATTTCTGGGCTATCCTTTGGTAGAGACGCGGGTCATCAGCGGTCAGATGGCGAACATGACCATTTTCAGCGCTCTTGTTGATTTTATAAACCGTACTGACAGACGCAGCGAGCCGCGCCGAATTCCATTGGTGATGAACAATCACATTGGTAAAGGTGGGCACCTTAGTTCCCAACCGATGGGTGCGTTAAGGGATTATATTTCCAAAGACCCTGTTACTGAAAAATACTCCGTCCTTAATTTTCCGGTATTGCCGGAAAATCCGTATAGTATCGATTTAAAGGAAACAGCTAACCTGCTGGACCGCTTTGATCCGGAACTGATAATTCTCGGTAAAAGCATGATTCTGCATCCAGAACCAGTTGCGGAAATCCGTAAAATGCTTGAAACAAAAACATCAAAGCCTGTCATTATGTACGATATGGCGCATGTTCTTGGTTTGATCGGACCGCATTTCCAGAATCCATACGCTGAAGGTGCGGATATCATCACGGGTTCCACTCACAAAACTTTTTATGGTTCACAGCGTGGAGTGATTGGGGCGGCGTATGAAGAGGGCGCTCCGGAGTTTGAATTATGGAAATCGATTGAGCGGCGTGTATTTCCCGGTGCCGTCAGTAACCACCACCTTGGCACCTTACTGGGCTTGTTGATGGCCTCAATTGAAATGAATGCTTTTAAGGACAGCTATCAGCCACAAGTCATTGCAAATGCCAAAGCCTTTGCCAAGGCGCTCGAGGATGAGGGGTTGGAAGTTCAGGGTGATCCGAAAGTTGGCTACACAGAAACCCACCAGGTAGTAGTGGTTGTCGGTTATGCTCAGGGTTGTGCTGTAGCGCAGGAGCTGGAAGAGAGCAATATCATCGTAAACTATCAGGCAATTCCTTCTGACGAGAGTTTCACATCAAGTTCAGGCCTACGCATGGGAGTTGCAGAAATGACACGTTTCGGAATGAAGGAGGAAGATTTCCGCGAATTTGCCGCAATGTTCACCGAGGCTGTGCGTGGTAGAAATGTAGCTGACGAAGTGGCCCGTTTCCGCGAACGTTTCCAAACTATGGACTATTGTTTCGACGTTGACTTCATTGAACATAAAAATTATTTGGCCGGCCTTTTTTAGTAGTTCCGACACCTGACCAATACGCAAGCGATTGCCAAAATTGAGAAAATAATTATTTCAAAAACAGTCCTCTTTAGCACTGAATTTTGCTCCTAAAATACGCATCCGGAAGTTAATTTGTCATGCTGACTTTTCCCACAAAGTGTTTTCAGCGGAAGACAAACACCGGACTGCTCCATGCCTGAAAACCATCTTCGGTGGTCACACAAATCCAGAGGGGATTGTCACCTTCCTGCTTGATGGGAATTCGTAGTTCGTGCTCAACTTCACGGTGCGGATTTTCGTCAGGAAGTCTGAACACACGGAGTTGTCTTTCGAGTCCTCCGGCTTCTAAGACTGTGTCCTCCAAGCCAACATCTGCCAGTGGTTTCCGGATTGTGCCGCGATTCGTCGTCAAGTCTAATTGAGCGGCGTCACCTTCGTTCAGCCAGACATCGAATCCACCAAAATTTCCTGTGGTGATCGCGTCCCATTCCACTGTGTCGCGGCTGCAGCGTTCCAAACGTCGCTCGTGGTTCCAAGCGTTAATTTTGGAAAATCGTTCAATGTGACATCCCTTGAAAATGGCGCGTCCGGTCCAACTGCTTTGTCGTCCACGCCCGCGATATTCTGCTCCGCTCCAAATCACACGTATTCGATTGCTGAGATCGGCAGAGGAGAAGGGTCGGAAAGTTTCCAGCACCTCAGTACCGTTGCGTATCTCGATACGTTCGATTGGTGAGTGGGCGAGTATTTTTAATTTGAGAGTGGCCTCGCTGGCGGATGATTGTACGATGTCTCCCATCATCACTTCGCTGGATTGGTAACGTTTTGTGTCAGGAAAAGCGTTAGGGTCACGTTCGAAAACAGTGGCCTCTTCGTTAAACTGAACTGTGACCTCCATGTGCATCCGGCAACCTGTTGTGCCGTAGTGATGCCGCCGCCGCAGGCATTCGAAGATACCATCGCGCGTCAGCTCATCGGTAAGAAAACAGGTCAGTCCACCATAAGCTCCGAAGGTTGAAGCTCCCGGATAACTTGCTCCGGGCCGTCCCTTGTGTCCGTCACTATTACAAACCACTCCGGAACGGTGGCCGAGTGGGAAACCGTCCGTCAGCAACCACTCGAATGTACCCCAGGCGGAATGGATTTCCATCGCTGTTTCAAGTTTTGGATCGTGCGCTTGTGTGATGTCGGCATAGCGTCCGCCGACATGGGCATAGACTACGCAGTCCTCACCCTGCAAGTCTTCAAAAAGCTGTGCCGCGGTGGAAGAGTCGGTTTCCAGGTCTGAGCGATCCGCCAGCAAGGCATGTGATGAGCGCCGGATCTGCCGGTCTTCTGAACGGAAAAAAACATTGCGGTCGCCTCCCACTGCAGTATTACCGGACCATTCGTACCCCGGAAAGACAACGAAACGGCGGTCGTCGTGATATTCAGCAGTTAGTTCATTTAGGTATTTCCAGAATGCATTGTTGACTTGAAAATCATTAGCCTGATGTCCGGTGACATCCAGAAATGATTTATTACGGGCAAATTCGAAATAGTCACGTGAGGTGGTGAGTCCGATTGATTCTCCGCTTTGTCCGTGCAGGTCGCCCCAGTAAGCTGAAAATTCACCCTCCTGAATCAGCAGCGGTCCGGCCTCGGCCACGCACTTTCCGGATTCATCCAGCACTTGAATTCGCACAACTCCGGATTCATGCACAGTCAAATTCTCCAGGGTCATCGATTTTTCGCCAAGCTGATAATCTATTTTTTCAGGCATTCCCCGAACAGCATGACTGCTGCGGAGTCGGAAATGTCCGGATGCCAGGTCGGTGGGGTTTCCCCACTTGTCCTCAGCTTTAAGTCCAAGCCGAAAGACTTCTCCGGGTTGCCGCAGAGTAGGAAGTACAGCTTTCCATTCATTCACTTCTCCCGGTACAATGGAAATATACGGTGTATCTGGCAAGGGATAATAATGCCCAACGGCACAGACATCCGCGAGCACCTTGAATTCGAAACCTGACTCGCAAAAGGTTTGCATTTTCATCCCCGGAGAACCCTGTGAAGTGTCACCGAAAACGATGGTGATGGTGTCCCCCTCACTAAGATATCCGCCGTGTAGACTGGCAGTGAGAGACTTGAACCATGGTCGCTGATGACCGGTGTTAGCATAGTTCAGCGACAACCTCGCTCCGGTACTCGTATGGGCTGTTACGAAGTTATAGCCTGTTGGATCATTTGTCTGGAGCGCACCCCAGTCTCCCATGAAACGGAACACCACGCGGATGCTGCCTGTGTCGTCGATCCCGTAGCGACCGACAGTGTAAACCAGTCTGAAAGTCTGGAGGCTGCGGGCTTCAAACGCACCAACTGGATCAAGTGACACATGACCGTACAATACCGGATCTGTTCCTGGTTGTACGGAAGGCCACGCTGCGCCTACTAAATCATTTTCTACCACTTTAGTCATTATTTTTTTCCAATTGTGAAATTATTCTCCAGAGAAAAACCATTGAAATTCCTGTTAACACAGTAAAAGAGGGGGCATCAAAAATCAATGCAAAAGGCGTAAATTTAACTAAATTCAAATTCATTTATAAGCAGCATAATTTAATACGTTCTATGTTGAAAATAACTTTGAGACATGTTTCAACAATATAAATTTGAGAACAACTTAGTATGGAATTGACTTTCCTTACTTCGACAAGCATGATTAGCGTCAATTTGAAAATTGAACAGCATAAGATATTTTCAATAAAAAGTGTAGAGTTCAGGAGAAAACATGGCATGGATCAAAATGATTCCGGAAGACGAAGCGGAAAATAAACTTAAAGATTGGAACGACAAATTGCGTGAACCGTGGGGTGGAGTGGATAACATTCTTCGTGTCCACAGCATTGACATTCCAACTCTCAAGGGACACTACGAACTGTACCGTTCAGCAATGACAGGATCTAAAGATTTAACACGTAAACAACGTGAAATGATTGCCGTGGTAGTTTCCACTATAAACCGTTGCCATTACTGAATTGTACATCACGGAGCGGGACTTCGTAAAATTACTCGGGATGACGAGTTTGTTGAGAAATTCATTAAGGATTATAAAACCGCAGACTTAAATGAGCAGGACGGAACAATGCTGGACTATGCGGCAAAACTCACTAAAGAACCGTGGAACATGGTAAAAGCGGATGTGCAAGCACTGCGGGAATCAGGATTTAGCGATGTTGCTATTCTCGATATTGTTCAGGTTGCCGGCTATTATGCCTATGTTAATCGCCTTGCCGATGGGCTGGGAGTGGGTGGGATCCTCTAGAGTCGACCTGCA
>JGI24915J38486_100733_pt1 | contig 25401 bp, 17 predicted proteins | sample LinPfosmplate3_FD_38486 | JGI IMG/M metagenome (IMG submission 38486)
TCGAGCTCGGTACCCGGGGATCCCACTCACTGTTGATTGTCAGGCTACCGTAGTTTCCCGCAAGGGCGTTGCCGAGGGTACCGGCAGTGCCGGACCCTTCTGTAGATCCGCTGCGGATTGCGGCTACGGCCTTGGTATCTCCGGTGTCATTGTCACTGTCATTGGTTAGGACATTACCACTGGCACTGCTACCGGTGGTGCCATTGGTTACTCCACCGGCCTCTGTAGCCGATCCACTGTCATCACTGGCTACGGGATCATCATTGGCACTGCTGATGGTGAGGACAAAGGTGTCATCCTCTGTCCCTCCATTTCCATCATCGACCGAGACTTTGAGGCTGACGCTGGTGACCCCATTGGGTGGGTTGCCTGTGAAGGTGCGGGTGGTGGTGTTAAAACTGAGCCAGCTCGGCAGGGCCGATCCATCACCCAGGATGGCACTCCAGCTGTGGGTATCTTCCAGATCAACATCACTAAAGGTGTTGCTCGGGACCTGATAGCTCCAGCTTCCCGACCCACTGTGACTCTGGTCGGGGATCGCATTGGCCACTACCGGGGCATCGTTGATGTTGGTGATGGTAATGGCATATTGGGTCGCGGAGATGCTCCCCCCGGCCCCATCGGAGACGGTAAAGGTGAAGCTGTCGGCCCCATATTGATCTGCGCTCGGGGTGTAGTTGATCAATCCGGCGGCCAGTTGCGCCTGGGTGAAGCTGCTATGGCTTAAGCTCCCCTTGGTGGGGCTGGTGGTGACGGTGTAGGTGAGCTGGGCATCGCTGTTGTCCACATCGGTGACGTTGAGCATGGAGGTGGTGAGGGTGGTCGCCGCTGAATCTTCGTTGATGGTCATCCCGGTATTGGTTGCCAGCACCGGGGCATCATTGACCGGGGTGATGGTCAGGTTAACGGTGGCATTGCCACTATCCTGCGTTCCATCATTGATTTTGTAGCTGAAGCTGTCACTGGTGGTCTCGGAGCCGTCATGGATATAGCTAAAGGAGCCATCACTATTCAGTGTCAGGGTGCCGTTGCTAACCCCGCTGATCAGGGTGGTGGTGAGGGTGTCACTGTTTTTGTCTGTGTCGTTGGCCACTACGCCGGTAGAGGCGTTGGTGGTCAGGGTGGCCCCTTCATTCAGGGTGTAGGCATCATTGACCGAGATCGGGGCAAATTTGATCTGGTCGGCATAATCAACTGATGCCGCAGCGTTAGATGAGATGGTCACCGCGACACTGTTGTTGGTGGTGCTGATGACGTTGGCGGGATCCGTTTCGACCAGGGTGTAGTCACCAATCGCTATATTGTCAAAGAGGTAGAAGCCGTCATTGTCGGTGGTTGCGGTGTCTCCATTGCTCAGGGTCAGGGTGACGTTGCTGAGTCCATTCTCCCCCACATCCTGTGTCGCATCTCCATCGCGGTCATCAAATACGGTACCGGAGAGGGAGCCACTGGGACGATCCCCGAAGTTGACGTTGGCGCTGTCTCCACCCGCGAGGGTGACGCTGTAGCTGTTGGTGGTGCTGACAAATCCTGTAGGATCGCTCTCGCTCACGGTGTAGGTGCCTGCAGCTACACTGCTGAATTCGAAGCTGCCATCACTGTCGGTATGGATATAGGTGGCGTTGTTGCTGCTGTCGGTGAGGGTGATTTCAACCCCGGAGAGTCCGTTCTCGGAGGCCCCCTGCTCTCCGTCTCCATCATAGTCATTGTAGACGGTACCAAGAATCAGACCCGGTGGGACCATGGCAAAGTTGGAGACCGATGAGCCATCGGATGCCAGGGTGCCACTACGCTGGGTGCCGGCTATGGAGATATAACCGCTCTTGCCACCACTATCGACGGTGTAGCTTCCCGGATCAACATTGAGAAACTGGTAGCTGCCATTATTGGCTGTGGTGGCGCTGAAGGTGTCCCCATCGCGGTCGGTCAGGGTGATGGTGATGCCGGAGATGCCGACATCGTCCGCATCAAAGGTGCCATCCCCATTGAGGTCCGCAAAGGTGAATCCAGAAAGGCTGCCGGTCTTGCGGTCGGCAAAGTGGACGCCCGCTGACCCCCCATTGACGATCACTGCGGTCTGGGTATTGGAGGTGTCGCTACTGTAGCTGCTCGGGTCTGTCTCGGTGACACTGTAGGTGCCGGAGGTGAGTGCGGTAAACTGATAAAAACCATCACTGTCGGTAGTGGTTGTGGAGCTGCTGCCACTACTGTCGGTCAGGGTCAGGGTGACGCCACTGAGTCCATCCTCGGCCACCTCTTGGGTGGCGTTGCCATTGAGGTCATCAAAGACGGTGCCGGTGATGATGCCGGTGCCAATATCCCCGAAGTTGACCTCTACCTTCTTACTGGCCCCGAGGTTGATGGAGACATTCTGGGCGGAGGTGTTGGTGTAGCCGCTGGGCAGGGTCTGTTCGACCCAGTAGGCGCCGGGGGTGACGTTACTGAAGTCGTAACGCCCTTCGCTGTCTGTGGTGGTGGTCGAGACGGTGGTGCCACTGGAGTTCTTCAGGGTGACGGTGACGCTATTGAGCCCCCCTTCGGTGCCATCCTGGGTGGTGTTGCCATTCTGGTCCAGGTAGACGGTGCCGGTGATGCTGCCTTCGCCAAAGTCGGCAAAGTCAACGGTCTGGGTGGAGCCGCCGGCGACGATCACCCCGGTGATGGTGTCGGCGGTGTAGCTGGTAAAGCCGCTGGGCTGGGTCTCGGTGATGCTGTAGGTACCATCGGCGAGGAAGTCAAAGGTGTAGCTACCATTCACATCGGTGTAGCTGATGTCGCCATTGCTGAGGGTGAGTTTGACTCCACCAATACCTGTCTCGTTGCTGTCCTTGACCCCATCCTGATCGAGGTCGTTGAAGACGGTTCCGGTGATTTTGTTGGTTGCAGTGGCACTGGCCACTACCATTGGGGTGGCGTCAGGCTTGATCCCACCCGGATTATCAGAAAGAATCTCTCCATTGCTGCTGAGGTTTGATTCGATGCCGGTCAGTTTGGCCTGGTTGTAGTAGATCTCCGGGGTCATGACCGGCAAATCGACATCTACGGTGATGGTGAACTGTTTCAGTGCAGGGACCGAGAGCCCACTGATCACCAGTTTACTATCGCTCAGGCTGAAGGTGGCTGTGTAGTTGACCCCGCCCCCGGCGAGGGTGTTGCCATCACTGTCGACGATCTGCAGGGTGGAGGTGTCAAAGGTACGGCTGTCACTGAGGGTATCTTCAAAGCCACTGCTGAGGACACTGGGCTGTTTGCCGTTGTCGATGGCGTAGGTGTGGGTGACTGAGGTCCCCCCCAGGTAGGCGTTGGCCGCCGGGGTAGATACGGTGTGGATAAAGACCGGTGCGGCATCCGAGGCGGTACCATCATTGTTTCCTGATGGCTGCCCCTTGCTGACAAAGACCGCCTCGGGGTTGGAGAAGTCATCAATTCGGAAGATATCCCCAGTCTGGTTTCCGGCCACAAAGAAGCGCCCTGCCCCATCAAACCAGGCGGCTCCCCAGGTGTTGCTGGGGAGGTTATCGACCCATTTCACTTCGACCTTGCCATTGCTGGGATCGAGACTGTAAAGTTTGTTCCTGGAGGCGCCGTAGAGTTTGCCATCATGCTCGTTGTAGGCCCCATCTGCGGCCCCGAATCGGGCACTGAGCCGCTGTGTGGAGGTGACACTCATGGTGTCCACATCGACGATGTAGAGTTTTCTGGCATCGATGATGTAGTAGTTGCCCTGCTGGTCAAAATCACCCCGGAAGTAGGTCTTGCTCGGCAGACCACTCACTGCTCCGAGGTCTACGATGGTGCCGGAGGCGCCGATACGGTAGATTTTGTTGGTGCCGTTGATGGTGCCGTAGATGTAGCCATCATCATAGTTAAAGCCGATGGAGTTGAGTCTGTTGTCCGCGGTGACGATGGTGTTGAAGGTGTAGGGCTGGCTGCTGGTATCGAGGCTGTAGACGGTCTTGCTCTGTGAGAGGTACTGGGTGCCGTCAGAGATGAAGGTGTCGGCGCTGACATTGATTGTCAGGGTGTAGGCGCTGACACTGTCGATCTGGCTGTCATTTACTTTGTAGGTGAAGCTGGTGTAACTATTGCCGATGGTGGTGTGGTCGCTGTGGGTATATTTGAGGTTGCCGGCATTGATGTCTGCAATGAGGATTTCATCTCCGGCAGTGACGGCATTGCCACTCAGCGTCAGACTGCCATTGGCCGGCAGGGTGACGATCTTTATCTTTGCCAGGGTATCACCACTATCGACATCGGAAAAATTAAAGTCGGAGGCCTGTAGGCTGTAGCTCACCAGTTCGGTGACTGAGACGGTTCCATTGCTGGAGGTGGGCGCATCGTTGGATGCGGTGATGTTGATGGTGCTGGTGACGCTGCTGCTATTTTCGGCTCCGGCCCCATCGGAGTTGGCATCAGTGACCTGCCAACTGACGGTACGGCTGCTGCTACTGCCATTGGTGGTGGGATCTTCGGAGCTGCTGCTGTAGGTGACTGTGCGCAGGGCGCTCTGGTATTGGGCTACGGTGGCGCTGCCACTGAGGGTCAATACGCCGGTACTGCTGTTGTAGCTGCCACTGATGCCATTCTGGGTGCTAAATCCGAGGGTGTCCCCGCTGGTAAAGCCACTACTGAGGGTGACGGTGGCCCCGGCAATCTGGCTGTCATCGACATCACTGAGGGTGATGCTTGTGTCTATTGCTGCGGCACTGCCGTTTTCACTGTAGGCAAGCGTGGCACCTGCGGTGGCGACCGGGGTGTCGTTGGTTGCGGTGATATTGATGGTGCTGGTGACGCTGCTGCTGTTTTGGGCCCCTGCCCCATCGGAGTTGGCGTCGGTTACCTGCCAGCTGATGGTGCGGCTGGCGCTGGTCGAGGTGAGGTCATCGGTGCTGTTGATGTAGGTGACGCTGCGCAGGGCGCTCTGGTATTGGGCTACGGTGGCGGTGCCACTGAGGGTCAATACGCCGGTACCGCTGTTGTAGCTGCCACTGATTCCATTCTGGGTGGTGAAGCCGAGGGTGTCTCCGCTGGTCAATCCACTGCTAATGGTGACGGTGGCTGCGGTGATTTGGGTGTCATCGCTATCACTGAGGGTGAGGGTGCTGTCTATCGCTGTGGCGCTGTCATGCTCACTGTAGGCGAGTGTGCCGCCTGCGGTGGCGACCGGGGTGTCGTTACTGGCGGTGAGGTTTATGGTGCTGGTGACGCTGCTGCTGTTTTGTGCCCCTGCCCCATCGGAGTTGGCGTCGGTTACCTGCCAGCTGACGGTACGGCTGGCACTGGTCGAGGTGGGATCTTCTGAGCCGCTGCTGTAGGTGACTGTGCGCAGGGCGCTCTGGTATTGGGCTACGGTGGCGCTGCCACTGAGGGTCAACACGCCGGTACTGCTGTTGTAGCTGCCACTGATGCCATTCTGGGTGGTAAACCCGAGGGTGTCCCCGTTGGTAAAGCCACTACTGAGGGTGACGGTGGCTGCAGTGATTTGTGTGTCATCGCTATCACTGAGGGCGATGGTGTTGTCTATCGCTGCGGCACTGCCGTTTTCACTGTAGGCGAGGGTGGCGCCTGCGGTGGCTACGGGGGTGTCGTTGGATGCGGTGAGGTTTATGGTGCTGGTGACGGCACTGCTGTTTTGGGCTCCATCACCATCGGAGTTGGCATCAGTGACCTGCCAGCTGACGGTACGGCTGGCGCTTCCGGAGGTGGGATCTTCTGAGCTGCTGCTGTAGGTGACTGTGCGCAGGGCGGCCTGGTATTGGGCTACGGTGGCAGTGCCACTGAGGGTCAATACGCCGGTACTGCTGTTGTAGCTGCCACTGATGCCATTCTGGGTACTAAATCCGAGGGTGTCCCCGCTGGTAAAGCCACTACTGAGGGTGACGGTGGCCCCGGTAATCTGGGTGTCATCGACATCACTGAGGGTGACGGTGGCATCAATCGCTGCGGCACTGCTGTTTTCACTGTAGGCGAGGGTGGCTCCTGCGGTGGCGACCGGGGCATCGTTGGCTGCGGTAATCGAGGTGCCAATAGTGACCCCTGCCGCTGCCACTTTGCTGGTGGCATCGTCAGCAGTGGTGTCGAAGGTCTGACGGGTGGCTCCACTGGTGAAGGTGGTGGCACTGGAGTCATCAACTGCAAAGACGGTCAGTGAGCCTGGGGTGCCGTTATATTCAGCAACAGGGACAAAACGTAGCTTGGTGCTGGTATTGAGTAGTAACGCTCCACTGGTGGTGACGCTGCTGATGTCGTACCAGCTGCTTCCATCGGTGCTGTACTCCCAGTCTCCTTCGGTGGCGTTATTGGAGCCGTCGGTGCTGATGGCGATTCCGGCAAAGCTGTCGCTATCATCGTCGCTGAACAGGCTGTTCATGATTGAGGTAACGGTTGCACCCGATGGAGAACTGGTATCCTCATCCACCGCACTGAGCGTGCCATTTCCACTAAAACTTGGGGCATCATTCTCACCCGTCACTGTAACCGAGATGGTCTTTCCACCGCTACTTCCACCATCCCCATCGGTGACTGTAAGGGACAGATTATGGGCATTCTCACCGGTTGCGGAGCTGGACTGGTAGGTGAGGCGTTGAATCAACGAGTCTATATAAGTAGGGGTAGAGCTACCATTGAAGGAGATGGTCAGATTACTGCCTGAACCACCACTCAGGGTCGCAAAGGTGGTCCAGCTACTGCCATTGGAGACCTGTACATTGCTCCCAGATAGCTGAATATTACCGCTAGTGCCCACATCCTGATTAGAGATCGAAATAGTCTCTGTGGCGTTGACGCCAGTAACCGTAAGTTGCCCTCCACTCAGGTTGCCACCATCCGAATCGGCAAAGCTGACATCACTATCGATCAGCTGTGCAGAGGCATTCACCGTATTTTCGAGATAGGTCTCTGATGTTGTCAGATTGCTCAGTGTTGGAGCGGCATTGAAGCTGAGTGCAATACTACCCGAAGGTAAATATTCAATAGCACCCTGTGTAGTACTCCTAACCTGAAAGTGGATCGTATAAGTACCGTCCATAGTGATACCTATGCTATTGAAGCTCCAAGTGCTTCCCACGTGAACATTACCATTCCTGTTGGTTGCATCTACAATAGAGCCACCACCTCCAAAGTAGAGAGTAGAACTGGTTTGCGGACCTGTATAGCCACCGATAGACAGATGCATTGAGTCACCATTATTATGACTATTCATAAAACCAGGAGCCGTAGCTAAGTCCAGAGTGAAATTGACATACAGAGTTCCACCACCGTATGAAATGTTTGGCCCAGAAGTACTTGTAATACCTAAATCATGTTCGAATGACTCTAATTCTTCAATATCAAGCAGATTATATTCCTCGATATCCCCAGAATTCACCTCTAGATCCCAATCACCGGATATACCCGTCAGATCATCCGAAGCAGCTATATCCGCCCCGGTCAAAGAGGCAATTTGGTTGATAAAGGACTCCCCTTCTCCTTCAGCACCAACACGGCACCCCCAAAGCAGGATATCCCCCTCTGAGGTCAATGCCTGACCAATGGTAGAGAGTACCTCACGATACTCCTCTAAATGCTCGCTATCGAGCACCGCTGTTCCCAGTACCGCCACCCCTTCAGCTCCATGCCCCAACACATGGATTGCATCGATATCCGTTCGCTCAGAGAGCACCTCACTCATATAGGCCCAACCATCCACGCCTGCTTCTACCAAAAAAACCTCAGCATTGGGATCAACCCCATCGACCAATAACTGGTAGTCCGGCAGATTGGCATCGATAAAGACCACCTCGTTGCGCTGTGGTTCGCTTGGTGCGATGGCAGGCAGAATGGTTGGATCGGCAATCTCTTCACTCTGGAGTAGATTCCCCTCTGGAGAAAAACAGAGGCAGTCACTGGCCTCAACGACCTGTGCTGCATCAATCAGCGCAGCACCATCGAGCAGTACCCTTGGCTCCAGCGCATAGAAATGGAGACGACTCTTGCTTGACTGTTTCATACCCTCTCACCTCCAATGAAACTGAAATGGGGCGAGTGCAACACTACCCCTTGCAGATGCAACAGGTATTGAGAGACAAGTTTGATAACCAATCCGGCAAACAACATCACAAACCTCACATTTCAGTGAACGAGTATGGTCGGCAACGGGTAGGGCCAAGCTGGTTTACGAAAGAGGCGATATGCTCTTTCGCACTATATTGATCTATTTTGATCATGTTGCCAAAATTGAAGGGCAACTGGATAATCCACTCAGATCATGGGTAAGGATCTGACCGAATTCGGTGCATATTATAGTTCAATCTACCCCTATTTCAAATAATAAAGGCATCCCACTCTGTTTCAGGGCTCTGCTCATGAGGGACACTATCCGGCAAATTCGCAAATAGATTGATCTGTTTATCTCTCACGACCTGTTTGCCTCTATCTGTGTTCACGGCTCATTTCGCGCACTGGAGAACTCTACATATTGGTGGAGCATGGCGCTCAGCTTCAACCCAGACTGAGCAACCGCTGAACGGTTGATTTTGATTGATGGCCTGTCCCCTACCTTGCTCACCAATATCATCCCTCCAGACTGTAAAAAATGTGGATGATCACCAATGGTTAAGACCGGTTGCTCCTGAACCGTCTGCAAATAACGCTCAATGGATGAGTTGGAACCTTCACTATTTATAAACAGCACCACCTCACAATACCCTTGATGTTGAAGCTCTTCAATTTTGGTCAAATGGTAACTCCACTCTCTTTTTAACCCGTTCCATCTCAACAGCGGATCAAGTCCCCATTTTGCTGGTGGCTCTCCTTCCAGACAGACACAGAGATTAATATGCCTTGGAGCCGGGTCCAACTCAGGCCACTGCACGAATCTTACAATCTTGGTTACGAGGGCAATTGTGACGAGATTCTCAAAACCCTCTTGACCCACGGTATAAACAGGCAACGAGAACAGAAGAAGGCCGAGAAACACCCCTTTCCTCACTGCTCTTATCAGACCCAAGTTTACTTGAGACACCTCAAACCACACAATGCGCACTATCTGAGAGTGTCGTCAATTTTGGGGAAAATAATCCAGGTGACCCGTTTTCTGGATAATTGAGTAACACGATAGGGAACCTCGACATACCATCTGTAATCTGGCAGATTGTAAGGCCAAGGTTTAACAGGGGGTAACATCCCCTGCTGTAGATGAATGCTGTCGAGAACAGGGACAGCACAATCAGTCTGTCAGGCGAAACAAGGTAGACGGTTTCCCTAACATGTTGACTAATAATCCTATAGTATAAAGCCCATATTTTTAAGTTCAACTCAAAAGATGTATGAATTCATCAACCACAGTACCGGCCACCTTGTCATTATCACTATTTCCCCTATCCACACCATCGATATACGACTGATCTACAATGTTATTTAACCCAAGTGGTCACCGAATACTGATCATCGATGACGAGCCAGAAAACCTTCGATTGATTGCCGCTTTTCTGGAACAACAGGGGATGGATGTTATGCTCGCCAGCAGCGGTCAGGAGGGGGTAGCTTTGGCAGAGAATGGTCAACCAGACCTGATCCTGCTAGACATTATCATGACTGAACTAGACGGATTTGAAACCATCGAGTTACTCAAGAAAAACCCCAAGACCGAGACCATACCCGTACTCTTTCTAACGGCGTTAACGGAGATTGAGCAGAAGCTAAAGGCCTTTGCAGTGGGTGGTGCAGACTACCTCACCAAGCCGGTTCAGCAAGAAGAGTTGATGGCCAGGGTCTGTTTACAGCTTGAGCTGCGATCCCTGCATGAGACACTTAAAGAGAGAAATCAGGGTTTGAAACATGCCCTCGATACCGGAAACACCGTCAATGTGGCCATTGGTGTATTGATTGAACGCCACCGCCTTACAATGGAAGAGGCGACTGAACATTTACGCCAGTCTGCACGTTCACAGCGCCGCAAGATGAAAGAGCTGGCCGCAGAGATTTTGCAAGGTATTGACCTGATCAATCGCTTCAAATAAACCATTTTGTGTAACAGATTTATTGGTTTTTTTTCAATATCTCATTGATTTTTTCAGCATCCAGATCATGCGCCATCTGCCTAATCTGGCGATAGAAGCTGGCGTAGTGCGGGGTATTCTCTTCCTGCTCTGTGGCCCACTGTTCAATCTTGTAGTACATCCCCAGTTCAACCAGTGCATCTAGCTTTTTGAGTCTCTCTTTCGGTGGCATCTCTATCGATTCTCCATCTTTGAGGCCATCCGGCTGCCCCGAGAGCTTTTCAGGGTGGAATATCCACTGCAAATCCAGTATCTCCGCAACCATTTTCAGCGGTTGAGAGAGTTTGATGGGGAGTGTCAAAGGGAGCTGATAAAGTGTGGGCCCTGTGTGACTCAAGCAGGTTGTGCCGTTGAACAGCAGCAACAATACCGGTATCTCTTCACCGTTAAGGGTTGTGACCAACTGCTGTTCCAGTGCAGCGAACTCCTCCTCCGTCAGTTCAGGCAGACCGATCAGGATGAGGTCCGGCCGCAGAGAAGAGAGCATCTTCGCTGCAGCATGGAGACTCTCCACCTGCTGCAGTGAAAAGCCGATTTGATTCAGATACTCTATTACGTATTGACAGGGTTCTTGCTGATGATCAATAGAGAGAATTGATCGCCTTCGCCCCTGATATCCACTCACTTCTCTCTGTTGTAAAGCAGTTTCCTGCATTTCAGCGATCGGACATTGCAGTAGGAGTGAGAGGGAAAAAACCTCTGGACCACTCGGTTGAGCCAGAAGTTCTCCTTGTAGAGCCGTGGTGAGTTGTTGGCAGTGGCCCCAGCCACCCTCCGTTGTAATCTGAGTGTTCCAGTCTAACGGGTATGAACGCTTGGTTTTTCCCCTGAAAGACAACTGTACCTGCGCCTGCTGTTGGTCCACTGTTTCGACAATGACCGATACGTTGATCTTTCCACCATCAGAGATCTTGTAGATCAGTCGAAACAGATCCAACAGCAATTGTATCAGCCGTGTCATATCCAGCATCAACGCCTTCACCTGCCCGGACTCCAACTGGAATTCAGTGCGTTGATGAATGTCGGGAAAACGGTATTGAAGTGCCAGCACCCACTGTTGTGTGAAATTTTCCAGCAAAAATGGAGAGAGGTTGAGTTCTCTACTCCCTGACTGGAGATTGGAGAGATCCACCCAGTGATCGAGCATACTGGAAAGTAATAGGCCTGCCCGTTCGATCTCCAACACTCTGCTTCGGGCCGTTTGATTCAGTTCCGACTGCTGCTGTAACAGCTGTGATTGACCGACGATGGTATTGAGTGGGTTTTTTAGATCGTGCGCAATCTGCTCTATCTGGCTCACCTCCAACGGAGTGGATCTCACCTCTTCAATCTCCTCTCCAGCCCCCCTTTTTTCTGCTGTTTCCAGCAGATCAGCCATCTCTGTTTTTCTTGCTCTGCGTGAGAATAATAAAACCAAAGCAAGGATCAGAGCGGCAAGCCAACCACTCCAGATGATAATTTCGCTCACTTCCTCCACACTGTACCCTGGTAAGCAATCACCGCTACAGCTCCCATTTCAACTGCAGGGAAAAGGAGCGCTCTATCTCCGTAACGGGCAACACTGGCAAGGTATGTTTGAATTGGGCAGTAGAGGGATCGAACAGATTGGTACCAACAAGAGAGATCTCTGGCCCACTCTGTAGTTGTCTACTCCAGCGCATATCCACCGTAGTATATGAGGACAGCTCCGCCCATGGAATATCATCGACATAACGCAACCAGAGATCGAGGGTGGTATCGTGATCCAGATCCATTTGAGAACGGATCGTGAGCTGTTTCTCTGGGGTTATATCCTCTCTGATATACCCAATTCTGGTATGTGCCGCGGTCTCATCCAGATCCATCCGGACAAATGAAACACCACTTTCCACTCTCCACCAGGAGCTTACGCCATAATCTACCGAGAGTTCAAAACCATAGGCTTTCCCCTCCCCTTGGTTGGTATTTTCCACCTCACCAGGAGAGAGCACCGAGTCCACAAACACCAGTAGATCGCTGTGTTTACTGTAAAACAGTGAGAGGTCGGTATAGAGTTGATCATTCGGTGCCCATCGGTACCCCAACTCAAAGGTATAGGCCTGTTCCGGCTTGAGTTCTCCCTTTCTCGAGAAGGGTGTGGTAAATAGCGGTTCATTGTCTACCGTAATCACCGTATCGTACCAGACTACTGAGGGAACCCGAATGGCCTTGGAGAGCCCCCCCCAAAGGGTCTGCTGATTGGACGGCTGCCACAGCAGACGCAAGTTGGGTAACCATTCCACGTCAGTATAGGTATGCTTTTCGAGCTTTCCCCCAACAATCAATGAGAGTGAACCCGGCTTCAGCAAGATCTTATCCTGAGCAAAAAGACTATAGGTGTTCAAACGTGATTTGGCGGAGGAGAAATCTCGGATAGTGGATACTCCCCCATCTGCCTGACTATGAATAGAGCGGACTCCTCCACCCCAGATAATCTGATGCTTTTCATTCCACTGCAGTTGGTGGTGCAGCTCAAGATCGGTCGTCTCTGATTGGTTGTTAATAAAATATCCAGTCTCCCGATTGGCATAATCGTAATAGGCCTGAAGCGTATACAGGCTGTTCCTCTCTGCCTCCCAGCTATATCGACCAAGCAGATGGTAGCCATTCACTTTGTCCTGATCCTGCTGGTTGGTTACAGGCAAACCGTCACCCAACACTCCGTGGGGAACATAGGGGTGGTGATTTGTCCCATTTGAAACCTCCCCCTGCACCGTCAACACCCGACCAAAATCGGCATTGCTATCCAGACGAAACCCAATTCGCTTACTGTTCCTGTGATCCCAAGTTTCGCTGTCCAGGTTGGGGTCCCTACTCCCCTCCTCCGTAAAACCCTTCGCATAGACCCGATAGTCAAACAGAGAATTGAGTGCCCCACCGTTTCGTAGAGAAACCCCTCTGGTTCTTTCACTGCCCACTTCTACCTTGAGCAGTTGGCCTTGCGTCTCAGCGGCACTCTTGGTGATGAGATTGATGACTCCACTCATCGCATGTCCACCCCAGATCGCCGCCCCTGACCCCCGTATTACCTCTATTCGGTCGATGTCTTCCAATACAAGATCTTGCGCATCCCAATCGACGCCTGAATATATCTGATTGAACACACTGCGACCATCAATCATCACCAACAGTCTGCCGTTATAACGGCCCTGAAATCCCCTGGATGAGATGGCCCAGGTACTGTTGTCAATTTTGGCCACATTCACACCCGGCACCATTCTCAGGATTTCTGGTATCGAGACAGCACCGCTTCGCAAAATATCTTCAGTGGAAATAACGAATACCGCCGAAGGCACATCCATCAAGCGCTGTTTCTGTAGTGATGCGGTAGTGACTTCCATGGAGAGCATTTCCGATAACGGCAACTCCATCAGCTCACTCAATTCTGTGTTGGACTGGGGGGCACGATTAAGCTCAGCCCAACTGTGAGGGGCCTGCAGGCACAACACCAATGAGATCACCACACTGGAAAAACGTAAGCCATCGAATTTGATGTTCGCTATTCTCATCCCCCCACACTGCCACTCTGTTTTGGTTGCCATACTATTGTCCATTTTTCATACCTTCACCAATCCACCTTCCAAGAACTTCTCCAATTTGCTCTATCTTGAATGGCTTGGTTAGAAAATCATCCATACCCGCACTCTGACACTGCTGCTTGACCAAAAGGTTTACATGCGCTGTCAAGGCTACAATGGGCAACGTCTGCCTGTTACCCTCTACCTCCCACTCCCGGATCTTCTTGGTAATTTCAATTCCGTCGATATCCGGCATCCCTAAGTCCATCAGTATCAGGTCAAACGGTTGCTCTGTTAACAGTGGCAATACCCATATCGTTACCCAATTCTCCCGCCCAGCATAAAGTACTGGACACAAACTGCCTGACCTGATTCAATGCTCTCCAAATTTCACTGGAGAGCGACATGCCTACACGAAAACTACCCCGCCAAATCTGTAGCCGTCCCTTTGGGGAGGATCAGTTATCGGTTATACGCCAGATCATTGATGAGGCCGATTCTCTATCAATAACTCGAAGTGAGATTGCTCGTCGAGTCTGTAAAGCACTGGATTGGCGTAATATGCAAGGCGGCCTCAAGGAGATGGGAGCACGGGTTGCACTACTGAAGCTGCACAGAGGAGGGTGGGTCAAGCTTCCAGCTCCAACTCATAGCAACAGTAACGGTAGGGATACAAACCGTCTGGAGAACGCCCCTATTCCCCTGCCACCGGCTACAGAGATCCACTGCTCTCTTCAAGCGCTGGGAAAGGTACAGCTACAGGTGGTGGTAACCAGAGAAGAGTCTCTGCTATGGGATGGGATGGTCGATCGCTACCACTACCTGGGCCACACTCCGCTATCTGGCGCACAGATCCGCTATCTCATTTATTCTGAAAAGATAGGACTGGTAGGTGCCATCGGATTTGGGGCTGCCGCCTTCTCACTCAAGGCTCGTGACCAGTGGATTGGTTGGGGTCGAGAACAGTGCAATCGACGACGTGAACTGATCCTCAATAATCGTCGTTTTCTGATCCTGCCCTGGATACGGGTACCCAATCTGGCCAGCCACATCCTCTCCTTGGCATCCCGAAAGGTACAGCACGATTTTGAGGCACGCTACGGATATCGCCCCCTGCTGTTGGAGACCTTCGTTGATTGTGAACGCTTCAACGGAGGCTGCTATCGTGCAGCCAACTGGATTGATGTCGGTGTAACCAGCGGTAGAGGTCGCAACGACCGAACCAGACAGCGTGAACGCATACGTAATGGCCCACCCCTGCCGATCAAACAGATCTGGCTCTACCCACTGCACCGTAAGGTGCGGCAGCGACTCACCGCAGTAATAGAGCCACAACATCAGCAGAAGATTTCACAAGGAAATCCACTGGAGGTAGCCGTATGAGTGAACTGAAGATGGGCCTCTCTGCGGAGCTGGATGGGATTGATTTGGGTGACGTCCGCCGCAACCGGCGTGCTTGCAAGGTGGTTGAGCAGCTTGGCAAACAGCCCCGCAACAGTATCCCCTCGGCAATCAACGGCTGGAGTGAGACCAAATCAGCCTACAACCTGCTGCAGCATCCACAAGTTACCCAACAGAAGATTCTGGAACCCCACTACCGCGCTACACTGAACCGCGCCAAACAGTACCCAGTCGTACTGGTGGCTGAGGATACCACTGAGCTGGACTACAGCGGAAAAAGCGATATTGAGGGGATGGGCACCCTCAACTACGAGACACGCTCCGGTCTCTATCTCCACTCAGCTCTGGCAATCACCCCAGAACGACTCTCACTCGGGCAGCTCAGTGCATGGAGCTGGACCCGACCTTTTAAGGATGCCGACAAGGAGTCGATTCGCTGGGAGGAGGGATATGAAAATGTCTGTGATGCTCAGCAGACCCTCAACGAAGAGACAACAGAAGAGGGAGAAGCGTCTACCCAGCTGGTCTATATGGCTGATCGAGAGGGGGATCTCTACGAGATCTTTGCCCGCAGAGCTGCACGAATGGAGCAAGGGAAAGATGCTGCACACTGGCTGATCCGCTCAAAACATGACCGCAAAACCATTGATAGCAATACAGAGGACGGAGATGTAGCCTCAAAGATCAGTCAACAGCTTGCCAAAGCACCTCGTTTGGGGGAGATTGAATTTGCACTCCCAAAAGGGCGTGACAACCGCAAAGCACGACAGGTCACACAGACTCTACGCGCCGTACCGATACAGCTCAAGCCGAAAAAAGCGCAAGGCACTGTCATTACAGTGACCGTCATCCAGGCAGAAGAGGAGCATCCACCAAAAGGAGAAAAGCCAATCTGCTGGATCCTGCTGACCAGTCTTGAAGTGACCACACTAGAACAGGCCAAAGAGAAGCTGGATTGGTACCTGGCCCGTTGGCAGATCGAGATATTCTTCAAGATCCTCAAGTCAGGCTGCAAGGTCGAAGAGCTGCAGCTGGAGCATGTGGAGCGGATAGAGAATGCGCTGGCTTTCTATCAGATTATCGCATGGCGGGTACTCTATCTCACGATGCTAGGCAGAGAATGTCCGGAACTACCCTGCAATCTGGTGTTTGAAGATGAAGAGTGGCAGGCAGTCTACATCGTAACCAAAAAAGAGTCGCCGCCCGATACACCTCCATCAATTGATGAGATGATACGCATGGTTGCTGGATATGGCGGCTTTCTTAACCGCAAGGGAGATGGCTACCCGGGGCCGCAGACCATCTGGATTGGGCTACAACGATGCCGCGACTTCGTGCAGGGGGTTGAGGCAATGAAGGAGATTGAGCGGAGAAAGGGGTAACGATATGGGCAATACCTGCTGACCATGTTCCGCAATGACTGTACTACAATCAAAGAGGTCAAGCATAGAAGAGACTACCTCCTGATTGGCTCTATTGTCCTCCACAAGAAGAATCTTTGCATTATAGCTCGGGAACTGGGTTGTTTCAGAGGGGTTGGTACTACTCAAATTTTGGCTGCGCTCTCCACTATTTCGATCTAGCGGGAGAGTAAACCAGAAGCATGCCCCTTCACCTTTTTTGCTTTCTACCCCAATACGGCCATGCATCATCTGAACCAGCTCACTGCAGATAGAGAGCCCCAGCCCTGTTCCACCAAAGCGCCTTGAGATTGAAGCGTCGGCCTGTGAAAAGGGTGAAAAGATATTTTGCTGTACCTCTTCTGCAATCCCAATCCCGCTATCACGCACTTCAAAGCGAAAAATTGTTGAGCTGGCTTCAGCATGAAAAACTGACACTTGCAGTTGAATGACACCCTCTTCGGTAAACTTGATCGCATTTTCCATCAGGTTGATTAATATTTGTCGAATACGATTGGCATCACTGCAAAACTCATTTTCAACCATTTCATCAAAGTCACAAGAGAAGTGGACTGCAGTGGTAGTCAGCTTCTTCTGATAGAACTCTGACAAATCACTCACCAGTTTGTGAAGATCCAATGGGGCATTTTCAATTTTCAGCTTACCCGCCTCAATCAATGAAAAGTCGATCAGATCATTGACAATAGCCAACAGAATATTTCCAGACCCCTGAATTCGAGAGATGTCTTTCAGTTGGGATGATTCAAGATGCTCCCTGGATAGCAACATTAGCTCCGATGTCCCTAGAATGGAGTTCAGGGGAGTACGAATCTCATGGCTCATACGGGCCAGAAATTCACCTTTTGCTCGATTGGCCTTCTCTGCAATCTCTCTGTTCTCAACTGCCTCTTCTGTCTTTTTCTGCAGGTCGCTGTTCGCCCGGTTCAGATCTTCTGTACGTATTGAAACCTTCCTCTCTAGTTGAGCACTATAGTCAGCCAGCTCCTGATCACGTTTGCTGATCTGCTCCAACATAAAGTTAAACCCATCTACCATATCTCCAATTTCGTCGATATTTTTTTTCTCTATGCGGTAGGTAAAATCACTGTATTTAGATACCTGCTGAAAACCCGCAGTAAGCTCCAGTATTGGTTTAAGCAGTCTCTCACTGTATCTTCGTGAAAGTGATCGGGAGAATTTCAGCAGTAGCAGCAGTAGTGCAACTAAAATGGCCAGATACTGCATTAACCTATAATAAATAGGCACCATGTTGATATTGATTTTGAGTACCCCCAAGTTCTCCCCATCAAAATAAACTTGCTCGCTGATGACCATTCGATCCCAGTAGTAGCTCGGTTCCGCCATCTCATGGATATTCACCTCTGGAGGAAGGTCATCGGGCTGTCTGATGGATGTTTCTGCTGTTTTCTGCCCCTTCTTGGCCTCCCTTACATAGGATGAAAAAGCAGTTCCTTGGTGACTGTAGAGTGTCGCCGAGAGGACAGAGGAGTGTACCTTTAACGATTCCAGAATATTGGCAGCCAGCTTCTGATCTTCAAACATCAAGGCTGCAGAGGAGTTATGGGCCACGATCTTGCTCACAATCTCCATCTGCTGCTGTGTCTCTTCAAAATAGCGCACACTCAACAATACACTCATGACAAACCCAGAGAGCAGCAATACCAACAGAGTGTTGACATCAACCAGCCGGTTTAATTTATCTGAAAGTGATAACGACTCAAATGGTCTCATCGTCTGCCCTCGCTCTCTTCATCACCCTCTTCAAATACTTGGGCCAATTGATACAGCAGTGCACTGAAGTACAACTGTGACCGTTCCACTGCGGTACGGTTGATTGTGATCTCGATGCGCTGATCCTGTTGTTGCAGAGAGATCATCCCCCCCTGTTGAAGGAACTGCTTCTGGTCACTGACCATCAAGATATTTGAGTGTTCCGGTTGCTGAATGGTATTTCCAAGCTGGCTATCTGCTATATGGTGAAAGAATGTGATATCACATCCTTTCAGTTCACTATCATGCGGGTCAAACTCTCGATATTTCAGCCGTCTGTTTTGCACCTTGGTTCTCAAGATGGGAGAGATGGATGAATAAGGGAGGTAATCCTTTTCAATACAGAAATGAAGCACTCCATCTGAAAGGTGTGTCGGCCACTCAACGTACTTTGCAATCTTTACAGTAACTGCAATGTTCAGCACACGCTGGAAATCATCTGTTGTGCCTTCTACATGCCCTGCCTGGAGGGGGGACCCTCCCAGAATCACTCCACAACAGAGCGTGAGTAAAAGGCATGCGATGTGTTGGTTGGTCTTCAATAGATACCGGATATTAAATCTGTATAGCGTAGAATTAAAAATCTACGAATATAGTCACTCTCTCTACAATTCCGCTGAGAATAGCATACTCTTTTACTATTCTATTCTATTCTATTCTTCAGATCTGAAGTTTCCACGTTTTTAGAGCGGGGTATTTTTCACCGCCGAACATAATAATCTGTATTTATTATCTCAAGTTTCGGAGTTTATTTCTCGCACAAATCTAACTATAACAACATGATTCATAACGATTAGAAGCCTCTGGAATGGTATAATAATGTGATTCTTGACAGCCACATTAACCAAACCAGAGACCGAGCATGAATCCTGCCACAAAAACCGATTTGCTACCATCCATAACATCCGATGTTCTTTCCGATCCACTCATTCTTGCTGACAACATGGTGGCGAGACTCTGGAAGAGTATGACCATACCTACACTCCTTTGCCGTGCCGGTATCAACAAGCGTAGCGGATTACCTGCCCCTGATGTGGTCTACCTGTTGCTCCTCTGGGTCTGGTTGAAGACTACATCGGTGCGCATGTTCTCCCGGTCATCCCTGCAAAGCTTTACAGATGCACGAAAAGATGTGATGTATGATTTTCTCAAACGTGAAGATACCAATTGGCGGACCCTTCAGATTCAGGCTGCACGTAAGGTCTATATGGATCATCGTTTGAAAGAGTGCCGTATCAAGGCCTTTGTTGTCGATGATTCTGTAAAAATCCGTCGTGGCAAGAAGATGGGAGGGGTTTCCTGCCATTTTGACCATCTGACAGGAAGAAGTGTAATGGGTCAGCAGGTACTCACTCTGGGGATGGCAACAGAGAGTACATTTCTTCCCCTCGATCAGGATATCTTTATCAGTGCAACCAAGGTTCAGCCTCAATCCTTTAAGGATAATCGATCTGTCGCTGCCAGACGTTACAAGCAGTCACGGGATATGACTAAACCAGAACTACTGGTACTTTCGGTTCAACGTGCACTGCGCAATGGCTTTGAGGCAGACTACTTTCTTGCTGATGCATGGTTCGGCAACAAGTCGACCATCCGTTTGACGGAGGAATGTAGTTTAACGGCCATTCTAAGGATGAAAAAGGACAAGACCAAATACCGCTGGAGTCAATTTGAAAATGGTGTGATGCAGCAGGAGATGCTGAATGCAGTAGAGTTATTTCAAAAGGTGGTGCGAAAACAGTGGGACAAAATATCTGGGATGCCCTACCAGGCAAAAACTATTGAAGTAGATCTGAATTTAGCGCAGAAAAAGTCAGCCCCTGATCAATGGATCACGGTGCGCTTGCAGTTTGTACGAGGAATTTGTGATGATGACAAGCCGCAGCCTGGAAAGCATCACTGGGCGCTATTTCTGTCCACTGACCCCAAACTAACTGCACAAAGTATGCTGGAGATCTATGCATTGCGCTGGGGAATCGAGGTCTACTTCAAGGAGGGTAAGCAAAATCTGGGGCTACTCAAAGAGCAGACCATTAACTTTGCCTCACATATCGCCTCCATCAGCCTGACTGCGATCCGTTATCTGATGCTACTTCATGAATCCCTGTCGCAGGGAAGAAAGCTTAGTGAGGTGCGCAGTGATATGTCAGATGGCTTGGTAGCCCTAAGTTTTGGGAGTCGACTCTGGGGACTGTTCCGCAGCTTGATCAACAATAGCGTTGAGCAGTTTCGCTCTGAGATTGGTGCTGTAGCAGATGAGATCATGGTTGCCATTGAACAAAGCGTAAACAGGTTCTTTGTGCAAGCACTACAACTTGATGCATTTACAATGGAGCTTGAAGCCTTGCCTGATGCGGCTTGAGGGGGCTGAATGCATGATTTTGAACTCCGAAACTTGAGTTATTATGATAATACTTTATTCATCATGAGGCGCTTCATTTTGTGCTCCAACCATTTTCAGGCCACTTGGAGGCAAAGTGGCGAACACTTTGTATAGCGGCAGCGACCTCTCTTCGTCCGAGACAAGTACGCTCCCCGGTGCCATGCACTCTATAAAAAATACTTCATACCTCTCTCTATCTGAAAATAATACCCTCAGTCGACAATATAACATTCATTCTCATTTAGATGCTACGCCGCCCAATCCAGGCAGACTTAGCCCAAAGCCTACAGCCTCTTCTAAAAGCTATACATCAGACCTATGGATGTCGTATTGTCACTGGATATCAGCTCTGCTGTATCTATAAGAGGCGTAAAAGGGTTAACACTATATTCTGCATATAATTTCACATCACTGTTTATCGAATGGGTGACACCTACACCAACCTCATCGTGAGACTTTAACCCACCACCTAACCCTTCCCCAAAATGGATGTTAAACCTTTCATTATCAGCCGCACAAACCGTTGTACTGAACAGCACAGCAAAAAGATAGTATGGTTTCATTTTAGACACCTCACAGTTACGATAAGATGATCTATCTTGTGCAACCACTGTGCCGGTGTTTTTTTGACACCCTAGAAAACTACACCCCCCTGTTATAGCTCAGTCAATGAGGAGGGATATTTGAGTCTTAAAACATCACAATCAATTTCAGTGCTCACACCACTGCTCTAAACAGGGAAGCATATCAACCTCTCTATATCTTGCGGGTAAGGTGAGCCTCTTCCCATGCTCACCCCATATATTGAACACCCATCTGCCTTGATCCAGTGGAGCCGGAATATAGTTCGACTGCTCATCAAACAAAGTGAAATAGGAGTACTCGTCTCCGCTGGAGGCAATCAACATGATCTCAAAACCATACACTTTGCCTAACTGCCCTCTAGAGATGATCACTTCACCAATATCTACCCAATCAAACAGTAGCTCTGCTTGCTCTATGGTTGAGGGTACTAAAAGATCCGCATAGCCATCACTCCAACTGAGGTACATAGAACCCGTTGCAGCAACCATCCCCGACCAATAATCTGTCGTCAATTCACCATTTTTACGTCTTACCTTTACCATTGTTATGGTATCGGCTGAATAATCGAATACCATAGGTATATCTCAATGAATAATCGCTTTTGCTGCTATTGGCAGGAGATACTCTTACCCCAAACAACATGGCTTTCTATTCATAAATCGTTGCTTTACAATACCAAAAAAAACATTCATACCATTCACCATCCTCATGTTTCAGGTTCAACAGTTTCATCATGCCAGTCTTATCGTCAGTTCGACCACCAGAGCTCTGGAGTTTTATGTAGGGCTGCTTGGACTTGAACAGACTCATGAAAGACCTGATCTAGGTTATCCGGGTGCCTGGCTTTCTATTGGTGATCAGCAGATTCACTTACTGGAGTTACCGAACCCGGACCCATTGGAAGATCGGCCCGCACATGGTGGTCGAGATAGACATCTGGCTTTTCGAGTCAACCACTTGCTGACATTAGTCGAAAAGCTGAAGGCCAATAACACTACCTACAGCCTCAGCAAATCTGGAAGGAAGGCCCTGTTTTGTCGAGACCCCGACCAAAATGCCCTGGAATTTTTTGAGGCTTAGGCAATAGTTCGAGTACTAGGGAACCTCTGAATAAGTCATGTGTAATATTTTGTAAGCGGGCTATGCACTTGACGTGAGTAACCCCTATATGTAGTGTTTTGAGGAGTGAGCACCAAACAAACACCAATAGCTGGAATTGACTACCCTCGTACACTCAATGAATTTGAAACATTTTTCTTGGATGAACATGCCTGTCGAGAGTATGTTGCATCAGTACGGTGGTCAGATGGTTATATTTGTCCGCAATGTGGGTCAATGAAGAAACCATGGAAAACTGGTCGTGGGAATTTTCGTTGTCAGAGCTGTGACCGAGAGATGTCTGTGACAGCAGGAACCATGTTTGAGAGAACCAAGTTTCCACTGAAAACCTGGTTTCTGGCAATTTGGTTTGTAACCAGTCAAAAGAATGGAGCCAATGCATTAGGTTTACAAAGAGTTCTTGGCTTAGGAAGCTACCGAACATCTTGGACATGGTTACAAAAACTGAGGCGTGCAATGGTGCGGCCAGGCAGAGATCGATTGCATGGAAATATTGAAGTGGATGAATCATTTGTGGGCGGCATATCTTCTGGAGGCAAGCGTGGGCGTGGAGCAGAGAATAAGGAGCTTGTAGTGATTGCCGTCGAGATACATGAGCCCAAAGGATTTGGTCGCATACGGATGAAGCGAATAGAGGATGCATCTGCTGCAAGCCTCTCTGAATTTATCTCTGAAGCAGTAGAGCCGGGTGCAACAATTTTAACGGATGCATGGAAAGGCTATAACGATCTTGAGAAACGAGGATACAAACACATAAAAACCAATCTTTCTGATAGTGGTGATCCAGCCCATGTTGTAATGCCTGGGGTGCATAGAGTTGCTTCATTATTGAAGAGGTGGATATTGGGAACTCACCAGGGAGCAGTGAGTAAGAAATATCTCGACTACTACCTTGATGAGTATACATTCCGTTTTAACCGTAGGTCTTCACGATCCAGAGGACTTTTATTTTACCGGTTAATGCAGCATGCTGTAGCTATGCAACCAATCTCATATCAAGAGATTGTCGAAAATCGTGAACACAAGATATAGGGGTTACTCACGTCATGTGCATAGCCCGCTTTTGTAATATATCTGGAGTTGTGGCATTTCATGTAGATAATTGAAGAATGTCAGAGCAACAAAAACCGATCAGAGTTTCCCAACCTCAACAGAAGGCACTACTACGACTACGGAACGGGCCTGTAAGTCAAGCAGAGATAAATACAATGCAGGTCAATACCTATGAAGCTCTGGTTCGTAAAGGGCTGGCTGAAAAGGACGGGATGTATTACCGAGCATTATAATCTCTCATAACGGATACCCATCTGCTCTCTGTGATCTCCTCTACAAGAATGATGAAGGCTTCAATCAAGGACACAAACAAGTAGATGAGCACCCTTGAGATGCTGAACTACAAACTACACGAACAGTCAGACTCCTGACAGTCTCACCGCTTTACAAACCCCTTCACCCAAACGTCTCCTGGAATTGAACCGCCACGAGAAACGACAACCTCTTCAATCACAAATCGTTCCCCCGGATAGATCGCTCCGGTTACCCCTCCAAATTCCCACTGTTGATTCTTGACCCGTGGACGGTCATCTCGTAAATTCATACTCTTACTCGCACGTATTACATCCCCCTCGACTGGAAGCTGTTGTGCATCAAAACTGGTGGAGGTCGATCCATTCGCCCCATATTCTCCAATATAAACCCACTCTGCCTGCACCGCCTGAAACAAGGAACCGCTCAGCAGAACCATACTCAAAATTGTCTTTTTCATTGCTTTCACTCCCGTCAACAGTAACAAGATGCGAGATCAGAAGTACAGCTTATCTCGACTCTACCACTCTCTGAGTATAGAAGGTATTGACTGGATTTGGTATCAGATAATCAACGTGGCTCTTCAGCAGATACAGGGGGTTCCTATACGCTGTTTTGTTTAGGGAACCTCTGAATAAGTCATGTGTAAATGCCTAACGCCCATAGCGCCTGCTCATCGGTGATGAATAACTCATTCAAGCGGCTGATAATCTGCGAGAGGCGTTCCTCTTTTTTGTCTTTCGCCTTGGCACTGCCCAACCCCTCTCCGGGGGTCAGATACTCTCCAGCCTCTTCTTTCAGATTAATATCCTGCTGACGAATCTTAGAGAGGCGGTAATGGCTGAGCACAACGTTATGCAGGTCGATATTATCCTCATCAGTAACCGACTCGCGCAGCATGGGGCGGAGGTTACGGGCATAGAGGCTTAGCTTTTCTAGCCCCTTATCATCATAGTCGACGATCTGAGACATAAATTCATAGTAGCGCACAAAGGTACCAAGATCTTTCTTGAAGATCTCCAGCCCATCCTTCTCCCGCTTACACTCCTTGAAGCTGTTCTCGGCATTGGCGATCAAAACCGCATCTCCACTTTTCTGGGTACGCTCAAATATCTCTTTGGCCTGCCTGAAGGCATCAATGGCGGACTTATAACGTTTTTGCCAGCGCTCCACAGCGGGCTTGCAGATATTGGCAATTGCCGCACTGCTCTTACTCTTAATGAAGAAGGCTTCACAGAACTGCTCCACCTCCTGCCAGGTAAAGATACCGGCAGCACGTAGCTTGTCGAATAGCTCAAAGATCAAGTTGGGGTCAGAGACATCATCCAGCTCAGCCGTCTGATAGTAGGGCTGAAATGAGCTGAGAATATCCTCTGGATCATTGAAGAAATCGAGCACAAAGGTTCCTGTCTCTGCCTTGCCGGGATAGGTGCGATTGAGACGCGACAGGGTCTGCACACACTCCACGCCACCAAGCTTCTTATCCACATACATGGCGCAGAGTTTGGGCTGGTCGAATCCGGTCTGGAATTTGTTAGCGACAATCATCACCTGATAGTCATCAGAGTCAAAGGCCTTACGCATATCACGGCCCTTGAGGTTGGGGTTCATACTGTTCTCGGTGAACTTCTCACCCAGTAAAGCCGTCACGTTGGGGTCCTTCTCATCAAACTCCACCTCGCCAGAGAAGGCGACCATGGCATGGACCTTCTGGTAGCCCTTCTCGCTGATGTACTTATCACTCAAGTTTCGGAGTTCAAAATCATGCATTCAGCCCCCTCAAGCCGCATCAGGCAAGGCTTCAAGCTCCATTGTAAATGCATCAAGTTGTAGTGCTTGCACAA
>JGI24915J38486_100232_pt1 | contig 24446 bp, 21 predicted proteins | sample LinPfosmplate3_FD_38486 | JGI IMG/M metagenome (IMG submission 38486)
TGTGTGATTCTTACGCTTTTTTGTTGTACTCATTTTTTAACCCCTTTGACACAGTTTACAACTTAAACTACTGTCTTAAAACCGGGGTCCACTATACACCTAGACAATTTACGCCACTTACTTTAAAGGCTTAATTTTTCCAATCAAGTTCCAGGGTAGAAACTGATCCAATGCCTCTGGCTCATAATGCCTGCCAAGCTTGGGTAGTTCAGTGAGTAAATACTTTAGGTAATCAAAAGGCTCCAGGTTATTGGCTACCGCTGTTTGCACAAGGCTGTAAAGTAGTGCGCTGGCATTGGCACCGCGTGGAGTCTGATTAAATAGCCAGTTTTTACGCCCAATCACAAACGGTTTAATATGACGTTCAGCCGCATTGTTATCAATCTGTAAATTACCGTCCTCACTATACCGAGTCAGACTATCCCATTGGTTAATTGTATAGCGAATGGCTTTACCAATCGAGCTGTCCTTTGCAGTCTTTGTAAGGTTGTCATCGCACCACTGCTTTAACTCTTCCAGTAAAGGTTTACTTTTTTCCTGACGGAGTAAATAACGCTGCTCTACTGTCAGGTCTTTGAATTGTTTTTCAAGTGCATACAGACGGGCAAACTGGCGCAAGGCGGTTTGGGCCATACCCATTTTATTTTTCCGGCCCTCTTTAGGGAGCGCTTTAAATGCCTCATCAAATTTGCGACGCGCATGTGCCATGCAACCCACAAGAATACAATCATCTGATGCCAGTGCATGATAGCCGGCATAGCCATCCACCTGTAAATGACCTGAAAAGCCCTGTAAGAAACGTGCGGCATGCGCACCTGCCCGTGTTGCTTGATACTCATACAAAACAATCGGGTGCTCGGATTCATGACCCCCGCTATGGTAGAGCCACATATAGGATTTTGATTTTGTCTCTCGCCCATCCTGGATCACATTCAGGGTTGTTTCATCGGCTTGAAGGATTTTCTGAAGAATCAGAAGTTCATGCAGTCGATCATAAAAAGGCATGAGTAATTCAGCAACTTTCAACATCCAGTTAGACAGTGTGGCACGCGAAAGATCAATACTTAAGCGTTTGAAAATCGTTTCCTGCCGGTAGAGTGGCAAGCTATCCATAAACTTAGCCACAATAATGTAGGCTAATAAACTTGCCGAGGCAAAACTACGAGGAATGGGTTGCGCCGGTTTAGGCGCACTGATAATGCCATTTTCACAGGCACGACAAGCATATTTGACTTGTACATGTTCAATGACTTTGACTTGAGCAGGAATGATTTCTAACTGTTCTGATTTATCTTCACCCGCTTCATGCAGTGCATGACCGCATTCACAAACACGCTCTGCTTCAGGTAATTCATAGCGGACCACTTCTCGCGGGATATGTTTTGATAGCGGTTTACGACCTGGCTTTTTGCGTTGATCGCTAATGGTTTCTTCAAGGTCAGGATCATCTTGCTTTAAACTATCAAGAATTGACTCTGCTTCATTAAACAATTCCATTTGATCAGGACATTTTTCACTGGATGACCTAAAACGCTGGTGTTGAAACAGACGAAACTGCTCTTCATACCATTTTAGTTTTTCCTGTAATTGATCGACTGTCGACTGATAGTCCAGCACCATTTTTTGCAGTGCATTTGTCTCATCTGGCAGTGTCTCAGGAAGTGATTTCATGGTAAATATTATACCATTAAAGAATGGATAAATCTCGTTTAACTTGCTGTTTTATTGATTATTTTTGTACAAAATAGAGTCGCTTGATCAGTTGTTTTTTAGACCAGAAACAACCGTGTGTGCTTGCACTTGTTGATAGGGTAAACCATCCAGTAACCAATGTAATTCACGCAAGGTTAATGACACAGTCTGTTCGTTCAATTCAGTGGGCCACTGGAACTTCCCCTTATCCAGGCGGCGATAATAAAGCCAGAACCCATTGCATTCCCAATAGAGTATTTTTAGTTTATCGCGAGAGCGATTACAAAAGACAAAAACACTTCCACTAAAGGGATCATATCCAAATTGTTCCGAAACAATCAATGACAAGCCATTAATGGATTTACGCATATCAGTAAAACCAGTCGCCAGATACACTTGATTAACAACAAGCCCGTTTATCATGAGATAGACCTTAGCAATTCCAATACCGGCTTTAAAGAATTGAATTCCGTACCGGCATGTATTTCCAGGCTGAAGCCATTGGTATGAGTTACTTTTATAACCGGTGAATCAGAAGATAACCTTGAGTCGTCTAACAAGTCTTCGGCAACGAGTTTTACTGGAATCAATCGGCTGGTTTGTTTCACTGATGGGATAGCAGAACTGAGTTTATTTTTGTAATAACTGAAGATATGTGACTTAATATCATGGGCTTTGCAATACTCGGACTGAGATAAACTACTGGCTTGCCATTGCGGTATATGGTCTTGCATCGCCACTTTATTTTGAGATGGACTCATAAATGCCTCCGGAATTAATGGGAGGTAATAGTTTGCCCTTTTTTAAAGTAGTTTAGAATGTGTATTTTAATTGACGCTTACACCACTATTGTAAACTCGGCGCTGGCTTCTTAACACTCCCCCAAATGACTGGACGGCGTTTCGGAATGCCTTTTATTTTGTCTTCACCTACGCTAACGCTCCGATTCCGACAAATCAACGGCCGTAACCCTTCTGGGGACTACCAGCTCTCGCTTTCGCTCTCCATGGCTGGCAGCGAATGAAGTTTTCATTGCCTTGTAAACTCATGCGTTTTTGTAGAGATTACACATTCCCTTTGATGAGCAATAATAGGTAATGAAGTGACAAATTACTGGATGGAGCTGTTTTTCTCCGCGATAGCGGCTTCGTCCAACAACAAATATTACGCTTAACGATATTTTATTCTTGCCGCGTTATCTTGTTTAAGAATTCGCTGTAACCGTGTGATCAATTCATCGGTGGGATGAACCCGCCACTCGTCGCCTAATTGCACACTTGTTTTCGCCGTATCAGAAAGGTAATTGATAACCAACATACATTGCCCACCGGAAAAAGGCTGTAGAGTGTGCTGTAAGCTATGCACAAAATCAAGTGTTTTTTCAGCCGTTTTGTCACACGTCCAATCGAGCATTAAGCAGCGCGCAAAGTTTTCCCTTGCTTGCTCCATGCTATATAACTTTTCGGCGGTAACGCTTAACATCCCTGAATAACCATCGATACGCGCCGAACCCTCAACCACTAACACTTCATCTGTCGTTAATAAATCTTTATACAGCTCAAAGGTTTCACTATAGATAGCCACATCGACACGCGCACTTTTGTCATCCAGAGTCGCAAAGCCCATATTTCGCCCTTTTCGATCTAGACGGGTTCGAATGCCAACCAGTAGACCTGCCAGGCGCACATCTATTTTGCCTCTGCTATTTTCTACATTAGCCATAGTTTTGGCAATGCTACCATGTACGATATTTTGTAGCTCTGGCCAATACTGGTCTATCGGGTGGCCTGTTAAAAACAAACCTAGCGCCAGTTTTTCAAAAGCCAGGCGTTCTTTTTCTGGCCAGATTGCAACATTGTTTGCGTAATCCTTTATTTCATCATCCTGGCTTTCTGCATTAACAGCCAGACCGAATAAATCATTTTGTCCTACTTCTGCCATTTTGACATGCCGCTCGGCAACTTTGATAGCTCTGGGTAATTCTGCCATATGACTAGCACGGTTATCATTAAAGGTATCGAAGGCTCCGCCACGTATCAAGGCTTCAAAAACACGCCGATTGACTTTGCGTAAATCGACGCGTTTACACAAGTCATACAAGCCGGTAAAAGGACCGTTGGTTTTTCTTTCACGAAGTAAATCTTCAATCGCCGCTTCACCTACGCCTTTTATTGCGCCGATACCATAGAGGATTTCTTCCGCTTCATTTACAGTAAACTGAAAATTAGAAACATTGATATTTGGTGGGCATACTGCCAGTTTCATATCCTGGCACTCGGCAATCAAGATAACAATCTTATCGGTATTATCCATATCCGAAGACAGGACTGCAGCCATAAATGCAGCTGGGTAGTGGGCTTTTAACCAGGCAGTTTGATAAGCGACCAACGCATAAGCAGCAGAGTGTGATTTATTAAAACCATAGCCGGCAAATTTCTCCATTAAGTCGAAGACATAGGTCGCTATTTTTTCATCTATACCATTTTCTATAGCGCCTTTAGTGAAAATCGCCCGCTGTTGCGCCATTTCCTCTACTTTTTTCTTACCCATCGCACGGCGCAATAAATCCGCCCCGCCTAAGGTATAGCCCCCCATTTCACGAGCGATCTGCATCACCTGCTCTTGATACAAGATGACCCCGTTGGTCGGCTCTAATACAGGTATCAGGATAGGATGTGCATATTCCGCTTTGGCACCATGCTTGACATTAATATAATCATCAACCATGCCTGATTCTAATGGACCAGGGCGGAACAAAGCCACCAGTGCAATAATATCGTCAAAGCAATCGGGTTTCAGCTTTTTAATCAGTTCTTTCATGCCGCGAGATTCAAGCTGAAATACGGCTGTAGTTTCCGCGTTTTTTAACAGCTCATAAGAGGCAGCATCATCGCGGGGAATCTGTGTGATATCTACCGGTGGCTGATTAGTATCCGCCCGCTTCTTATTGATGGTCTGTAATGCCCAATCGATAATGGTTAAAGTTCTTAATCCTAAAAAATCGAACTTGACCAAGCCAACCGCTTCCACATCGTCTTTATCAAACTGGGTCACCAGATTGCCGCCACCCTGTTCACAATAGAGTGGTGAGAAATCAGTTAACTTAGTCGGTGCGATAACCACACCACCCGCATGTTTACCAGCATTTCTAGCTGTCCCTTCTAATGAAAGCGCCATGTCCATCAGGCTTTTTACATCAGCATCGGTATCATAAAGCGTCTGAAATTCGGCGACATCTTTCAGGGCTTTAGTGAGTGTCATTCCGATTTCAAAAGGCACCAGTTTTGACAATCTATCGACAAAGCCATAAGGGTGGCCTAGTACCCGCCCCACATCGCGAATAACCGCTTTTGCGGCCATCGAACCATAAGTGATAATTTGTGAAACTTTATCCCGTCCGTAATTGCGAGCAACATAATCGATCACTTCGTCACGTCTATCCATGCAGAAATCAACATCGAAATCTGGCATGGAGACCCGCTCGGGGTTTAAGAAGCGCTCGAATAGCAAATCAAATTCAATCGGGTCTAGATCAGTGATATTCAGCACATAGGCAACCAGCGACCCGGCTCCCGATCCACGACCTGGACCAACGGGAATGGCATTGTCTTTTGCCCACTGGATAAAATCAGCAACAATCATAAAATAACCTGGAAAACCCATCTGAACAATAATGTCCAGTTCCATTTTTAAGCGCTCGTCATAGGCTATGCGATTTTCTGCAAGAGTTCCTTGCCCTATCGCCGGATATTTTTCTAATCGGGCATCTAGACCTTTCTTCGATTCGGCAATAAAAAACTCATCCAGTGACATCCCTTCGGGTACCGGGAAATCAGGTAAAAAGTTCTTGCCTAAGGTTAATTGAATATTACAGCGCCTGGCGATTTCAACCGTATTAGCTAAGGCCTCTGGTATATCCGCGAATAATGCCTGCATCTCTGCAGTACTGCGTAAATATTGCTGATCGGTATAATCTTTAGGGCGACGGTTATCATCTATCACCCGCCCCTGATTAATACAGACTCGCACTTCATGGGCGCCAAAACTTTCAGATTTTAAAAACCGCACATCATTGGTTGCAACAACGGGTAAGTCTAAATCAGTAGCTAGGGCCACTGCTCCGGCAAGGTAGCTTTCTTCGTGCTTCTTGCCAACACGCTGTATTTCCAAATAAAAGCTTTGTGGAAATATCTGCTGCCAGTATTGTGCGTTATTTTTTGCCTGTTGTTTATCGTCGGCTAATAAAGCCTGACCAATATCCCCTTCCATAGCGCCTGATAAAGCAATCAGGCCACCATGATTTTGCTCCAGCCATTCACGTCGTATCATCGGGATGCCTAAGTGCTGTCCTTCCTGATATGCACGGGATATGAGCTCAGTTAAAGTCACATAGCCGAGCTGGTTCTTTGCTAGTAGCGTCAAGCGGAAAGGCTGTGCCGCAGCACCTGGGTTAAAAATATTTACATCTGCACCAGCGATAGGTTTAATCCCTTTAGCAAGTGCTGCACGATAGAATTTAACCAGGGCAAACAGGTTGGATTGATCAGTGATCGCTACCGCAGGCATATTAAGCTCTGCGAGATCATTGATAAGCGGCTGGATTTTGACTACGCCATCGACTAAAGAGTATTCAGAATGTAAGCGTAAATGGATAAATTCAGGCTGCATAACTAGCGAGTCAGGTGTTAAGGGAGTAAGCGAGATTAACGTGGTTTTCCAGGGACAAACTGCTTTACAGGCGCAAAGGAACGCCGGTGCTGCTCGGTAATACCCAGCTGTGTTATTTTTTCTTTATGCAATTTTGTAGGGTAGCCTTTATGCCTGGCAAATTCATACCCCGGGTAAAGTGCATCTAACACTAACATTTCCTTGTCTCGATATACTTTAGCAATAATCGATGCCGCCGAAATTTCAGCCACTAATAAATCACCCTGAATAATCGTTTCTCCGGGGCATGAAACATCAGGATACTGATTACCATCGACTTTTAGCCATTCAGCCTCTACAGGTAAAGAACTAACAGCACGTTGCATCGCTAATAATGAAGCTTGCAGGATATTAATTTGATCTATTTCACTGGCTTCAGCTCTGCCTATAGACCAGGCGATCGACTGTTGTTTTATCAGCTCAGCTAAAGAGTCTCGCTTTGTTGCCGATAATTTCTTTGAATCGGTCAGACCAATAATAGGTTGTTGTGGATCTAAAATAACGGCAGCAGCGATCACCGGACCAACGATACAACCACGGCCTACTTCGTCAACACCCGCTACGATTTGCTGTGGACAGCACAAGCTGGTCATTGCTGTGGAAAGCACATGAAATAATTTATTACTTCATGCAGCCACGACTGCGTATTTCTAACAGCTAGACAACCGTACCCGCGCGAAGTATAGCAAAGTCTGGAAACGAGTTCTTCAGCCTCGTCTGCCACTTGCGGGGCTAAAGACCCCACTTCCAAAATAATGGTTGTTTGTTTATTTCGCGCATGATCCTTAACGTAGAATACCGCGAGTAACATTGCGCAAAAAACTGACCATATTGGAAATTTCATCACAGTCCCCCGCCAGGTCTTCCATTTCTTCAATGGCATCTTCTAGGCGCAGGTTATTTTTATACAGAATTTTATAGGCTTTGCGAATTAAACGAGCGGCTTCAGGACTGCTACCTGAACGTTCCATACCCACTGAGTTAATTCCGTGTGGACGCGTAGGGCGACCGCCAACCATCACATACGGTGGCACATCCTGGGTAATGGCACTACCCATCGCTGAAAAGCTAAAGGTACCAATCTGGGTGAACTGATGGACCAGAGTGAAGCCACCTAATATGGCATTATCACAAAGGTGTACATGCCCAGCTAATGAAGCACCATTAGCCATAATGACATTATCTCCAACCACGCAATCGTGAGCAACGTGGGTATAAGCCATAAATAGATTATCATTGCCGATTCGCGTCTCCGCATGGTCTTGCAAAGTACCTCTATGCAAAGTGGTAAACTCACGTATTACATTTCTATCGCCAATCGTTAAACTGGTTTTTTCATCCGCATATTTTTTATCCTGCGGATCTTCTGCTATCGATGTAAATTGATAGATATGGTTGTCCTTACCTATCTTTACCGGCCCTTTTATGACTACATGAGGACCGATGACAGTCCCCGAATCAATAGTGACATCAGCACCGATAACAGAAAAAGGTCCTATCTGGACATCATCTGCTATCTCTGCCTTGATATCAACTACTGCTTGTGCGTCAATCAATCTTATCACCGACAGCGGCACACCGAATCACTGCACTGGCAACAAACTCACCATCAACAGTGGCAATACAATGAAATGACCAGATATTGAGCCTGCTTTTTTCAAACACGGCTTCCAGCATCATCTGATCTCCAGGGACTACGGGGCGCTTGAATCTTGCTTTATCAATACTCGTTAGGAAATAAGTCATACCATGACCTAGTTCATCAGGGGATGTTTCTGAGGCGAGTAGTCCAGTTGCCTGGGCTAAAGCTTCAAGAATCAATACACCAGGGAAAATCGCCATATGTGGAAAATGCCCTTGAAAAAAAGGCTCATTAAAGGTGACATTCTTAACCCCTAGTAACCTGACCCCAGGCTCACATTCTACGACTTTATCTATCAACAGGAATGGGTACCGGTGAGGTAGAAATTCCTGAATCTGTTTAATACCAAGTACTGTTTCCAATTTTACAACCTTTTCAACTTAACGAATTAACACTTTAAACATATCTTTTTTCGCCTAGCTTAACTAGCAAATCCAGCATTGCTTTATCACTACATTGCAAAACATGACAAAAACTATGTCTGATACACGATATTAAAGCTATGTTCTCTATTTTCTCTTGTTGACAAAGAATACATGCTTTCTAACAACAATGCTGCATTCTATTCTAAAGACTTTTAAAGCCGGTTAAGGCATTTTAGAAAGCTTCTCTTGTACTTTCTCGGTGACATCTACTTTGTCACTGGCATGAATAACGCCTTCGGTTAATAGCAAATCATAGTCGCCTTCTTCAGCAAGTGCTTTAACGGCTTCAATGATTCTATTTTGCATTTTACCTAATTCTTCGTTACGGCGTATGCTGAAATCTTCTTTAAATTCTTGTTGCGCGCGTTGAGCATCTCTACGAATAGCAATGATTTGACGTTCTAAATCTCGTTTTTTTGTATCCGTCATAGTCATCCCATCTCTGGCCAGTTTTTCTTCCAGACTCTTGATCTTTTTTTGCTGTGCTACCAACTGCTTGTCTTTAGGAGAAAACTCTTTTTCCAGACGTTTCTTAGCATCAGCAGCCTGAGGAGCATTGGCCATTAACAATGGTATATTCACAACTCCTATTCTAACTTCTGCCTGGGTCGTCTGGCTTAATATAAGCAATCCCAATAAAACAGCTAATTTTTTTAACATTAACATTCTCCATACCACTATTTAAAAAAAGCAAAATTCAATGAGGCATTATACTGTATCTATAAAAAAATGAGAGCCTTTAGCGACTAATATAATCAAATTTATAGCTATCAAATGAAATCACTACTTTTTAGGCATCTGGAGATAAATAAAGTCCAATATTCGGGCAGGATTTTTGCTTGTCATATGCACTGTAGCAAGAGGTGCATAGCTAGCTACGCCTTGAAAACGAACAAGAGTTCTGCGTCAAACTACCGTATATTATTAAATCCTCACCCCTTATTATATACAAGCAAGACCATATCTATGGTGAGTCTAACTAAAAAGTAGAGTCATATGAAATTATTAGCATCAGTTTACCTGGGTTGATACTCAGAGTGTCAAGTATTCTGCCTCGTAACCTGTAATGAACATGTAATATAGAATCAATATTTCATTCTTTATTAATGCTGATGATCGTTGTCTGGGGCGTTTCTGTCGTTATGCGAAAAATAGGTTTGCCAACCATTATGGGCGAACAGGTGAGGGCCGTGGTAATCGACCCTGCCGCACTTGACTGGTTTACACCTAAATGAAGTGATCACAAAAACATCGGCACTTTCTTTTTGATGCTGCATACCCAGATTGAGACAGAACCACGAGAGCTCTATGCGGCGGTCATCGATTCATTTGCGCTAAATGTCAACCAACCTATCGCATATTCATCATATCAAACTTGCTCTGCAAGCATGGGGCTTTTTCCTCAAACTCCCAAGGTATGTTTACAACGGTAATGGGTGATTCATGTCGCCTGCTGTTTGACTACGGTATCACTGCCACCATTTGATCTACCAAACTATGCGTGCAGTTGCTGCTGTGGTCACGCTTACGAAATTACGCGACCTAGGGTTCCAGAATTCACGTATGCCCAGAATCATCGCCGCGATCAGTGTTGTCGATGACATATTATTCATGATCTTCTTTAGTTTTGTACTCGGTTTTATCAAAGGCGAAGCATTTGATTTAATGCAAATGGCAATTATCTCTGGCAAAGTTATTTTATTTTTTACGGTCACATTATCAATCGGCATATTTCTCTACCCTCGATTAACATTTCCGTTTAGAAGCAAAAAAGGCAAAGGCTTTACCTTTATTTTAGTGTTAGGTTTTGCAGCAGGGAAATTTGCCGAACATATGGGACTACATTTTATAATCGGAGCCTATTTTACAGGTTTATTTTTTGAAGAGAAAATCATCAACAAAAGACTTTTTGAAATTTCCAACGATAGACTTTATACACTTTCCTATTCATTTCTAGGGCTTATTTTCTTAATTCGCTGGGTTTTAATATTATCTTTGGCCTACCCGGACATTTAATCTGGTTTTTAGTAGTATTGACGTTGCCGGTATTGATAGGTCATATTTTAAGCGCCGGAGCCATGACTAAACTTAAAAACCTCACCTGGCCGGAAACATTAACTATAGGTGTAAGTCACTGCGCCCATGCCGAAATGGCTTTTAGCATTGCTTCTCTCAGCATAGAAATGGGGGAGCTGGATAAAAACCTTTTTTCTGTGATCATCTTTACCGCATTTATCCTCAACCTATTAATACCTATACCATTAAAAGGCTGTTCAGTGCTGATCAACAAACAAATTCATAGCATCAATTATTCATCTCGCAAGTAATGCCGGGTCATTCTAAAGATAACCGGGCTGAGTAAACCTAGGGCAATCAGGTTTGGAATTGCCATCAATCCATTTAAAATATCCGCAACCAGCCAGACTAAAGTGAGCTTGCTCATTGCACCAATGGGAATGGCAATTAACCATAACAGCCGGTATGGCCAGATCACTCTAGTACCAAATAAATATTCAGCACAGCGCTCACCATAATAGCTCCAGCCTAGAATAGTAGTAAATGCAAACACCACCAGCCCCAGAACGACTACATAGCTGCCTACCCCCGGCAACCCAACTTCAAATGCCAATGTTGACAAGGCTGCACCATTTTCACCACTAGACCAGACGCCACTCAATATAATTACCAGCGCAGTCATCGTACAAACCAGAATGGTATCTATAAAAGTGCCTAACATAGCTATCATACCCTGCAGTATGGGATCATTTGTCTTTGCCGCTGCGTGTGCGATGGGGGCACTTCCAAGCCCAGCTTCATTAGAAAAAACACCTCGTGCGACACCAAAGCGAATAGCCGCCCAGACAGCTGCACCGGTAAAGCCGCCCACTGCGGCAGTTTCAGTAAAAGCACTTTGCACAATTAAACCCAGAGCCTGTGGAATCTCCTGGTAATGACTAATAATTACCCAAAGCGCACAAATTATATAGCTAATTGCCATAACAGGAACAAGGCTCGCGGCAACCTCTCCAATACGCCGAATACCTCCAAAAATCACAACCGCACTAAACAGGGTTAAGACTATTGCTGTATAACTTGTAGGAATTTGAAACTGGGCATGAATTGCATCAGCTACGGAATTGGCCTGTACCATATTACCAATGCCAAACGCGGCAAAAGCGCCAAAAAAGGCAAAAGCATAAGCCAGCCAACGCCACTTTTTTGACAGACCATTTTGAATATAATACATCGGCCCACCAACATGCAGACCTTGATCATCAACCTCCCGATATTTAACTGCGAGCACAGCTTCGGCATATTTAGTCGCCATTCCAAATAATGCAGTGAGCCACATCCAAAATATAGCCCCGGGCCCGCCCAAAGCAATCGCTGTTGCAACCCCTGCAATATTACCCGTGCCAATCGTAGCTGATAACGCAGTCATTAAAGCCTGAAATGGGGTAATATCTCCCGCATTATCTGAACGCCTCCCCTGCCAGAGTATACACATCGCAGAGAACACTTTGCGCAAGGTAAAAAAGCGTAAGCCTATCGTTAAATAAACACCAATACCCAGCAGTAAGGCCAAGGTCACTGGCCCCCAAATATGGGAACTGATTTCAGTTAAGATATGTTCTAGCTGTTTCATATTATCCAGTATTTTTACAGGTTCACTTCTTTACAACAGGCGGCATCTCTTCATAGACTGAAATACCTGGGTCCATAAAATCCCAGTGTGGTTTATGTTTATTATAAACGACAGCACTCGGCTTAAACCATGAACTATCATCTAATGAGCCTACTGCCACGGCTAGTACATTTTTTAAACTGCCGAGCTTGCCAAAAAGCGGACTACCGCAAACTGGGCAAAAATACCGGGTGACTGAAAAGCCATTGTCAGCAACTGATCCATAGCTGCTCGGTTCACCACTGATATGCACATCTTTTTGTTTAAAAAAGGCATTGGATGCATGCCCTGTTCCTGTCGCTTTTCGACAATCATCACAATGGCACTGGCTCATGACTCGCGGAGGAGCAAAAATAGTATAGCTAATTTTGCCACACAAACACCGCCCCGCTGCGAAATATTCTTCTGTCATGAATAGACCCTCCTAATTTGTAGTCGCTTGTTATGCTGATATTAGCATAACAACATAGGAAAAGGGTTTATATAGGTATTTAAGTGTATAGTTTCACCACGTTGTACCCGATTTTAAAAAATAAAAGGACAGCCCTGATAACATATTAAAACTTTCACCACAAAGGAATTAATATGACTCAAGGCTATCACACGAATGCAAAAACAAATTCACACTCAAGAGAAATTATACAACAATCCACTCTAACTAATAGTGAGTTATCACAGCGTTTTGAAATCACTGAAAAGACCGTTTCCAAATGGAAAAATAGAGATTATTCAACCGATAAAAGTTCGCGTCCCCATACGATTAAACGCGCATTATCAGACCTAGAAAGAGAGATTGTTCGCGTAATAAGGACGTTAACGTGGATGGAGCTAGATGATTTAGTTGATACTGTTTTACCCTCGATACCTCAAGCTAACAGAAGCAATGTCTACCGTACACTGCGGGCCTTTGAAATCAACAGGGTGCCAGAAGAAAAGAAAGAGCAAGCCAAAAAATTTAAAGAATATGAACCTGGATATTTACATATTGATGTGACTTATTTACCGAAAATAAATGGCATTAAATATTACCTCTTTGTTGCGATTGATCGAGCGACTCGACTCATGTATTTCAAGGTTTATGAAAATAAAAGGCTCTATGTGATTAGTAGTGGGTAGTCGAATTTTAACTTACCACAAAGAAAGTAAATCATATTGATAAAGTTGTTGATATTACGATAGCCTCTTGCTCGTCGTTTGGCCAGTTGGACCTTGCTATTAATTCCCTCAAGAATTCCATTTGTAATCTTCGTTTCAACGAAATGAATAATGCCAGACCAATGGCTCCGAACGGTCTTTACAAACTTCATAAAGGCGGGGATTTTAGAATTTTCCACTTCTTCGCACCACTGTTTTAGAAAGGCTTCAGCCGATTCCTTATTGGGCATTGACCATAAGTCATTAAAAAGCTCTTTCAATCGATATGCCTGTCCTAACGTAGGGTATAGGCCAATCATTTCAGCTAATGACACTTCTTGTTTATGGGTTAAGTTTTCTCGGTTTCTTAAAAAAGTATATTTGTGTCCTTTGAGTGCATCATGCTCTTTACGCTCACTAATTCTCACTTGATTCATTGCTTCATTTAATAATTTGACAACATGAAACCGATCGAAGGTTATCTCTGCTGATGGAAAGGCCTCTGCAGCTCCAGCAATGAAGGAGGGCGATAGATCCATACTTATTTGTTCAATTTGTTCTTTCTCTACCCCTTTGTTTTCAAGGTGTCCCTGAAGGTTATGCAAAGTGGCTTTACCTTTACCCTCAGTGACAAAAATCACACGAGACTCTTCTAAATCGACACCTAAGGTGACATATTTGTGACCTTTTTTTGAGGAGGTTTCGTCTATACCAAGTTGAGTAATGGATGAAACATCATCCGCTATTTTAGCTTTGCCGATCCAGTGATTAAAGATCGTCCAGATTCGCTGTGGATTCACCTTTAACATTTCAGCAACCCGATTGACGGGCATTTCTCTTTCAATCATTGCCAATGCCATGGCTTCAAATAGCAAAGTGAAGCCACTGCCGGGGCGAGCCCAAGGGACTTCTACAGTACGAACTTTACCGCCCGTTGTTGTAATGCGAGGAACAGAGCAATGTAGATAGCAAGAATGCTCAAAGAAGCTCAAATGTTGCCATTGCCGATCGACTGTATCATGCACTGGGCAGAGAGCACCCGATTCATCAGAAAAACGTGCGCCTGGTTCAAAACCTATCTGCAAATGAAGTTCATTCTGTTCTAAAGTACTGTCGTTTGAAAAGTTAATTTCTTCTACTTTCCAAGGTGATTGTAGGCCTAAAGCCTGACTAAATAAAAATTCACTATTCATGGTCCTATTATCGCATTACCCACTAAGATTCACATAGAGCCAAATAAAACAGGAAGTAATGCGGTTGATTTTTTAAAGACATGTAAAACTTACTTTCCCTTTTATATCAGTCATGTACTAACAGATAATGGCGCTGAATTTACAGATAAATTTACCAGTGGAAAAAATAAAGCAAGCGGGAATCACTGTTTTGATTCGGCCTGTATTGATGACCAAATTGATCATCGGTTAACAGCACCTCGCACACCTAAAACCAATGGTATGGTTGAGCGAGTTAACGGGACAATTAAGAATGCAACAATTAAAACCGTTACATACAAAAATGAAGCTGAGTTAAAGGCCGATTTAAGCCAGTTCTTAGTCTATTACAATCTTAACTGAAGGCACGGTGGCTTAACAAAAGAATTAAAGGTTAGAACGCCCTTTGAGGCGCTTCAATATTGGTATAGAATAACCCCTGAAATTTTCAGAAATCCACCGGATATGTTTCGGACTGACCTTCTTAAAAATCACGGTACAACGTAGTGAAACCTGACATTCTAGTTATTCCAGTACCTTAATTGCACCCGGATGTTTCACTAACATAGAAAAGCCATTTTTATATTTATTAACCCAGCCTCTGGCTTCAATTTTTTTGCCTTTTAATGCTTGCAGTTGATCAAAATACTGCAAATGTTCATTTTTAATACGCACATCAAAATGATCGCTTAATTTTAAATAACGACTTTTCGCGGTACTTTTAATCCCAGTAACTCGCCCGACTATTCGCTGCCAGCCTTGCTTATTGGCACTGCTTAATTCACTGGTCAATTTCGGCGTATACTCAGCGTACTGCCAAATACCAAGATGACTTGCTTCAGCTACTTGCTCTGCAGCAAGTAATGCGGTCACATATTTTAAATTCGGCGGGTAGATACTGGTGCTGGCATAACCTAAGCGAACTAATTCAAGGTTTAAATGTAGCCCTTGCTCTGTAAACAGGTGTGCTAAATGGCGCTTATATTTATCCTTTTTTTGCTGGTCAAATTCTAATCGAACTCGGGTGTTTACTAATTGCTGCGTCAACCATTGCAGAGCTGCGCCGCCTCCTGCCTGTGCTGCTTGCCTGGGGTGTTCAATTTCAGGTGTATTGATACCGACCAGGCGAATTTTACGCCCATCAGTCAGTAACACAGTATCACCATCATAGACTTTTTGAACTGGATAATAACTATAATCCAGAGCCAGTTTGAGTTCAGTTGCAGCAGGATGTTTTATATCGGAATAATGCTGACGACCCTGTGCGCCTGTCCATTTAAAGATATCCGTTGCATGACTCAACTGGCTTAATAACATTAAAACAAGATAGCTAAGCCTATAGGTGCTTTTATATTTCATTTGCGGGTATTTTGCACAATAAGTAACTGCCCTGCTGTACTCATGTTAAATAGATTTGAAAATTATTGTAGATGATATACTCTGTGGCAAGACATGCAATCCATCCTGAGCCCCAGAGGAACTAATGAGCGACTTAAATTTTACTAATATTTTTGCCAATTGTCAGTCACAACTGAACTCTTACTCGTATTATCAAAAATTACAAGCACTCCCTCGAAATCAGCGCTGGCTGACTTTAGCTGCGCTCTTCTTAGCCACGCAGGTTATTATATTTGGTAGTCTACACCTGCTCTTTGGTAAAGTCGCCATGATTGGCTTTTTAGCCAGTATTTTAGCTGGCTTGGCAACCGGTGTCGGCGCCTTACCTGCCGTTCTGTTTAAACAAGTTTCTAATAGCCTCTATACCGGCTTACTCGGCTTTGCTGCGGGGGTCATGCTTGCAGCAGCAGCCTTCTCCTTATTGATTCCGGGCATAGAATATGGCAATGAATTATGGCCAGACAAAGGCCTTTGGGTTGTTGCAGCCGGCATGTTATTGGGCGCACTATTTCTGCATTTAGCCGATAATAAATTACCGCATATTCATTTTAAAAATGACCTGAATGTGCATACTGATTCTTTACAAAAAATATGGCTATTTATCTTCGCCATTACCATTCATAACTTTCCCGAAGGCCTGTCTGTGGGCGTTAGCTTCGGCAGCGGCGACATGCATAATGGTATTGTTTTGGCCATCGCCATCGCCTTGCAAAACATCCCCGAAGGGCTGGCAGTTGCCCTGCCCCTAGTTGCGTTAGGCTATAACAAATGGACTGCCGTAGGCATTGCAACACTCACGGGTTTAGTCGAACCTGTGGGCGGCCTATTAGGCATTACCATGGTGTCAATTTTTTCTCCGCTACTCCCTTTTGCCATGGGCTTTGCCGCTGGCGCCATGATTTTTGTCATCTCCGAAGAAATTATTCCAGAAACTCATTCTCAAGGACGCTCCCGTTCTGCAACCTTTGCCTTGATGATAGGCTTTATCATTATGATGGCATTAGAAAGCTTATTAGGTTAAAGCCGCGTCCATAACACTATAAAATGATTACTATTATTCAGCGCGTTACCCAGGCACAGGTTAGTATTGCAGATAAGCAGGTCGGTAGTATAGAGCGCGGCATTTTGGCACTGGTGGCGATAGAAAAGCTGGACAGCGAAAAGTCTGCACAGCGTTTATTTGAGCGCATCGTAAACTACCGTATTTTTCCTGATGTAGAAAATCGCATGAATTTGAGTTTAAATAATATCCAGGGCGGATTATTACTGATCCCTCAGTTTACCCTCGCTGCCGATACGAATTCAGGCAACCGACCCAGTTTTACCCCAGCGGCAACGCCGGAAAAAAGTGCTGAATTATTTAATTACTTTGTCAGTCATGCAAAATGCAGTTACCCTTACATACAAACCGGTGAATTTGGTGCTGATATGCAAGTATCACTGATCAATGATGGACCTGTGACCTTTACATTAAAAGTGTGAATATTAGCCCTAGGAGGCTGTCCGAAAATAGAAGCCGTAGCGAGGAAAAGCCTTTTTGAGTCAGTTTTTTCGAACATTTGAGGCGAATAGTTGCGCTCTTTAACGAAAATGTTCGGGAAAAATGGCCAAAAGGGATTTTTCCGTACTAGGGTCTCTATTCTTGGACAGCCTCCTAGGGCGTGGCTTTAGCCAGCCAACATTAAAGGACGGCTAAAGCCACGCCCTACCAGAAATGAATAAATCATTACTCAAACAATCGCGACCACTTAAAGATATCTCCCTATGAATCCATTCTTGCTTGAAGGCTTTGCAAGCTTTTTTTATATTGCCAGTAGCATCACTTTAATTGCCGATATAAAAGAGAACCGCCTAAAAAAACAGGCCTTAATACTTGCCTGGGTAGCTGTACTAGCTCATTTTGTAACACTTTCACTAAGCGCTTGGGAAAAACGAGGAATAGATTTTAGCTTTTTTCATACCGCCTCGATTATTTCCTTAATCATCGTTTTTATGCTGTTGATTACATCCTTTTCCAGACCGGTGGAAAAGCTAGGCATCGCACTTTTCCCTATTGCAGCTCTGATGCTGATATTAGATGTAGCTTACCCGAGCACGGTAAAAACGACACAAGAGTACTCATTCGCAATGAATACGCATATCCTCAGCTCAATTATTGCCTTTAGCCTGCTGACCATTGCCGCTTTTCAGTCCTTATTACTCGCCCTACAAAACCGCCAGCTAAAGAGCCGTAATCCTGGTCGCTTAATGCTTGCCTTCCCCCCCTTACAGGCAATGGAATCCTTACTATTTCAGATGATCAGTGCCGGTGTATTCTTCTTAAGCATCTCCTTGCTCAGTGGTTTTATCTTTATTGAAGACCTGTTTGCCCAGCATCTGGTACACAAAACCATCCTGTCTATAATTGCCTGGGTTATCTTTAGTAGTCTATTAATTGGCCGGAAACGCTATGGATGGCGAGGCAAAAAAGCAATCCGCCTGACGCTATACGGATTCGTCTCGTTATTACTCGCCTACTTTGGCAGCAAGCTGATGTTAGAACTGATCTTACAAAGAGTTTGAATTGCAGGAAATTAAGCCACCCGAGCAGCCTGATTACCCATTACCCTAAAAACATCAGTTGAGCATGAATTTTGTGTGAAATCTGGGTGTGAAGGACAAAAAATAGCTCGAACAGAATGGCCGTAGCCCTCGTCGATAGATATTCTGCAGGATTTCGCGTTCAAACTTATGGCTCTACAACATTCAATCTAGCAACTTGATGAAAAAGACAGATTATTTCTCGATCGATACTTTTTTAGAAACTGAGGCAGATCTCATTCTGCCAATAGAATTAAACTATTTCAGTTTGGGGTGGGCGCTTGTTTTTAGCTTAATCCTACCAGCAATTGCTGTCTAATTTTATTGTTCATTGAGCAGTAATAAGGTTGATACACTTTATCAACCTCTAACGAAGTTTTATTGACGCCCTAGAAGGTGATAAATAATTTTTACATAGTTTGCTAGATTAGCGACTTTATTACGTCATCAATAGTGCTGTCAGTCCTAGCAAGACTTAGCATCATTTAAAAATAAAAATTTTATAGTTGAAAGTCGCACTGATCGAGTAGACGAGCTCTTCCGATAAGCTGCGTGGCATCGCGCGAACTGCTCACCAAACTAAAGCTACCGTTACTTAAATTTACGTAGCTATTAGCGCCACTCAAACTATTGTTGCTAATTTATCTACCATTACCAGGGAAATTACCCATCGTCATCGTGGCTGTAGAGTTTACATAAATAATCCCGACAATGACTATTACTAAAGCGATCACCTGAACTATTCTCTTTGTTTCATTTGATATTTTCATTATTTTAAACCTCGTAAGTTGCGTCAATAAACACTTGATTTGAATAGAAGACAAAATCCGATCCTACTACCAAATTGCGTAAATTACAGTACTAGTATATGTCAAAGTGCTGCTAATGTAGACTCGTGATTTATTATCTTGAGTACACCCATACCGATAACTTTCTACCTGGTGCTATAAGCTGAACCATACTTAATCATTTTTCTAACTCACAAAAGAAATAACAAAGAAAACTTGGCATTAGAAAAAAACCTTTTGTAATATTAGCATTTTATTATATTATAAGCCGATAGTATTTTTGTGACGCCCTTCACACTTTTTTTATAAATCAGGAGCCAGTCCCATGTTATTTAAACAACTATTTGATAAAGAAAGCTGTACTTATACTTATTTAATTGCCGACCCAGCGACTAAAGAAGCTGTTTTAATTGACCCAGTGAATACGCAACTAGCCGTATACCTCACCTTACTACAAGAAAATGACTTTACTTTAAAGTACTCACTTGAAACTCATGTTCATGCTGATCATGTCACTGCAAGTGGGCAATTAAGACAAAAAGTTGGCGCTAAAACTGCCGTTAGTTCACTTTGTGGCGCAGACAGTGCTGATATTCAAATCCAGGATGGTGATGTATTTGAATTCGGTGCTGATGAAAGTATCAAAGTCATCGCCACGCCAGGCCATACACCAGGCAGCACCTCTTTCTTATGGCGTGATAGAGTTTTTACCGGCGATACTTTATTAATCAATGGCTGTGGACGTACGGACTTTCAAGGCGGCAGTGCCGAGGCACAATATGACAGCATTACTCAACGTTTATTCACGCTGTCTGATGATACTATCGTTTACCCTGGCCATGATTATAAAGGTCGCTGGATTAGCAATATTGCCCAGGAACGCACTTCCAATACCAGAATAGCGGGGAAAACAAAAAAAGAATTCCTGGATATTATGGCCGACCTCAATTTACCTAAGCCTAAGCTACTTGATATGGCTGTTCCTGCGAACCTCTATTGCGGCATAGATGAAGAACTTGCCAATCAGGATGCCGAACAACGCCTCGAGGACTCTGATCCTAAACGTCAAACATCGACTATGGAAGATCTGGTCAACCAAGTCAAACAGAATATCACTGAAATTGACCTGCAAAAAGCCAAAGATATTATGACCAATAGCTCGGTCACTATTATTGATGTAAGAGAAGAGAGCGAATTTAATGCCGGGCATATAGACCAGGCAGTCTTGTTACCTCGTGGGGTACTAGAATTTAAGATCAACTCAATAGCAGAATTTGCTGATAAATCGGCTGCCATTATCGTCTATTGTGCAACGGGGAAACGCTCCGCCCTTTCTGCCAACACCTTGCAGAATATGGGTTACACCAATGTATTATCTATTGCCGGTGGATATGAGGCTTGGAAACAACAAGTTTAGAGAGTATTATTGACTTAGCAAAACTCAGGAATGTTTTGTAAATCATTACCCTATAAATAATAATAATAATAATAATTAACATCATATAAAGCGAGGATTTATGTCTGAACAACACCATTCTATTCTTATTGTGGGTGGAGGGGCTGCAGGGGTCTCTACTGCAAATAATATGCGTCGTAAAAACCCGACGATTAGTATTGCCCTGATCGAGCCTTCTGAAAAACATTATTATCAACCCGGCTTTACCATTATTGGCGGCGGTGCATATACGCTGGAAAGAGCTACCAAAAATGAAAAAGATCTCATCCATTCAAGTGTCGTCTGGATTAAGGATTTTGCTGAGAGCTTTCAGCCCGATGAAAATACCGTTACTTTAAAATCTGGGGATGTTATCAGCTATGATTTTTTAGTCGTCTGCCCTGGGCTACAATTGGATTTTAATAAAATTGATGGTTTGGTTGAAACATTAGGTAAAAATGGTGTTTGCAGCAATTACTCTCCAGATACCGTTGAATATACCTGGGAAGTCCTGCAAAAAATCGAGTCGGGAAATTGCTTGTTTACCCAGCCTCCCATGCCTATAAAATGTGCTGGTGCGCCACAAAAAATCATGTATCTAGCAGCCGACCGTTTCCGTAAAAAGGGCATCGCAGATAAAGTGAATGTAGAATTTCTAAACGCCGGCCCGGGTATGTTCGGCGTGCCTTTCTTTGCTAAGGCACTGAGCAAAGTTATCGCAGATTATGGAATTAACACACACTTTAATCATAATTTAGTGGCGATTGATGGTGCGGCTAAAACTGCAACCTTTGAAGCGACTGATGCCGACGGTAACAAGTCTACAGTGACTAAAGAATTTGACATGATTCATGTTACCCCGCCGCAAAGTGCGCCTGACTTTATCAAAACCAGTCCACTGGCAAATGATGGTGGCTGGGTAGATGTTAATCAGGCGACTTTACAGCATAATAAATACCCCAATATTTTTGGCTTAGGTGATGCCGGTTCAACACCAAATGCCAAAACTGCTGCCGCTGTTAGAAAACAAGTACCTGTTGTGGTCGATAATATCCTCAAGTTACTAGAAAGCAATGAAAATAACCTGGTTGAAGGCTATGATGGGTATGGTTCATGCCCGTTAACTACCTCATTAAATACGGTGATGTTAGCTGAATTTGCTTATGCCGGAAAAGTAACGCCATCATTCCCATTTCTGGATCCTAGAACCAATAGCCGCCTATGGTGGTTTGGGAAAATATTTGGTTTTCCATGGCTATATTGGCATATTATGATTAAAGGAATTCGCTTTGATATTCCTCATAAAGCATCTTATGTGGAAAAATTAACTAAAGAAGATTCTTAATCCCAATAAGCTGCCAAACTGGTTTGATAAATAGGTTGTAGAGCGGACTTCAGTCCGCTATGCAAGACACAAAGATCGAGCCCCAGAACCGCGAACTGAAGTTCGCTATACTTATTCATCAATCTATAAATTCCGTCCACGTATAAAACCTTCATGGCTTCACCACAAACCAGTCACTGGATTAATTCCTATTTCCCTATCTCAAGCTGGTTAAAAAATTACACTAGAAAAGACCTGAACGGTGATGTTTTTGCTGGCATTATTACAGCTATTTTACTGGTTCCTCAAGGGATTGCCTATGCAATGCTGGCAGGACTCCCCGCACAAATGGGCTTGTATGCCAGTATTTTACCTCCGCTTATTTATACGCTTTTAGGCACCAGCAGAACTTTATCTGTTGGTCCGGTTTCTATTGCCGCAATTATGATTGCTAGCGTCTTGACTGCGCCCGAAATCACCCCGTTAGGTAGCACGGTTGAAAATGCCATTATTCTGGCAGCGGAAGGTGGTTTCATTTTATTATTTATGGCTATGCTACGTATGGGCGGATTAGTCAATTTCATCAGCCACCCGGTGTTAACCGGATTTACCAGCGGCGCAGCAATACTGATCGTATTAAGCCAGATTCCACATCTACTGGGTTTATCCAAAAATCAGTGTGGTTTTGACCTGCCCTGCTATAACGCTTACTTGCAACAATTCAACCACTATACAGTGGGACTTAGCCTGTTTAGCATTGCATTGCTACTCTCATTCGGCGCTCCTTTGGCAACACTACTAAAGCGCTTTAATGTTAAAACCAACGTCATTGTTGGCCTGAGTAAATCAGCCCCTTTATTAGCCGTTATCATTACCACTTTACTTGTGACTGTCTATCAATTATCTGGCTTGCAAAATGTGGCTATCGTTGGAGAAATCCAGCCTGGCTTACCCGACATCAGCTTTACATTTTTCACCAATATGCCTCGGTGGCAAGCACTCCTACCCGGCGCGACTTTTATCGCCATTATTGCCTATGTTGAAAGCGTCGCAATTGCCAAAGTCACCGCAAATTTAAGAAACCAAAAAATCAATCCCAATCAGGAATTGATTGCCTTAGGCACTGCCAACCTGTTAACGGCATTTTCCGGCGGCATGTCAGTAGCGGGTGGATTTAGTCGTACCATGGTTAATTTCTCAGCAGGCGCCCGTACGCAAATGGCTATGCTGATAGCCGTCTTGATACTCAGCATCGCGGTTATCTTTTTTACCGAGCAATTCACCTATCTGCCCAAAGCCGCGCTAGCCGCAGTCATCCTGATTGCTATTTTTCCATTAATAAAATTACGGGAAATAATAACTACGTGGAAATATGACCAAGGCGACGGCATTGCAGAATTAATCACTTTACTTGGTGTACTTGCCTTAGGCATAGACGAAGGTATCGCTCTGGGCGTAATTATCACCATCATCAGTTATTTACGCAGAACTAGTCGACCACATATTGCAGTGGTAGGTCGTATCAAGGAGACAGAACATTTTAGAAATATAAACCGCCACGAGGTCGAAACCTGGGAAAATCTATTATTAATCAGAATTGATGAAAATATCAGTTTCGCCAATGTCAGTTATATTATCGACTTTATAGAAGTCGAAACCCTTAATAGTTCAGGACTAAAACATATTGTGCTAATTTTCTCATCGGTCAGTTATATCGATAGTACAGCTTTTGAAGCGCTCGAAAACCTTATCCAGGCTTTACATAACAAACATATTTTGTTGCATTTAGCAGAAGTTAAAGGCCCGGTTTTAGATAAACTGCAGCAAACAAACTTTCTGGATCAGTTAAATCCAGGAGAAGTATTTTTTCAAACTGTTGATGCGGTAGACTCACTGAGCAACAAATAATTCCACTGCTAAGACACCTAGAAATAAACGGGGAGTCGCTATTTTTGCGAAAGCTGGCTATTCGATTATGGCACAGCAATTTTATCCCGCTGGACTGTTGCTGAAACGCTGGCATACAACTTTAAGCCCTCCCCTCCAATCGTCAATAAAGGCTTCTTACTCACACGAGTATAGTGGCAGCTCGATCCAGAATTAGGCCAGAAAATTAATATTGATATTATTTCTGTACACCTTGATTTTTCCAGGCAGGCGGTTCGAGAAAAGCAGAGAGCCGAGATACAGTAACTATTATCCACCAGAAATACCCCCTTAATCATATTAGGTGGTTTTAACAGTGGTTGGTTTACTGAGAAGTAGGCTATTAAAAAACTTGCTGAAAAGGGAGAATTACAAGTATATAAACCCCTGACAGATAATTTATCTATAGTGGACCCCTGAGTCAAGACAAAAACTCACTGAGTTTAAGTTGTACATTCAATTTTACTTGCAACTGAACAGCGTTGCCCCGGTTTTATCT
>JGI24915J38486_100562_pt1 | contig 23528 bp, 24 predicted proteins | sample LinPfosmplate3_FD_38486 | JGI IMG/M metagenome (IMG submission 38486)
TGCAGGTCGACTCTAGAGGATCCCACCAGCAAATGGCAGCTGTTCCTGATCTTCGTCTAATATTGCGTTATTCATACCCTGTCTTAACCAGGGTACATGAATTTGACAATCCAGGATTTTTTAAGGGGCCAATATGTCGCAGGTTTGGGTCAGAGGTAACCAAACATTCCAGCTGCAAGGTATATCAATCCCGTACTGACCATCAGAACCACGCCCCACACGACGGCCAATATCATTTGTGGCAAATTATCTGTCTCTGGAACTGGCAACTCTCTGCCACTGGAATTGTCCGTCATCGGTGCCTCCCAGGCTATAACAACAATTTATCCATATAGTTGTTTTAAAGGGGGATTATTTTACCAATGAAATCTTGTTTCAATACGCACATGTGCGCGGTTTTCAGGCGTTTTTCTTTTTCTTTCGTGTGGCGGCACTCCGTACACTGGCTTCGACATAATCAATGACAGTGCCAGTTATGTTCTTACCTGTCGCCTGTTCAATGCCTTGTAGACCCGGCGATGAATTAACTTCCAGGACTTTTGGTCCTTCGTTGGAGCGCAGCAAATCGACGCCACCCCATCTCAATCCCATAGTTTTCATGGCCCTGAGCGCAGTCGCTCTTTCTTGCGCAGAAATGCGCACCTTGGTCGATTCGCCCCCTTGGTGCAGATTGCTCCGGAAATCCCCGGCCGCCGCCTGACGTTTCATGGCACCGACAACCTTGTTGCCAACGACCATACAGCGGATGTCTGCGCCGTTGGCTTCTTCAATAAACTCCTGAACCATGATGTGGGCCCGCAGGCCACGGAAAGCCTGGATCACAGATTCAGCGGCTTTCATGGTTTCAGCCAGCACGACACCCTTGCCTTGTGTACCTTCCAGCAATTTCAAAACCAACGGCGCCTTGCCGACGGTTTTCAACATGTCTTTGACATCTGATGGTGAATGGGCAAAGCCGGTTACAGGCATACCAATTCCCGCCCGGGCCAACAACTGATGGGCATACAGCTTGTCACGGGAGGAACCAATCGCTGCCGACCCGTTTAGACAATAGACGCCCATCATCTCAAACTGGCGTACGACAGCCATACCGTAGAATGTCACCGAAGCTCCGACGCGCGGAATGACGGCATCAAACTTGGGTAATACCTGTCCCTGATAATGGATTTCCGGCCTGGCGGACGTGATATTCATGTAACACCGGGTCGTATTGATAACCTGAACCGTATGCCCTCTTGAAACGGCTGTTTCAACCAGGCGCGTTGTTGAATAACTATCCGGCTCACGGCTCAGTATGGCGATACGCAATGACCGGGATTCGTCATCTTCATGATCTGACTTGTCATACAAGGAAGGCGACAATTCCCCACACATCAACGCCTCAAAAGGGTTGACGACTACCTTGTCCTTCATTGCCGAGCGGCCCAGCAGCATCCGATACGACATGGATTCGCGATTGGTCAAACTGACTTCAATCGGCCATTCATTCCCATCCAGCCGCACCACAGTGCGTATAACCGGGCGAATTTCGGAGTGGCCGTTGGAACTGGTGACTTCGCGCTCCCCCACCCATTGCGCTGTGCAATAAATCTCAATTTCGGGCTGATCCGGAATTGGATGAATGCCAAAGCGAACCTTCCGGTTTTTGCCTGTGCCAATTTCTTCGATCGAAAAGGCATGCAGGGCCGAAGTTCTCGCACCGGTATCAATCTTGGCTTTGATGGCGGGCAAGCCTAATTCGGGCAAGCACATCCACTCTTCCCAGCCCACTGTCATCAGATCGCTTTTTTTCGACCGCTTCGCCATCAACCCACCCCGGCATTATTACTTGAGCACGGTCAAATCTAGCGGCTTCCAGTCATTACGAACAGCCCGAAATAGACCTAATGAAGCGAGAAGTTTTGCTCGACTATTTTGAACTCTGCCGGTTTCAGCAACTTGGAGCTCATGACCCGGACAGTGTGGATAGGCCCATCCAGCTCGCGCTGCCAGAAATCGAGGAACTTGTAGAGTTTGGGATACTTTGGTGCCAGATCCAGATGCTGCCAGATGAACTCCTGCAGCAAATGCGGATGATCCGGCATATGGTACGTAATTTCGGCAGTAGTCAGTTCATAACCCTTAAGACGCATCTCAAGTGACATTCACACCTCCATAATAGCCTGTATCTAAAATGGGGTGTGTTGGCAGGAACGTCAAATAACAGTTATATTACAATAAGTTACTATCACTCATACACTGAGAGTGCTAATAATTCGGAGGGTTGATCAGAAAGTACTATCGCGAAACTTATTTGCCGAGGATGATCAATTCATCCGCATGGGCAAGGCCCAGTACCTGGCGAGAACGCTCATCCAGCATATCGCGTGACAAACCGTTACTCCGCAATAGCGATACGCGGTGCTCCATCCGGTCCAGAACCGTTTTGTTGACAGCGATCTGCGCTTCGACACCCTTGATCTGTTGACCAAGGTTAACCCAGGCAGACATACCCCGGTCGCCCTGCACCGCATGATAGCCGAAATACCCCAACACCGATGTGCAGATTAAGGGCACTACGGCGTGTCGGGCGCGTCGGCGTATTTCGTGCATCAAGCTCATACCTGAATCGAATCACACCTGAGTCGTTCAGGTCAATAGAAAAACGTTTAATGTCTGATATTTAGCAAGGTTTGTTGCCAAAAAGACTCAGTTATTGTGATTCATTTCGGGAATGCGATTCAGAGTGGCACAGTCAGCCAAACATCCCGCGACGAAAAGCTTTAGCGCCTGCATAAACTGCTGCATCACCAAGGTCTTCTTCGATGCGGATGAGCTGATTGTATTTGGCCATACGGTCTGATCGAGACAGCGAGCCGGTCTTAATCTGACCACAGTTTGTGGCAACGGCGAGGTCGGCGATGGTGCAGTCTTCGGTTTCGCCGGAACGGTGAGACATGACGGCGCGATAGCCGGCCATGTGCGCCATTTCAACAGCCTCCAGGGTTTCGGACAAGGTGCCGATCTGGTTAACCTTGATCAGGATGGCGTTCGCGATATCCCGGTCGATACCATCTGACAGACGTGCCGGATTGGTGACAAAGAGATCGTCACCGACCAATTGTACGTTGCCACCGATGGCTTCTGTCAGTGCTTTCCAGCCATCCCAGTCATTTTCATCAAGGCCATCTTCAATGGTAATGATGGATGGATAATTGCCGATCAGCTCCTGGTACATGGAGACCATACCGGCAGCATCCATTTCCTTGCCTTCAAACTTGTACACGCCGTCATGGCAGAATTCACTGCTGGCGACATCCAGGCCCAGATAGATATCCTTGCCGGGTGCAAAGCCTGCTGTTTCGATGGCTTTGTTGATGTAATCAAGTGCTTCGTCGGCACTTTTCAAAGATGGTGCAAAACCACCCTCGTCGCCAACATTCGTATTGTGCCCTGCCTGACTGAGCCCCTTTTTCAGGGCATGAAAGACTTCGGCTCCCATTCGCACAGCTTCACGGATGTTGGCAGCACCAACGGGCAGGATCATGAATTCCTGGAAATCAATGGGGTTATCAGCGTGGGCTCCACCGTTGATGATGTTCATCATTGGTGTTGGCAAAGTCCGGGCGTTCACACCGCCAACATAGGTATAGAGCGGCAATCCGGCTTCCTGTGCTGCGGCTTTGGCAACTGCCATGCTGACACCAAGGATTGAGTTTGCACCAAGGCGTTGTTTGTTTTCGGTGCCGTCCAGGTCGCGCATGGTGCGATCAATAACTTCCTGGTTCTCGGCTTCCATTTCATAGAGTGCTGCGTAGATTTCACCGTTAACCGCTTCAACAGCTTGCTCAACACCTTTTCCAAGATAGCGATCGCCTCCATCACGCAGTTCATGTGCCTCAAACTGTCCGGTTGAAGCGCCTGAGGGAACGGCAGCACGACCAAAGGCGCCTGTTTCCAAAAGGACGTCAACTTCAACAGTTGGATTGCCACGGCTGTCAAGAATTTCACGGCCACGAATTTCGATGATGGCAGTCATCAGGAGTTACTCCGGTAAATATGGATTAAACAGAATGTATGTGCGGGTTTATTAAGCTGATTTTGACAGGTCGTCAAAGGCCTTGAGGCGGGTCATCAAATTTTCCATCTGATCAATCGGTACCATGTTGGGTCCATCGGAAGGTGCAGTATCAGGTTCCGGATGGGTTTCCATGAAGACGCCTGCGACCCCAACGGCAACGGCGGCCCGGGCCAGAACCGGGACATATTCGCGCTGGCCGCCGGATGTCGTTCCCTGACCGCCAGGCTGTTGGACAGAATGGGTTGCATCAAAGATCACGGGGTGTCCAGTGGAGGCAAGTTCCGGCAGCGCACGCATGTCCGACACCAGGGTATTGTAACCAAAGCTGGCGCCACGTTCCGTCAACATGACTTTGTTGTTTCCAGCTCCCGTAACTTTGTCAGCGACATTTTTCATATCCCACGGTGCCAGGAACTGACCCTTTTTGACATTCACGGCCTTGCCCGTCGCCGCCGCAGCCAACAACAGATCCGTTTGACGGCACAAAAATGCGGGTATTTGCAGAACATCGACGACTTCAGTCAGGGTTGCGCACTGGTTTGCTTCATGCACGTCCGTCAGAACGGGGCAACCGAACTCGGCTTTGACGTCAGCAAAAATCTCCAGCGCCTTGTCCATGCCGATACCGCGCGGCGTATCAGCGCTGGTCCTGTTTGCCTTGTCGAAGGAAGATTTGTAGATCAGGCCAATGCCAAGCTTGTCAGTCAGGCGTTTCAGTTCACCCGCTGTCGACAAGGCCAGCTCTCTGGTTTCCATGGCACAGGGCCCGGCAATCAAAGCCAGGGGCAGATCATTACCGAAGGTTACATTGCCGATTTCAACGTGATTTTGTTTCATCACCTACACCAGCCTCGACTGGGTCACTGCTGCCTTGATAAAGGACGCAAACAAGGGATGCGGCTCGAACGGTTTGGACTTCAGTTCCGGGTGAAACTGCACACCAATGAACCAGGGATGGGCCGGGTTTTCAACGATTTCCGGTAATACGCCATCCGGCGACAGTCCGGAAAAAATCAGTCCGGATTGTTCAAGTTTATCGCGATAATTGATGTTCACCTCATAGCGATGACGATGGCGTTCGGAAATATTGGTCTGACCATAAATCTCGTGTAGCTGACTTCCCTCAGACAACGTGCAGTCATATGCACCCAGGCGCATGGTACCGCCAAGGTCGTCATCTTCGCCGCGCTCGACTAATTGATTGCCCTGAACCCATTCAGTCATCAGACCGACAACCGCTTCTTCACTGGGACCAAATTCGGTGGAGCTGGCATTTTCGATACCGGCCATATTCCGCGCCGCTTCGATCACCGCCATCTGCATGCCAAAACAAATACCGAAATAAGGGATATCTTTTTCGCGAGCAACTTTTGCCGCCGCGATCTTACCCTCTGATCCGCGTTCGCCAAAGCCACCAGGCACAAGAATACCGTCAACACCTTCGAGAACATGGAGCTTGTCAGGATCTTCAAAAACTTCTGATTCCAGCCATTGAATATTGACCTTGACCCGGTTGTCGATGCCACCGTGCGTCAATGCTTCGGCGAGGGATTTGTATGCATCCTGCAAGCCAACATATTTGCCAACAACGGCAATATTTACTTCACCTTCCGGCTGGGTAACGCGCTCGACGATTTCGATCCAGCGTGAAAGATCCAGTTCAGGTGCATCCTTGATTCCAAATGTCCTGAGAACTTCAACATCAAAGCCCTCGGCGTGATAGCTCAAGGGCACTTCATAGATGCTGCCAACATCCAGGGCCTGAATAACAGCCTCTTCCCGAACATTACAAAAACGTCCAATCTTGCGTCGTTCATTGGCAGGAATTTCACGATCACAGCGACACAGCAACAAGTCTGGCTGGATACCGATAGAGCGCAATTCCTTGACCGAGTGCTGGGTCGGTTTGGTTTTCAGTTCCTTGGCCGACGGAATATAAGGAACCAATGTCAGATGCACATAAGCCGTTTGATCACGGTCCAGATCATTGCCGAGTTGGCGGATAGCCTCAAAAAATGGCAAGGCCTCGATATCACCAACGGTTCCGCCGATTTCGCAGAGCACGAAATCAAGGTCTTCTACATCATCCAGGACAAATTCCTTAATGGCATTTGTGACATGAGGGATAACCTGAACGGTCGAGCCAAGATAATCGCCCCGGCGCTCTTTCTCGATAATGGTCTGGTAGATGCGCCCCGTCGTGACATTGTCCGACTGCCGGGCCGAAACACCGGTAAAACGTTCGTAATGTCCCAGATCAAGATCAGTCTCCGCACCATCATCCGTTACGTAACACTCGCCGTGTTCGAAAGGGTTCATGGTACCCGGATCAACATTGAGGTAGGGGTCGAGCTTCCTGAGCCGGACTTTATAGCCCCGTGCCTGGAGAAGTGAACCGAGTGCGGCTGAAGCCAGCCCTTTTCCAAGGGAAGAAACCACGCCGCCGGTGATAAAGATGAACCGCGTCATGGACGGAGACCATACATCAAGTTTTTGTCCTCACAAAGCATCAGTTTACTAAATGTGGTGTTTTTTTCAGTAAAATTGCCTGAATCACACAAAAGAAGAGGCGGCTCGAAAGCCGCCTCAATTCCCTATATCTTCTACGGCCTTATTGCTTGGGTACCGAAGGACCGGCCGGAGCCACAGGCTGTTGCTGAACTGGCGCACTGTCAATCACAGAGGTTGGTGCCCGATCACCGCCAGCCATTACTGCCAACAGGATACTGGTAGCAAAAAATCCTGTTGCCAAAAACGCTGTAGTTCTGGTCAACAAGTTCGCTGCACCGCGACCAGTCATCAGACCGCCGCCTGCACCACCGCCACCACCGCCGCCAATACCCAACGCTCCACCTTCAGAACGCTGAAGCAGAACTGTCACGATCATGGCCACAGCCAACATTACATGGATAACAAGAAGAACCGTCTGCATGGCTCGAATGCCTCAAATCAAGAAATCAGAAAAACGACCGGATTTTACGCCTGGCCGCTTGTAGCGGGGCTTATACCCTGCCCCGCCTGTGAATACCAGCCCGTTTATTGTTAGTAGGCATATTCCTCAAACACCGGATCGACGGAGCCGTTCCAGCGACCGTGATAGGCCTCCAGCAATTCTTCCGCCGGGGTGCGACCGTCTTCGATGACCAATTTAACGGCGGACAGGAAATGACGTTCATCATCACCAAATGAATCCGTGCGATTGCGGGCCTTGAGGCCGTCGTTGGCAATTTCGATGACGTCTGCTGCCAGGTCTTTCACCTTGCGGCCCATGAATTCAAACTGAATGCCTTCGCGGGCCACGCCTGTCATCAGGTTTGCACGATCTTCTGTCGTCCAGTCCTTGCAAATATCCCAGGCGGCTGCACAAGCAGCATCATCATAAAGCACACCTGTCCACAGGGCTGGCATTGCGCAAAGCCTGCGCCATTGACCGCCATCGGCACCGCGAAGTTCTATGAATTGCTTCAGGCGGACTTCCGGGAACAAGGTCGTCAGATGATTTTCCCAGTCCAGCATGGTGGCTTTTTCACCAGGCAATGCAGGCAAATCACCTTTCAGGAAATCACGGAATGACTGGCCAAGTGCATTGATATACTTACCATCGCGATAGACAAAATACATAGGTACATCAAGGGCATAGTCAACGTAGCGTTCGAACCCAAAGCCATCCTCAAAAACAAAGGGAACCTGACCTGTTCGATCAGGATCGACGTCTGTCCAGATGTGGCTACGATAACTGAGATAACCGTTGGGTTTGCCTTCTGTAAAAGGAGAATTGGCAAAGAGCGCTGTGCCTACCGGCTGCAAGGCCAGAGCAACGCGGTATTTCTGCACCATGTCAGCTTCGGAAGCGAAATCGAGGTTCACCTGAACCGTTGAAGTGCGGAACATCATATCCCGGCCGAGCTTGCCGCGAGTTGGCATATAGTCGCGCATTAACTTGTATCGGCCCTTGGGCATGATCGGTATATCGTCGATACCCCACTTGGGCTGAAAGCCGAGACCCAGAAAGCCGACGCCCATTTCCCCTGCCACTTCCTTGATCTGTCGCAGGTGGGTGTTGACCTCGTCACAGGTCTGGTTGAGATTTTCCAATGGTGCACCTGACAGTTCGAACTGCCCACCAGGCTCCAGTGTGATGGATTGGCCGTCCATGACCATAGCGATGGGGTTGCCATCTTCCAGAATTGGCTTCCAGCCAAATCTTTGCATACCTTCAAAGAGCCTGGCGATACCTTTGGGACCTTCATACTCGAGGGGACGCAGGTCATCGAGGCGAAAGCCAAATTTCTCATGCTCGGTGCCAATGCGCCAATCGGCGGCGGGCTTGTTACCTTTTTCAAGGTACTCGACCATCTGCGCCTTGTTTTCAACAATAATGCCGGATTTTGGATTGTCAGCCACGTACTTCTCGCAATTCTTCAACGGGGGGGCGTGCGGATGCATTAAGGAGTATTAAGATCACTTACAGGAACAAGACATGGGCAGCAAGTCCATACAACACAAGCGAAATATCAAGTTGGCGTGAGGTCCCAGTCGCCAACCCAGGCCTGCCAGATTGCCAGAGCTGCTGCCGCCGCCGTATCCGCCCGCAATAGTCTGGGCCCCAGTGTGACCGCCAATGCATGTGGAAATTCGATCAACCGGCTGCGTTCAACCTCGTCAAACCCGCCTTCAGGACCAATCAAAATAGCCCAAGGGTCGCTTTTCGCCTGTTCGTCAAGATTTACCAGGGCCTGAGCGATAGGTCCGCCGCTGGCACCTTCATCACACCACAGAATTCGTCGCCCTTCGGGCCAGTTATCCAGAACCTTGTCCAGTTGTTGTGGCTCAAATACTTGTGGCACATCCAGGCGTTCACATTGTTCTGAAGCTTCAAGGGCATTTGCTTCGAGGCGGTGTGTTTTGACCCGCGCCATGACGGTGCGCCTGGTAATCACAGGGTGGATTTGGGAGACACCAAGTTCAGTTACCTTCTCGGCAACAAAATCAATCCGGGCCCGTTTGATCGGTGCAAAAACCAGCCAAACATCCGGCATCGGCGATTGAGGCCTGGACTGATGCTCAAGAACGGCCGTCGCCGCATTTTTGCTCAAGACGTCCAGTCGCCCGAGCCATTCACCATCTTCGCCATTAAAGAAGGCGACGTAATCTCCCGGAGAAAGACGTAGAACATTTTTCAGAAAGTGTGCTTTGTCTTTAGAAAGCTCAACAATGCCTCCATGAGACAGTGGAACCTCAACATAAAGCCTGGTTTTTGCATTTGCGGTCATGGCAGATCGATTATTACCGTCAGATATCTTGAAGCTGGTTCCATAAGAAGCTACAGCATTAGGCATGCCAAAACACCCCCAACCCGCGGACCAGAATGTGATCGCCGATGCAGGTGCCGATAACTGGGTCGACCGACAAGCACCTGATTGGTTCAAACCCTATCTGAAGCTTGGTCGCTTTGATCGCCCCATTGGGTCGTGGTTGTTATTATGGCCCTGCTGGTGGTCGCTGGCGCTGGTGGCTTCCGAGGAAAGTATATTTCGTTGGCCCACTGCCTCGGCACCTGGTTGGCCAGACCCCCTGTTAATTGCCTTGTTTTTTGTTGGCGCATTTGTCATGCGCGGGGCCGGCTGCACTCTGAATGATATCGCCGACCGGAATTTTGATGGAAAGGTCGAACGAACGGCGAAACGCCCGATCCCGTCTGGTCAAGTCAGCGTCTTGCAGGCTACCATCTGGATGGGATTATTATGCCTGGTTGGCCTGGGCGTTTTGCTGACGTTTAACAACTTTGCAATTGCGACCGGTGTGGCTTCCCTTCTTATTGTTGCCATTTATCCTTTTATGAAACGATTTACCTATTGGCCGCAATTTGGCCTGGGGCTTGCTTTTAATTGGGGCGCGTTGCTGGGTTGGGCGGCGGTGACGGGTACACTTTCCGCAGCAGCTATTGCGCTTTATGCAGCCGGTATCGCCTGGACTTTGGGCTATGACACGATCTATGCACATCAGGACAAGGAGGACGACATAACGATTGGTGTCAAATCAACTGCTCTCAGATTTGGTGCAAAGACCAAAAACTGGCTGGTGGTATTCTATCTGATCGCCCTGGGTGGTATCGCAGCAGCGGGCTGGATCGTGCAATTGTCCTGGGCTTTTTACGTAGGTCTTATCCTCGCCGCAGCGCATCTGGCCTGGCAAATTATTACCCTCGATATAGATGACTGGGCCGATTGTCTGGCCAAGTTCAAATCCAATCACTACCTGGGCCTGGGCCTGATTGTCTTCCTGTCTATTATTGCCGGTCAGGTGATCCGGGCCTGAGTGATCGATCGCGGGCACAAACCGCTTTTCACAGAGACACACAGCTTCTGGATGGCAAATTACATTGAACAAATAGCGCTAGACATTGAAATATTTACATAGTTTAACTTCGACCAAATATTAATAAACAGTTATCTTGGTATTAATCGATTGGTTTTTTTGTTGAAATTTGCTATCATTAAGTCAAATTTAGCGCTTCGTTGCGCTGTATTCTCTCGTGAAAGGAGTTTCACATGCCTGTTGGATCAGCTGCTGCGTCTGCAAAGGCCAGCTTTATTCAAAAAGTGGATGCCTCTGTCGAACGACGTGAATCTGCAAAAAGCTCTGACATCGCGGCACGTGAAGATGTAAGCAGGGGCGAAAAAGCTGACCGCCGTCAACGGGAGCAAGTCGCCGCTGAACGCCGCGGAGGGGTCGACGTCGACGCCTGATTGCTGGAAAATATTCCTGGAACTTGATGTTGATCCAGGATGACAATTTTACGTAATATATTTTTGCCTGCAATAGCACTGCGCTGACTCGCGTAGCAAGAGTACTGTGTTTGGCTTGAGTTAAGTGCCTGATTGATTTTTCATCAAATAGTGTTTGCCTGGTATCGAGTTTAGCAGTTGGTTAAATGTCTGAATTAGTTAGTCCAAAAGAATACACTGATACAGGTATTTTCAGTTCGATTCTGGGTCGACGAATTGGCATTGCCGTATTTGCTTCAATCATCGTCATTGAAATTATTGTACTCATTCCGTCCTACCTGCGTCAGGAAACCGTCATCCTCTCCCAAATGGACCGGCAGGGTGAACAATTGTTCGAGGCAATACGATCCGTTGACCATCTCAACCTTGAAGGACCTTTGAAACACGCCAGAATATTGATGCAAGCGAAGCGTATCATCGGCGTGGTGATTTCTCCTGAAGCAGGCGCTGACATTGTCCTTGGCTCACGGCCTGCGCTGGCGGATCCTGATAAGAACTCGAATTTGAAGCAAAGCCGACGCAGCGCAGACGGACTGAGCTATGATGTTTACTGGCCGAAGCGGGAGGCATTTGTTAGACAATCTGTCACCCTCAGATTTGATGCATCTCATATCGAGGACGAGCTGTTTGATTTTGTCTTAAGAGTGAGCCTTCTGACTCTGGTCATTTCCCTTTTTGTTACATTTTCGACGTTGCTGGTTTTGAAATTCAAGATTCTGGATTCGGTTTTGGCACTTCGTGCCGGACTGTTGGAAGGCGGCGGACAAAGCGCGAAAGTTCCCGGGAAAGGATTAGCCCGTGACGATGAACTTGGCGATCTTTACAGATCAGTTCGCACAATGCTTGAAAATGTCGGCAAGGCCCACGCAGACGAAAAGGAATACCTCAAATCATTCAATGACGAACTTGAAGCACGGGTCCACAGTACCCGACTTAATAGGATAAAGCCCTGAAGTGATTCATACTTTGAGATTCTCCGACCAAAGAAAGTCTCAAAATATGCAGCAATTACTTGGCAAGGCCTTATCCACACCGTTAGGAGAGCACATCCCCCTTTGGCGGACAAGACAGGAAACGCTGATTTGGCTGGTGACGCTGGTCATTCAAACCGGGACCGTAAGTCTGTGGCGGCTTGCCGGGTATGTCGATACCCCGGCCCTGACGTTATCGGTTCACCGCCGTTTCGAGCGGTTCTTCCAACATGTCCATCTCGACGGTGCCTGTGTTGCCCGCCTGATTGTTCACATCATGGGGTTGGCTGGCAAGCCGTGGCATCTTGCTCTGGACCGTACAAACTGGAAATTTGGCCGCTGCCATATCAACATCTTAATGCTGGGCGTCGTCCATGAGAACGTCTGCATCCCGCTGTTTTGGGTCTTGCTCGACAAGGCGGGCAATTCCAATGCTCGAGAACGCACCGACCTGATGGGACGGCTGAACGAGACCTTCCCGGATCAACCGATTGCATCGCTGAGCGGGGACCGAGAGTTCATTGGCTGGAGGTGGATGAATTGGCTAGAAAACCAAGGCATTCCCTTTGTTTTGCGTCTGAAAGAAAACATGTTCATCTGGAAGGAAGGCTACGTTCCAGTGAAATTGTCAGTCCATGCGAGGCGTCTTGAAAAACGCCAGAAATACATTCTGAAAGGCACATGGTATCTGGGCCGAGACCCGGAAAAGGAGACAACACCGATTAAGGTTGCCATGATGCGTTTAAAAACCGGGGAGATGTTAATCGTCGCAACAAGCAGGATCAAAATCAAAACAGCACTGCCCATATATCGGAGCCGTTGGGGCATCGAGACGCTGTTCTCTTGTCTGAAAACACGAGGCTTTGGGCTGGAAGATACACATATGACCGCCCCCCGCAAATTGGCAACGTTGATAGGCATCCTGGCCATCGCATTTTGCCTCGCCTATAAAACAGGCCTCTGGGTTGCCCGGGTAAAACCGCCTCGGCATAAATCCCATGGTCGATTGCAACGCTCACTCTTCGCTCTCGGCCTCAATGCCTTCAGAAAAGCCATGGTCAAAATGTCTGAATTGGAAATCCGCGACTATATGATGGCTTTATTCAAACCAAACATTCCTCGGAAACCGTTGATAGAGTTGGTGTTATGAAAAGAGTCGGGTACTGTGGCACGGGTCAAAGAGCGAACCGAAGATTTGAGGCAAAGCGAAGCCAGGTTTCAGACATTTGCAAGTTCTGCCTCCGACTGGTTCTGGGAAATGGATGACCAACTGCGATTTTCCTATTTCTCAAATCGTATGTCAGAAATGACAGGTCTCGACGAATCAGCGCTACTGGGTAAAACACGGCAGGAAACAGGTATTCCCTATCTCACAGACAGCCTGTGGCGTAATCATCTGGATGACCTCGCCAACAAAAGACCTTTCCAGAACTTTGTTCACCCCCGGGAAATGGCTGATGGCACAATTGTTTTTTTGTCGATCAACGGGCTGCCAATCTACGATGACAATGGTGTTTTTCTGGGTTACCAGGGAACCGGCAAGGACGTGACATCACAAATCGAAAGTGAACGCTCGCTGAAGCAGGCTAAAAACCTTGCTGAGTCGGCAAACCTCGCAAAATCCGAGTTTCTCTCAACCATGAGCCATGAATTAAGGACACCACTTAATATGGTCTACGGCTATGGCCAGATGTTGGCATCCGGCGACGCCGAGCCATTGAGCGAAAATCAGAAAGAGAACGTCGATCAAATTCTGGATAGCACTCGACAGCTTCTTGATCTGATTGACCAGGTGCTTGATCTTTCGAGTATTGAGGCTGGTCGATTGCAAATTTCGGCAGAAGAAATTGTTATGCAAGACGTTTTTCATGAATGTCTTGAGGTAATCGACAATCTGGCAGCCGATAAAGGCCAGATCGTTAGCAAGGAATTCAGTACAGAACGCACGATCAAAGTTGATTATAATCGACTCAGACAAATCATGATGATTCTTCTGACCAATGCTGTCAGTTATTGCGAAGCAGAAAGCTCAATCGCCCTGATTTGTGAAGACGCCCCTGGAAACAGGGTAAGGATCATAGTGTCCGACTCGGGTCCGGGAATCTCGCCAGAAGATCAAGCCACCGTTTTCGAACCTTTCAACCGCCTGGGCAGAGAAACAGGAGAAATCGCCGGCGCTGGAATTGGCCTGACAATAGCAAAGCGATTGATCGACGTTATGGGTGGAACAATTGGCGTTGAAAGTGAAGTTGGCCACGGATCAAAATTCTGGATTGAATTCCCTGCTTCATAAACAAATGTAGTCACTCTTCGCGCGCCCACAACTGCTCACCCATGGGGATACCGTTCACGAGCCCTGTTGGAATCGAAGCCGCAGGCAAACCGAGATGATTGACGATATACAAAGGTGCCTGTGCATCCAGCATGGACTTGACCCGCGATTTGCCTTGCAGATCATCATTTTGTGGCATGGGGACCTCGCCTGATACTGGCATCAGCAATAAAGGATTTTCCTGCATGAAACCTGCCCACAACCGACGCTGACGTGTGCGATCTGCGAGCACCCGCATGTAGCCCGGCAAGTCCAACTGGTCGACACTATAGATATAATCATCAAATACCTGCTGGCAATTTAGTGACCCGATTTCAGCGATCGTCGGCGACATCAATTGAGCAGCTTCCGTGAAGATAAGACGCCGCCAATCTTCAGCAATTTTTGCGGCTTCGGGTGGATTGACTTCAATGATTTCGTATCCGGCACTGGAGAGCCATGCCGCTGCTTGCCAGACGGCTTCTGCAACAGACGGGTCCACACCGACATCAAGGGGATCGGCACTAACGGCGACGCGAATCGGTTCGCTCGCTTTTTCCAACATTGCCTGTGGTGCCAATTGCCAGGGGTCACGCCAATCGGCTCCTGCCATGACTTCAAGACCAAGCCGCACATCGGCAACTGAGCGACCAATTGGTCCTTGCACAGACATCAATTGTTGAGCAGGCGTGCGCTCCTCGGGAGCTCCGGGATTATAGGCTGCAACCCGTCCGAGGCTGGGGCGTATGGTGGCCAGACCACAACAATATGCGGGGTAGCGCAAACTACCGCCCAGATCATTGCCGTGGGCAAGACACCCTACACCTGCCGCAAGTGACGCAGCGGCCCCACCACTGGACCCTCCGGGTGTGCGTGTTTCATCCCAGGGATTATTAGTCATCCCCCTCAGATCATTATCTGTAAACCAGCGAAAACTGAATTCAGGGGTGTTTGTGCGCCCCAGGATCACAGCTCCTGCTTCACGCACATTTGCAACAACGGGTGAATCATCTGTCGCAATAGTATCGTTCAGGGCAACGATTCCGTTTGGCGTACTGTATCCAGCTTGATCAACATTCTCCTTGATCGTCATTGGCACACCATGCAATTGGCCGCCGGCTTCATTTGCCGCCGTGGCCCTGTCGGCTTCAATGGCCGCCGCCCTTGCAGAAACGGACAAATCGTTGGTAACAGCATTCAAGGCAGGATTGACTTTCGCCATACGGGCAAGATGCGATTCAACCACTTCAACGCAGCTCACATCTCCGGATGCGATCATCGCAGCCGTTTTCACTGCACTCAGTCGCCATAAGTCATCCGACATCAATATTCTCCCTGATTACGACCGCAAGCGCCGTCAACAAATATCATTCCGGTCCGGGTACAAGGCTTAGAAAATCCGGAAAATCCAATGGATGTGCAGCTGCTTTCAGAGCATCTCCCCAGCAAGCCCGCTGGCTTTTGTCTCCGACCACAACATGGACAAATTTATCAAGATCAAGTTCAGGCGCAAGTCTGTCCCGCACACCCTCCAACACAGAAACTTTGTCACGTTCTTCAAATTTACGGTTTGAGGTTGTGATACGACTGAAGGCCAACGGGGCATCCGTAAGGGCAAGCGCACCGTAGTTAGACAGATAAACACCGACTGATGCCAATTCCATACCCACATCCGCCACGCCCAGGTTGAGTTCCTGCAAATGGCCGTATGCGTAATTAACATCGGCCCCGCCCCCTGCCCCCATTTCCGTCGTATGCATATGGGCAAGTTGGTCTTCATCCAGCCATGTTGTCCAGGTTTCGAGCACAGCGCCTGGCGATGGTGCCAGCGTTGCAGGCACAGCACCATAAGATGTCAAATGAGCGGAATAGACGACATCATAGCCCTGCAATGTGGCCCGGGTAACAGCAAACCTGGCGTTTGTCTGATCACGATATTTGCGGCGCAATTGTTCAGGCGCGGCATTCGAGCCAAAGGCCAGCACAGGATGTCGACCTTCGATCAATGCATCCAGATCTTCTGGCAAATGTGTGATGTCACCGCAATCATAGACGAACGAATGCGTAGCCCTTTCATACGGGTAATTTCTGGCCCGGTGCTGAACTTGATCATCGTGCATCTGACGACAGTACAATGATCATTGCCGAATTCAACGGCTGTACCTGGTGTCTGGCGTCAGGTCAGTCCCATCCGGGTGCCGGTTGTGATCGCTCCATCCAGTATTGCGCCACGCATATCCGCGTTAGAAAAATTGGCGTCACTCAGGTCTGCACCGGCAAAACTGGCGGGGAATTTGTGACCCGTTTCCTTGCCATCGGGACCGCGAATAGACATTTTACCGATTGAGGCATAACTCGCGTCAACCTTGCGCATGATAGCCTTGACCATCTTGGCGCCACTCAATTCAGCTTCACGAAGATTGCTGCCCGTCAAATCGCTGCCACTGAAATCGGCCAGGACAAGTTGCGCCTTTGAAAGGTTGGCTTCTGTGAGATTGCAAGCCCCAAAGTCAGCGCCGGACAAATAAGCATTCGCCAGATCGGCACCACTAAGGTCGTAGTTACGGAAACTGGCCCTCTCGCCACTTTGTCCACCGGTATCAGCCCACGTGGCGTGCCGGGCCAATATTTTCTGTACTTCAACGGGCAGCTGACCGGCACCAATACTGACTTTCGTTTCTCGCAAATCAGCCGTACTCAGATCGACTCCGGCCAATACTGTGCCGCGCATATTAGCACCCGTAAAATCCGCACTTTCTACAGAGGCGTTTTCCATATTAGCGCCTGTCAGGTCGACATTCTTGAGTTTCGCTTTTTCCATATTGGCGCCTTCAAGATCAGCACCGGAAAAATCCACGCTACTGGCCTGCATACTGCGCATGGAGGCATTCTTCATAGACGCATTGCGGACTTTGGCATTGTCCATTTTTGCATGGTCGAATTTGGAATTGTCGAGGTTGGTATCACTTAAATCCACGGGTGCGCTTTGAGCAGATATCAAGGCACCGGGTCTCAGGTCGGCATCTGTCAGATCGACACCTGTCATCATGGCACCCTTGAACTGTGCACCACGTAAATCAGCCCGGAAGAAACTGGCGTTACTCAGGTCGGCTTGTTCAAAGTTGGCGCCGAAAAGATCAGCAGAATTGAATTTCACGCCGCCAAGAATGCACTTGCTAAAATCACTGCCGGTCAAGACAGCGTCACTTAAGTCCACAGCTGGCAACCGCAAGCCGGACAAATCAACATCCCGCAATATGGCGCGCTTACCCCCTGATTTGCCTTTGACAAACCGTTGATGTTGTTTGAGTACCTCTGCCAGTTCACTGACATTCATACCAAATCGCCCCCAAGTATTCATTTGACCATGAATTTCATTCATAAACAATCTATTGATTTGGTGAGTTACCCTGATGAAAGAAATCACTCAGCCTGTCGCGCGGTCAGGACACAGACGATATACTCCGCCTCAAATGCTCCATTCGGAATAATTCATGGCTTACAACTCCCTGCGCGACTTTCTTGAAAAGCTTGAGGCCAACGGCGACCTGATAAGGGTCAGCGAGCCCGTTTCGACAGACCTCGAGATGACGGAAATCCAGACTCGCCTGTTGGCTGAAGGCGGTCCGGCTGTGCTTTTTGAAAATCCTGTTAACGAACGCGGTGAAAAAGCGGGAATGCCTGTTTTGGTTAACCTGTTTGGTACTGTCAGCCGCGTTGCGCTGGGAATGGAGCGCGAACCAGGCGCACTCAGGGAACTTGGCGAAACCCTTGCATTCCTGCGTCAACCTGAACCACCAGGAGGTTTCAAGGAAGCCCTGGGGATGTTGCCGATCCTGAAACAAGCCATGGCCATGAAACCAAAATCTGTCTCCTCCGGTTCCTGTCAGGACATCGTCTGGACAGGGGATGATATCGATCTGGCTAAATTACCCATCCAGACTTGCTGGCCAGGCGAGCCAGCACCTTTGATCACCTGGCCCCTGGTCGTCACCAAAGGCCCAGGTGACAAAAAGGAAGATGACTTCAACGTCGGTATTTATCGCATGCAAGTCACGGGCAGAAATACCACTCTGATGCGCTGGTTGAAACATCGGGGCGGCGCGCAACATCACCAACGCTGGAAAGATCAGAACCCGGAACCCCTGCCCGCTGCCGCTGTCATTGGATCAGACCCCGGCACTATCCTGGCTGCCGTTACACCTGTGCCGGATACCTTGTCCGAATATCAGTTCGCCGGATTGTTACGAAACCAGAAGGTCGAACTGGTCGATTGCAAGACTGTGCCGCTAAAAGTCCCCGCCAATGCTGAAATCGTCATTGAAGGGCACGTCTCCCTGCAGGACTACGGCGATGAAGGCCCTTACGGCGATCACACAGGTTTTTACAATTCCGTTGAACAATTCCCCGTCTTTACAGTCTCTGCCATCACGATGCGCAAGGACCCCATTTACCTCGGCACTTTCACCGGTCGCCCACCGGATGAACCCAGTGTGCTGGGGGAAGCTCTGAATGAGTTGTTCATCCCCTTGTTGCAGCAACAATTCCCGGAAATAACAGATTTCTGGTTACCCCCTGAGGGCTGTTCCTATCGCATCGCGGTGGTTTCCATGAAGAAGGCTTATGCCGGACATGCCAAGCGCGTGATGATGGGCGTGTGGTCCTTCCTGCGCCAGTTCATGTACACAAAATTTGTGATCGTAGTGGACGACGACATCAACTGTCGTGACTGGAAAGACGTGATGTGGGCGGTTTCCGTCAATATGGATCCTGCCCGCGATATCACCCTGGTCGAAAATACCCCCATCGACTATCTCGATTTTGCTTCGCCTGTATCTGGTCTGGGCTCAAAAATCGGCCTCGACGCCACTACCAAAGTAGAACCCGAAACGAACCGTGAATGGGGCCGTAAACTTCGCATGAGCGACGACGTCATCCAGAGGGTCGACGATATGTGGTCAGACTTGGGGCTACCGGGCTCCGGCAAGGCAATCTGGAAGTAATTCAGCCTATTTCAGCTGCCGAACTAGCAAGAACATAAAGCGAACATAAACCTCGACTCTACCTATGTGATATGTTGATTTAGTTTATACAATAAAATTTGAAAAGCTGGGGAGGCTAATTTCAACTTTAATCTACAAGGAAACTATGAATGACTATTATGGGTTTTAGCCGCCTCTTAAAAGTTTTGTCAGAAAATACAGATCGTAGACTCAAATTACTGGAGGAGTATTTCGTCCCTCAAACTGACGATAGCTACTACGATTTTCATGCGTCAATGAAAAGATCTGCAAGACAGGTTTGTGATGGCGCGTCTGATTTTCCTCTCGAAATGAGGGTGTTCAGAATTCCGTGTCACTGGCATAGTTTAAATATCCAACACGTCGTCTAATCTGCCTTCAAAATAGATTGAGAGTTGGGACAATGTCAAATTCCAGTTTTGCAGTGGCATCGTCCATTTTTGGGAAGCGTTTTGAATGCCCATATAGAGCAGTTTCAATAGACTGTTTTCATTGGGAAACGCGCCCTTGGTTTTCGTTAATTTGCGGAACTGGCGATGCACGGCCTCGATGGCATTGGTGGTGTAAATCACGCGTCGGATGTCTGGTGGATATTTGAAATAAACCGACAGATTGGTCCACTTCTTCCGCCATGATTTAATCACAAGCGGATATTTCTTCCCCCATTTTTCTTCCAGCGCATCGAGTGCGGTTTCTGCGCCCGCAATGGTTTCTGCTTTATAAACTGGCTTCAGGTCGGCCATGAATTCTTTCTGGTTTTTGCTCGCTACATATTTCATGGAATTGCGGATTTGGTGGATTACACAGAGTTGGACTTCCGTCTGGGGGAAGATCGCGTTGATCGCATCGGGGAAGCCAGTCAGGCCGTCCACACAGGCAATCAAAATGTCTTCAAGTCCGCGATTATTAAGGTCAGTGAGAACCGATAGCCAAAAGTTTGCCCCCTCCGTTTCCGACAGGTACAGCCCTAGAATCTCCTTGTGCCCCTCCAGCGTCAGCCCCAGAACTGTATACACGGCTTGTGCAACGTAACGCCCGTCCTGCTTAACCTTGTAATGGATCGCATCAAGCCAGACAAAAGGATAGTGACTGGCAAGAGGGCGCTGTTGCCAAGCTTTGATTTCGGGGATCAATTTATCCGTGATGCTGCTGATCGCGGCATTCGATATCTCAAGCCCGTAAATCTCAGCGATGTGCCCGGCGATATCGAGATAGCTCATCCCCAAGCCAAACATCGAGATGATTTTACGCTCAATCTCGTCGCTCATGTGGGTCTGGTGCTTCTTCACCAGTTGCGGCTCGAATGATCCCGCCCTGTCGCGCGGCGTTGCAAGCTCGAAACTGCCAGAGGTCGATTTCACAGTTTTGCGCCCGTATCCATTTTTACGATTAGAACCCTCAACGCTTTCCAAATGAACCGCCATTTCGGCCTCAAGAGCCGCTTCTGTCAGTTGTTTGATCAACGGCGTCAAAATGCCGTCCTTGCCTGTCAGCTTCTGGCCATCTTGCAGGGCAGAAAGAGCTGTATCAAAATCAAAATCATTTCGCATGTGTCATTCCTTTTCTTCAGTTTAATGAAATGACACGGAATTTCTAACGCTCCCGGCCAGTATCCCAAGAAGATTTGCTTCATGGTCTGGAGTGACAAAATAGACGAGTTCGCCATCAAGGAAGGAGAGAACCTTGTTGTCTCCATCGATATCGAAAGCCGGGAGTACAATGGTCGTTGGTATACCGATGTAAAGGCATGGCAAGTTACACGGGCTGGTGCTGCGGCTGATAACATTCCATTCTCTACTCCCGACGCGCCGTTTGCCGTACAGGCTGAAGATTCACATTCGTTCATTGACGACGAAATCCCCTTCTGACTATCTCCAGAACTAACCCCAAGACACACAAGCCCTCTGTTAACTTCTCAGAGCGCCCTACAGAATCTCAAGCAAAACCCAAAGGCAACCACAGCCAAATTCCAACGGGCCCCAGTGGACTCTAAACTGCGATATAGGGCCTATTGATTATATGTATCGCATCAGAACCAAGATCTTCTACATACTGATAGGCTGAAAGCCAGCTCACAAGGCTGTTACCTTCATCGTTGACTTTAGCTTGGTTGATGACTTTGACCCTCTTGAAACTCAGGCGGTACAACCTCGAGCTCCCAATTCTCACTTGTATATATCTCTTCCCAAGTTGGCTCGGGGCTTGTTCGGAAAGCTAATTCCCACTCTTTAACGGCATCTAGCGTTTGGGTTGAAGGTGATTGATTTAGATAACCAGCGCACTGGCTAACTTCGTGGCCTCTAACGCTCTTTCTTACTTCGACCATTGCGAGGAGTTTGCCTTCCCACCATGCGAGATAAATGCAGCACTCCCCGTCCCGAATCTGATTTGAATACGACCCTCCGCAATTTTTAAGGTATAGCGAGGCTTCTATTAGTTCGAGCTCATTGATTGCCGCTTTGATCGAAATACCATTGATCTCTGCATCGCCTATCCATGGCTTTGGAAGAATTTTGGCGGCGATCTTCTTACGTATAGATTCTGTATATTCTTTTTCGGTTTCATACTCCTCCGCTTCAGGGCCTTCACGCCAGCTGGTAGGGAGGTTAATTCCAAGAACTGCATTGTATATCTGCTCAGTGTTCTGATGCCATTCGTCGGAGAGACGCTTAACTGTACGTACAGACATGGTTCTTACGAATGGTCGTGCCACAGGATATATTCCCGTTCCTTCGATTCCAGCACGAACCCAATCTCCTATATTGCGTCGGCCTTGTTCGGCTTTGCAGTCAGCACTGAGTTCATGATAGTTGCCTGCAATCCAAGCGGCGTATTCAGAGCCACCAGAGATATCTGCCAGAAGAATTGCCCAAAACCACTCTTCAATATTTTCGGAGTTCCGATCCCAATAATCCCGGAGGTGGGAGTTATGATCACAAAGCTCACCCATTATGGGAATAGCGCTGTCCGCATCTTCAATGGCGATCTTCCTCATAGCATATGCCACCTTCATGACGTCCGCTATCTTCTTTAATTTGCACCCTTCTTCGACCATCGCTTTGGCGCGCGCTATAGTTTCTTCCGGTAGCCCTGCGGAGCCAGAAGAGCACATCATCTTGATGCCCAGCACGGGAAACACGGCAAACAATTGCGCGAAGCGAGGAGAGCCTGCAATGTGTGTATATGCTTGATAGCGCTTATTGATGGGAATCTGCCGCAGCAGAGGCAGTAGAGAGGGAGAAACGCAACTGGCATACGCCGTCCGCATGACGGCACCCACTTCCTCAAAAGCTTCTCTTTGGCATTGGGCGCTTGATATGCCTTTGCGCCGGGCAATCAGTGTGGCTTGAATATCCACGTAGGTACTCTCAAGCAAACCTGAACACTCCGACGGCTCCAAGAGATCAATGTCTTCGACCGGATTGAACGTAAGTACCGGGCCTAGGCCTGGAGGCGCTGGTGTGATTTGATCTGATCGTAAGATAACGTCTGGAGCTGGGCTTTGAAAACCTTCGGTATGCTGACTTGGCCGGAAGCCGACCCCATAGATACCGTCAGCATCGGTTAGCAATTGAAACTCTAATTCAGTTTGAATTTCGCCAATCACGATTTCCAAGCAACAGCTCCATTAGATAAAATTATCCAAATCAGTTCCTACTATAAAACATATCCTATCAGAATCCAAAGCTTCCACATGCTGACAATAAGAAGACTAAGGGGCTTTGCCCCTCGCGCACTGAACTGAAATCTACGGCACAGCAGGGTCGCTGACTCGCAAGGCTGTCAGCCTCGCTCACTGCGCAACCCGGCTCTGCCCTATTTCAATTCCGTTTGCTAACCCCATTCTCGCCGAAGGGCAGAAGGCCAAATCAAGTTTGGCCTTTGATATTTAAGAAGGCGTGAAATTGTTACCCGAGCTCTTTCTTATGTGCTTCCGTAATATTGAGCCCACGCAGTTGATAACGACCAAGCCGCAGGTAAACTAAAAAATAAATCCTTGGAGCAACCACTAACATGAGGCTTTCCGATGAACATAGATGAGCTCAGACAGAAATACCTAAGCATGGCTCCATACCCCATCGACGAAACCATCAGGCAAGAGATCTTCACTTCAGACGAGATCGCCGGTATCCATAAATATGGCTATTGGTTCGAAGCCATTTGGAATGACAAGGTTCCTCTGGCCACTGACAAACTAAAGAGCTTCCACCAAGCGATGAAAATGGCCCCCTCTGACAGAGGCAAGTGGGAAGATCTTTGGGTACGGTATGATCGGGAACGCTGTCCGTTCTGACCCTATGCAGAATACGGTGGAAACCAAGGAAACCTCAGAAACAATGGGTTTCCCGGTTTATTGGGTTTCTAGGGGGGGGGGGG
>JGI24915J38486_100581_pt1 | contig 20507 bp, 36 predicted proteins | sample LinPfosmplate3_FD_38486 | JGI IMG/M metagenome (IMG submission 38486)
TCGAGCTCGGTACCCGGGGATCCCACAGCGCGTTCCCTTTTCGGCCCGTAAATTAAGGGGGGGAGGGGGTCTTGGTGAGCGACCCTTTGCTTCTTTTACTTCCACCGCGAGGAGCAGCAGCTTGCTGGCGCGGTGGAGACTCCGTGAACTCTTGGCTGCGGCGCGGAGAATCTCCAAGGCGTACTTGCCAGGGCGAGGCACGGCGTCGACCGGTTTGGGGGACATCATCAGGGCGCACAGCGAGGCGGCCAAGGCGAGGGCTCTCATTTAGGCTCTCCTTTGGTGGGGGAGAGGTGGCCCTCGATTTTACCAAGCGCCACCATTGTGTCAGTTAACTTGTCTCGGATTGCCCTCGCTTCCACCCCGAGCGCCTTAAGGTCCTGCTGTTGCTCTAGGCGCTGGCGCGCCCCCTCATCTACATCAGACTTCAGGCTGATGTTCCAAGCAGCCGAGCCAAGCAGAGCAGCACTGAGCACATAAACCAGGTGGATCTGTTCGAGCCGCAAGGGGTCCTCCAGACGCGCCCCGGTCGGTCGAGGCATCCCTTATATTATCAGGACAGCCCCCTCGGTGATACACTCAGCGCAGACACAGGAGCGGAGAGGACGCACTATGAAGTCGAGGATTGAAGCCTATACCGTAGACGTTGGGCAGGTTGGGGCGCTGACCTATGCGCCGGGAGATACCGCTTGGCACTCCATCAACACCACGGACCTCTACGACCAGACCGCTATCGACGCGGTCAAGCTCACCGAGGGGGCCTACTCAACGATCATGATCGACGCGACAGAGGCGGCTGGGGACATCTTCATCGCCCTACGAGCGGCAACAGGTGTGGTCCTCACCGCGAACAGGATACGCATCAAAGCGGGCTCTGTCTGGGAGAGGGGGGTGCGCGGGGTGCGGGGCGCTGGCGCTGAGGGGCTGGAGGTCATCAGCATCGCCCTGGCAACAGGGACCGACACTATCTATATCACCGCAGACGTTGATCTCCCGCAGAGATAGGAGGGCGCTATGAGCCGCAACAAGGTTGAACTCAGTGGCGGCGTGATGACCGTCACAGGCACAGCGCCCGTCGTCTCCAGCGGAGGGGCAACCCCCGCGATCTCAATGCCCGCAGCCACCAATGCAGCAGCAGGCCACGCGACGGCGGCGCACATCACGGCCATTGAGGCCAACACCGCTAAGGTCACATACCCCGGCGCTCCTGATCATAACGACCTGGGGAGCATCCAGGGTGGGGTTGCCACGGAGTACTATCACCTCACAGCGGCTGAGTATGCGGCCCTGGGCGGTGGTGCATCAGAGGCGTCTTGGGGCTCACCGCCCTCCGCCGCTGACTATGCTGACGCCAAGACCAAAGGCGCAACCACCGGCGTCACCTTCGCTGACGGCAGCAACGGCGACGCGATCATCATCGATACCAGTAAAGACGAGCTTGGGGCGACGATTGTCGCGGGCACCAACCGCGCTCAGGGCATCCTACGCGCCTGCCCCGCCGGTGATTTTGTCTACGGAGTCCGGGTCAGCGCTGCCATGTACGACACCTCTGGCAACCCATCGTTGGGGTCTACAACGGCATCGCTGCTCATCTGGGGCTCAATCTTCGTAGACGGCGCAAGCGCGGCAGCGAACAGCTGGTATGGGATGCACAAGCGTCTCTCCAGCCGAATCTACGACTGCTCATATTATCGGTACTCAAACACCGCCGGAGCGACCCCAAGGTTCGACATTTACACGGTAGGAGCCTCCGTGGTGTCTGGGTCATACCCAAACATGAATATCGTCTTGGACTACTGGATACAGCGCATCGGGACAGACCTCTACGTCGGCAGCAGCCTGCCTGGGGGCACTGTCGTTTGGGACTACAAATTCACGGGGGTCAGCGCTCTGGCTGGTCTTGTGGGGGTCCGCTCGGAGACGCTGATCGCCGAACTCAAACACCTGCGGCTTCGCGTGCTCAAGGACTACCTGGGCACTACCCTGTTCCCGGAGTAGACCATGAGTAGATCTCGATATGAACTGCGCGGCGGCCTCCCAGCAGTCGGAACAGGCGGAACGCTCACCGGGGGCGCGGAGTTAGCACACCCAGGGTCTACGCCCGTGCACTACTCCACAATCGCGGCTGCTCTCGCAGCATCTGTGTCCGGTGACCTTGTGACCGCCGCGCTCGGGGATCATGCTGAGTCGGTCACGATCCCTGCGGGCGTCATGCTCAGAGGGTATGGGCGCGACCAGACGTGTATCAAGGGGCAGCCACAACGGGCGACGTCGTGACGATGAGCATGGGGGCCACACTGACTAGCCTCAGTGTGAGGATCCCCGCAGATGCGCCCTCCTCCTCCATCGTTTGGGCCGGCCCCGGACTGGCAACCCTGGACACGCTGAGGCTTGAGGGTCAGGTCGCAGGGGCTGGCATGGGGATCAACCTCACAGGGGCGGGGTCCTTGCTCGACGCATCGAACGTAACAGGGCGCAACGGTTCTGGCGGGACAATGATCTATGCAGGCGCGGGCTCGGTCCTCGTCGGCAGCAGGATCGCGGCCTCAACTTGCGCATTTTCAACGGTGCTCGACCTGTATGGCACCTGCTCGATAGAGCGGTTCGTGGTCGACGCCGCATCGACAGTGGGCGTGAAGCTGCAGGCAGGCGCGGACCTTGACGCCTTCCACGCGACCCTGCGTTGTGCGGACGGAATTCACATCCTAGACGACACGGTGGAAGCCAACATCTCAAACTGGGAATTGCTCGGGACTACGCGCCCCCTATACGCCCCCGTTGGCGTAGGTTCAGCCATCGTATATCTAGAGATGTGCTCGCTGGACCCCTCCAAGATAGCTGCGGCCCCCGCCTACTGGACAGCGGGCACAAGCGCCTTTGTCGGATTCACGAAGCGACCCGGAGACCAGGGCCTCCAGGTCTCCAATGAGCTGCAGGTAGGCATCCCGCCGCGCCCCTCTGAGTCCGTCTTCTGCACAGGAGACTCAACCACCGACGGGATGATCGTCTTGACATCGGACGGAACCGCCACGGGGGTCTCAGACGGCGGCAACCTCACCGATGTCACCGCAGGGGTTGTGCTCCCTGGTGACGGGCTGACATCCACGCTCCAGGGGCTCACGACTGTGATCCCCGCCGTGGGCGGACCGAACAACGTCCAACGGGTGTATCTCGGGGAGATCCGCATCCAGGGGTACTATGAGGGTGATGCGCTCTGGGTCGCGATTGAGCTGCTCGACGATGGGACACCCAACCAGGATGTGACGCTGGTGAACCTGATGCTCGACTATGTGGAGTGGTCGCCAGGCGCGCCCCAGTTCTACGGCTGATCCTGCCCGCGTTTCATCACGTAGCTCACCCCATGCCCCGCCGCCCATCCCATCGCGACGCCTATCGTATCCAGCCCAGGGAGGCTCTCAGGAGCAGCGCCCAGGAGAGGGCCGAGCCCTCGGAGCATGATCAGGGCGAAGACGGTGATGGTGGCGAGGCCCTTCGAGATCAGGTCGCTGTCCAACTCGCCAGTTTTGTTTCTGAAGATCTGCACGTCGCGCCTCCTATGATAGTCTCGATCAGGAGGATAAGCTTATGCTCACCGCCGCCGCCAAGCTAAAGCCGAGGACCCGCCCCATAGAGCGGATCATCTTGCACACGACCTCACGGGCTTTCGCCAAGAGGGTCGCTCCTGAAGAGGGGCCTCCGACCATCAAGGGGGCTGTCGCTCGCTATGAGCGGACGGGGCACCCCTACTTCGGGCACTGGCTGATCGACCCTCAAGGCAAGCGCGTGCAGCTCGCTGATGAGTCTCGGCGGGCGGTCCATACTGCCTCGCTCGACAGGCGCTACCAGACCGAGGACTGGATGGCATGGGGAGCGCCCGGTGGCGTCAAGACCTGGACCCAGCATGGGCGAGATCCCGAGACCGTCTTCGATTGGTGGCTGGAGCGCTGGCCCGAGTTCAGGTCACCCCTTGAGATGGTGTCGCGCCGCCACGTCAACGGGGTCTCCATCGGGATCGACCTGATGCCCCTCCCCAGCGGGATCTTCACCATCGCGCAGATGGGAGCGCTCAAGGCGCTGCTCCTGGAGCTTTGCGAGCGCTGCGGCCTGGAGTACTCCAGGGATGTGATCCTCGCACATGAAGACGTCGACCCGGTGAGGAGAGGCACTGTGAAGAGGCGGGGGGGCAAGATCTTCGGGGTGGGGTGGGATCCAGGGAGCCGCCTTGACTGGGGGGCCTTGGGGCTGGCTTAGTCCAGGGCGAGCCACCCACGTGCTTCACCCAGGGTGCTGAAGCGCCGCCCCATGCACTCCTTTCCGCTCACCTTGAAAGCCCAGGCCGCCTCGTCGCGGCTGCGGGTTGGGGTGATCCCCTCAAAAGCCGGGCGGTGGATCAGCGCTTGGCCTCCCGCCATTTCAAGCAGGGTGCCGCAGTTCCACCACTCGCCCTCGGCTGGGCCACCTTCAGGCCAATGGAGGTCTTCGAGCTTGCGCCCGACGACCACCTCGATGGGGCTGCTCCCCCCTCCGCGGTTGCGAAAGCGGAGGTAGGGCGCATCGCTGTGCGCCGCCTCTGCTGTGATCTTCCGTGCCTCTGCTGTGATCTTCCGTGTGGCGTTGAATACTGGCATGGTTTCTCCTTGTGATGCCCATCCGGGGCCTGCACCCAAAAAGCCCGCCGTGCTGAGCAGGGCGGGCGCGTCTGTCTTGGTGGTGGGCTCAGAGCCCCTCGGTCATCTCCGCCCAATCACGGGCCTCTTTGAGGTCGTAGCGCCTCCAGCCATCGGGGAGCGATGCGCAGGTGACAGCCTCACGCCCACCGTAAGAGTCGCTACCCTCCCTCACCCACTCATCGCGCTCCTCGGCGCTGTTGAACGCGACCAGCAGCCCCGCGATACGCAGGTCGCGCCCCTCGCCGGTGGTGGTGTTTTTGCCGTCTGTGTACTCAAATCCGTAGCGCGTGCGGGCCATACTGTCTCCTCGTGTGTGGCAGCCATCATCAGGCGCGGGATGCCAGCCCACGCGACGCCCAGCGGCGTTTCGGCTTCAGCGGTATCGGGGGTCGGTCATGCGCTCACGGCAGAAGTTGATGTGCGCCTGGAGGTCTACGAAGGCGGCGGCGGGCACCTGTGTATCCCCACGCTCCCAGGAGCGGATTGAGCGGGGGGAGCAGTCGCAGGCGTCGGCTGCTGCGTCCTGGGTGATCTTCGCCTCGGTGCGGAGTGTCTTGAACTGCTGAGCTGCTTCTTGCTTGGCCTTGATTGACATCGGGTTCTCCTTTGTTGGTGAACCCAATATGGCGAGATTCTGCCGGTTTGCACAGTGCAAAAAACTGCACCTGCGTTTTTATCGGGCGGCGACCCCCACCAACACCCCCGCGATGATCCCCACCGCAAGCCCCGCCTCTCGCGTCTCATACCAGGGCAGCACCGCAGGCTCCTCCTTGAGCAAAGCCTCCGCGAGTGATAGCTGCGCGACGTTGAGCTTGAGCGCCTCGACACACTGGACGCGAGCCTGCTCGATCCGCTCCCCATGCTCCAGCATCTCGACGGTGAGGGCGCTGCACTCGGTGGCCCTTTCGCGCAGATTCTCGACCTCTGCGAGACACCCCAGGGCGGCGCTCTTGAGTGCCTCATAGCTCGGTGGTGGCGCGGGCTGGACGATGACTGCGATGGCGAGGATGAGGGCGGTCATGGCCCATCCTCCTCATCCCTCATGTCCCTCAAGATCTCCTCCCAGGGCATCGTGGGGTGATCCCTCAGCGTCTCGGACGCCGCGCGCTCCTGCATGGCGTCTCTCATAGCCTTGATGGGCTGCTCCTGCACCTCGCCTGCGATCACCTCCTCGGCGGCCTCCTTGGCCTGCTCCAGCTCATCTGATGCGAGGAAGTCGCCCCCTCTGGACGGTCGGCGGATGCGGAGCAGGATGAGGAGGGCTGTGACGGCGGCGATGATGGCTGTGATGGTCTTGTGGATCATGCCCCCTCCTTGCTGCGGCTGTACGCCTTGACGACGGTGTGCCCGAGTGGACTCAGAGTCTCCAGGTCGAGCGCGAAGGCGAGTAGCGGTGGAGGGGGGTGGCAGAGCCCCTGCCTCTTGAGTGCGGAGAAAGCAGCCTTGGGGGGGCGCTTGGGGGTCCTCCTTTTGCTCATCCACAGGAGCGCATCGACCTCATCCTTGGAGAGCCCCAGCAGGATCTTGCGCGCCCTGCTCCGCATCTTCTCCAGGTGGTCGCCAGCCATCACCACCCCTCCACAAGCGAGTCCACTGTCACCCCGAACACCGCCGCGAGCTTCTTGAGGCGGAGAACGCCGGGGCGCTGGACCCCCCGCTCATAGTTGGAGATCTCCTGTTGCTTCAACCCCGCCTGTGTGGCGAGGTCCACCTGCGACCAGCCCCAGCCTGTGCGGAGTCCCTTGAGCCGGTGGGCAAAGATCATGTCGGGCATCGCGTATCCTTTCGCGCCATATCGTCCGCTGTGATAATATCACACCACACCACAAAGGAGGGGGATATGGGCTTTAAGCGGAGGCTCCGGCGGCGGAATCCAGCAGGGGGTATGGGCAGGGGGCGAGGGGAGGAGCGGGAAGCAGCAGCGAGGTTCGAGCAGCGCAGGCGCGAGGGACTCACCCGAGACCTTGAGGCTGCCATCAAGGCGGCGCGGTCGGATGATCCCGTGGTGAGTTCAACCCCCTTTCTCGTGGCACCCTCCACATAGGCGTCAACCGCCCCTCTCCATCCCACGACCTGCTACGGTGGACAATGAAGCATCACGCCCCCATCCGGCTCTCTACATCAGGCCCAGCCCTATTTGAACCGCCCTGGGCCTCTTCAGCGCGGCCCCCTGAGCCTCCAACCACCGCCCCATCTCCTCCACCCGAAGATCCATCGAGCAACTCGCCGACTCCCTGTGAGCCCTCCTCCGAGCGGCCACATCCCACGCCATCGAGTCGATAGACTCCACCCTGCCCCCGAAAGAGGAGAGTGACGAGAGAGCGGAGCCCTTCACCCCGAAAAGGTGGAGCTGTGCGTGGGCGGGGAGGGCACGGTCTAGCGTGTCCACCACCGAGATGAGCCCCTCATAGCCGCCCACCTCCCGCCTGCACATCGAACCCACTCCGATCAGAGCAGGGAACCGACCGATCCGCTTCTCCAGCATGGCGAGGCTGCGGAGGTAGTCGGCGGGGGTGCGGCCCTGAAGGACGGGCATCGGCTGGGAGAGTCCAGCGGCGCGAGCTGCATCGCTGCACCTGGTCCAGAGCCTTGCAGTCTCCTCGATCCTGAACTCAACTGCGGCGCGGTCGGTGGCGATCTCCGCCTCACAGCAGGCATCCATCTGAGCCCACCATGCCCAGGGGTGACGGCTCACTAGGTCCATGTACTCACCCAGGCTCCAAGGGAAGCCGCCATAGTGCGCCCAGGCCACAAAACCAGCGCTATCAAGGGCCACATCGAGCCCCTCAAGCTGGGAGTAGTCCGATCGCCACTTGCCGCCCTTGCGCGCGGCGTTGGCGCTGACAAGCACGGGGGTGTTGAGCGCTTTGGCGCCCTCAACTAGCCCCCCGCCAAGAAGGGGGAGCCCAAGGCGGATCTTCACAGCGCCGCCCTCTTCTCGGATGCGACCTTGCGTGGCACCCTCCACATAGGCGTCAGCCGCCCCTCTCCATCCCGCACCTGCTCCCACCCGAACAGCGGCCCCAGCACGCGGAGGTCCAACTCTGGGCTGAGCTCTGAGGCTGATGGACCGACCCTCCAGGGCGCGTTGGCGGGGTCTCCTCGACCTGCGTTGATGGCGGCGAGATCCTCGGCGTAGGCGCTCATACCCCCTCCCATGAGTCCATCCACCGTTGTTTCCGCATCTCACGCTCCAGCGCGACCTCCCCCTCCTCGGTGACCCTCCAAAATGCGCGAGACAGTACGACAAGGCCGCGCCTTGTCAACCCCCGCAGCGTGACGTAGGAAGGCTTGGGTTTGCCTCTCGGGACGTCTCTCGCCACCCAGGCGAGGGCCTTGACCTGCGTGATAGAGAGCCTGGAGCGCTGCGTCGGCGGGTCGAGTCGCGGTTGCGTCTGCAGCCACTCGCGCTGAGGCATGCGCTGGTTCCCCCTTTTTTTCGCCGCCGAATAAGCGAGACAGGGCGTGCAGTATGAGCGCCGCCACTCTGGAGATGATGCGCCGCATTTTGGCCCCACCGTGCGATAGGTGCAGCCCTCGCGAGCGCAGACCTTCGTGGATGCGGCCTCCGCCTCTGCTGTGGTGAGCTGAGAGTTTGCCGAGCGGTTTGGAGACGGCGCGGCGACGGTATGCTCGGTATGGCCGCCGCTCTTGGGCCGCTTGGCTCGGCGCTGCGCGACCTTGGGGGCTGGCTGCGCCCTCACCGGCTCCGCATTGGGCTCATATGGGCGAGTCCGGCGGCTCTCAGGATAAGGACAGGGCACCCGCGCCTGGGGCTTGAGCGGCGGAAGGTCCTCCCACGCATACCCCCTGGAGTCATCAGGCGTCGGCAGCACGCGACCGCGCCAGCCGTAGATCCTCACATGCTCGGCAAGGAGCATCGCTGCACGCTCCGCCTCCTCGGGGGTTGGCGGCGTGCTCCACTCGGGGCGGGCGCTCACCTTTGCATCGCCCGAGCGGATCATCTGGCTGATCGCCTGATGGGGCGTGACCGGAGCTTGTGTGGCGTCACAGGGGGGCTGTTGGTTGGTGTTCATATCGGAAACTCCATCTTTGCCCGCCTGCGGCGGTCTTGGCCGCCTATGGGGGTGATCTCTGCCATCGTTTCAAGGCGGCTCCAGGTCGCGGGGTTGAGAGCCTTCTGGAGTTGCTCAGGACGCAGGTTAGAGGTGGACATGAAGAGGGGCATCTCCTCATCGTAGCGCGCCCCCAAGACGCGGCTGAGAGCGTCGCTTGCCCAGCCCGACTTGCTGTCACCTGTCCCGATCTCGTCGAGGATGAGCAGGTCGCACTGAACCCAAGCGGGGGGGGGCCACTCGCCCCGGTCCTGCTGCCCGAAGGCCCCGCGCTCTGCGGCTAGGGCGCGGGGCCAGTGGACCCAGCGGACAGAGAGGCCCGCGCTGAGGGCATGGTGGGCGGCGAGGGCGCAGAGGTGGGTTTTGCCTGTGCCGGGCGGGCCTACGAAGACAAGGCCGCGCCCTTCGGGGGTCAGTCGGCTCGCCCACGCATCCCAAGCAGAGCGCGTGGGGATTTGCCCACCCCACTCTGTCCCATCGGGCGTGACGCTCTCAAAGCGGCGCGGGATCTCGGCGTCGGTGTAGGCTCTGGCGAGGGCGTGGAGCCTCTGACAGAGGCAAGGCGCATAGGAGCGATCATCCTGCCTGACCCAGCCACCCTGGCAATGGAGACAATCCACCCACTCCGACACCGGCCCCCATGTGGTTTTGGTCCGCTGAAGATGGGCGCGGGTCCAACGTTCCGGCATCGGCGCGGGCCGGGGAGGGGCCTCAAGGGGGGTGAGCCCCATGAGCCAGGAACGGGCGTTGGAAAGTGGGTCACTCATCGGGGGGCTCCAAAAGAAGAGGTTGGCGGGTTGAAGCGGAGCTTGACTGTTCCGAGACCTCCGGCGCGCTGCTTGGAGATGATCACCTCTGCGAGCCCCATGTCCTCGGAGTTTTTGTCATAGACCTCATCTCGATAGATGAAGAGGATCAGGTCCGCGTCCTGCTCGATGGCCCCCGACTCGCGCAGGTCCGACATCATCGGGCGCTTGTCGGCGCGGCTCTCCAGGCTGCGGTTGAGTTGAGAGAGGGCGATGATGGGAACACTCAGTTCTTTGGCGAGGCCCTTGAGCCCCCTACTGAGCCCGGCGATCTCCTGCTCCCTGGACCGGCCGCTTCCGCCCATGAGTTGAAGGTAATCAACGATGATCAACCCCAAAGGGGGGCTCTTGGGGTCCGCATGAATCTGGCGCGCCTTTGCCTTCAGTTCTGGGAGGGAGAGGCTCATGTCGTCATCGACAAAGAGGGGCATATCCGCCTCCACCTTCGTTGCGTTGAGCAGCCGCTCAATCTCCTCCGTGTTGACGCTCCCGACTCGAAGCCTGTCGCCGGGGACGTTGGCAGAGTCCGCGAGGATTCGAGCCCAGAGGTCATCGGAGGGCATCTCCAGGGAGGCATAGAAAACCGAATGGGCGCGCCCCGCCGCTTTGATGCCTTGTGTAGCGAAGTTGAGGGCCAAGGCGGTCTTCCCCATCGATGGCCTCCCTGCGAGGATGATCAGGTGTCCGGGCTGGAAGCCTGCTGTGAGTCCGTCGAGCGCCTCAAAGCCGGTCGGGATGCCGGTCACAGCAGAGCCCCGCTCATAAGCCCCCTGGATGCGCATTAGAGCGCTGGCGAGCCCCGCCCTGGCCCCAACAACCCCACCACCTTCATCGGGCGCTGCGAGGGCCTCTGCGGACTCGGATAGGCGGAGGAGGAGGTCGGGGGTTGCATCCCGCCCGCCTGTCGCCTGGACTGTCGCCTCGCAGATCTCAGCAAGTTGGCGGCGGCGCGCCCCGTCGGCGACGATCTTCGCGTGGGGGACGATCTGAGCGGTAGAGGCAGATGAGCCAGCGATAGTGAAGATGTAGTCAACGCCGCCCAACGCCCTCAGTTCGCCCATGCTCGCAAGAGAAGAGGCCATCGTGATCGGGTCGATGGGGTCCCCCCGCTCGGAGAGTTTGAGCATCGAGGCATAAACGCGCTGATGGCGCTCCGCACCGAAGCTCTCTGCGGTGAGGAGATGGGCGACCTGCTCCAGCGCCGCATTGTCGAGGAAGATGCCCCCCAGGACCGAGCGCTCGGCTGTCTCGATGGAGGGCGGAATTGAGTTGGGTTTTGGTCGCTCTTGCATGGTCACCATCCTTCCTTGCGTGGTCCCCAGCCATCATTCTCTAGGGTGTAGTGCTCTTGCTGCTCTGGCTGCTGTTTCTTGGGCGCGGCCTTGTCTATGGCGAAGAGGGTGCTCTTGCGGCTGCCCAGGGCGCACTCAGGCTGCCTCCAGCGGTTCTGACTGGTCGCGGCCCCGTGAGCGGCTGTGCGGAGCTGGTCAGGAGTGAAGCCCCCCTTGAGCCGGTCTTCTACGCAACGGAGCTGCTCAGCGAACTCTCGGGTGTTGTCGGGCAGGGCCTCCCCGATCTGCTCCTGGAAGTATTGGAGGATTTGGAGGGGCGCGTCTGGATCGGGAGGGGGAGGCTGCCCTTTCTCGGGGATCACGTCGGGCGTGAAAGTCGGCGGGGTGTAGCCGACCTGCTCAGGCTTGGTGAAGAGGGGGCCAGGGTCCTGAGCTTTGGCTCTCCTCTCCTCCTCTGCTGTCACATCTTCGAGCTTGGGGAGGCGCGGCGCGTCCTGCGCTACGTTCTGTTTATTTGGTTCTGTATGGTCTTCTGTATATGGACGACAATTTGTCGGGTCTAGTGCCGTCAAAACGTCGGGTCCAGTGCCGCCATTTTGACTACCGTCATTTTGACTGCCGTCATTTTGTCGCCACTCGACAGGGAGGTTCAGCCTATACCTGTTGCGATTCCGTCCCCACGTCTCAACGTCAATCAACCCTAGCCGCCTCAGCTCCGCGACTGCCCTCTCGACGGAGCGCTCCGCAGCGCCGGTCTGCTTGGCAAGCGTGGGGATCGTCGGCCAGCAGGCATCGCCATCAGTGGCCCGTTTGGCGTCTCTCACCGCGTCAGCCATCAGCATCAGGACGAAGCGGGGTAGTGCTTTGAGCTTGGGCGCACCATCGGCCCAGCCCATCCCCTTCACCCGGTTCATCAGTTCGTTGCTCACCAACTTGGTCCTCCTGGTCTCGGTGATGATCCACCTTGGCCCCTTGCCTTAATTTAATCAACTCTTTTTCTTGCTTTCAACTAGCCCCCCGGCTAGGGTTACCCCAGGAGGTGATGATGAAGTTTGCCGATTGGGTTTCTCAAAGCAGCCTGAGCCGAGAGGAGATCGGGGCGCGGCTTGGGGTTGCTAAAGCGACGATCAACAAGCTCTGCTCAGGCCAAGAGCCTGGGGGGAAGCTGGCGCGCAGGATCGAGGTTCTGACCACGGGGATCGTGATGCTCAAGGACCTGATCAAAGAGGAGGAGGGGTGATGGGGGATCTACTGGGTTTAAGCATGGCCGAACTCGGGAGGGCTGTAAGCCCAAGCAAACAGAGTGGCCTTGCGCGGCTGCGCCGCCATCTGCGCAGGAGCTTGATAAAGAAGCCCTGCGGGTATGGCGAGATCTTCCGCGCCCAGCTTGTAGGTGGGCTGCGCGGCGTCCAGAAGGCTATGGGCGGGGTAAGTTTGCCAGTCTCTATAGTGGGGGTAGAGGTCGGCCAGATCCTCGGGAACAAGCCAGGCTCAGGGATGATGGGGTTCTTCGATGAGACAGGCGCGAACACCTATTTCATTGGCATAACCCTCTTGGCGCTCGTCTCGGGGCTCAGCACCAAGCTAGACCTCGAAAATGAAGACGCAGCCAAGGCGTACTGCTCTGAGTGCCTCACTCATAACAACAGAATAGAAAGCTCGCCATCGGGGGGGGTCGCCGAGTTTGTGATGGAGGGCGGGCTCGACAGGATGGTCAGTATGACCAGGTATGTTGATATCGCCGTTCTGTTGGGAGCAGCGGCTGGGGTCGTTTTTGATGGGCCTGTGTCCATTGAAATGGTGGAGAGGGGAGGCGGGCCGATCCTGGTTGTGAGCAGCGTTAGCGACATGAGTACGCGGACTGATGACGAGGCGAGGACTAGGCTGATGTATGGCGAGGAAAAGCGGGGCGGGGGGGCTGTAGGGTGACGGGGAAAACGCGGACTGTCGTGTTCTCACAGCGGGTTGTGCTGGTCTTGAATGCGGCCATCAAGAGGCGCGACCGCATCCATGCGGCGGCGAAGGCGTGGAGAGACGACCCAGAGGGCGCAGGCAGCATTGATGACGTGATCAATGGATACATCCCCGACTATAAGCGCGACCCCGACTATAAGCGCAACCCTGAGTATCTCTCCCTGTGCCGCGTGATCAAGGCGCTGGAGGCGGCACTCGTCAGCATGAAGCGCCAGCCGCACTCTGATGTCACAATAACCCCCCTGATGCGGGCGAGGGTTAAGCTAGGGCAGCGAGACTTGAAGGTGTTGCGCTCCGCCGTCGGCGTATCTGTGAACGCCATCCAACTCGCCCACGCTCGCATCGACGACCCAGCCGTCTGGGTGGGGATGCCTGAGTCTATTGGGTGGGGGGCCGTGACCGGGTTGAGAGTTGTGATCACAGACCTGCTGGGCTCCCAACGCATGATCGACACGATGCTGAGTGAAGATGTTGAGAAGGAGGAGCGAGTATGAAGGCCAAGCAAGGCATCACCAACCTGCGGCTCAGGCTCCGCAAGGGCGTCTGGGTCGCGACCTGGGAGCAGGATGGTGAGGAGTGGTATCAGGAGGGGGCCACCGCTGAGGACGCCGTGCGCGGGCTTATGGAGGAGGGGTGATGGGGGTCGTGACTGTGTGGAAGGCGATCAGGGACGGTGGCGCGCTGAGTTGCGGCAAGGCCAAGCTCACCGTCAAATACGAGGGCGATGAGGTCGCCCTCGCCCGCTTCAGTGGGAAAGCATCGGTCAGGAGTTGGGCCAGCCTTGGCCTGAGCCTGAGAAGCGCCGCGCTCCGATGGGATGAGGGCGACTGGATGGTGTGCGCCTTCGAGGATGGGACGGTCGCGAGGGGGAGCATGGACCTCTCCCCGGTCTTGGCCCGCGTCTCGAAGCGGAGGGGTGCCGTGGTCGTGGAGGTCTCCGGCTCTGAGGGAGACCCGGACGCACCGCTTGAGGTGAGGCTGAGGGCGGGAGTCGTCGAGTTGGGTGTGACAGGGAGCGGCCACGCTGGGCCAGAGGAGTTGTGGGCGGTGGGCGCGCTGCTCTACTCGCTGGTGAGCCTGGGCCGGGAGACGATGGGGATGATCAGCGCGGAAGCGCTGGAGACTCACGCCAGGGCCTTCTTCGCCAGCGCGGGGCCTTTGGACGACGGATCGGATGATGAGGAGGAGCCATGACCGCCGACATCTGGAGCCCCGCCTACCTCTCCTATGAGATCGACGCGATGGACCCGAGACGCCCCATCGGCCTACAGAGGGCGCTCAAGGCCGCCTTCAGGCGATGGGCCGTGATGCTGCCCTCCGCTCGCTGGAGGCTCCTGGAGGAGTGCCGCCGCGTGGGGATCTGCCTTGACGACTGCAGGGCTATGATCAGGAGCGCGGCATGAGCCACCCATCTAAGGCTGACGCGATGATCGAGCTACAGAGAAGAGGGCGGCCTGTCGAGGTCGGAGACGCCTATCAGGTCGCTGGGGCGCGCCTGCGTGTGTTGAGCCTGCGCGGCGAGGCATGGGCATCCGTCGTCAACGCGAGAGGCGGCGGCGAGCTGCTGGTGACGCGGGCCTCGCTGCTCCAGGGGCGGCTGATCGGATGGGGGGAGTGATGGGCGGCGCACTGGCCCTCAGGGAGTTCGGGCTCGACGGTCTCCAGAAGGCTCCGCCGTCACCCCACCAAGATGTGCAGGTCGGGGACCGCTTCGTTTTGCACACCGTGCGCGGCCCCCTTCGCGTGATCCGGATGAGGACCCCCGTGGTGGTGGTCCATGTGGGCGAGGACTCGGTGGTGGTCCAGTGCGCCACAGGGAAACCAACGCCCGGCGGGCTGACCCTGCCCCCCGCGACGGCGCAGTATAAGCACGCTGCTGTGGATAGGTGGATCGATGAGGGGCTGTGGGCCCGCGTGGAGGCGACATGAACAGGCGAGACGAGCGGATCGCGAGATGGAGAGAGCGCGGGGCGCAGGATGGCATCAAGGCGGAGCAGCGGCGCACCAAGAGGGCGGGGCTTGAGGCGGTCGAGGCCGGGCGGCGCGCTGATATGTGGACCGAGGAGGAGCGGATCGGGGCCTTTCGCGTTGTGAGCGATGGCCTCGTAGTCGTTGAGGGCGGGCGGCACGTGCTTACAATCGCGGGCCAAGAGTGGCTCAAGGAGGATCGACAATAAAAGCGGCCCCATATGCCGCTTTTATTTGACGCGGCTGAAAGATGGTCGTACTATGTAACCACAACCAAGGGGGACACCCCAAAGCCCAGCCGAGAGGCAAGGAGCAAAAATGAACGCCAGCCAACTCTTCACCACCGCCCACGCACTCACCCGACTCATCATCGCAGCAGACGGCCCTGCGGACTATCGAGCGACCTTCGGTGCTTGCCTCCGAGAGGCCCGCGACCTCACCGGAGCTTGGGTAAGGCGCGTCATGGTACTCCCCGCGAGGGGAGAAGCCAGAGCGCGAGGATACAAGCCCTCGGCTCCGGTCGCAGACTGGAAGACCGTGGTGGTCGCGATCCAGGCGCAGCACAAGGCCAAGGCCGCCGCAGCCAAAGCCGCCGCAGCCAAGGCCGAGACGCAGAGCCGCCCAGCCCTCTCCGGCGAGGCAAAAGCCCAGGCCATCATCAGCGCAGTCCGCAGCGCGGGGAATATCCGGGCGCAACGCCGATGGACCAAGCACGGCCACGACCGCCTCTACGTCACAGCCGGTCGCTTCCAGGCTGCCCACCGGACCATCACACTCATCATCGACCTCGCCAGCGGCGATGTGGCCGTTGACTACATGAACACCAACCGCCGCTTTCGCGACTGGGCTGAGGCCCTGGAAAGCAAGATCAGCGACATCTAGGATCTAGGAGGACAGATGACCACCCCCACGAAGTCGGAGGTCAAGGCGACCTTCGGCACCCTAAAGGCAGCCGCCGACCTGATCGGGGCATCCCACCGCGCCGTTCGCAAGTGGATCGCATCTGAGCACATGCCTAAAACCGCCCGCATCGCGCTACGGGCTCAGGGCGAGCGACTGGAGCTGGGGCTGGAGCCCTGGGACTGACACCAACACACAGAAAAGGCCCGCCCGGTGGAATGGGAGCGGGCCTTTAGGAGACAGCATGGACAACGCTATCACGATCACAAGCCAGGGCCAAGCCCTCAGCACCACGCCCGCCCCCGACGCGGGCTACCGCCGCCTCATGCCATGGAGAGAGGCGGAGATCCTCCAAGTCGAGCGCCTCGCCCACGCCTACGCCCTGGCGATGAAGCCCAAGCGCCTGAGCTTCGACGAGGCTAAGGCTCAAAACCTCATCAAGATCCTCTGGGGGGCAGAGCGTGGCCTTGAGCCGATTCAGTCAATGGACATCCTCTCGATCATCGACGGCAAGACCACGATTAGCGCTGACGGGATGGCTGGGCTCGCGCACGCCTCACCGCACTGTGAATGGATGCGGGTCACAAGCCATGACCTCACCCACTGCACCTATGAGATTAAGCGCGTCGGCGACCCTGAACCACACATCGTCACCTACACCAAGGACGACGCAGAGAGGGCGCAGCTCTGGGGGAAGATGACTCGACAGGGGTATCCGACGAACTGGGTCAAGTACCCCTTGGCGATGCTCAAGGCCGCCTGCCTCCGTGCAGCGATGCGGCAGGTGTTCCCCGACGTCCTCGCGGGCGTCTACACCACTGAGGAGATGAGGAGCGCGAGGGACACGGGGCGACCCATACACCAGACCACACGCCCCCCGCAGCCTCAGCGCGCCCCTGTGCTCGACGTGGTGCCTGAGTCCGTGAAGCCCCAGCCGGTCGCCCCCCCCGTCTACCCCGAGGAGGCCCCCCTCCTGGGCCGCTTCCTCGCGCTGTTCGATGGGCTGCTCCGGGATGGGCAGGTCATAGACCTCTACGATCACTACTACGACGTAGACCTCACCACCGTGGGCGAGGAGTACCTGCGCACAGAGGGTAAGGCCCTCCAAGACGACCGCACCGAGCTTGAGCGCCGCGTCGCTGCCTACAGGGTTGGCAAGAGCCTCTCTGCGCCTCCGCCCGTGATGGGACCTGTCGCTGAACCAGCCCCCCAAGAGGCCCCCATCCCCGCGCCCGCTCAAGAAAGCCTGCTCCCCGCGCAGCCCAAGCAGGACACCGCAGCAGAGTGGCGCCGCGCCTTCGATGCCATCGTGGCCTGCTTCGATGGGCACAGCGGCAAGAGCGTAATGTCGATCTTCAAGGTCGACGATGTGGACCTGAACGCCTGCACCACCGAGCGCCTGCGCTGGATACACAGGCAGCTCGACCCAGGCACCGTCCAGGGCCTCATCGGGCGCAGCATGGGCACTACCACCGAGGTGCAGTCATCCTCTGACCCCGACGTCTCCTACACCGTGACCGAGCGCGGCGGGGCCTACTCCTGCACCTGCGACGGCTACCGCTATCGGCAGGCGTGCAGGCACATCGACAAGGTGAAGGGGGCGGGCAGTGAGTGACCCAGCCTATATCGAGGAGCAACTCCGCGCAGGGGTGCGCCGCTTCAGGGACACCCACAGCCTGCCATATCTCAAGCGGGTCGCGACCGTCACCGAGGGCGGGGACTGGATCCGCGTCGCGGTGAAAAGGGGCGACCTCCGCAGGAGCGCAGGGGAGGATGTCTTCACCGGCGAGGGTCGCTGGCGCGAGGCCGCCGACTATCTGGATGAGATGGGCGTCACGGTGCCCGAGGGGGAGCGACTATGAGCGATCTAGACTGCCCCTGCGTCGGGTGTAAGGAGGAAGTGAAGCAGACCAAGCACGGCATCGTGCGCCTGATGATCTGCGAGCAATGCGGCGCTCTGGTGCAGGTGATCCTGCCGGGGGCGCTCTATCGGGAGCTTGATGCGCTCTCGGGGCGCGGGCTGTTCGCTAAGGAGGAGGCGCTGTGAGGCTTCACGAGCGACAGCGCGCCAGCCTGCTCAGGACGGTGGCGGCAAACGAGGCTCTGCGCACCGTCCTGGAGGCAGCCGTCGAGGGGTGCCTGTCATATCGCCAAGGTCTCCCGATCACTCTACATACGGCATTCCACGAGGCAGAGGGCAGCTACTACGTCGATCCTTGCGGCGACCTGCTGTACCTCACCCAGCGCGGAGAGCAGCGGCTCAAGGAGCTGCTCAAGCCGTGGCTGATGAGGATGTGTCGCAAGTTGCCGAGCGGAAGCGACCTGCCTGGATGGAGGCTGCTCACCCAGGGCGGCGGGGAGCCGATCATGTCGCGCTGCATCGACGGACGCTGCTGTGTGGAGATCCGCAGGCAGATACGCGACTAGCTCACCACGTCCCCAGCAATCCCCGCAGCCCCCAGCGTCTCCGCCGTGTCAGCCAGGAAGGCCAGATCGTGCTGCGAGTCCGGCGCGCTGTCATAGATCGCAGGCTCCAGGGTCCCCCAGAGAGGTCCGGTGAGGCCGTGAGGCCCTGAGAAATCAACCAGAGAAGTCGCGCCATAGGTGATCCCCGTGATCGTGAGGGTGATCGCCGCATCATGGTCTGCCGTAGGCACCACCCGCACCGCATCACCCACGCTCCAGAAGTCCAGGTCTAAGGCGGGCGCTCCAGTGTGTGGATTGATGCCCCCCGTGTAGGTGGTCGTCTGGACCTGCACGCGCTGGATAGTCGGCGCGGCGATGACCTCCAGGGCGGCGTTGAAGCCCGAGGTCTTCGCCCCATAGTAGGTCAACTCGACGACGGCCCCCTCGCCTGTGAGGTCCAGTTCCAGGCTGGACACCCTCGCGATCTCCCCGCTGATGCCCATCTCATCGCCGAAGCCCCGCAGGTGATCACTGGAGACTTTGACCACGGAGCCGAGCTGGAGGAGCGCCGCCTTGGCCGTGGGGAGGTGCCCTCGCCAGATGAGCCGCTCATCACCGAGGAGGGCAGAGAGCCGAGTAAAGAGGGGCCTGAAGGCGAGCTGCGGCGTGATGCCACCCAGAGTCGAGAAGTGGATGCCTCGCAGGTCAAGATCAAGTGTGGTCGCCTCTCCATGGGTGTGGAGGGCGCGCTGATCGACGATCTCGACCTTGCTTTGGGCCTCGCCTGCGCCATTGTGGTTGTAGCCGAACCGCTGTCGAGTGACGATCCGATCATCGACGATCCTCTGAGGGCCGGGGCTCGCCAGCCAGTCTACAGCCTGGACCGTCTCGGCCACCTCATAGGCCCCCGACGGGCTGATCGCGCTCCTCCTGAGCCTGCAAGTCCCATCAGCGCGCCTCTGAAGCGCCACAATGGAGGCGGTCGATACTGCGACGTTGTGGATCAGGTCTGCCACTGTGTCGCCGTCGTCCACGAATAGGGTCCAGCTCTCCGTTGACCCAGGGCCGGATACAGAGAGGAAGCTGTCCTCATCGACGATCCGCAGTGGCCCCCAAGGACCGGAGGCTGCGGGGCTGGCGCTCTCGCCAGGGATATCAGCGCCCAAGCCGCCCACATCGTAGGTCCCATTGACGCCAGCTCCGCCCCCCGACTCCAAGAGGCGCAGCATCAGTTCTCCGCTGGGGAGCTGCTCCGCAGAGGTCCCCACCGTGATCTGTACGCGGTCAGCGGCGGGCCAATCCCCGATTGATGGAAGCCCTTCAATCACCCCCACACTAGACGGAGCCAGGGTGAGCTTGTATCCAACAGGGGCTCCGCCATAGGTAACAGCCGTGGAGGCTGTAATCTCTGCTTGAACCGTCTGCTTGTCGCCCTGTGCGTCGGTGTAGGTGATCCTAATAGGCAGCGAGGAGCCCGCAACAGGGATGTCATCCTCCACCAAAAGATATCGCTCACCCTGCTGATACCAAGCCAGCGCCACCTCAACTGGGACCTCTGCGCTGCGCTCTGTTCCCTCGGTGGTGACGTGTGTGCGCCCAGCATTATCCTGGTCCACTCCGTACTTGATCGGATAGTGGATCCTGCTGGTCGCTTGCCCCTCCGGCCCATCCGCTGTACCCGTGCTGAGATCAAGCGGAACCTCTACTCCCCCGAAATATGCGCCGGTGTAGTTGGGACCGCCCAGGACCACCGCCTCAACCGGCTGGCCCACTGAAGATCCCAGGTGTGCCGATGACAACTTAGCTACTGTCTCAGTTATGGAAAATCGAGCCCAAGCTCCATCGAGCCCCTTTGCGGACGTGTTTGTCCATCCTGGGCTCGTAACAGCTTTTGACACAGCGCTGAGTGCATCACCGGGCCACTGCGTCACAGTCTCAACCCCAGGGCCTTCAGCCCCAACGTGATGTTTTTTTAGCTCAAGCGAGGGCTCAACATTGATCGCAGCACCCGCTGGGAAAACCCCGAGCATGGCTGGATTTGTGGTGAAGTACGTCCCTGTTCCGTCTAGCCCTATACCAGACACCTCGAAGATGACATCAGAGCCGCCACCACCATCTGCGATCTTGACCCTCATTTTCCTGGGGTGCCCGACTGGTAGCGTAGAGTCAAAGGCGCGGTTTTCTAGCCCAAACGAGGTCGCGTCACTACTGTAGAGCTTCCCGATAACGCTGGCGAAGCTCGTAAACATTGGGTATCGCTCGCTATAAAACCGCTGCGCGTGTTCCCAAGTGTAAGCGGCGGGCCAAGCGTGGAGGGGATAGCCTTGGAGGAGGCGAGTCTGAGTACCTAACCCCCTCGTTGCCGCGAGTTCGTTATCGAGCGCGGCGGTGATAGGCACCAATGTGAAGCCCACC
>JGI24915J38486_100167_pt1 | contig 19889 bp, 13 predicted proteins | sample LinPfosmplate3_FD_38486 | JGI IMG/M metagenome (IMG submission 38486)
TCGAGCTCGGTACCCGGGGATCCCACGCATTAACAGATTTGGAATTTGAGGACTGTTACAAGGCGAAGGTTAAGGTAGAAATTCAAGGTCTTCATATCGACTTTATTGATATTGAGAACTTAAAAAAAAACAAACGGGCTACAGGTCGTCCACAGGACCTGGCTGATGCAGAAAATTTAGGATAATCCGGGGATCTCAGAAAAGATAAACCGGTTCGCGAAGGATCAGTGCGATGCTTTTAGCGGCGGTATCAGCCAACTCCGGATGGGTATCTTTCAGCGCCGCCACCTGTCTTAAGTGATCAGCGGTTCTCATGATCAGGGAAGCCAGATCTCCCTCGCCCACTGAAACCGTTTCCAGAAGCGTTTCCCAGGTGGCGCCTCTGGCCCACATGAAAAGGATGGCAGACGGCCAGAACGAAATGGCGGGGGTCTTAAATCCTCGACTCTCTTTCAGGGCCACGAATTCCCGAAGATGACCCAGCATACGATTAAACAACCCTTCTACCGGGGTCAAATCCATGCCGCCCGTGCCTTTCAAATCCACCTCCTGAGACCTGTCCCACACAAACGGCGCCATTCCACCCGCAAAGACCTCCGGTCTAATGCCGTCAAAGGCGCCTTGTCGAATGGCCTCGGCAATGAGGAGGGGTTGATCCACCCTCAGATTGGAAGCCCATCGGCCATCGGCGGTCAACCGGTCCTCAGTATCCACGAATCCGGTTTCCTTCAGAAAACGCAAATGTTGCTTGAAACTCAACCATAACCCGCTCTCCGATGCTTCAATGTTCTTCCTTTGGTTCCGAAATGCGGCAAGGAGACGGTTAAAATGGCGATCTGTTTTGCCATGGCAAAGGTCAAAATGGGCACAGGTTTCACATGGCGTTTTTTGGTGTTCATCCTGTGGTTCTTCCGGCCTTTTATCAGGCTCGGTTTCAGGATTTTCTATTTGCAGAATCTTCAGGTCTTTTCGGGATACCCCCTCAAAGAGCCGATCCAGCCCATCCCGCGAATAATCATCAGGGAGTTGAACCCTCCGGTCATAGATGGCCTCGATCTGGGCCAGGTCCACCCGTCGCAGGGTCAACTGACGCCGGGTTTGAGTTTTCTTTTTACGGATATTGTGGGCGGCACAGATCAGCCTCTCCTGATCCATATAAGCTTTGAACACCACATAAATGTTTCCATTTTTGTGAAGGAACAGTCTTCCGGGTGTCAAATAGGGCAGGCTTGCCGTCACTCGCCGGCCGTATTCGATCGACTTGGGGGATTTACTTCTAACCGCTTTGGCGCAAGCGACCTTCTGGATATGCTCAACCACTTCATAGGGATCGGACGCATCGCAGACCGCCCGGGGGAGACTTTCTTTCAAATCCAATAAGAGGGCTCTCAGGCGCTTTTCATCCGCCCCACCGCGCTCTTTCTCCTGAAAGGCGGCAAACGATCTTTCCAGCAGATCTTTCACCTCGAGGGGCGTGTGGGACAAAAGAAGATTGAGGGTCATGGAAAAATTGATGTGAATCTGGCTCAATATGGGGTCAGGGGGGGAAGAGAGCAATTCATGAACCAGTTTGGGTTTCTGATAATACCCCGGCACAACCAGTGCAAAACCGATGTTGTCCATCCCCCGCCTTCCGGCGCGTCCGACCATCTGGTGCAGGGCCGTCGGGGTGAGATCGGCGAATTCACGGCCGTTATAGCGATCGCTCTGGAACAACACCACCGATCTCGCCGGAAAATTGACGCCGGCAGCAACCGTTGATGTGGAAAAAATTGCCTCCAGGAACCCCTTGTTCATCATCTGTTCAATGAGCACCTTCCAATAGGGCAGTTGCCCGCCGTGGTGGGAACCCACCAGGGAATCCAGAAGGGGTTTGATTTGACGGTGTCCTTCAAGATGTGGATATTCTTTGACAAAGGCTTTAACGAGGCCCTTCATGCGCCGCTCGATCTCCGGCGGCTTTTTTACGTTGGAACAGGTGGCAAGGGCCCGGTCGCAGTCAGCCCTCGATTTAAGGAAAAAGATGGCCGGCAGCAGGTCCAACTTCCTCAAACACGCCAGGATTCTTCCGTATTCAATCTTTTCCGATCGCCCCCTGCCCCGCCCTTCTTTTGAACCCAGGAATTTTTTGACCTTGGGCCCCAATCCTTTTTTTGAACCGAGCGCCGTCACAAGACCATCCGGAAACAGGAACAGTGTTTTGAGGGGTACGGGGCGTTCTTTTGAAAGTACGAACCGGTTGGAAACACCGCGAACCTGCTTCAACCAGGCGCAAACCTCTTCGGAGTTGCTGATGGTGGCGGAAAGGAGTAACAGCCTCACCCGGCTTGGGAGGTAAATCAGCACTTCTTCCCACACAACACCTCGATCCGGATCAGCCAGATAATGTGCTTCGTCAAGGATGACCAGGTCCGTTCCAATACTGACCCCCTTGTGCATGGCGTCGTAAAGCTGGTTCCTGAGGATCTCGGTGGTCCCCACAACCACGGGGGCGTCGGCGTTCTCTTTTCGGTCGCCGGTCAGGATGCCGCAATGGGAGGCCCCGAATTGCCCTGTAAATTCCTGATAAATTGAATTGGAAAGGGCTTTCAGGGGAGAAGCGTACCAGACACTGAGACCTCTTGCCAAGCACGCCTCAATGGCCTGAACGGCAATCCAGGTTTTTCCCGACCCGGTGGGTGCGCTGACCAGAACATCATCGTTTTGAACCAGCTCAACCGCTTCCAACTGAAACGGATCCGGCACGAAAGGCGTCTTGTCGGGAACGCCGATTCTTTCAAAAATTGATTTAAGGCCGTGATCAATTTTCGGGCTATTATACTTGTCCCCGCTCCTTGACAATGTTTTCTTGCCGGAGCGGGGAGGCCTTCTGGGTTTTCGGTATTGCCGTTTCGAAGACACTAATCTAGGCCGCCAGTTCCTTTGAAACGATATCCATATCTGCCAGACTGCCGGCCAGAATCTGCTCCGTATTGAGCGCATTCAATTTTGATGCCACATCCTCCAGGATCGTTCCGCACCCCTGGCTGATCAGAAGTCCGTTGGCGCGAATCTTACCAATGGCTTCCCGTGCAAAAAGCCGTGCAGCAGCATTCATAAATGCCGGGCCGCTTTCATCCGCAGCCGCTTTGTGGCACAGGGCATTTGCCACCTCAGCCCAGGTCATCATATCCGCCAGCTGAAACATGACGTACTGATTCTTGGTGAGTTTCCCTTTGCGAGCGCTTTGAATCACTTCATTCATCAGCCGCACGGCACCCACCAGCATGGGGCCGCCGGTTTCCACAGGCAATCGGGCCAGCCCGTCCGCCATTTCATTGTAGAAACCGCCCTTGGACCGAACCGTCGATCTGAGCCGGAACATGGCGATGATATTCCGCTGAATTTCGCTGGTTCCCTCATAAATGGTCAGGATCTTCACATCCCGCTTGATCTTCTCCACTTCGTATTCCCGAATATAGCCATACCCGCCGAATGCCTGAATGGCATCGTTGGCCATGGCATCCCCCGCCTCGGTGGCAAAGTATTTGGCGATGGAGCCTTCCACCTGCAGATCTTCCTCATCCGTATCCAAACGTCTGGCCACCTCTTCGATATGGGCTCTTGCCGCCTCCAGCTGCACGGCGTGCGGCACCAGAAGCTGGTGCGTATATCCCTGCTTTTCAATCAGGGGAGTACCGAACTGAACCCGCTCTTTGGCGTATTTGATCGTCCTTTCAAGGGCCGCCACACCGCCACCCAGACCGAATGTGGCCACCATGAGCCGGGTGTACCCGAACACTTTATTGGCCTGCTTCAAACCTTGTCCTTCAACGCCCCCCACAAGGTCCTCCGCGGGAACATAGAGGTCTTCCAGGCTCAAGGGGCAGGTGTCCGAAGCACGAATCCCGTGTTTGTCTTCATGTTTGCCGGGGACCAGGCCTTCAGCACCACCCGGAACGATGAAGAAAGAGGGGCCGTCCGGCGCATCGGCCAAGATAGTATAAAGCTGTGCCACACCGCCGTTGGTGATGAATTGTTTCTGGCCGTTGATCCGGTATCCTTTCACCTGACCGTTGTCATCCAGAACACGTACCGCCTTGGTCTTGAGCGACTGAACATTGCTGCCCGCCTCAGGCTCTGTAACACCATAGGCAACCACCAGGCCTTCATCGGCAATCTTTCCGATATACTTTTCCTTCTGTTCCGGGGTGGAACCCACCCGAATGGGGTCCATCCCGAGGCAGATGGCCAGAAAAGACGTGGCCACCGCCAGATCCATCTTGGCCATCCGCTCGCTTACGATGGCGATTTCCGTGGCGCCGGCCCCCAGGCCCCCATAAGCCTCCGGAATAAAAATAAGGTGGAGCGCAATATCCGGACCCAGCATAAATTCGATCAACTCGGTTGGAAACGTCCCCAGGCGATCCATTTCGAGCTTTGTATCAATGGGAAGCTTTTCTTTTTCTAACTTATCAATGGTATCCAGAACCATGTTCAAAATCTCAGGGTCCATTGTTTCTTGATGGGTCATAAACAAACCTCCATAAGACTTTAAAAAAGTCGGCATTATTTTCTCAAAATTCAGACAGCATTATTGAATTTCAAAGCGCACCCGTCAAGGCCAAAAAATGGATCACCACGTTCAGCTTGCCTTTACGCCTTAAATGCGCAAAAATAATCACTACCTTGATCACCTGACGTTTCGAATGAAGGCCTTATTTGGAGACAACCTCTCATGAAGCTATCCATTATTATCCCCTGCTATAACGAAAAAGCGCACCTCACCTCACTGCTCCAACGTGTAATGGAATCCCCTGTAAAAGATAAGGAAATTATTCTGGTGGATGACGCTTCCAGTGACGGCACAACGGAACTGATCCGGGAAAAGCTGGCGGAAAAGGTTGCCAAAACCGTTTATCATACCGGGAATATGGGCAAGGGCGCGGCCATAAGATCCGGCCTTAACCATGTCACCGGTGACATCGTGCTGATTCAGGATGCTGATCTCGAATATGACCCCATGGAGTACCCGAAACTGCTGGGACCCATTCTGGAGGGGCGGGCGGACGTGGTTTATGGTTCCCGGTTCATGGGCGACGGTCCCCACAGGGTTCACCTGTTCTGGCATTACGTGGGCAACCGCATGCTCACACTTTTTTCCAACATGTTCACGAACCTGAACCTGACGGATATGGAAACCTGTTACAAAGCTTTCAGGACCGACATCATTAAGGATATTACCCTCGAACAGAACCGCTTCGGCATCGAACCCGAATTGACCGCTAAAATCGCCAGAAAAAAATGTCGCATCTACGAGGTCGGCATCTCCTATTACGGCAGGAGTTACGAAGAAGGAAAGAAAATCGGCTGGAAGGATGGTTTCAAAGCCGTTTACGCCATTGTGAAATATGGGCTATTTCAGTAGCAACCCTTCGACTGAACCTAAAAAAAATTCCTGGAGAGCTGGTTTTCAAGGGGAATAACGCCTGAATCGGGTTGAAATATCTTTATCGGAAGATGGATCCTTCATCTCCACCGCCAAAGCCGCCCTGAAACCCGGACCCAAGTCGATATCCCGCAGTGACCAGCGTTTCGTTTCTTCCGGTGCGCCTTCCACGCGAAGCAGGGCATTTTGATCCCCGGGCTTCAGGGAAACATCGAACTGGTCCAGGGGAAACCGCAAACCCTTGCCCACGGCTTTCACATAAGCCTCTTTGCGCGTCCAACCGGCAAAAAAAGCCGCCTTTTCTTCGTGGGGTTGAAGCTTCTGAAAAGCCGCTTTTTCGTTGGTTGAAAAAAAACGTCCCACCAGTGCGGCGGCTTTCGGTTTCGGCCGAACTACTTCAACATCAACCCCCACTTCCCTGCCGTATGCAACGGCATAGAGCGCATGCCCGCCGCTGTGGGAAAGATTGAAACGAATTTCGGGATTATCCTCATTAACGGCCGGTTTTCCGCCAGGACCTTTACGGAAGCGAATCGTTTTCGGAAGCCCTTTTGAATAACCGCTCAGAATTTCCCGGAGTCTGCCCCGGCAAACGATGAATCGCTCCCGGTGGCGGTCAAACCGAAATCTCTCGGCCCGTTTTCGCTCATCTTCCGGCAAAGCATCCCAAAACTCAGGGATCTTTTTAAATTGACTGTCAATATCTTCCCACCAGAGATCAACCCGATCCATGGGCAATTTCAGCGCTTCAGATACGCCCATATTCAATACCCTCTTCCACCTGATCTCATAGATCCCACTGAAATACTGTTGAAAAAAATGTCGTGGCACCCGGTGTCAGTATTATGTCCCCGGAATTCCGGGATTCTTCGGAATTCTCCACGATATTTTTTGTGATGTCTCTTGGAGATTAGAGCTTTCTCGACAAAAGCACAACCCCCATAATGGGGGAGAAGGGGGGAAACTTTGCGGGTATTTTTGTGGGGAATCCTGACTTTTAAAAGTTTATGGGTAAATATGGGTATGTTTATGGCTATATATAAGGGACGTGCCATGTTAAATCCTTCTGTAAAGATAACCAAAAAGATGTTGAACCTGATCGCGGGGATCGATGAGTTTAAAGGGGAATGGAAAGCCATTGGGAACCTGGCGCCGGAAGGACAACTATTATCTGGCTTTGAGAAGGGCCCAGGGCACATTTGAATCCGACCGTCCTGAATATGGCCCCTGGATTTCATTTTTTTTAAATACCCTTGACACTCAAAAGGAGATGTTGGCCCGCAAGATAGAAAGGGAAAAGAGCATTATAAAGCTGCCAAAGTTATCAAGGCAAATTCTCGAACTGGTAAAGGATCATGGAGAACTATCCATATCAGAGATTGAATCTATTACCAAAGCAAACAGGAATACAATAAAGGTCAAACTGCGCGAGTTGGTTAAAGGACGGTGTTTGCTCAGTCAAGGCCGGGGTAAAGGTACCCGATATACGATCGGCTGATGCCGAATGGAAGGTGTAGGCCGAGCTATCACAATCCAGCTGGATCTTTAAGGCAGAACCCGTCAGTTCACCTGATCGGTGTTCGGGGTCATAGATCGAGGTCATCAAGCGGGCTTGCAACGCCTATGGCACCCTGTCCAAGGACATGGGTGTAGATCATGGTTGTGGAAACATCAGAATGGCCCAGAAGCGCCTGAATGGTACGGATGTCCGTTCCGCGCTCTAAAAGGTGAGTGGCGAAACTGTGGCGAAATGTGTGCGACGATATGCGCTTTTGGATATCCGCCCTTTTTGCCGCCGCCTTAATGGCTTTGTTAATGACGGAAGGATCTATGTGATGCCGTCTGGTATGGCCGCTTCTGGGATCCCGCGACAGGCTGCCTGATGGAAAGATATATTGCCATTGCCACTCCTTGTCCGCATTGGGATATTTACGTTCCAGTGCGTAGGGTAGATAAACGGCGCCGTACCCTTCAACCATGTCCTTTTCATGAATCGCCTTCACCCTTGTGAGATGGCTTTTCAGGAGCGGCGCCAGGGAGACAGGAAATGGGGTCACCCGGTCTTTGTTCCCTTTCCCCGAACGTACGGTGATCTGTTTTAAATCATAATCGATGTCATGAACGCGAAGCCGTAAGGCTTCCATCATCCTTAACCCGCCGCCATATAACAGTTTGACAACCAGGTGCGGTGTTCCTTTCATCAGTGAAATCACGGAAACGACTTCCTCTTTGGATAGAACCACGGGAATGTTTTGCTTCTTCTTTGCACGGACGGCATCAATCCTGCCATCAAGCGGCTGTTTAAGGACTTTCTTATACAAAAAAACGAGAGCGTTCATGGCCTGATTCTGAGTTGAAGGAGAAACATTGCCGACCACAGCCAGGTGGGTTAGAAATTGTTCGATCCTGGGTTCGCCGCCTTGAAGATCATCACGGGATTTCATGCCATGAAAACGCACAAAACGTTTTATCCAGTCACAATATGATCTTTCGGTGTGAATTGAATAGTGTTTCAGTCTCATAACCGCATGAACTTCATCCAATAGTTTCTGTTTTTTTGTTGACATTTTACATTCCTCTCAATACGTTGTTTTCTATTCTCGAATAGTGAAATATTGTTAGCCACTAATCGAAGTGTTCTTTGACGTACCGCTTTGATAGCACGCAAATTATTCTAATATCAAGGCGTAAATGCTTTAATAATAGAATATCGGTGCATTAATGCTTCGATAATGGGATTTTTGACGACTTGTCAGGGCCAATTTGCCTGATAATCAATGGTTGTGTGTGCGGAGGCATACATTCCAAAACCACGAATATTCAATTCGAGATAAAATAAATGCCAATCTTTCAAAAATCGGTAATTAAGAAATATCTTACCAACATTTCCAAAGAGGAAATTGCAGCTTCTTACGGAACATTCAAAGAAAAATACTCACCTGCTAAAATTGACGAGATAAAACGAATAAAGGAGGAAGAGTACCAAGATGGTTTCCTCAGAGATATTTTTGTCAGCGTCCTTGGCTACACGCTTAAGCCTGATGATGGCTATGATCTATCTCGTGAATTCAAAAACCAATCTGACAGCAAGAAGGCTGATGGAGCTATTTTAAAAGATGGGAAAGCCATAGCTGTAATAGAACTAAAATCGAACAAAACCAAGAGCTTAAAAAGTATTACAGAACAAGCTTTCAACTACAAAAACAATCAGCCTAAATGTAAATACGTTGTCACGTCAAATTTCCGGAAATTACGGTTTTATATAGATTATGCCGGTGAATATGAAGAATTCAACTTGTTCAATTTAGGAATAGAAGATTTTCAGTTGTTGTATTTGATATTGAACAAAATCAATCTTCTTGCCGATATCCCGATCAAACTCAAAAAAGAAAGTATTTACCATGAACAAGACGTATCAAATCGACTTTACAAAGAATATTCTGTTTTCAAAAATGACCTTTTCCAGAATCTAATAAGAAATAACCCCGGAAACGACAAGCTCACCCTATTTAAAAAATCACAAAAATTGATTGACCGTTTTTTGTTTATCTTTTTCGCAGAAGATAGAGGCTTACTTCCGCCTAATTCCATTGATCGTATTATCGAAAGATTTAACATTTTAAAAGATGAAGATGCTTACAAGCCACTTTATGATATCTATAAACAATATTTTGGTTACATGAATATTGGACGTAAGGGAAAAATTCCAAATGATGATATCCCGGAATACAATGGAGGTTTATTCGCTCCTGATGTAGTCTTGGATGCTCTTATCATTGATGATTCTGTTTTGGTTAACGACTTACGAAAATTTTCTGCTTATGATTTTAATACAGAAGTTGACGTTAATGTCCTTGGTCACATATTCGAACACTCCCTATCTGAAATTGAAGAAATAACAGCAGAGTTAGAAGGGACTACCACCAACAAAAATAGAAGCAAACGCAAGAAAGACGGTGTATTTTACACCCCGAAATATATCACACAGTACATTGTAGAAAGTACTATCGGAAAACTTTGTGAAGAAAAACTCAAAGAGCTTGCTATCGCTAATATTGAAATTGATGAAAGTCATCATAATAAAGATGGTAAGTTATCAGCGAAAGGGAAAGAGGTACAAGCAAAACTTGAAGATTATAGAAAATGGTTGTTGTCATTAAAAATTCTTGATCCAGCGTGTGGCAGCGGTGCGTTTCTTAATCAAGCCCTCAACTTTCTTATAGAGGACCACCAACTCATTACTGAAATTCAAACTGACCTACAAAAAGGACAAATCCCTCTCTTTAATATTGAGACCCACATTTTAGAAAATAACCTATATGGAGTTGATATTAATGAAGAAAGTATTGAGATAGCCAAACTTTCACTTTGGTTGCGAACTGCGAAAAAAGGAAGGAAATTAACTTCCTTAAACAAGAATATTAAATGCGGGAATTCCTTGATTGATGACTCTAATGTTGCTGGCAAAAAAGCATTTAATTGGCATCAGGAGTTCCCGGACATCATGAAAAATGGTGGTTTCGATATAGTTATTGGCAACCCTCCCTATGTTCAATCTCACTCAATAAGTGAGATTGAAAAAGAATATATCTATGCAAACTACAAAACCGCAGAGTACCAGATAAACACCTATGGGGTTTTCCTGGAAAAATTCATCTCTTTATTGAAAAATGATTCATTTTACAGCTTAATTATTCCAAACTACTGGCTTTCAACAAAATACGACAAGATGCTTAGAAGAACTGTTTTCCTGAGAAATCACGCCATTGAAGTAATTAATACATTTCAGGTTTTTGAAACAGCAACAGTTGACACCTTGATCTTAACAGGCAGCAAAAATTTAAACACCAATAGTAAAACTGAAATATGCAGTATTTCAGGTGAGCATGACACCATCAGTGAAAGGTTAAATGCCATAAATGGTCGTCATTGGGCGTATTCAGAAACAAAGAAAATTGATAGGAACAGTGATGATATTGAAATCATATTTGAACCAAAATTAAATTTATCAGGGGAGCACACATTAAGAGATTTTTTAATATTCAAAAAAGGGATGCAGCCCTACGAAAAAGGCAAAGGTGTTCCAGTTCAAACACGGGAAATGATGAAGAAAAAAGTTTATCATTCCCAATCTAAAATTGACGATACTTATCTTCCATTATTGGGTTCAAAACACGTTAAACGATATCATCTCATGCCATTTGATGAGTATATAAAGTATGGGAAGAATCTTGCGGCCCCACGTGATCCAAAAATATACCAAGGGGCAAGAATTTTAATAAATCGCATCGTATCACAAGATACAATTCATGGTGTCTTTTTAGAGGAAACATTTATAAACAATACAGATATTTTTAATCTATTACCTTTGCCACAAGCTAATATTTCCCTGAAAGTTCTTTACGCACTTATCGTTTCAAAATTGTGTGCTACATATTTTAAAAATAAAAATATCAACCTGAGCAGAAAAACATTCCCAAAAATAAACGTCAACACATTGGAAAAATTCCCGGTTCCAGTAATCACAGATGAAATCCAAAACAAAATAGAAACATTAGTTGATTCATTAATTTATATAAATGGTCAAATATACACAAAGAAACAAATATTCATCGAGCTGTTACAAGAAAATCTAGGTGTTACAAAAGTAAGCAAAAAACTTGATTCATTTTTTGAGTATAATTTCAAAATATTTGTCGAAGAATTGAAAAAGAAAACGATCAATTTGTCATTATCAGATCAAGCTGAATGGAAAAACTTTTTCAATGAATACAAAAAAACAATAAACACATTTCAAAAACAATTCGCACTAATTGACCAAAACATTAACAAGATAATTTACAGACTATACGACCTGACTGATGAAGGAATCAAGATCGTGAATGGGGAAGCATGAGTCACACAACCAAACGCTGCACCAGACGCCTGTTACTTGGGCGGTCCCGGCGGGGGCCGGAGGAGGCGCTGGTGAGCTTAGTGTTCGGCGGGAAAAAACGGTGGGGTCAGACCCCAAAGATGGGTCCTGTTGCTCGACCCACTGGACCTTTCATGAATCGCGGTACCAATTAGGGAGATATGATTGTATGGCATTTCAGGCGGCTAATGTTAAGAAAGATCCATCAAAAAGGAAAAGGCCGTGGAAAAAGCTATTTAAATATCTTTTAATTCTTTTTTTTATGGCCTTATTAGTAAGTGTATCAGCAATTACCCACGAATATGGCCCATACATGGGGAGGGTCATTGACAAAGAAAATGGAGAACCAATAGATGGGGCGGCTGTATTGCTTGTTTTTTATACGAAAGGCATCTATGCGGTTAGCTCCTATGCCGGTGCAATTGAAACGCTTACCGATAAAAACGGTGAATTTTCTTTTCCCAAAAAACGCATTTTTACACTTCATCCCTTTAACGAATGGTGGCCATATTGTCACGTAACAATATTTAAGCCAGGGTATGGCAGCTTCCCAAACCATAAAGAATCAGGGCCTAAGTATTCACATACTTACTCTATCCCTGAAGCGGAATATTATACTGTTAACTTACCGAAATTATTGACAGATAAAGAAAGAAAAGAGAGTATCATGATGTTTCCAAATATTCCAAAAAGAAGAATGAAAAATTTAATTAGACTTCGTGGTAAAGAAGAGAGGGTGCTTGGCTTAACACCATAGGTTCCTTGGGTCGGCCCACCGAAAGCGCATGTATTCAGGGTTAAAAGGAGGTAAGAGTTGGGTGCTTCTTGACCTTTGAATTATGTTTTTTTGGCTATAAAAATGAGGTATTAAGGATACTCGCCATGCCAAGAAAACGTAGCGGGATCAGACCTTTGTTCTTGACAGAATTTGATTCATTTCATAGCTCCGGCTGCGCCGAACAAGGGCATCCAGCGGAGCGCAAAAAGCGGGCGCCCGCTGATGCCCGGCGTTAGCGTGCTTGGCAGCTCTTCAGCACATAGTGAGCGCTCAGCCCCCAAAAGAATTGAGATAAGAAAGGCCGAGCTCATGCCAGTAGCTACCTACAGTATAATCGCTTCAGTCGATCACGGGAGCAACCCATGTCTAAGAAAGAAATCGGCTTATGTCTGACCCGTACGGTTACAAACAACTAGTGCTCGAAATTGGTCAATGGTTGATGACCAATTACTGGGGGCCGCTTTATAAAGCAGTTGAGGCCTCTCCTGAGCTTCTGGCCAGCCTCCCTGGTTTCTTCCTTAAGCCAGAAAAGCTCATTTTTTACATGGGCCGCACCCATATTGGTATAGAGTACATGGGTCCCGAGCGAGTCTTGAAGTTACCGGAAAGCGGTATTCTGGATGCGGAGGTTCTCGACTATTCATTGAAAGACTGCAATTTGCTTGAAGAGATAATTGGTTTTGACTACGGAAAAGCGACTTTCCCTTTTCCCTTGCCACCGGTTACGGAAGACCTTGTCTTACCAACTAACGCAGGCGCGGATGAGTTGGAGCGACTGAACTGGAATTGGAGTGCCCAGAACATGTTCGTTGGCTTCAACACGGGATGTATAATTGCGCCAGAGGGGCAGTTCACGAGAATTATCAACGCACGTTTCTTCGATGCGAATGAAAAGGACGGCCTTAAGACTCGTCACATTAAATGGTTAGATCTCATTCCATGTAGGTACGATGATTCGGGAAATACTTTAGATAAATTCACGGTGTGGCTTGTACCTTTTTTGAAACTGGCCGAAATAGACCGGCAAGCAACCTATCCAGTCCCTTCAGATTTTCGGTTCCGTCGGCTCCAGCAGATGAACCGCCTCGTTGAGTTTATCGGTGATAAGAACAACGATGAGACGGCGATAACAAGACTTCTTGAGAGCGAGGATCTCCGTTTCGTATTGAAGATGCGCTTTGCATCTAAGGAGGTAGTTCCAGAGTGCCTTTGCGAATGGCAATCTTCCAAAAGGAAGCCGATCAAACCAGACTTCTTCGTTGTTGGAGTCGATGGATTTGCTGATATCGTTGAGTTCAAGCTGCCAGTTCTCCACGGTTCAGCAATCGTGGGCACAGAGAATCGGGAAACATTCTCTGCAGTAATCAACTCATATATTTCTCAAACCCGCGTGTACCACGAGTATTTCGATGACCCGAATAATCGAGAGTACGTAAAGATGACGTATGGATTCGATGTGTACAAGCCGAAGCGGCATTTGATCATCGGAAGGCGGTGGCATTTCGACAATCAGGATTGGCGAGGCATTGCTGCGGATTTTTCCGATCTCAGCATCCATACCTACGATGACCTCGTAGATGGGGTGGTAATGCAGTTCTATGACTAAGGTTATCTCTATGGGCTAAAGCTCTAGGTATTAGAAGCATTAATATTGCATAGTGTCACTGAATATTTACTCGATAGAATTCGAGGCCGCTAACCTGTCATTCCAGCAGAAATCCAGGGCGGGGCGGCAGTATCAAGCTGGCATATCGCATTGCCCTGGTTTCTGCTGAATTCGTTGTTAAATAGATCAAAAGGAGGCCGATTATGCCAAAACGGAAAGTGTACTATGTGACACCTAATTCTAATGGCGGATGTGTAAGCCATGCGCATTGACTTTATAGAAATCAAGAATTTTAGGCGACTAACTGCGGTCCGTCTGGATTTTTCAGAAAAAACGACACTTTTTGTTGGTGCGAATAATAGCGGCAAAACATCGGCAATCACCTCACTTCGTTACTTTTTGGTCCAGCAGAAGGCCTTTTCAGTTTATGATATTCCCCTTGCCCTCTGGCCATGCATTGATGAATTAGGTGAGGCTTTCGAGAAAGCAGAAAACGAAGAGTCTCAAAATAAATGGAAAGAGATCCTTCCCTCACTCGATGTTTGGTTAAAGGTCTCAGAAAGTGAAATCCATCACGTTTCCCACTTAATCCCAACTCTGGATTGGACCCCTGATAAAGGGATAGGCGTTCGTTTGCAGCTGGAACCCGAGAAACTTGACGAGCTCCAGAAAGCGTACATAAATGCAAAAAAGGCTTCGTGTGACACACTGAATGCAGGGCAACCGGACAAGACCCTGGAGAACCCCGCAGATGACCAGGAGGAGACGGGGCAAGGTGGGACAGCGCAGGAAGAGACAGAACAAGCGGGAGGGGATATAACTTGCAGTAGTTTTTCACTCTGGCCGGAAAACCTCATGGATTTTCTAAAAAAACGCATGAGTTCCCTCACTGTAAAAGCATATCTGCTTGATCCGGCCAAAAAGAAGGCTCCCAGTGGTGGTGTAGCTCAGTTACAGGAACTTCCTGATGATGTAGAACCTCTTGACGACAATCCTTTCAAAGGCCTAATTAGAATCGATGAGGTTCCAGCCCATCGGGGATTGAGCGATTATTCAGGAACCAGTGGTGATGGAGACGAATCAGATCAGGATGAGAGGGGGCGCAGACAACTGCTAACCTCTCAATTAAGAACATATTACGGGAAACACCTTGATCCCTTAAAGGCGCCTGAGCCCTCAGACATTACCGCCCTTCAAGCAATTCATGAAGCACAAGTTGCTTTCGATTTACGATTGAAGGATTGTTTCAAAACATCCCTTGATGAGTTAGAACAACTCGGTTATCCGGGGGTTGCTAATCCACGGCTAATCATTTCCACATCCATTAAGCCAGTGGAAGGACTCAAACATCAGTCTGCTGTCCAGTACGATGTCACACCGACGCAAGCCAAGAACTTGGCTCCCTATCGGCTTCCTGAGCAATACAACGGGCTTGGGTATCAGAACCTTATTTCGATGGTATTTCGGTTGATCAGCTTCCGCGATGATTGGTTGAAGGTTGGAAAAGCCGCTCGAACCGACGAAGAAACTGGGGTGAGTACCATTTCGCTGCCCCCTCTTCATCTTATCCTATTGGAAGAACCTGAAGCGCATTTACACGTCCAGGTACAGCAGGTATTTATACGCAAAGCCTATGATGTACTGCGACAACATCATGAGTTGAAGGATAAAAAAAGTCCACTCTCGACTCAGCTCGTGGTCAGCACGCATTCCAGCCATATAGCCCATGAAGTCGATTTTGCCCATATGCGCTATTTCAGGAGGCACCCTGCACGCAATTTAACCGAGACACCGTCTTCAACTGTTATTAACCTGTCGGAAGTTTTCGGAACTCAAGATGAAACAGCGCAATGGGTTTCCCGTTACTTACAGGCGACTCATGTCGATTTGTTCTTTGCGGATGGTGCAATCTTGGTGGAAGGCGCTGCGGAGCGTATGCTCGTTCCACATTTCATTCGACATCATTACAAAGAGTTGCACAGTTGTTACGTCACGCTCATGGAAGTTGGCGGAAGCCATGCCCATCGGTTGGCTCCTTTGATTGAACATTTAGGACTCAACACGCTTATTATAACTGACATTGATGCAGTTGAGGATACCACCAAGCATAAAAAAGCTCGACCAAAAAGAGGGGCTGGTTTGCTGACTGGTAATAATGTTCTCAAGAAATTGCATCCAGAGAAAGAATCACTCGATGAATTATTGGATATAGCAGAGGACAAAAAAGAAAGAGGTTACGATGATTCCTTTTCGATACGTGTTGCCTATCAAAAGGCAGTGCAAGTAACCTTAAAGGAAAAAGAAGGAAGTTCGGAAGCAATTCCAAGGACTTTTGAGGACGCGTTAGTCTTTGAAAATATCAATTTATTCCGCGAGGCAAATGGCACGGGTCTTTTGAAGAAGTTCAAAGAGGCTGTGACAACTAAAAATGATATTTCCGAACTATCCCAAGCTCTATTTGATGCACTTGCATCGGGGAGTAAGGCAGAGTTCGCCTTGGACATGCTTTATTGCGAAGATCCTGCATCAATTAATGTGCCTGAATATATACATAATGGGCTTAAATGGTTGGAAAACAAATTGTTACTTCGCCAGAAGGAAGTATTGTTGAAAGAAAATGAAAGCACAGAGGTGCTTTCAAAAGGTACATGATGATAGACAATCCAGATACATCAACCGATGATCATATTGACGACGAAGCGGATAAACTGATTGCCGAATGTATTACTGCTGATCCTCCAGTCAGTTTTTTTTTATTCGCTGGAGCAGGCTCAGGTAAAACGCGTTCACTGGTAGATGCTCTGGAAGTGATTGAAGAAAAGATTGGAGCACGGTTTCGGATAAATGGACGACGAGTTGGTGTTATCACTTTCACAAACAAAGCATGTAATGAAATCAAGCATCGGATAAAATATGATGATCTTTTTGCAGTCTCCACCATTCATAGCTTTGCTTGGTCGATGATTAGAGGCTTTAACAATGATATAAAAAAATGGCTAAGGGTCAACCTGCAAAATGAGATTGAAGAACTCGAAGAAAAGGAACGTAAGGGCCGTGCTGGCACAAAAGCATCGCTTATCCGAATAAAGGCAATCGCAGAAAAGAGTGAACGTCTTGAGCTTCTCAAGCAAATAAAAAAATTCACCTATAATCCAGACAGTGATAATCCAGAACACAATGCTCTCAATCACGCCGAAGTCATCAAGATCACATCTGCATTTCTCACAAACAAACCATTGATGCAAAGTTTACTTGTGAATCGTTTCCCAATTCTTCTTATCGATGAGAGCCAAGATACGAATAAGGAGCTCATAGAGTCATTTATCCACGTTCAAGCAAAGTTGAAGAAGCGCTTTTCCCTTGGTGTTATCGGGGACATGATGCAGCGGATCTACACGGCTGGCAAACTGGATCTTGACAGGAATCTGCCAGATGATTGGGCGACGCCGTCAAAAAAAATGAACCACCGATCTTGTCACCGCATTATTAAACTGATCAATCGTATCCGGCAGCCAGTCGACAACCAAATTCAGCAACCACGTTCAGATAAAAGTGAAGGTTTTGTTCGATTTTTCATATTGCCGACTGAAACCACCGATAAATCCGCCAAGGAGCTTGAGATCTGCACACAAATGGCAGAGATAACGGAAGATAAAGACTGGCTCGAACCTAATAAACACGTAAAGACCCTCATCCTGGAACATCGCATGGCAGCCAATCGGCTTTTTTTCCTGCCTATGTGGGATGCACTTAGTGGTGTAAACCGACTACAGACCGGACTTAGGGACGGAATGTTGTCTGGGTTGCGCTTTTTTTCACATACTATCTTGCCTTTAATCAAGGCTTATAAAAATGACAATAGATTTGCTGTAGCATCGATAGTTCGCAAAGACTCTCCTCTACTTGAAAAAAACACTCTTGAAGCATGCACTGATGATCAAACAAGTCAAATCAAAAAGGCAAAGGTGGCAGTGGACTCCTTGACTGCTCTTTGGTCCGAAGAGAATATTCCTAATTTTTTACAGGTGCTAAAAACGGTAAATGAGACAAATTTATTCAGATTGCCGGAAATCCTGCGCACATTTGCAAAGTTCGTTGAAGATCCTACAGAAGAATTCGAAGAAGCCGAAAAAACAGAAGATAAGAATGATGAGTTGGTAGCATGGAGTAATTTTCTTGAAACACCTTTCGATCAAATTGAACGATACAGTCAATACATTCAGGGGGAGGCTCAGTACGATACCCATCAAGGTATTAAGGGCTTAGAATTTTCACGAGTCTGTGTGATTATGGATGATTTTGAAGCCCGAGGATTCATGTTTTCCTATGATAAGCTTTTTGGGACAAAACAAGATACTGGGAGAAAAAATCCAGGACAGGATACCTCAAATGATCGCACAAGACGACTTTTCTATGTTACATGCAGCCGTGCCGAAGACAGCCTTGCCCTTATTGCTTACACATCTGAACCCGAACAGGTAAAGAATCGCGCTATAAACGAGGGTTGGTTCAAGGAAGAGGAGATTGTGCTAATCGAATAATTATCAAGGGCATGGGTGTCAAACCTACACAGTGGACAGTCTATGCTTTTCTTTCCAAATGTTAACCACGCCTTGCACCCGATGAACGGGTGAAGGCGAATGTTAGGCGTTCATATTTCTACAAGAACAGGAAGAATACATTGCATAAACTTCGCTACTCAAAAGACTGGAAGGTACTAGTAAATCCTACTTGGGAAGAGCAAGTTGAAAGGGAACCATTGTTGGCTTTTTCGTTTATACTTTCAACGAGACATAATCAATTGACTTCGGTCGCAGACGAAATTCTAGATCTGCTTGAACAAGGTATTTCCAAAGAGCTGATTCTTGGACCTAAAGTTACGAAAGCTGGAATTCTAATTTGGCTTTGGACTTTGGGTGCGTATGAAATCGTCAGAACTATGTGCCAAGCGAAATCATGCTTTTCTCAGACAAGCTTAGATCAATTGCAGCCTCTGAAGAAGAGATTAGCTAAAGTCAGAATGCCTGAAGCAAAAATGGAAAAACCAGGCAAGAAATCGCCAGTCACCTCTGATAGAAGTCCTTGGTGTGAGGTAATTGAATCAAAAGACCTCCTTATCGGAGATCCTAATGAACCGTATTCCGTAAGGAATATGATCGAAGAGTACTTTTCAGCATTAGACTCAATTAAACCAGAAGATATTCTAGCAAGGCATGAAGAATCATACGAGTAAAAGCCTATCGGGATAGGGAGGAGCCTCACAGCTCCCCCCTCCCACACCACCGTACATACGGGTCCGTATACGGCGATTCGGCTGATCAAGGCAGGTTCAAATCCAGGGGAACACAAGACCGAAAGATTTAAAGTAGGCATCCGGTAAGGCAATTTGAACCCATTTGACTTTGCTCATCCTCCAAGGGCCTTTCCTAGCACACCCGGTCGTAACAGCGAAGTTGCGGTGGACACCCCGTTTCAGGAGTTCTCCTACACGGGTTCGGCGGTTTTTCCAATGTTTCCAGACAAGCGCGCGAAGGCGTCGTCTGACCCAATGGCCTAAAGGGCGGAGCCGGTTGAACGATTCGGTAATACCGTAATAGTTCCACCATCCGTTCATGAACACCTTTAGTTCGCCAATTACCTGTTTAAGACTGCGCCCACGCCGGCGAGCCGTGATTTCACGAACCCGCTCCTTAAACCGCTTAATTGTTTTCCAGTGAATGCGGATTTTCGGTTTCTTGCATGAGTTTGTCACGCATAGTCCAAGATATTTGCTTTCCCATGGACGACGAACGGCGCTTTTGTCCCGGTTTACCTTTAGTCGCAATTTCTTTACGATAAAGCGGCTGATGCTTTGCATTACTCGATTCGCCGCCGTTTTACTTCTGACGAATATGACACAATCGTCAGCATAACGGACAAAGCGAAGGCCACGCTTTTCAAGCTCTTTATCAAGTTCGTCCAGGACTATATTACTGAGCAGTGGGGAAAGAGGGCCTCCTTGCGGAGTACCCTCTTGCGTTGCCTGCTCAAGACCGCCAATCATGACACCTGCGGTAAGGAAACTACGAATGAGTTTCAGTACGCGCTTGTCATTGATCCGGGTGGCCAAGCGAGCCATAAGTCTATCATGGTTAACTCGGTCGAAAAATTTGGATAGATCAAT
>JGI24915J38486_100755_pt1 | contig 19169 bp, 23 predicted proteins | sample LinPfosmplate3_FD_38486 | JGI IMG/M metagenome (IMG submission 38486)
GGTGTCTGCTGCACCAACTGGCACAGGCCAGTCAGCCGGCGTGGAGAGTTCGTCACGACGAGCATGCGAAACCCTCGCAATCCACAGGCCAGAGACTCCTCGTATTGCCGGTATGCCTCGGTACGGAAACGGTCCTGGTAACGGAGGATCTTCTCTCGAAAGTTGCGGGACGATCTCGAGGGACTGGTCAAGCTCTCGGTACCCATGTCTATCTCGGTGAAGAAGAGCAGCGTTTTATCCTGCTCCTCACAGCGAATGGCGAAGACAGCGTCAGGGACGATTTCGGCTGAACCTGTATCCTCGTCTGATGAAGCCGTATGTGTCGCGCGACGTCCAGCGAGCACCCGCACCTGCAATTGCTTGTGTACTCGAGGAATGTGCAGGACGTGCAGCAGAAACCAGTTCAGCAGCAACTGGTGGCCGATTCCAGCCTCGTCATCCCATGGGGCAAGTGTCGCGTGCTCCAACCGGGAGTCCCCTCTCCTGAGAGATCGAATTCCCTTGGCGCTGAGCGAGTAGACCTTGGTCGGGCGACCTCGAGCTAGACCAAGGGTGTAGTATCTCGCTTCGATCAAACCCATCTGCTCCAATTTGGCCAGTCCCTTCCGTGCGCCTCGCACAGTGACATCACGCAACATGGCCATCTGCTCTGCAGTGATCAGTTGATACGTTGCCAGGTAGCGCAATTCCTGCAGCTGGGATGTTGATAGCTTTTCAGTCATGATACCCTCCTTGATTTCAATTCGCATGAGACTACCTTCTGAATACTATGCGGTAGAATCAGAGAATACGTTTCAGACTTGATCCATCTACCTCCTCTGAAACGGCCTGACGATTTCTCCCGCTTTATATAGAGAAGGCATGATGGCTTCCACACGCACGTCATTCACTAGAGACCGGAAGAATTCAACTGGGAGGTGACTGAAATGACGGTATCACTTGCGCTGGATCCGGGATTTGGAAACGTGCGCCGCATGGTGGCGTGAAGGATCGTACGAAATGTACCACAGGTTGAGGATAGACCTGCGAGGTCAGCCGACTAACCGAAAAGGGAAACCTGACACGGGAACATAGCATGTCGGAGAAGGGGTGAACTGGGAAGCCGTTTACCAGATGAAGCACTCCAAGACCTTGATGATATGGGTAAGGCTAGACTGCTTGAAGTCCAGTGGCAAGTTGGAGACAAGCCCTCCCTCGATACAACGGCTGAAGTCGAGCCCCGACAGCAACAGCTAGATGTTTCCGAGATGTGAAATCCTCCTGTCGGGAACGATGGTCAATGAGACCTATCAAGCCACGAACGGACACCCTAAGTCATCATGACAACGTCCTTCATGACTGTACTGCGGGATCACCTACGGGGCGCGAGCCCTATGGTGACGGAGCCTCCATAGTAGTCGGTGGAGTAACGCCCACCCACGGAGGTTGGGAAAGCCAACCACAGGGCAAAGGGAGGCAGGAACTCAGGCTGAAGAAGATGGGAGGTATGCGTAATGCAGAGAGCCGAACATATTCTGCAAGCTATTCGGAAACTGGGAGAGAAACGTATCCCACTCACGCGGGTCTATCGATGTCTGTACGGCGAGGATTTGTTTCTGGCTGCATACGACAAGATCGCCCGCAACAAAGGTGCTCTGACCAAGGGAACCGCAGACGACACGGTGGATGGAATGAATCTACATCGCATCCATACCATCATTGAACAGTTGCGACACGAGCGCTTCCGCTTTCGCCCAGCTCGCCGTGTCCGCATCCCGAAGAAGAGCGGGGGAACACGACCACTTGGAATCCCGAACCTCTCGGAAAAGCTGGTGCAAGAGGCGCTGCGGCAGGTCTTGGAAGCCTACTATGAACCCCGATTCAGTGACAGTTCACATGGCTTTCGGACTAGACGTGGTTGCCATACGGCATTGACGAGAATCTATCAACAATTCGGGGGCACAACGTGGTTCATTGAGGGCGACATCCGAGGTTGTTTTGAGCAGATTGACCATGAAGTACTGATGGAGATACTCTCCAGGGATATTCATGATGGCCGTCTGCTCAATCTCATACGAAGATGTCTGCAGGCAGGCTACATGGAGGACTGGCATTACCACCGCACGTACAGTGGAACGCCCCAAGGCGGGATCGTTAGCCCGCTTCTGGCCAACATATACCTGCACGAGTTGGATGCATTTGTGGAAGGTGTTCTGATCCCTCAGTACACACGCGGAAAGCGACGAGCGTACAACCCAGAATATGCCCGGCTATCCTGGCACATCAAGCAAGGTCGTCAAAGGGGAGAATACGAGCAAGTTCGTGCACTGGTGTTTTTGATAAACTAAAAGGTAGCCACCTAGCTGAAGTTTGACAATCGAAAAGGTACCCACCTGAGCCCAGTTCTGCTACCATCTGGAAGGACGCAATCCAAAGTGGTAGCGGAGGAGGAGATGATCAGCGTGGAGCAACGAGAGAAGATTCGACGAGCATACTTCGTCGAGGAAAAGAGCATCCGTCAGATCGCACGAGAGCTCAAGTGTTCGCGACCAACCGTCCAGAAGGCCATTACCTCGCTGGAACCGGCGGCGTACACACTCAGCGTGCCGCGCCCGGCTCCAGTGCTGGGATCGTACAAAGAGCGCATCAAGGAGCTGCTGACGGAGAATGGGCGGCTGCCGCGCAAGCAACGGTATACGGGGCGCAAGATCTACCAGACCATCCAGAAAGAGGGATACGCGGGTAGTGAATCAACCGTTCGGAGCTACATCGCCGAGCTGCGACAGACAAAGAAGCGGCGGAAAGTATACCTTCCCCTTGAGTTCGATCCTGGTACTGACGGGCAAGTGGACTGGGGAGAAGGTGTGGCCATCATCGCTGGTGAGCGGGTCAAGGTGCAGTTGTTCTACATGCGCTTGTGCTATTCGAGGAAGTTGTTCATGATCGCTTTTCCGAACCAGAAGCAGGAAGCCTTCTTCGAAGGGCATGTACGAGCGTTCCATCACTTTCAGGGCATACCGCACCGCATCAGCTACGACAACCTGAAAGTGGCGGTCCAGCGGATACTGGAAGGCCGCAATCGGCAGGAACAGAAAACCTTCATCGTCTTTCGCAGTCACTACCTGTTCGAGAGCCACTTCTGCACGCCAGGCCAGGGTAACGAGAAGGGGGGAGTGGAGGAAAGTGTGGGCTTTGGGCGACGCAACTTCATGGTGCCCCTCCCAAACGTAACCTCTTTCGAGGCGTTGAACGCACATCTGCTGGCCCAATGTCTGGCTGACGACAGGCGCCGTGTGGATCGTCAACCAGTGACCATCGGTGAGGCATGGGAGATGGAGAAACCCCATCTGCAGCCACTGCCAGAGCGAGACTTCGATTGCTGTGTCACCCGTCTGGCTACACTCAATCCCTACAGCCAGGTAGTGCTGGACACCAACCGCTACTCGGTGCCGGTAGACAGAGCCTACCGCAACCTGGTCCTAAAGGTATATCCATTTCGGGTGGACATCCTGCACCAGGACGAGGTGCTCGCCAGCCATCGCCGCTGCTACGATCGGGAACAGGACATCTTTGATCCGCTGCACTACTTGCCCTTGCTGGAACAGCGCCCAGGCGCCTTCGAGCATGCCAAACCGATCCGGCGCTGGCGGGAGGAGTGGCCACCAGTCTACGAACGCTTTCTGAGACGTCTGCAAGAGCAGGACTGGAACGGTCAAAGCATTCGTGAGTTCGTGCGTGTCCTGAAACTACACCGTGACCATCCGGCCGCCCTGGTGGAACACGCTGTGAAGCAAGCCCTGGAGTATGGCTGTATCCGTGCCGATGGTGTCGAACTCTGTCTGCGCCAGTTGTTAAACCCGGACACGCCAGTGCCCGCCTTGAGTCTGGCCGATCTGCCCACATGGGCCATGGTGGGAGAGCAGCCACCAGACTTGACCCGCTACGACCAACTGCTGGAAAGGGTGTAACCATGGAAACCACGATGCTACTGGAAACCTACCTCAAGCAGTTGCGCCTGCCGACCTTCTTGCACAACTACGGCAAGTTCGCTGAGGATGCAGCCCAGAACGATCTCACCTACGATCGCTTTTTGTTGGCCCTGGCCGAGCAAGAGGTCGCCCAGCGCGAGGAGAACCGCAAGCTACACCGCATCAAGGCGGCTCGCCTCCCAGTGCTCAAGGAACTGGCCGACTTTGACTTCTCCTGTGTCCCCAGCCTGAGCAAACAACGCATCCTGGAACTGACACGCGGCGGCTACCTGGAAAAAGCGGAGTCGATCATCATGGTGGGTAATCCTGGACTGGGAAAGACCCACGTGGCCACTGGAATCGCTTTGGCAGCCTGTCGACAAGGACATCGGGTGCGTTTCTACAACGCCGCAGGTCTGGTCAACGAACTGATCGAAGCCCAGGACGAGCACCAATTGCCCAAATTCATGGCCACCGCGCTCCGACATCGTCTGATCATCTTGGACGAGTTGGGCTTCATCCCTTTCTCGTCTACCGGCGCACAGCTGATCTTTCAGTTCTGTTCCACCCTCTACGAGCGGGTGTCCATGATCGTGACCACCAACTTGCGCTTCGCTGACTGGACGCAGGTCTTCGGTGATGAACGCCTGACCGCTGCTCTGCTGGACCGGCTCACGCACAAAGCGCATATTCTGGAGTTCACTGGAGAGTCCTATCGCTTCCGGCAGCGTATGCAACGAGAGGCTCACGATGCAGATCGCGACTGACGGGCGAAGGACGATGGGGTGGCTCACTTTTCGATTGTCAACTGGCTACTTTTTCAATTGTCAAGATTCAGACGAAACTGCTCAAGTGGCTCATTTTTCGATTGTCAAATGGCTACTTTTTCGCTTGACAAAAACACACTGGAGCAACAACGCCGTCAGATCCCTTCCCAGGATACACTGGACCCCAACTATCGACGACTGAAATACGTTCGATATGCCGATGACTTCCTCTTGGGCTTCATTGGACCAAAGTCGGAAGCAGAGGCCATCAAAGCCGCCCTGGGCGTGTTTCTGAAGGAGAAGTTACGTCTGGAGATGAATACATCCAAAACCCTCATAACCCACGCGCGAACGGAACATGCGTGTTTCCTGGGGTACGCCATCCGTGTCTGTCAGGCAAACGACAGACTATCGCCTCGCCCTGGAACACCTGCGAAGATGCGCAGCATCAATGGAGGCATCCGGCTTGGTATTCCAGAAGGACGGGTTGATGAGCTGGCCAAACGCTACCAACGAGACGGCAAGCCTAACCAAGAAGCAGCCTTGCTGGCCTACTCCGATGCAGAAATCATCAACTTGTACCAGCAACGGTATCGAGGAGTGGCGGAGTATTACAAGTATGCCGTGGATCGGAAGCGATTGGGCAAACTCAAGTACGTGATGGAGATCGCTCTTACCAAGACACTGGCGGGCAAGTTCAATACCAGTGTCTCCAGCATCTACAGGAAGTATCATGGAACGTGCATAGTCAATGGCTACACCTACAAGACGCTACAAGTGGAAGTGCCCACTGATCGAGGATCACGTTGTATCTACTGGGGTGCTGTCCCGCTGAGAGTAGTTAAACCTGGCACTGAGCCAATCGACGATGACATCCGGCGACGCAATGGGACTATCAGTTCACGTACTGACCTGATCCAGCGACTTCAGGCGGATAAATGCGAGTTGTGTGGTGTTGAGCAGAAGTGTGAAGTGCACCACGTCAACAAGCTCTCCGATCTGAAGAAACGATGGCGAGGCCGAAAGGAGAAACCAGCTTGGGTGAAGCGCATGATCGCGTTGAGACGCAAGACACTCGTGCTATGCCATAGATGTCACATGGACATCCACGCTGGAAGACCAACTCGCAGGAAATCCGAATGAGTTCTGGAGAGCCGGATGACGCGAAAGTGTCACGTCCGGTTCGGAGGGGGGTCTGTGGAAAAGTGCCTGCCAGGCAACTCGCCACATTCCTACCCTACACGAAACTGTATGGGAAGAATGGAGGTCTACTCCTCCAATCGGCAATCTCAGTCGCAGGGCACACTTCGGTTCATCGTATGAGAGGCCTGCGCTGCAGCCGGCCTCCCATGCGAATCGAGACGGATGCGGGCAGCTTCTATGTGGGTGAGGGTTCCCAGGACTGGGGCCGCCCGGTAGAGAGTATGGACTTCCACCGATTGGCCAGCTCCCCAGAGATGTTGGCTCTTTTCTTGGGGACAATGACCCACTACGGAGTGCCGGAAGAGTCGGTCAGCCTCATGGTTGGGCTTCCCCTTGCAGCGTTGATGGGTGAAGATACCAACCAGATTCAGGCAGCGGTACGGCAATTCTTGCGAGGTGAACACCACTGGCAGGCTGATGGGATCTCTCACAACGTGACCGTAGAATCTGTGCGGATCACCTCACAACCGGTGGGTGCCATGTTCGACTATTTACTGACGGATGAAGGGAACATGCCGGTGGACCGCCGATCCATCTTCAAGCACGAGATCGGCATCCTCAGCATAGGAATGAATACTGTGGAATTGCTGGTGGTGCGAGGAGGAGCACTCGTGCAGCGCTTCTCTGGCGGGGAAACCGTTGGAGTGAGGAGATTGCTTGATCTCCTAGATGCTGAAGGCCACTTCTCTCGTTCCGAGTTAGATGCGAGGCTCAGAGCAGGTTCGCTGGAGATAAACACTGCGCTGCCGATCTGGGAAAGTGAAGTGATGGGGTTCATTGAGAGACAGTGGGGAAGCGATTACAAGCGCTTCAGGCGGATCATTCTGGTAGGTGGAGGGATATTGTTCCTGCGCGATACTCTGCTGCGGCGTTTCCGAGACAGGGCTGTCATTCCTGATAATCCGATCATGTCCACCGTCCGAGGTCTGTACAAGTATGCACTGTCGCAAGCGAAGCGAGGTCGATAGGGTGACCCGGCGCGGGCGACCTCCGGCACCGCGAGCAGCAGTAGTTATCCAGATCAAGCTCAGACTTCGCCCTGAAGAGGATGACGATCTGATCTGCTTCTTTTCCTCCATCCCAGTTGGCCTGCGAGCGATATGGGTGAAACAAGCACTGCGGGAAGGTGTTCGAGTGGAAGATGATACCATGCCCTCAGGTGATGACGAGCTACTTGATGCCTTGGATGCCTTCATCGTCTGAATTTCTGGTAGCCGATAATTCAGATCGCATTTCTTGGCTACCACAAAATGCCGCATGACGCCAGATCGTCAATACATGAATATCTCGAAGTGGCTCTGTCTCTCCCATTTCCCACGTACTTGCAATACATATTCCCCCTTGACTATAGAACGCATGTTCTATATACTTATCTCTGCAAATATGTTCACCGAGCACAATGGGTCATGGGGAAGACGCGATGGCAACAACTGGATGCCACTGTTACAGCGATTCAAAAGCAATGGGGCATGGGCGCCATCCAAAAGGGGTGGCAACATGAACAAGCCTACTCCCAACCTGCAACGCCAATCGGGGTGCCACGTCTGGATACGCTGCTTGGAATCGGCGGATTGCCCGAAGGCCATCTCACTGAGCTGATTGGTCGCGGCACCGCCGGCCATCTCACGCTGGCACTGAGCGCCATGCACCAGGCGCAACTTCACAAACGCCATGTCGCATACATCGACTTGAGCCGATCCATCGACCTCGATTATATGGCGCAATGTGGAGTTGATTTCGACTCGCTGATTGTGATGCGGCCAGACAACGCGGAACAGGTCTTCAGGTGCATTCGAGAGTTGAGCACCGCGGGAGTAGGAGCCATTGTGCTGGATCGGGCCAACGACTTGCTGGTAGAGTTTGCCGGTGACCAGAGACTCAGCAGGTATCTACGAAATTTGCGGTCCGTGGTCAATCCAACCCATTGTGCCCTGATTCTATTGACAGACCTGGTCGGTGCAAACTATCCAGACCCTGTACTTCCCAACTACGTTTCGGTGCGCGTTCTGTGCGAGCACCAGCGTTGGCACTATCGGAGGCAGAGCGTGACCGGCTACACATCTCGTATCACGATACTCAAAAACAAATTCGCCCCATCAGGGCGCACCCTACCGGTGCGTTTTTCGTTTGAACGGAGAAAGAAGTGAGAAGTCGTCGTATAGCCTGCATCTGGTTTCCACATTTCAGGGCGCAAATCGCCCTTACGCAGGGTGAGACTTCGCCTCTGATAGTACATCATCATGGGAGTGTGCTTGATGCGTGTGTAGACGCGACCGCGTGCGGGATCGTTCCTGGCATGTCATTGTCCCATGCGCAGGCGCTCTGCCCACAGGCTAGTGCGGTATCGGTTTCCCATGAAGAGCACATTGCTATCTGGGAACCGGCACTGGATGCGCTTGCCCTGCATTCTCCAGCCGTTGAATCTGAGGAGATAGGTACAGCGTATCTGGATGCAAGCGGAATGGAACAGATGTATGGATGTCTGAAGACATGGAGCGAGCAATTACATGCGGAGGCGCAGAACGTGATACATGCGCCATCCAGAGTGGGAATCGCCGGTAACAAATTCGCCGCTCTGGTGGCTGCTCACCTCACACCAGATGATCCGGGGTATCTGAATGTGACTGAACGGGATCGCGAGTTTCTCTCCCCGCTCCCTGTGGGCTGGTTGCCTTTACCTGAAGAGACCCGGCGTCAACTCAGCGTGTTGGGTATCAACACGTTGGGGCATTTCGCCCGCTTGTCGGCTACATCTGTCATCGAACAATTTGGGCCAGGGTGCACGGTCTGGCATCAATGGGCGAGGGGAGGAGATGAGCGTCCCTTACGAGGCAGGGAACGCAAATCGGTAGAAGCCAGCCAGGAGTTTGATGTGCCTGTGGATCAATTCGACATTCTGATAGGGGTTGGCGAGCGGCTGGGGGAGAAGCTGCTGCCGGCCCTCACGCGCGCCGGCCTGGTAGTCTGGCGCATGGAAGTTGAGTTACAGTTGGCAGAAGGGGCAACCTGGGTGCAGACTATTGCCCTCAGAGAGCCTTTGAGTGTGCCCAGATTGCCCCTTTTGCTCTCAGAATTGCTATCTGATTGGAAAACTGAGAGTGCAGGAGTGACGGAGCTGCATCTACGTCTCACCGGGCTGAAGCCGGCCGTGGGTGAGCAGCTTGACCTGTTCACCTACCTTGAACGCAACGTGAATCTGGAGAATGCCCTGCGCCGGCTGGCGACCCAACATGCGCCACATACCCTGTTCATGGCGCGGCCGGCAAAACCTCACGCCACACTGCTCGCAGAGCGTTACCTGCTCGTGGAATACACACATGACGCCCTTTTGGCCGGAAGGTAGACCCCTCGACGTCCGTGTCGGAGAGGCTGAACAGCCAACCAGCTTCAGGGCTAGTGGGCGTCTTCACCGCGTGACCGCAATCAGCAGGTCTTGGCGCGTGCATACCGCATGGTGGCGAGAAGGTGGCGTAGTCCAACGTCAGTATTGGGAATTGACGACTGACACAGAGTACATGTGTGTTCTGTTCTTCGACATATCTCGCCAGGCGTGGTTCATGGAGCGTGTCTGGAAGTGAGCGGGTACGTTGAGCTGCATTGCCACAGTGCATACTCGCTTCTGGATGGCGCGTCGATGCCAGAAGACTTGCTGAATAGCGCAGCCGACCTGGATATGCAGGCGCTGGCTCTGACTGACCGCGACGCCCTATACGGGGTTCCCAGTTTCGTGGCTGCTGCACAGGAGCGTGGTATCCATCCCATTATAGGCGCTGAGATGACACTGGATGGATACTCGCTGATTCTCCTGGCAGAGAATCAGACAGGGTACGGGAATTTATGCTGGCTCATCAGCCGCTCACAGTTAGGGGAGCAAAAGGGACAGGCGCGACTATCGTCCCACCTGTTGCGAGAGCATCACAATGGGCTTATCGTGTTGGCCGGCAGCACGTTGCCCGTGCAAGACCCGGATCGTGTGAAACGCATCTTGAATGACCTGAAGGCTCTGCTGGGAACGGAGAATCTGTACATAGAGCTTCAGCACCATATCACTCCGAATGATGACGATACTGTGGCGACGCTGGAAGAACTGGCGCACCAGTTGAATCTTCCTCTGGTCGCGACCAACGGTGTGCACTATGCAGAGAGCGAAGGACACCGGCTGCATGATGTACTGACCGCCACTCGCCACTGCACCACTGTCGAAGAGGCAGGACACTTGTTTCTGCCAAATGCAGAGTACTATCTTAAGTCCGCCGGCGAAATGGTGGCACTATTCCAAGAGTACCCGGAAGCCATCGCCCACACGCTGGCAATTGCCAACCGTTGTCATTGCGCTATCGATTTCAGGGGCGTGAGCACGCCGGCGCCGACATTGCCGGCGGGCAAGACGGCCAAGGGACATTTGGCAGAGTTGTGCGCAAGTGGGTTGCGTAGATGCTATCAGCCAGTCACTGAAAAAGCTCGCCGGCAACTGGCGCACGAGTTGCAGGTCATCAGTGAGATTGGCCTATCGGAGTACTTCCTTGTGGTGTGGGACATTGTCCGTCACGCCCATGAGCAGGGCATACGGGCGCAGGGGAGAGGCTCTGCGGCCAACTCCATCGTGGCGTACCTACTCGGTATCACCAGAGTGGATCCAATTGCTCATAATCTCTTATTCGAGCGCTTTCTCAGTACCGAGGCGCGCGTGATGCCCGACATTGACATTGATTTCTGCGCACGCCGGCGAGAAGAGGTGATTCAGTACCTGTACGAGAGGTATGGTGAGTCTCATGTGGGGATGGTGTGTAACTTCGTCACATACCGTTCTCGCAGCGCCGTGCGTGACGTGGGTAAGGCGCTGGGATTGCCGGCGGAAACGGTTGACCAGGTCGCAAAGGCCATAGGAAAGTGGACGGGCAACGGCATCGCGGAGGCAGCAGAAATGGCATTGAGCGCCCCTGAAGGGGTTTCCACACATCTCTGGCAGTCATTCCTCACCCTGTGTCAGGAGATTCAGGGATTGCCGCGCCATCTCAGTATCCACTGTGGCGGCATGTGTATCACGCGTGTGCCCCTTGACGGCATCGTGCCGCTTGAACATGCCACGATGCCGGGGAGAGTGGTCATGCAGTGGGACAAGAACGGCGTCGAAGATGCAGGGTTGATTAAGATTGACTTGCTATCCCTGCGAACGCTTGCCGCCGTCGATGAATGCCTCGCGTCCATAGAACAAAATCACGGTGTGATTGTCGATCCCGACCGTTTGCCGCCAGACGATTCCCAGGTGTATCGCGCTCTTGCCTGTGCGGATACCGTCGGGGCATTCCAAGTCGAATCGCGAGCGCAGCAGCAGTCTCTTGTCCAATCGAGGCCTGCTAATCTCGATGACATTGTCATTCAAGTGGCGATTATCCGACCGGGACCGCTACAAGGCGGCATGGTACACCCCTATTTGCGCCGGCGGCAGGGTTTGGAGCCGGTGACGCATCTTCACCCGATGCTGGCTCCCATCTTGGGCGAAACCATGGGCGTCGTTGTGTTTCAAGAGCAGGTCATTCGCATCGCCATGGTCATGGGTCAGTTCTCAGCCGGCGAAGCCGACATGTTACGTCGCGCAATGTCGCGCAATCGCTCTGACGATGCGATGGGCGCGTTTCGGGAGCGATTCGTCGCCGGTGCGCTCGGACAGGGTGTGTCCAGACAAACTGCGGAGAAGGTGTTTGACGCGCTGCGGGGATTCGCCGGCTTCGGCTTCTGCAAGAGCCACGCGGCCGCTTTCGCACAGTTGGCCTACGAGACGCTGTATCTCCGCGCACACTATCCGGCAGAGTATTACTGTGCCTTGTTGAACAACCAGCCGATGGGGTTTTATGCACCACGGGTGTTGATAGGTGATGCACGCCGGCATGGTGTCACAGCCCGGCCTGTGCATGTGAATCTGAGTCAATCTCGATGCACTGTAGAAGATGGTGAGATTCGTCTGGGGTTTGAATATGTGGATGGCTTTGGGGAAGCCGCTATTGAACGCATATTGCACGCTCGCCAAGACAGGAGCTATCGGAATCTGGCCGACTTCTGCCGGCGCACGCAGTTGTCCAAGGCGCTGGTGGAAAACCTCATCCTCGCCGGCGCAATGGATGTGTGGGGGCGGGACCGCCGGCGGCTGGTCTGGCAGCTTGGTAGGGCGCAGTATGAGAGTGGGATGGAATTGTCGATGCCCGATGACAACCCGCCACTGGAGCTTATGAGCGCGGCAGAGGCGCTGCTGGCAGAATACGGAGCGACGGGGGTCGCGGCAAATGGGCAACTGGTGGAGCTTCTACGAGAGCGACTGGATAGGCACGGTATCCTGTCAAGCAGGGAACTGGCAGGTGCGGAGAATGGAGAGCGGGTGAAGGTGGCCGGCATGTTAGTTATACGCCAGTCGCCCGGCACCGCGAAGGGATTTGTGTTCATCACCCTGGAAGATGAATGGGGATTGATGAATGTGATTGTGCAGCCCAAAGTCTTCCAGAAGCAACGGGCGGTGTGGGGCACAAGTCTAATCATGCTAGTGCAGGGGATCGTGCAGCGTGCGCATGGGCGCGTGGACATTCTGGCAGAGCGCGTTTGGAAACTGAGTGTGTGATAGTAACAGCGCTCATCAGCTCATGGAGTGAGAAATCTCGCCGCTTGCTGCACGGGGTTTCTCCCGATGTTACCATGGGATTGCCGCGGGTCATCAATGAGGGTATCGCGTCGGCCTGGTTGCAAATGGAGAACAGGCTCGCGACCCACTCATCAAGACGTCAATCATCCCTCTGCGGGCTGGACATCATGAGGGTGAACAGCTCGTCTCGCATCTTGCCGTTGAATGATTCGATGTAGCCATTCTCCCAAGGGCTACCTGGCTCGATGTACAGTGGCCTGACCTGAAGTCGTCCCAACCAATCCCTGACTCGCCTGGCAATGAATTCAGAGCCATTGTCTGATCGAATGTGGACTGGTACACCGCGTTCAATGAACAGGTCTGTGAGCACCTCCACGACATCATCTGAGTTGAGCCTTCTGTCCACCTTGACTGCCAGACACTCACGAGTGTATTCATCAATCACGTTCAGGATCCGAAACTTGATGCCATTATATGTGCGGTCTTCCATGAAATCATAACTCCAGACGTGTTTGGGAAACAAGAGTCTCAATCTGACCACCGAGCCGTCATTGATCCACAATCTGCCTCGTTTGGGCTGTTTCTGGGGTACTTTCAGTCCTTCCTCTCGCCAAATGCGCTCTACTCGCTTGTGATTGACGATCCAATCCTCATTGCGTAGTAAGGCTGTGACCCGACGATACCCATAGCGGCCATACTCACTCGCCAATTCTATGATCCGCGGCCTGAGCAGTTCCTCATCCTCAGGAACCTGTTTGTCATAGCGCTGCGTTGAACGGGGTTGGCCGATCACCTGGCAGGCTCTGCGCTCGGAGACATCCAGGACTTCCACCGCGTGCCTGACAGCTTGGCGCTTGCTGTCAGGCGCAATCACTTTTTCCCAACACCTCTTTGAGAATGGCATTGTCCAAAGAGAGATCTGCCACCAGTCTCTTCAAACGGGCGTTTTCTTTTTCAACTTCTTTCAGTTTCTTGGCCTGTGTGATATCCATGCCCCCGTATTCCCTGCGCCAGCGATAGTAGGTCTGTTCGCTGATTTCCAGCAGCTTACTGGCTTCTTTCACCGTTTTGCCCTGACCTACATAGATCTCGGCTTCTCGCAGTTTCGTGATGATCTGTTCAGGTGCAAGACTTCATCTTCTTGCCATTTCTAGCCTCCGATCTGTCCAAATACTATCACAGCATCTGGATCAGTTCTCGGGGGTCAGGTCACAGCACTTCGTATATGCCGGAGCGTCGCCAGTTGACAATGTAGCTATATAGCGTTTTGGCCTCTTTCGTCAGGCCGGCAAAGAGTTCAACAATGTCACTCGTCACGAACAGGTTCAGGACAGCAATGAGGTGTTTGATCATAGGTACTCTGTTTGGCTTCTGATGATATCGTATCAGAACGGCGACGAAATGTAAATGGTTCTTTTCTGCTGGCTCTTCGCATTCTCATTCTTTGTTCACCTTGTTTTAACCGTTTTGTGGTCTTGACAACGGGAGGCACTCTGGATAGACTCTGATCGAAAGCTCTTGAGAGTACGTACTAATGACGTCAAAGGCAAGCTGTTGTTATTCCGCACCACACCCTGCACGCCAGAACCACTCAAAAAGGCAATTGACGATTGCTGCTGGTCTGGTGTGTGGCTAGGCGTGTGCATGAAAGGGAAGTGGAGGGTGCAAACGATGAAGATACGCGTTTTGCACAGCGACGGTTGCGGATCCACACCGGTGGCGCTGCAGAACCTGCACGCTGTGCTGGTTGAGATGAATGTGGAAGCGGAAGTGGAGAGGGTCATCGTAACCGATGAGGATGATCTTGCTGAAGCGCGCTATTTCGGTTCGCCAACGATCCAGGTGAACGGGGTTGATGTCGACCCGGGATCTCGCACTCGAACTGATTACAGTCGTGGGTGAAGGACGTATCATACCGGCGACGGGTTCGCTGGCTGGCCTGATAAAGAGATGATTCGAGCCGCCCTATCGGATGTGGGGAAGCAGGAAGGGAGCTAAGATGGCTCACTATCAAGTGGATGTGGTGGTCCTTGGCGCGGGGCAGGGTGGGTTGCCGGCGGCGCATCTAGCAGCCAATCTGGGTGCAAAGGTTGCCCTAATCGAAGGCCGCGAAGTGGGAGGCACCTGAGTCAACGAGGGATGCATACCATCCAAGACTCTAATCCGGTCGGCGGAAGTAATGCATCTGGCAGCACGTCGTGCTGCTGAGTTCGGGGTCGAAATCGCTGGTTCAGTCCAATTCAACTTGCCCGTCGCTATGGCGCGCAAGGATCGTATTGTCAAGGGCATAATCAGCGGTATCTATGACGCCTTAGACAAGCGGAAGGATAGTATCCGTTTTCTGCGCAGCCCCGCGACCTTCGTGAACGCACACGAGGTGGAAACAGGTGATGATCGTGTGATATTCAACAAGGCGATTATTGCCACAGGCGCGCGGGCCGGCATTCCACCCGTTCCCGGGCTGGAGGAAGTCGGCTTCATCACAAATCGTGAGGCCCTAGCACTGACCAGAATGCCGGAATCACTGATCGTGATAGGCGGTGGCTATGTGGGGATTGAGTTGGCGCAGATGTATTCGCGTTTCGGTTCCCACGTAGTGCTGCTGGGTCGAAATCGACAGCTGACGCCGGGCGAGGAACCTGATCTCGCAAGACGACTGGCGGCCTACTTGAAAAAGGAAGGACTTGAGGTACATACATCGGCCACAGTTACTCAGGTGGAGCAGCGTGATGGGTTAAAGGTAGTAACGGCGCACATCAAGGGGGCTTCACAACAGTTCTCAGCAGAGCAGATACTTGTGGCTGCCGGACGCGTTCCAAACACGACTGGTCTTGGCCTTGAGAATGCCGGTGTAGAAGTGACGAAGCGAGGCGCGATTGTCGTGGATGCGCAATTGCGTACATCGATGCCTCATATCTTTGCCATTGGTGATGTCTGTGGTGGCTATATGTTCACTCACCGAGCCACATATGACGGCCCGATTGCGGCATTGAATGCCGTCAAGGATAGTGGCAGAGAAACCGATTATCGAGTTCTCCCGCGCGCCGTTTTCTCGGTCCCCACGCTGGCTGCGGTTGGTCTCACCGAGTCGGAGGCTTTGGCAAGGGGGCATCAGATCCGGGTGGGCAAGGCCCAAGCCGTCGGAGGCAGGTCAAACGCCCTCGGTGATACTCGGGGTATGCTGAAAGTGATTCTCGAAGAGGATACAAACGTGATTCTGGGCTTCCACATCCTCGCTCCTCATGCCGACGATCTCATTCACGAGGCAGTAGTTGCAATGCACGATCATGGGACTATCGAACGCATCAGCAAATCGATTCATGTCCATCCTACACTCTCCGAGTTGGTCAAGAGCGTCGCTAAAGCCGCTCGGTGAGGAGTTACTGAGTAATTCTCCTGCTGTACTGTGTCGCGATCAGGAATAGAGCGCAGTCAGTACCCAATGGCAGTGCAGCGCCAGTGGTATGGTATGGCAAGCGGAATCGAGTCCTTACGCAGAAATCTGAACAGTGGCCACAAGTACTGGTTTGACAGAGTTGATGGTTTTAAATATACTTCAATACAGATTGATTCAATATAATCTGAATTCTTACCTGGAGGATTATCACAATGGACGTGCCTCCGTTTCCAGTGGACCGGCAGATGCTCGCAGAGAGACTCCAGGCAACTGCTGAACCGACACGATTGCTCATTCTTCACCTCATTATGGAAGGATTGCAGTGCAATTGCGAATTTGGTGAAGCTCTTGGTATGGCCCCCAATCTAGTCTCGCATCACCTGCGTGTTTTACGCGACTCAGGACTGGTGGAAGCTTCCCGCGATGAGTTGGACGCCCGTTGGGTCTACTATTCGATCAACCGCGCTGCGTTGGACGAATTAAACCAACTCTTCAGCGCCTTCTTTGACCCTGCACGGATCAAACCCCGCCGGCACTCCTGCGGCCCGAAAGGTGCTCTGGCTGCTCTGGACGAGTTGGTGACGGACAGGCAGACTTCTGTAGCGTCGGAGGATTTGGAGGTTTTGACGTGAGAAACAACAGATCTTTTTTCTGAACCAATACTTCGATGGAGACTGAATTAGCATGCCTCGTGTATCACCAGAGGCGCGCGGCCGCCTGGCGGACAAGGGCAATCTCAGACACGGTACACATCAATCGATTCTGTCGAATAATCTCGCAAAAGGAGACCGTAACATGACTACCAGCGAAGTGACGGCAACCCCTCAGAGCGAGGGCCTCAGCCTCGTCAGCAAGCTCCTCCCGCTATGGATCGCTCTAGCGATGGCGGCCGGCCTGCTGTTGGGCCAGTTCGCTCCCCAGATCGGCAAGTTCGTCGAACCTCTCATCCCGCTTGGCCTCTTCCTCATGATCTACCCGGCCATGACCAAGCTTGAGCTGGGCGAAGTCCAGAAGTCCGCGCTGAACTGGAAGCCGGCGGCTATCGTCATTTTCTTCAATTACGCCTTCAACCCGTTCCTACTCTACTTCTTCGGTTGGCTCTTCCTTCGCAACCATCCCGACCTCTGGACCGGCCTTGTCCTCCTTGGCGTGGCCCCCTGCATCGCCATGGTCCTAGTCTGGACTGACTTGGCTAAGGGCAACGGGCCATTGGGCATCGTCCTCATGGCCTGGAACTCCTTGATTCAGATCGTGACGACACCGTTCTTCATCTGGCTCATCCTCGGCACCCGGGCGTCCGTCGACATCGGCCTGGTCGCGCAATCGGTGCTGCTCTACCTGGGGTTGCCGCTGCTGTTCGGCGTTCTTTCTCGCCGATGGGCGCTGCGAACCAAAGGCCAGGAGTGGTTCGAAAAGAAGGCGATGCCGGTGCTGGACGATGTGCAGCTTATTGCCCTGATCGCCACCTTGATCGTGATGTTCGCCATCAAGGGTAACGTGATCCTGGCCCAGCCGGAGCTCATCGTGTTGATGGTGCCGCCCCTCGTGCTGTTTTTCTTCGTGTTGTTCTTCACGGTGTTTCTGGTAAGCCGGCGCATCGGATTCTGTTATGCAGACTCGGCAACGACGGGCTTCCACTGCACTGGCCGCAATTTCGAGCTGGCTATCGCCATCGCGATCACGGCCTTCGCCGCGCGGCCGATGGTGGCTGTCTCGACCGTGATCGGCCCCCTGATCGAGGTGCCCCTGATGTTGGCTATCGTCTGGCTCGCCAAGAAGAGCGAATGGAAGTTATTTCGCTCCAACACCGCCGGCGCATGCAGCCAGCAAGCAGGCCGAGAATAGAACCCACTCTGTAGCCACAGGGTGCTTGGTCGTAGCGTACCGAAGAGGCGGCGCGGTGGTGCCCCGTTCGGAGGAGTCCCTTTCCCGACCGACTTCTCGGACTATGCCAACGTGACACTTGACTGTCTGCCGGAGTTCAAGGCATCCGTTGGGATGGGAGTTGTGACGCTGGTTTATATAATGCGTCTGACGGATGTGCCCCTTCCGGAAACAGTCAACCCAGGAGTCCTGGAGCGTGTGCGTTGGGGTGCAGAAGATCTGTTGAATATTGCCCGCCTGGCGCTGGAAAGACAAGGACTAAGGGTCGTCACGCTTGTGGAACACGGCTCGCTGGCGGAGCAGATTATACGCGTAGCTGAAGAGGAGCGCGTGGATTGGATTGTGATCGGCACGCAGAGATAAACTGCGGCGCAGGAATTGCTCTTTGGGGGCGTGGCGCACCACCTCGTACGCCACGCCCCCAGGCCAAATCTAGCCAAGGAATGCATCGCCACGGCGAGGTTGGCCAACGTGCGCATGTTCGAGCCCATGGGGGCGACGCTTCTGCCAGCCTGTTTCGAGAGGGCCTGGCAACTACTCAAGGCCGGCGAGGCCTCTGTCAACCACGGCATTTTCAACATCTTCAACGAGCTCCCCAGGAGCGGTTCCTCCTTCTCCGAAACCTACATTTTCCCACCGCCGAGCAAGCGGGCTTTGAAGTGCGCTATATGACGTACCATGCTTGAGTCTATCAAGTGGTCAGTACACGATTTGACACGACGAGAATGCCGCATACGGTGCTCACCGGGGCAGGTGTGTTCCACATTGTTGGCGATCTCCAGCTCTGCGATATCTGTGACACCGCACAGATGCGGATACCGAGTAACTGCCCGCCAATCTTACTCGACGAGAATCTGTCTTGACGATATTCGGATCCGAGCTCATCTTTCTTTGACGCACAACGATCGCGGCGGCAAGGCTCCGAGGCGGTCAAACTTGAAGGGGAGTCGATTCTCGCTACGTGCTTTCCTTCGGCGTCAATCTTTGCCGTCAGTGAAGGTTCTTCTGAGGTCCCCCTCGGTGGACGCGGGGCGTTGACAAATCCTACTATCTGAGACATAATATATGCATTGTTTTGAATATTAAATGCGTTGACCCCACAGCATGCTCGGTGGAGGGGGAGGTGCAAGTGAGCAATACGACACGACCGTCTCGACAAACTAGGAAAATCAAGCAGGCAGCCGGCTCGCGGCACTGGCTGGGTTACGGACTGGCCGCTGCCTTTGTCATTGTGGCATTGGCGGTAGCTCTGATTTCCGGAATATCTGCTCGATCAGGGAGGACGACTGAGACGACACAGATGGCAGTCGCCAGCCGGCCAACTGCTGCGGTGCAACCCA
>JGI24915J38486_100757_pt1 | contig 18584 bp, 20 predicted proteins | sample LinPfosmplate3_FD_38486 | JGI IMG/M metagenome (IMG submission 38486)
GTTGATTTAGCCGATGAAGACATTGATGCAAAAATTAAACAGCGTGATGAGGCCAAAGCCAACAAAGACTTTGCTTTATCTGACCAAATTCGCGACGAGCTGACCAAATTAGGCATTATTTTAGAGGACAGTGCAAATGGCACAAGCTGGCGCCGAGGATAAGCTCGACTGGTCACAGATCGACACTGTGTTGCTCGACATGGATGGCACGCTGCTCGATCTTAATTTTGACTTGCATTTTTGGATGGAATACATGCCACTAATGTTTGCCAATAAGCACAATCTTACCCATGACGAAGCCAAAGACAAGGTTTACCCAATCCTTAGGGCGGAAGAGGGAAAGTTACACTGGTATTGCTTAGATTATTGGCAAAAGATTTTTGAACTCGACATTGCCCAACTCAAAGAAGATGTTTCGCACCTGATTCAGATTCATCCATTCGTTTTAGAGTTTCTAGAACAAGCCAGACAGCACAACAAACGTATTTATTTAGTAACGAATGCACATCGAAAAACCATTCAACTCAAAATGCGTGTGACCAACTTGGAAGGTTACTTTGACGATATCATCACTTCGCATGATTATGGCGCTGCTAAAGAAGACCAGGGGTTTTGGCATAAATTAGATGAGTCTATTAATTTAGATAAAGCCAAAAGCGTGTTCTTTGATGATTCGGCTCATGTGCTCAAATCAGCCAAAAAATTTGGCATTGGCACTGTTGTTGCTATCAGTAAACCCAGCTCTAAAATTAAGACCAAAGCTGTTGAAGGGTTTACCAATATTGAAACCTTTGAACAAGCAATGCCAGTAAAACCCCATTAACAAAAAACCCGCCTAAAGGCGGGTTTTTTAATCAGTACAATTGTTTGGTGATTACTCGCCGCCAATCGCACCCATCAGAGCAAAGCTCTTAACAAATGGAGTTGCCATTCTAGGGTCTTTGATCATTGCACCAAAGTCACCTTTTTCAAATTTCAATTTACCCATTGTTACTGCCATGCCCATTGAAGCCATGCCTAATGGTTTGTCTAACCATTTCATCCAGTTTTTCTTGTCTGCACGCATGTCCCAATCAGCAGCTTCGCCGTTGAAATCACCTGCACGAACACACTCGCCATTCTCAACCACAAAAACACCGGTTGGTGTACCGTCGCCTTTAAAACCACAAGCGATGGTTGATGAAAAATTAATTTCTGCTAATTTACCACGTACTTCGTCCGAACCATTCCAAGCGTCTTTTAGTTGATTCATCCACTCGTCTGAAAATAATGTTGCCATGTTAATCTCCTGTTTATTGTTTCTTTTAATATAAAGCCATTTTTATGATGGTTTTACTTCTCTAATGTATAAGTTTATTCGTTAAACGAACGGGCATATTATGCCCATAAAAATTAACAATATTGCACTGTTTTTTAAAGAAAATACCTGCTTAATTTATGGACACTGAAAGTGTCTGTTTTCACAAGAAAAATTAAAGTTTTAAGTATAATTACCTGTTTTAATTTTATTAAAATTTACCGTGCCAAAAATCTGCATATTGTCTGATTCTCATGGGTTTATTCACCCTGAGGTTGTTAAGATTGCCAACCAATGTGATATTGCCATTCATGCGGGTGATGTTATTAATGAGGCCACACTGAGCCAGTTAAAACCCAAGCAAAAACTCATTGCCATTAAAGGTAATAATGATGATCATATTAGCTCACTTAATAAAATTGAATTTCTTGAATTCCCAAGTGGAAAGATTGCCATTGAACATGGCCATTTGCACGGCCAGCATAAACCATCGCACGAATCATTAAGAGTTGCTTACCCAGATGCTAAAGTGATTATTTATGGCCACACGCACAAACAAGTGATTGACAAAGAATCAACGCCTTGGGTAATTAACCCAGGCGCATCAGGTGAGACCCGCAATCATGGCGGATCAAAGTGTTTTACAATGGATATTTATGACGATAAGGAGTGGTTAATCACACCTTATATTTTTACTTCTTAGGAATATAATCGCCAAACATAGCAACTACTTTAATAACCTCGTTTTTTGAGCCTAATATAACGGGCACACGATCGTGGATATCTTTGGGCTCTACGTCCATAATACACATACGACCGGTAGAAGAAAGACCACCCGCCTCTTCAATAATCATAGACATTGGATTGCCTTCATACATCAAACGAAGCTTGCCAGCTTTGGTTGGATCACGACTATCGTAAGGGTACATAAAAATACCGCCTCGGATAAGGATACGATGAACTTCTGCAACCATAGAGGCCACCCAACGCATGTTGTAACGCTTGCCTAGAGGACCTTCTTCACCTTGCAGACAATCATCAATATATTGCTGCATCTCTGGCTCCCAGAAACGTTGGTTTGACATGTTAATTGCAAATTCAGCCGTATCTTCGGCAACTCTTAACTGCTCTTTGGTTAGAACAAACTCTCCAATATTAGTATCTAGTGTAAATAAGTTAACACCTTTACCTGTGGTCATCACGAGCAATGTAGAAGGACCGTAAAGAACATAACCAGCAGCAACTTGCTTACGGCCTGGTTGTAAGAAAACATTTTGATCATCACCAGTACGGTCATCAGCTGGCGCTTCTAGAATAGAAAAAATTGTACCAACAGAAAGATTTACATCGATATTTGAAGATCCATCTAATGGATCAAAGGTTACTAAGTACTTGCCGTCAGCATGACCAGCGATTGTGTAGTCTTCTTCTTCAGAGCCTACACCCTTAACGTAAGGATTAGAGCAAAGAATATCTTTTAAAAGATCGTTAGAAATAACGTCCAACATCTTTTGGGTTTCACCTTGAATATTTTCATCTTCAGTTGCGCCTAAAATACCTGCCAATTCACCTTGGCCTAATTTATACGCAATATCCTTGCACGCAACCATGGTGTCTTTAATAACAAGCTCCAGTTCAGCTGATACACCATCATCTGACAACACTTGATCTAATCTTTTCATCGAGAGTCGTGTCCTTTAAATGAAACAATGCTTATGATTCTAACATATCTCCAATGAGATATATTTCAATATTACTATAAAACACCATGATGAAAAACAGCTATAAGGTATAATTTTTTGATTCTAATTAATAAAGGTATGACGATGAAAAACGCTTTCTACGCTCAATCAGGCGGTGTAACTGCAGTAATTAATGCTTCTGCTTGTGGCGTGATTGAAACTGCACGTAAACACCCAGATAAGATCGGTACAGTTTACGCTGGTCAAAATGGAATCATTGGTGCACTGGCTGAAAATCTAATCGATACCTCTAAAGAATCTGAGACTGATATTGCAGCACTAAAGCACACGCCTTCTGGTGGTTTTGGTTCGTGTCGTTATAAGATGAAATCTTTAGAAGCAAACAAAGCAGAGTACGAAAGACTCATCGAAGTATTCAAAGCACATGATATTGGTTATTTCTTTTACAACGGTGGCGGCGATTCAGCCGACACTTGTTTAAAAGTATCACAATTATCTGAGTCCATGGGTTACCCAATCCAGGCGATTCACGTTCCTAAAACAGTTGATAACGATTTACCCGTCACAGACAATTGCCCAGGTTTTGGCTCGGTGGCTAAATACATTGCTGTCTCCACTATGGAAGCCAGTTTTGACGTGGCATCAATGGCAGCTACTTCAACTAAAATTTTCGTATTAGAAGTTATGGGTCGTCATGCTGGTTGGATTGCAGCAGCAGGTGGCTTAGTTGATGATTCCATTCCTGTTGTAATTTTATTCCCAGAAGTTGATTTTGATGAGAAAAAATTCTTAGCCAAAGTTGATAAAAACGTTAAGGAATTTGGTTACTGTACGATTGTGGTTTCCGAAGGTACAAAGTGGCCAGATGGTCGCTTCTTGGCAGAACAGGGCACTCGTGATGACTTTGGTCATGCGCAACTTGGCGGTGCAGCTCCTGTGGTTGCTAACTTAATTAAAGACGCTTTGGGCTACAAATATCACTGGGCAGTTGCTGACTATTTGCAACGTGCTGCGCGTCACTTGGCATCTGAATCTGACGTTGAGCAAGCCTATGCATTAGGTGAGGCAGCTGTTAATATGGCATTAGAAGGTAAGAATTCAGTTATGCCTGCCATCATCCGCACATCAAACAATCCATACACTTGGGAAATTGGCTCAGGCGAATTAAAAGACATCGCCAATGTTGAAAAAATGATGCCGACGAATTATATCTCTGACGATGGTTTTGGTATTACTGATGCATGTCGTGAATACTTACAACCACTCATTGAAGGCGAAAATTATCCTCCATATAAAAACGGATTGCCGGATTATGTGGTGATGAAAAAAGAAATGGCTGAGAAAAAATTACCGCCATTTGAAGTTTAGTTTTTTAACACGGGGCTTTATTTACATTCATTCAGAGTGAAAATAAGGTCTTTTATCTTATAAGGAAAAATAATGAACGTTATTCTATTAGGCCCTCCGGGCGCAGGCAAAGGTACACAAGCAACTAACATTTGTGAGAAACATTCCATTCCACAAATTTCAACGGGAGACATGCTGCGTGCTGCCGTTAAAGCAGGTACGCCATTAGGCATTGAAGCTAAAAAAGTAATGGATGCAGGTGGTTTAGTATCTGATGACATTATCATTGGTTTGGTAAAAGAAAGAATCCAAGAAAACGACTGCGCAAACGGTTTCTTATTTGATGGCTTTCCACGTACCATTGCGCAAGCTGAAGCATTAAAAACTGACAATGTAAAAATTGATTTTGTTGTTGAGATTCAAGTGCCTGATGAAGACATTATTAACCGTATGTCGGGTCGTCGTGCACATTTAGCATCGGGTCGCACTTATCACATTATCTACAACCCACCTAAAGTTGAAGGTAAAGATGATGCAACTGGTGAAGATTTGGTTCAGCGCGCTGATGACAATGAAGACACAGTACGTTCACGTCTAGAAGTATATCACGAGCAAACTCAACCATTGGTTGATTACTATCAATCTTGGATGAATGCAGATGATAACGCGCCTAAATATGGTGCAGCTAACGGTGTTGGTTCACTTGACGAAGTCAGGGATCGTGTTTACGCAAACCTAAGTTAAATCTCAGTTTGCTAAACAATGGGGGCTTATGTCATAATATGACATAAGCCTTTTTTAATTACAATAATAGATAAATGACAACTGGACCAAGAGAAATTAACGTGCCTTTCAGGCCCATACCTTTGGATGTACCTGAAGGCATGAAGCCTAATGAGTTTTTTAACTCACCGGAAAACCTAAAAGACCTCACGGAAAATAACGGTTTACTAATCAACGAAGAAGATTTACTGCTTTATCGTAAAGCCTTAGGCCACTCAAATGAGTTCGATTGTTCAATTATTTATAATACCTCCCAAAGTGTTTTAAACCCTTTGGGAAGGGCTGTGCGTCGCACACAATTGCCCAACAATGTCAGAAAGGTTTGGAACCGCATGAACCAGATTATTATTGGCTTTATGTTGGAACACTATCCAGACCCTAAAAAACATTTGGTTCTTGCTGGCGAAGCATCGCTTGATGCTACTTGGCCAATTACCTCCACCGGCGTACCAAGCATTCGAATGCTGCACAATCATTTCATTGTTTTTAATAAAAAAGAGCTGCAAGACTCAAAACTAGCCGATATAGAAAATCCAAATCTAACCGATGGTGGACAGCATTCTTTATTTGCTGCTTACATGCAGGATGTTTACGTTGAATTTTTATCGACTCTTGATCTAAAAATCTTAAAACCCGTTACTGGTGAAGCATCAAGTCTTTCACTAACTGGATACCCACAAGGGCTCCCTAGTTGGGAGGTTGTTGGTGGCATTGACAGTTTAAAAAATATTGATTTTTGGCAAGAATACGACAAAATTCTAAAGGGATTTTTAGATTTCTATCGTACCTTTTTTGCACAAGTATCCAGTAGAAATTCAGGCGTGCCACATAACGCCTACTTTCCTAAAGAAATTGAAAAAACACTTTTATTCAACAATTGTTTTTTATCGGCCGCTAAAAAGGTTCGTGATAAATGCATCAATGATGCTAAATATGCATCCAGTATTCGTTGGCAACCAGCTTTTAAGCAACTCATTTATCGCAATGATGAAGGTGCTCTAATTGTAACCATTTCACAAAATTCAATTGGCAATGCCATTACTGAACTTCTAGGCGTGGTGGTTAATCGAATACCAGACACACAAGCTTATGAAAAGGCAGAACCGGCTCTGATTGAAAAACTTCTAAAACTTAGATCCAGACTGGTTGAAGCCGACCTTGGTCGTGGAATCAAAACTGATTATTGGGATTAAGAACAAATCCAGAAATAATGCTTGACTTAGGTCAACTTTAAACAAATTATTATATTATTATCTTGTTAATCACAAGGCAATAAACTATAATTACCGCTGAACAAATTTATACACTAATAGGAAGGAGAAAATAAAGTAATGGATATATTAACCATGGCTATTGGAGCCTCAATCATCGCTGTTTTATACGGTTTATTCACCATGACCTGGATTTACAAACAATCTGCAGGCAGTGACAAAATGAAAGAAATCTCAGATGCGATTGCAGAAGGCGCTAAAGCTTACCTTAATCGTCAATATACAACCATTGGTATGGTTGGTATTGTATTGCTAGCTGTTATTACTTACTTCTTAGGGGCGACCGTTGGTATCGGCTTCTTAATTGGCGCAGTGTTATCAGGTGCAACCGGTTATATTGGTATGAACGTATCGGTTAAATCTAATTCTCGTACAGCAGAAGCTGCCAAAAACGGCATGGACGCTGCTTTCCAAGTTGCTTTTAAAGGCGGTGCAGTTACCGGCATGCTGGTGGTTGGTTTAGCACTACTCGGTGTTGCAGGCTATTACGCTGGCATGATTGCCAATGGAGTAGAACAAAAAGAAGCGTTACACGCATTGATTGGCTTGGCATTTGGTGGTTCATTAATTTCAATCTTCGCACGTTTAGGCGGCGGTATCTTCACCAAAGGTGCTGATGTTGGTGCGGATATCGTTGGTAAGGTTGAGGCTGGAATTCCAGAAGACGATCCACGCAACCCTGCCGTAATTGCAGACAACGTGGGTGACAATGTGGGTGACTGTGCAGGTATGGCGGCTGACTTGTTTGAAACTTACGCAGTAACCATTGTTGCAACAATGATGTTGGCTGGTGTATTAGGCATGGGAAATGAGGCAATTCTTTACCCATTAGCTTTAGGCGCAGTATCAATCATTGCATCTATCATTGGTACTTTCTTTGTTAAGGTGTCTGATGGTGGCTCTATTATGGGTGCGCTTTACAAAGGCTTGATCGTATCTGCAGTTTTAGCTGCTGTTGCCTTCTATTATGTCACTATCGACATGAACATGGGTATGAACTTATTCTACGCATCACTAATCGGTTTGGCATTAACAGCAGTAATGGTTGTGGTTACTGAATACTACACTTCAACTGAGTACAATCCAGTAAGACATATTGCTGAAGCTTCATTAACGGGTGACGGCACAAACGTAATCGCTGGTATTGGCTTATCAATGAAGTCTACCGCACTACCTGTATTAGCCGTTTGTGCTAGTATTTGGGGTGCACACGCACTAGATGGCTTATATGGTATTGCAATCGCTGCAACGGCGATGTTATCCATGACCGGTGTAATTGTAGCTTTAGACGCTTATGGCCCTATTACTGATAACGCGGGTGGTATTGCTGAAATGGCTGAACTCCCTGAAGAGATCCGTAACATTACAGACCCTTTAGATGCGGTTGGTAATACAACTAAGGCAGTAACTAAAGGTTACGCAATTGGTTCAGCAGGTTTAGCGGCATTAGTATTATTTGCCGACTTCACGAATGAATTACACGCTATGGAACAGTTTAAAGACATTACATTTGACTTATCGAATCATAAAGTAATCATCGGTTTGTTCTTGGGCGGTTTGGTGCCTTACTTATTTGGTGCGATGGCAATGGAAGCAGTAGGTCGTGCAGCAGGTGGTATCGTTAATGAAGTGCGTCGTCAGTTCAAAGAGATGCCCGGTATTATGGATTACACACAAAAGCCCGACTACTCTAAGGCTGTTGATATGTTAACTAAGTCAGCGATTAAAGAAATGATACTACCATCAATTCTTCCGATTCTATTCCCAGTAGCCGTTGGCTTGCTACTAGGTGCTGAAGCACTAGGCGGTCTATTAATCGGCTCTATTGCGACGGGTATCTTTGTGGCCATTTCAATGACCACTGGTGGTGGTGCATGGGATAACGCTAAGAAGTATATCGAAGATGGTAATTTTGGCGGTAAAGGTTCTGATGCTCACAAAGCAGCAGTCACTGGTGACACAGTAGGTGATCCGTATAAAGATACGGCTGGTCCTGCGATCAACCCATTGATTAAGATTATCAACATCGTTGCAATCATGATTATTCCTCTCTTGTAATAATCAATTGATCAATAAAAAAGGAGTGCATGCACTCCTTTTTTTACGCCTCAAGAAAGTCGTTAGTTAATACTTTTAACCTTATGATTATGCACAACAAATACAGCCACCAACCCAAAGTCTAAAATACTATCAATCCAATATTACGTCTAGTAATAAAGCAATGACATTAAAAAAGCGTGCCATTGCACGCCTTTTTTAATCAATCTAATTAAACCAAAAAAACTATTTATCTTCTTTAGGTTTTAAACTTTTTGTGCTTTTAGCAAGTGAAAAATCTGCTTGTGCTTTCATAATAGAATCAACACACTCGTCTAAATCATTGTACTGGTCAACACCGGCATCAAAACGCTTATCACGTAAAAAACAAAACAAGCTTCGATAATTAAAAGCACCTAGCTTAATAACAATAAAAGTGTAATGTTTGTGTTCCCAAACAGCAGCTGGCTGCTCTTTTCCATCCACCTCAATATCACCCAAATGAACGCCATGATCTTTTTCTCTCCAGCGATCATCAACGTGTTTTTGAATAGTGTCAAGTTCTGATTGTGTAAAGTCCATAATAATTAATGTATTGATTGTGTGTTTGCAATATCAGGAGTTTCGTCAATAGGGCCACCTAGTCTAGCTTCTTCATTCGTAGGTTCGCGAACTGTGATTATCTCAAGAATAAAAATAACCTCTCGACCACAAAGCGGGTTGTTGCCATCAACCGTTACTGAATTCTCATTAATGCGAGTTACTGTAAAGTTTATACGCTCACCTTTCTTGTTCTCCATTGGAATCATGGTGCCGACTTTTCTTAGATCTTCATCCAAGCCATCTATCGGCATGGTTGTCACTAAAGATTCATCTCTAGGGCCGTATATTTGATCCACATCAACGGGAAGTTCAACAATATCGCCTTGAGCTTGTCCAACTAAACTAGCCGTTACCTCTGGTGATAAAATTTCACTAATACCTTGGATATAACCCAAAGGAAATTCAACTTCAGACAAAACATCATTGGTCTTTTTATCAAGTATTTTGTACTTGAGTTCGACAAACTTACCGTCTTCAATAATCATCTTATTTATCATCAGTTAGAAAATGGTTGCACCAAATATTTTAACTTCATCATCTTCATAACCAAGTACTAAACGACCTAACCACTCACCCGGTTTCTTTTTATGTCTCTGTTTAAATAAAACCGTTACATGTTCGCCACGACGAATGGTACCCATAAATTCAACATCTTCATGTAAATTCTTTGTTAGTTCACTTCTAGCAAACTGCTTACCCATTTCGATTTCATTTGCACCACGCAACATTTCTTCAGAAAAATTTCTGGTGAATGCACCATAGTTTGAATTATTAGAATACTTAACCAAATCATCCCACATTGGGCGTGCGATTTCTAATAATTCTTTTTCAGTCTTTTCAAGAATGTCCATCTATTATTCTCCATTAAAAGAAATAAAAAAACCAACATAAACTTATGTTGGTTTTTTAAAAACATCTAATAAAGGCTTAGCAATAAGCCTTTATTAAGCGAGCCTACTACTTCTCGTCTACCAAGTGATACAATGGTTGTTTCTCCATCTTGTATTCACCTGTAGTACGATCACGATGAGAAGTTGTAAGAACATGCCAGTTCTTATCATCTAGCTTCATCTTGTCGCCACGGTAGTAGTAACCAGGCCAGCGAGTTTCCTCACGGAATAAAGTATGCTGAATAACACACTCAGAAGTACGGTGACGGTGCTTAAGCTCCCATGCACGTAACAACTGGTGAATATCTTCTGCAGCAACTTTATCTAAGTCTTCTTCTAGGATTGCCATCTTAGCTAGACCCATGTTTAGAAGCTTATCGTTAGTCATGTATTGAACCGTTACACCACCTGCATACTCGTCCATCAACTTCTGTAAACGCTGTAGACCAGGGAAAGGCAAGATGTAGCTTGGAGATACAGTACCACCAACGATTTCATTACTACCAACTTGGTAAGTAGTTAATGGCTTGTAGATCTCTTCCTTACGGTCATCAATTTGTTTCTGAGAAACATTGATACCATTTGCTTTGCCGTCGTCAATATATTTACAAGCAGCTTTCGCAGATAAACGACCTTCAGTAAATGAACCTGATGAGAATGCGTGTGGTGTACCACCAACAGCATCACCTGCACCAAATAAACCATCAACAGTCATCATACGGTTATAGCCCCAGAAGTACTCAGGAATGTCACCTGAAATATCTTTAGGACCTGAACACCATGCGCCACAACCAGTTGCGTGTGAACCCATTACATACGGCTCAGACGTTGTCAACTCAGGGTTGATGTACTTAGGATCAATGTCTGTTGCAGCCCATAATACCGCTTGACCAACAGTCATACCTAGGAAGTTTTCCCACCCTACTTCTTCTAAATGCGGGTCTTGGAATGCTTCAACTGTTACCATGTGGATTGGACCACGACCAGCAGCTACTTCAGAAATAAATGCGTGGTTACGTAAACAAGTTGGAATTGGCTTGTGAGAGAAATGCTGGTTCTTCGTATCAAGATACGCTTTACCTACCATTTTCTCTAATGCTGGGAACCACTTAGATTCATACTCATCGCCATAAGCGTTTTGAGTGTATGTATGAAGGTGTAAGAAGTATGCGCCAACTGGACCATAACCGTCTTTGAATCGTGCAAGAACGATACGGTTTTCCATTTGCGTCATCTTAGCACCGGCTTCAATCATTAATGCATAAGCAGAACCAGAAGACCAAGGTGCGTACCATACACGGCCTGCGCCTTCACCCACTGAACGTGGCTTAAAGATGTTAGATGCACCACCTGCACCACAGATTACTGTCTTAGATTTAAATACGTGGTAGTTACCTGTACGCACGTTAAAACCAACAGCACCTGCAATACGGTTATCTTGTGCATCGTCCATTAATAAGTGTGTAACCATAATACGGTTAAACGTTTTATCAGCATTAACTTTAGCAGCTTCTGCAACGATAGGCTTATAAGATTCACCATGAATCATAATCTGCCAACGGCCTTCACGCATGTATGCGCCTTTGCCAATGTCACCTTCAGGTAAATCTGCTCTCTTAGGATCCTTCATTAGTGGAAGGCCCCATTCTTCAAATTTGTGTACTGCAGAGTCAACGTGACGAGCCATATCAAAAGCTAAGTCTTCACGAACCATACCCATTAAGTCCATACGTGCATAACGTACGTGATCTTCAGGGTTGTTTTCACCCCAACGAGTACCCATGTAACAGTTAATTGCGTATAGACCTTGAGCAACCGCACCAGAACGATCGATGTTTGCTTTCTCAGCAATTACAACCTTCTTATCGCGACCCCAGTATCTAGCTTCATAAGCAGCACCTGTACCACCTAAACCTGCACCAACAACTAAAATGTCGATGTTATCTTCAGTAATTGTCTTCATTAGTAGTACACTCCTTCTTTAAGTTTCAAACCGTTAGACTCTAACGTGTGTAAGCCACCGTCATCTAAACGAATTGATTCTGGCTCAAATGCCAATAATTCACTGTCACGAGCTTCTTGAGTAGGCTCTGCTTCGTTCCTGAAGTCAGGAATTGCTGAACCCCATGGCTTAGTAGTGATTGGTGATAAGAAGTTCTTAACACGACCGTCACGGAATTTAACTCTCCATGCAATCGTACCTTTTCTTTCATCACGAATTACGCGAACACTGTGACCTAGTGGCGCAAAGTCTGCGTAACCACGTACGTCAATCGCTTGGTGTGGACATGCTTTAACACATGAGTAACACTCCCAACACATGTTAGGTTCAATATTTAGGGCACGACGATATTTCTTATCGATGTGCATAATGTCAGATGGGCAGATATCTACACAATGTCCACAACCATCACAACGGGTCATATATACAAAAGTTGGCATATTATTTCCTCTCTTAAGTTAATTAATTAAATTTAGTAGTTTTCTGGCTTGCTACGCTTGATGCCTAAACCCATATCCATTGGTGCGTCTTTAAGAAGCTCCATTGAATGTCTATTTTTCTGCCACTCGTCGTCTCTTGTCTCATGAGGCAAGTTCTCGTTAGTGCCATTAGCTTCAATGATACGTTTGTTGTAAGCTGCTGCAGGCTTGAAGAACATGTGCGAGAATTTAGACCAGTACACACTACCGAATAATGCAGTTGTTGAAATAAGCACTAAAGTAAACCATGTGCCAGTACCGCCGCCATAGATTTCCCAGCCTAGTGTAGCTAATGACGTACCCATTAAACCTAATGAGAAGATATCTTTTCTAAGGTCGATCTGAAAGTACGATTGCGCTTCAGATTGACAGTCAACCTTAAATGCAAACCAGTAACCCCAGCTACCAACTAACAACATAATGGCACCAATGTTCCATGCTGTTGCAGACATTGCATTCTCAGCTTCGCCGTAAATAATAATAGCAGTTGCAGCAACGAATAAAACAAAACCCCACATGGTAAAGATATGCACCAATCTACGTGGTCCATTAGAGAACTCACCAGCTGTTGCAACGTCAATTGCCACTGTAGCAACAAGTGCGTTAACTTTATCTCCAGTGCTAAGCTGCTTTAATCTACCTGTTTCATTTCCGATAGAAGATTCTGCTTCGCCTGCTGCTAATAGCTCATCTGCTTTCTCAGCTGCTTGAAAAAAGTACGTTGCACTTTTCTTATGTAGTAAATCAGCAATTGTCATAACAATAACTAATGCAATCATGACAGTAACATACGTCTGCATGTCTGCCCATGCGATACCATTTTCAGCTAAAGCTAAAGCCGCAATTGGTGTTGTAGTGATATCCATTTTTCCTCCTTAGGGTTTTATTAATCACAAACTAAAACTATTAACAACCTTGCTAATAATTTGATGTTTCTTTTATTAAATCTTAGACACGGTTGAACGTGCCAAAAATTCAATTATTATACTTATAAAACTTTTTCTTTACAATAAAAAAACTAAATAAGTGTTATTTAGCCGAGTGTCCACTCAGCTTAATTTCTACTTTATCTTCTTCCTTAATCGTTGCATAGTACGCCTGTAACACCTTAGCAACTTCTGGACGACTAAACTCTTCAGGAAGATCTTCGCCATCAGACAACATCTTACGAACCTTAGTACCTGAAAGCAATACGCGATCTTTCGCTTCATGTGGACAAGTCTTCATTGAAGACATGCCGCCACACTCATGACACCAGAATGTCCAATCAATTTTAAGTGGTTGTGTTACCAGTGCATCATCAGCAATTTCATCAAAGATATTATGTGCGTCAAATGGGCCATAGTAGTCATCAACACCTGCATGGTCACGACCAACAATTAGGTGTGAACAGCCGTAATTTTGTCTGAATAATGCATGCAATAATGCTTCACGAGGGCCCGCATAACGCATGTCCAACGGGTAACCAGATTGTAAAATAGTACCCGGTACAAAGTAGTTATCAATTAATGTTGAAATTGCCTCTGAACGAACATCGGCAGGAATATCGCCCGCTTTAAGACCGCCTAATACTGAGTGAATCATCACGCCGTCACAAATTTCTACTGCAATCTTAGCTAGGTATTCGTGCGAACGGTGCATTGGGTTACGTGTTTGGAATGCGGCAACTGTCTTCCAGCCTTTTTCATCAAAGTACTCACGTGTTTCAGCTGGTGTCATGTACAAATCACCGTACTTCGCAGGGAAGCCACCGTCAGATAATACTTTGATAGGGCCCGCAAGGTTGTATTTACCTTGAGCCTTCACCATTACTACACCTGGATGTGCGTCTTCAGTTGTTTTGTAAACCGTTTCACACTCATGATCTTTATCAATTGTGTATTTCTCAGTAACGCTCATTGTTGCAATAATATCGCCAGACTTACCACTCACGATCGCTATGTCATCGCCTGCTTTAACGTCCTCATCGTCCGTTGATAAAGTAATAGGGATCGGCCAAAACAAGCCATTTTCCATAGTCATGTTGTCACAAATACCTTGCCAGTCAGCTTTACCCATAAAGCCATCTAATGGATTAAAACCACCAATGCCTAACATCACAACATCGCCTTCTTCTCTAGAAGAACAAGTGATTTTTGCTAAAGATTCAGCTCTTGATAATTCTGCTGATAATGCATCGCCTGATAATGCTAATGCATTAATTGTGTCGCTGCCGTGCGGCGGGACTAATTTTGACATGGCCAATCCTATATTAATTTAAAAAACGAAATTATACCTACGAGCATTTTTAACGTATTATTTTATGGTGATATTGTAATATATCCCCTTAGGGATACAATGGGGAAAATCAGGTCGAAAAGCCTTATAAATGGATGAATGGGCTACAAAAAAAATTAAATTAATCCCCACTCATACACGATTTAAAAATAGCCCTGTGTACATCGCCAATACTGACAATGCCGACCAGTTTTCCTTTGTGAGTAACGGGGATTCTTCTAAAGCGTTTTAGCCACATGGTGCTTGCTGCTTTTAGACAAGGCATGTCTAAATCAATACTAGCCACCTCTTTGGTCATGAGCTCACCAATCTTAACGTTCATGGTGTCTTTGTAATTGTGCTCCATGTTTTCAAAGTCAAAGTAAGTATCGCTCATGACCTCATCAAGCTTAGGAAACATGTGTTGGAGGATGTCTTTTTCAGAGATGATGCCAACCAAGTTGTTGCCATCATCAACCACTGGTGCACCACTGATGTGGTCCATGATCATTAAAATGGCGATGTCTTTAACCAAATCATCCGGTCCAACCGTTTTAACGTTGGTGGACATAATGTCTTGTACTTGCATAATGTGTTCTCCGTGTTTTTTTAAAACGAATGAGTTTTGTATTCTACATTGTTAGAAGTAAGGTAGCAATAAATTGTCTTAACTCAATGTTTGATATTGAATGAAGAAAATTGAATATTTGAACCTATCCACTCGACATCCACGTGCTTTACTTTACTGTATTTAGGGCCTTTAAACAACCAAGCAATAAAAACCTCTAACTGCACTTTCTCGCCATGCGCCTCAAGTTCAACATTGCCCTCTAAAGTGTTCTTAACCCAACCTGTAATACCCAGCTCATTTGCTTTTTGCTGTGTAGAGCCACGAAACCAAACGCCTTGCACTCTTCCGTGAATGATCGCCGTAATTGCCTTCACTATAGCCTAATCTTAAACTTCACCCTTTGTGCGCCGTCTTTTGATTTTTCAGCAATCACCTTGTCGTTTTTAATGTCATAATCCAGCGTCCCTCCACTGAATGAATCAAACCCTTGTACAAAGCTAGCTTTTCCTTTTAGATGCACAAATTCTTTGCTGATTAGATAAGTAATGTTCATGGCTGTCGCTTCAACAAAACGAGGTTGGTTCGGCTGATTTTGCTTGTAATGTGCTAATTTATTTTTAGTGCCTTTGGCGATCACTTTGGTTACTTCCGTTTGATTGCTAAACAACTCTATCTTTTCAGCATCCAACATCAAAGAACCTTGTTTAACTTGAGCCTTACCCGTGTAAGTACTTAAACCATTGAGTTCATCAATCACCACTGTGTATGCCTTTACTTCAATGGGCTTGCCTTTATCTTCTGGTAACGCAAAAACATTACCAATGATTAAACACAGCGACATTAGATAGAGTTTATTCATAAACACCCGCTACACCACCGGTTAATTTAACTTTTTTATTTTTAGCATCGTAGTGCATACCAACAGCACTGATATTTGCAAGCTTGGATTGATAATGTATTTTCTCTTCAGTTCGATAGACGTCGCTATCGTTTGACTGATCAACAACCAAGTCTTTGGTGTTAATCTTAGTGCCTGAGTTTTGCAATATTTTCACCTTTCCCGACAATTGCAGCATCTTCTCTTGCATGTCTAGATCCATGCCCGTCGAATAAATCGTATCTTCTTTAGCTAAATAAGTCGTATTGTGCTTTGAATAATAATGCTTTTGTCCGTTTGATTGATCAATGTTAAGATTTTTTGTCAGTATTTTTTGACCACTGTCTTGTTTAATGACCGTCTTCCCAGTAAGCTTCATTTTGTCGTCTCTGGTTTGCATGTGCATGCCTTGAGACACGATCTTTGCGTTTTCACCTAAATACGTAACTTTTTTATTGCTCACCAAATCGTCTGTTTTAGTGCCTACCAATAGCTCTTTGGTTTTCATCTTATGAGTAATACCGGAACTAGAATGCACGTTCACTTTTCCTTTAAAACTAATTTCACCACTGTCTAAATAATCAGCACGTTCAGAAGTAAGCACGTAGTCCTTTTTACCCTGTTCATCGTAAGTGGTTACTTCTGGATTAAGCAAGAGTGCAGGAGAATTTTTAAAATGAAAATAATTGGTCGCTTTAACAAAATGTGAGAGGCGATTATCCGCATTAAACTCTTGCAAAGCAAAATTATCAATTTTCTCCATGTAAGACACTTCTTTTGATACTTCTTCATTCTGAGTTAGTACTGGATCGGTATTTTCCTGCAATGCATCAAATGAATACGACAACGCTTTCATCAAAAGCCACATAGCAAAGATTATCACTATAATGAAAACGCTAATTAGTAGATTGTGTTTTAACTGGAAATTCATTATGTCAAATTTAGATCAAAGAATAAAAGGCATTTATGCAATCACGCCTAATCAACCCATCGACATCAATCAAATTGAGAAAATAATTACACGTCATAAAATTACCATCCTTCAGTATCGACACAAAACCAACGATGAAAATACAAAACTTGATGAAGCACAACAATTACGCCAGCTCTGTTCAGTACATAATACTTTATTTATTGTTAATGATGATATCAACCTAGCACAAAAAATCAACGCCGATGGCGTCCACCTTGGCAAAGAAGACAGCCCTACTAAGCAAGCTCGGAAACAATTAGGAAATCGCGCTATTATTGGTGTGTCTTGTTATGCCAACATCAATCTAGCCAGACAAGCACAAGATCAAGGTGCTAGCTACGTGGCGTTTGGCGCACTGTTCCCATCAAACACCAAGCCCAGTGCGCCACTCTGTCCATTAGAGCTAATCACTGAAGCGAAACAAAAATTAAACATTCCTATTGTAGGGATTGGTGGTATTGACTTTAGCAATCAGCAACAGGCTCTTGATGTAGGCTGTGATGCAGTGGCGATGATTAGTGCTTTATTTGAATAGATTAAAAGCGCTTAAATCCTTTTTAAAAAGGACTGCCTCATCAATTCGAGGACTCGGTTTTAAACTAATAAATTCAACACTTTGGTTGTTAAATTTTTTGAGGAATACACTCCATCTGTATTCCTCAAATATTCATACGAGTTAAATATCTCATCTGCAACAAATAAAAATACATCGTGTTTCCTTATAGATTTAACTTTTTCTTCAGTTAAATCTATACCTAGTGTAATTTCTATCATTACATCAATATTACTCATTTGAGCAGTTTTGATGAATTGCTTATATCTCTCCCTTAGAGTTCGTTTGGCGCCAATTCCAAAAGTTTTGCCTTTTAATTCAAAGAAAAAATCAAATTCTGTAGAGCTGTCATCTTTATCGTGTGTTTTCTTTATCTGGTCTTTATTGATTCCTATGGAGGTTAATACAGAGAAGATCCTATCTTCATAATTTGAGCCGCTATCACTAATAATCGATTGGTTAATGCTCTCATTAAATAGCAACATAAATATTTGATTTGGCTCAACCCCTTTACTTTTTAACTCTATAGCTGTGCTCGATAAGCTTTTAATATAATTGTGAGCATCTGCTGAAATAAAATTTGTTTCTTTATTATCTAATTTATCAAAAAATATCAATGAAAGCAAGGCGCCATTGACTCTTGTAGAATAAGGACTGTATAGTGTAATCTTGTCATATTCCAAAGACAGAGGGTCTAAACCTTCTAGTTTTGATATGTCCAGCAAATTCTTTACTTTTGCCTCCTGAAGAAGCAAGTCTTTAATACTATATAGCTTTAAACTAAAGGTGAATAATTTTAAAGATAGCGCACTATCAATCTCATCTAGCACTTCAAATAAAATCTTTTGTTTTCTTGTTCCAGCCTTTATATTGGTATCCGTATATTCTATCAGCCTTGAAACAGTTGTATTGAATTTTGATTTTAGGCTACAAACCTTTAAT
>JGI24915J38486_100577_pt1 | contig 18465 bp, 14 predicted proteins | sample LinPfosmplate3_FD_38486 | JGI IMG/M metagenome (IMG submission 38486)
GAACGTGATTGGTGCCGGAGGCATAATCCCCCACCGGTACGGGGGCATAGGGACCCATGAAAATGGAACCGGCATGCTTGATCCGGTTCAGGGTGATAAAGGGATCCCGGGTGAGGATTTGGAGATGTTCCGCGGCATATTCATTGGTGAAATCGATGGCCTGATCCATGTCATTGGCAATGAGGACACAGGAGTGCTTTACCAGGGAAGATTCAAAGATATCCTTTCGCGGCAGTTTATCAAATTCGCTGTTGATGATATCACAGACCGCTTGGGCCAGTTCCCGGGACGGGGTCACCAGTACGGCGGCGGAGTCTGGGTCATGTTCCACCTGGCTCAAAAAATCAAGGGCGATCCATTCCGGTTTATCACTGTCGTCGGCCAGGATCAGGGATTCACTGGGGCCTGCCGGCGAATCAATGTCCACCTGTCCGTAGACCAGCATTTTGGCAGCGGTGACGTATTTGTTCCCGGGCCCCACGATCTTATCCACCCGGGGCATGGCCTTTGTGCCGTAGGCGAGACCGGCGACACCCCAGGGCCCCCCCACCTTGAAAATGCGGTCGCAACCGGCAATGTCCGCTGCCACCAGGGTGGCCGGATTGGCGGTCATGCCCTTTCCAGGAGGCGTCACGGCCACAACCTCTTCCACACCGGCCACCTTGGCGGGCAGGACGGTCATCAGAATGGTGCTGGGATAGACGGCGCTGCCACCGGGGATGTAGCACCCCACTGTGTCCATGGGCCGCGTTATCCTTCCTGCAAGAATGCCTGTCGTCACTTCGATGGACCACATCTCCCGCTCTTTCTGGGCGGTATGAAACTTGATAATGTTCTCCGCTGCCACTTTCAGGCAATCCACCACATGGGGGTCCAAAATGTCGTAGGCCGCGGCGATTTCTTCCCGGGTGGCCTCCAGATCGGACGGCCCGATATCTTCCTTGTGTTTACGATAATGGGAAAGTGTTACCGCATCACCGTTCTCTTTTATGTCGTTAACAATGCTCCGGACATCCTCGAAAACCACCGAGATATCCTCCATGGACCTTGCCATAATCCCCTTTCGCTTTTCAGGCGTGAGATCATCAATTCTTTCTGTTTTCATTTCCATTTTTCCGTCTTTCCTTTGAATGAGGCATTTTCATGGGCCGCCTCATGGTCATCCCGGTCTTGCTGCCACTGGTGAGCCAGACATAATCCGCCATTCTTTTATTGATTGTTGTACGCTCTGTCAAGGGGAATAGCACGATGGTTGCGGTCTTCACATCCACACGCCGCAGGACCCGATCGGGAATCCCGAATTTGTTCGCAATATGGCCGTTGCCGGTAAAAACAACCATTCTCCCGCCGTGATCCTTGATGTAGTCCGCGATGGTCTCGGCCATTGTTTCATCCCAGACGCATTGTGCCTGGTAGAAGTGCTCAAAATTTTGCATGCCATGCTTCAGGCTCTTCTTGTCCTGATGCTGTTGGAATATGCTCTCCAGATATTCCCGATGCGCCGGGTCGTCCAGGTCCATATGGCGGGCCACCTGTTGCCGTTCTTCAGCAGTGAGGCTCGAAAGTCCTGATCTTGCCACCTTCTTGACCACCGGACTCGGCGCGTTGATGCCCAGAAGCGCGTTCCCCTTATCCTTTGAAGTCCACAGAAGCGGGCGGTAAAGATGGTACGGGAAACGCCAGCTGTTTTTCCAGTCAACCTGTTCCAGGAAGGCCGTCTCATGGAGCTCCCCATTCATGAACCGGTCCAGGAGCGGTTGCCGGGTGGTATCGAAAAATTCCATGGCGACCGTCGGGGGAGGGGTGGAACCCGCCATGAGGGCCTGGAGCAACTGCACCTGGATCAGGTGGTGCTCGGGGTTGTTATGCACCTCCCCCACGAAAATGACGTCGACTGTTTTAAGCTGATCAATGAGATCGGGAAAGTTAATGACCTTTCCCGTTTTGAGATCAATAATCCTCCCTTGGGAAAAGTGCCGCTCCAACCCTTCCACGGAGGCCAGTGGGGGCATGCCGTGTCTGTTGGCGGTGCAAGCCTGAAAAATCATCAGAAAAACCAGAACAACAAGGAATAATTCATAATTTTGAATGATACGGCGCAAATGGTTTCTCACTGGGAATTCCCCTGAACTATGGCCTTGACTCCAGAGGGTTCTATCACTAACCTTGCTGGGATGCAACTTTTTAAAGAACTTCAAAAGGTAGAAATATGGAGCGTCAGAGAACCCTTGCAAATGTTTTGAAGGACTACCCCAAAGAGGTGATCCTCAAGGATGGTACCGGTATTACCCTGAGGTCGTTGGCAGATGGTGACCAGGACGGGCTTTATCGGATGTTTCATCGGTTTCCCAAGGATGAATTGTGGTTCTTGAACCATGATGTGAATGATCGGGCGTTGATTGACCAGTGGATCGTAAACCTGAATTCGAGGCGGGTGGTTTCCATTGTCGCCCTTCTGGAAGGGCGGGTGATTGCCAACGCCGTACTCATGATGAAAGAGTACGGGGCCAAAAAACACATCGGCAAAATCCGCATAGCTGTTGCGCCCGACATGCGGGAAAAAAGACTGGGGACCTGGATGCTCCTGGACCTGATTAACCTAGGCGTCGCCATCGGTTTGAGGATCCTGGTGATGCGGCTTATCGAAGACCGGGATATTGACGTAATTCAGGGTGTGAAAAAGCTCGATTTTGTTGAGCGTGCCACCTTAAAGGATTACGTGCTGGATATGGAGGAAAACCCCCACAACCTGGTGCTCCTGACCAAACGCCTTCACACCCGTTGGGATGATTTTTGAGAAAAATGGGCCAAGACCGCGTTCAGTATGGGCTGGATCCGGAATCCCTGCGAAAAGTTCTTCCCCATGGTCCCGGTGTATACCTGTTCTTGGGCCCGCAGGGCCGGGTCATTTATGTGGGAAAGGCGAAGGATCTAAAAAAGCGGGTCCTTTCCTATTTCAGGTCCCCCGGCAATGCCCCCACCAAAACTGCCCGAATGATGAAAATGGCGGAAGGGCTGGAATTCATCCTCACCCTGACCGAAAAAGAAGCGTTCATCCTCGAAAACGATCTGATCAAGAAATTTAAACCCCGGTACAATATCATCCTTCGGGACGACAAACAATATCCCTGCCTCAGGCTGGATATGGGTGAGCCCTATCCCCGGCTGGGGATTGTCAGGAAAATCAAGAAAGACGGTGCACTCTATTTCGGGCCGTTCTCCTCAGCCAATGCCGTGCGCAGCACCACCCGTGTGATTTCCAGGGTATTTAAGCTCAGAAAGTGCAAGGGCCTGAAACTCAAGCACCGGGAGAGACCCTGCATCAATTTTCAGATGGACCGTTGCCTGGCGCCCTGCGCCCGCACCGTAAGCCAGGAAGCGTACGGAGAGATGGTTGAGCAGGTGCGCCTGTTCCTGGAAGGACGGAATACGGAGTTGGTGGGAAATCTGAAAAAGGACATGGGGGAGGCGGCCGCCCAAATGGAGTTTGAAAGGGCTGCAGACATCAGAGACCGGATTTATGCCATAAAAAAGACCGTTGAACGGCAGCATGTGGTTTCTACCCGCATGGCGGATCAGGATATTATCGGCATGGCCCGGAAAGAAGACCTCCGTCAGTTGGCCGTGATGTTCGTGCGCCGGGGGCATCTGGTGGGGACCCGGCATTTTCTGTTCGAGGATGTAAACGGCGCTTCAACTGAGGTGGTTGAGGCGTTTTTGAAGCAATACTATTCCGGTCAGGTATTTATCCCCGGCACGATCCTTTTGTCCGAGCCCGTTGGGGAAAGTGAATCCTTAAGCGAATGGATATCGGAGATGGCCGGGAAAAAGGTGAAAATCCATTCTCCCCAGCGGGGCGAAAAGAAAAAACTGGTTCAGATAGCGGTGGCCAATGCGGGAAACCTTCTGGCGGGCCACCAGATCACCCGGAAGGAAGCCTTGCTGGAATCCGCCAGATCCGTTTTGAACCTTAAAAAGGTGCCACGAACCATTGAAGGGCTCGATATCTCCAACCTCCAGGGCGAAAATGCGGTGGGCGTGGTGGTGGCATTCAAAGACGGCGAACCCAACCGGGGACACTATTTGAACTATCGCATCAAACATATCAGTGGCATTGACGATTACGGCATGATGGCGGAAGTCATCGAGCGACGGGTTTCCGGTCCCCCCCTGCCGGACCTTTTTCTGGTGGACGGGGGCAAGGGGCATCTGGCCGCAGTGAAAAAGGTGCTGGATCGGCAGCTTGAAAAAGATGGCTCCGTTGTTTTTCCCGAAGTGATTTCCCTTGCCAAGCCTGACGAGGTGCTGGGGGAGAAATATGATAAGATCTATGTTCCCGGCAGAAAGAATCCTGTTCTACTGAAACCGGATCATCCCGTACTGTTTTTGATGATGCGCGTCCGCGACGAGGCGCATCGAAGGGCTGTGACCTATCATCGGAAGCTGAGACAAAAGGGCCTGACCCGCAGCCAACTGGACGGGATTCCCGGTGTGGGAAAACAACGAAAGAAATCCCTGCTCAAACATTTCAGGGGGATAGATGCCATTTCAAAGGCAAAAGTTGAAGAGTTGTGCGCTGTGCCCGGCATCAACCGGGATCTGGCCTTGAAGATTATGGCGGGGTTGTCAGACGGTCACGCGAAGGAACAGGGTGGTCAGTCCCAGGTAGATGAGAAGGCTCAGGATATCATTTGAAGTGGTGACGAACGGTCCGGCCGCCAGGGCAGGGTCCACATTGAAGCGCTTCAGGATCAGGGGGACCGCGGCCCCGATGAGGCCCGACAGTACGATGATGAGAAAGAGTGCCGTATTGACAATGAGTCCCAGCCGGTAGTCCCCCACCCAGAACCCCACGATCACGCCCAGGATGCCCCCGCAGATGACGCCGTTGATGAGGGCGACCCGCAATTCCATCCACAGCCGTTTTCCAATATTGACCAGCCCGATGTCTCCGGTGGCAAGCCCCCTGACCACAACCGTAGCGGCCTGGGTGCCGGTGTTACCCCCCATGGCCATGACCACCGGGAAAAAAAATGACAGGGAGATCATGGCTTCGATGGACGCTTCAAACTGATTGATAACCACCGCCGCAAAAACGCCGCCAAAAAGCGCCGCAACGAGCCAGGGGAGCCTGGCCCTGGAAATCTTGATGGTGGATTCCTCGGTAACCTCCTGATCGATGACACCCGCCATGAGCGACATGTCTTCATCGATCTCTTCTTCGATGACGTCAATAATGTCGTCATGGGTGATACGCCCCACCAGAAGGGAATTTTCGTCAACCACCGGAACGTTGACCAGGTCGTACCGCCTCACGATATTGGCCACCTCCTCCTGGTCCGTGTCCACTCCAACGGAAATGACGTCGGGGTTCATGATGTCACTGACTTTTCGATCTTCCGGTTCAAGTACCAGGTCTTTTAAGGAAATAACCCCCACCAGCCTCTGAAAATCATCTGTGACCCAGATATAGTATAGGTTTTCAACCTCTCTTCCTTCTTCCCGGACGGTCTTGATGGCGTCCCCCACGGTGACATCGGCTTTTACCGCTACAAACTCCAGGGCCATGAGGCCTCCGGCGGTGTCATCGGGAAAGGGAAGCAGTTTCTCCAGTTCTTCCGAGACATGGTCGTCCACCGAATCGATGACTTCCTTGGCCCGGGCCGCCGGCAGATCGCCCACCAGGTCCGCGGCATCATCCGAATCCAGCTCCGCCACGATGTCGGAGATGGCTTTGTTGTCGAGATCTTTCAGGATGCGTTCCTGGACCGGCGGTTCGATTTCAACCAGCACGTCCCCGGCGCCCTCGGGTTCGAGGAGCTGGAAGATGGCAACTCTTTCCTTGGCGGCCAGATGCTCGATGAGGTCCGCCACATCCGCCGGCCTCATTTCAGCAATGAGCTTCTTGAGGGCGTCCAGCTTTTCCTGCGCAACCAGGCTATTGACTTCGTCGATGAGCCTGGCTTCGATAGATCTGGTTTTAAAAGCTGTCAAGATTTACTCCTTTTGGAAGCCCCACTCCTGGATGTCGAATGTTTGTGTTTGAAATTCTTAAGCTTTTCGAGAATTGTTTTGTCCAGGTCATTGAGGTTGCCCGTTTTGGATTCCATAAGCTGAAGCGGTATCTCGGCCCTCGCAGCGGATTTGTGCCCGCCGGCAGAAGCCCCCCAGGGTTCGAAAAGTTTTTTGGCGGTTTTACCAGCATTCCCCCTGAAACCGGCATTTCTGAGAATGAAGATCAGCTTTTTGTCATATACACCCGCCACGATGCTCCATTCGGTCTCCGCCAGTTTCATGAAAAAATCGGCAATGATGACCAGCGTATCGGGATTGTCCACTTCACCCATGTTCACATAGGCCATATTGTCGACGAACACCAGTCCTTCGATGGCAGCACGGAAATCGTCCAGGGCGTGGCGGCTCAACTCCGAAGATTCAATCTTCTTGATGGTGTTCATATTGGCAAATTGATACAGGTATTTGAACGCGTTGACATCGTTTGAGAGTGAATCCCGGACAAAATTATCGGTGTCGGTCTTTATGCCATAAAAAAGGGCGGTGGCGAGCCTTGTGGACGGGACCACCTTCATGCTTTTAAGGTATTCGCACATGATGGTGGCGTTGGCGCCGTAGTCCTCGCGAATGTCCATGAAAGGTGCTCTGGAAGCGGGATCGATGGGGTGATGGTCAATAATGATATCAAAGGGATGGTTTTTGAAAGGGGGATAATGACTGGGTTGGGAATCCACCATGGCCCATTTTGTCAGTTTTCGGCCCCGCATGGAACGGATGCGCCGTTGTTTGATATTCAGCAGTCGGATCATGGCCAGGTTATCAGGCCGGTCGATGACATTGACGTGAAGGATCTCGATTTTCCTCAGTTTCCGCCAGAACAACCGTTTCAAGGCCAGGGCGCTTGCCATGGCGTCAGGATCAGCGTTTATGACGATCCCTAAGGAGTCATCGGATGAAACGGTTTCCAGCAGCTTCTGACACCTCTCCGCCTGGCTGGTGGATTTCGAAAAAGGATGCTCCATTACGGGGTGTGTCATGGTTTTTTCCACTTCAATTCTAAAGTCATGATTGAAATATTTCGGAAGATATCTCAAAGTCGTTTAAGATACAATGCAAAAGAAGCGTTTACCAGGGCCAGATGGGTGCCAGGTACTCCAGACTGGGGCTGAGATCCTCCTCCCTGTGGGGCTCAAGGGTCACGGCAAGGGGACGGATCTTGAGGGAATCAAGATCACTGAATAGTTGTTCTATGTTGATGTTCCCGAGACCCAGGCCCCAATGGTCATCCCATTGGCCGTCGTTGTCATGCAGATGCAGCTGTTGAAGGTGCCGGGACATGGATTGCACCCATTGCCGTAATGGAACAGACCCAAATGCCGACTGATGGCCGATATCCAGGCAGAAACCCACATTATGGGATTTCAGACTTTCAATGAGCGGCAGTATTTCAGAAGGGCTTTTTTCGTAAACGTTTTCCAGCATCAGGCGGGCGCCTTCCCGTTTGAATGTGGCGGCCAGGGAGTCCCATGTTTCCAGGCTGTTTTCGATCCATTGTTCCCTCATGGGCAGGTATCGTTTGCGATCATAACCGGTGTGACAGACCACGGTCCTGGGTTTGAATACGGGTACCAGGGAAGCCAGCTGCTCGAAGCGTTTTCGGGAAACTTCCCGGATATCCCGGTCCGGAGAACCGGGCGAGAGGTCCGTGAAAGGCCCATGAAGGGTGATGGTGCGACCGGCCCGGTGGAACTGTTTTGCAATGGCTTCCGCCTCAGAAACCGTCACATGATCCAGCGCCTCCGCGTCAAATCCGACCTCCGGGTTGAGCCCGTATTCAAGAAATTTGTCCAGGTACCCCTCCTTCAGCATCCGGTAGGGGATGTTGACCTGCAGCTGTTTCACCAAATGACCCGTTATTGAAGTGTGATTCATTTCTTGTCCTGTTTGATAATGGTTCATGGTTGTCGGTTTACGGTTGGAAACCAAAAGAGGGATTCAGGAAAATCTACATATTAACGGTTTAATATCGAGATCTTATGAGGTAAACCTCAACCCTTGAACCCGAACCCAGCAACCGCATTGACAAGGTGTTTCCAAAAGGATATAAGCGTACGGAAAATACCTCATAACCCATTTTTAACAGTGTTGTCATGCAAAAAGCCATTCTAAGCCCCGTTTGTTCCGGCCTGGTGATTCCCGGGCTCGGGCAGATCATCAATCAGGATCTAAAAAAAGGGATTATCATCCTTTGTGCCGTATTTGCTCTGTTCGTGGCGGGTATTGTCCGGTTCCTTCAGATTATCCATTCTGTTTTCAGATCGGGGCACACGGATGTTTCGGACCCCCAGGCACTCATGGCAAGGCTCGGGGCCGAGGATTCGACCATGCTTTGGTGCCTGGGGATCGCCTTTGTTTTGCTCTGGCTTTACGCGGTGGTGGACGCATACAGGGGTGGCAAAAAAATTGATCAGCTTGAAACCGGGAGTTTAATCAAATGAAGGCCTATTTTCTGGATGAAATAAACCCGGAAAACATCGAAAAGATCACCCAGTTTTTGAAGGATAATGCTTCCCGCTCCACCATGGAGCAGCTATTCTGGGTGAATTTCCCGAAGGATCTCTTGAGTTCCCTCCAGTTTCAGCACGCCGCATGTCAGCCCCACGCTTTCGCGGTGGAAGTGGGATCGGACTGGGTTAAACTGGAACTTCTGGTACGTTCACTGCAAACCATGAAATGCGATTGTACCGCTTACTGCACGAATTCCCAAAGGGATTACATCATCAATTTTGCGGACCGGATGCTGGACCAACTGAATATTGGCACCTGAAAACCGCCTGCCTGACGGATTGCCCCCGATTCGACTTTGAACTCCTGAAATCAAGGATAAAAGCCGGTTTCCACGGAAATTATGGAATTGACTTGAAATCCCACATCTGATAATTGAATCGTTTACTCTTGAACCTGGAGGCCTGATTAATATGGACTACAAGAAAACTCTCAACCTGCCCAAGACCAAATTTCCCATGAAAGGGAACCTGGTCAATAAAGAACCGGAAATGCTGAAACGGTGGGAGGCGGAAGATCTCTACGGAACCATCCGGAAGGCTTCGAAGGGCAGACCCCGATACATGCTGCATGATGGACCCCCATACGCCAACGGGAACATCCATATGGGGACCGCCTTTAACAAAATATTGAAGGACATTATCATCAAGTCAAAACAGATGGCCGGTTTTGATGTCCCATACGTCCCCGGTTGGGATTGCCACGGCCTGCCCATTGAACACAAGGTGGATAGCGAACTGGGCAAGAAAAAGCGGGAAATGAGCCAGGCGGAGGTGAGAGGGTACTGTCGCCGGTACGCGGAAAAATATATCGATATCCAGCGCGATGAATTTAAACGCCTGGGGGTTCTGGGAGAATGGGATCGCCCCTATCTCACCATGAACTACCCCTACGAGGCGACCATCGTCAGGGAGTTTGGGAAATTTGCCCTGAACGGCAGCCTGGTTCGGAGTAAGAAACCCATCTATTGGTGTTCATCCTGTAAAACGGCCCTTGCGGAAGCCGAAGTGGAATATGATGAGCATACGTCTCCCTCCATCTTTGTTAAATTCCCCATGATTTCCGACCTGGCGAAAGTAGATCCGGTTTTTGAGGGGAAACAGGTCTCGGTTGTGATCTGGACCACCACCCCATGGACCCTTCCCGCCAATCTGGCCATTGCGCTTCACCCGGATCTTCCCTATGTGGCGGTGGAAACCTCCCGAAACGAAGTCATGATTCTGGCCGAAGGTCTTCTGGATGAATGCATGGAAACCTTCGGTATCGAATCTTATGAAATCCTGAAAGTGTTTAAAGCGGTTGAATTGGAGAACCTGGAAGCCCGGCACCCCATTGTTGACCGGCCATCGGTGATTGTGCTGGCCCGCTATGTGACGCTCGAGAGTGGCACGGGTTGTGTGCATACGGCGCCCGGGCATGGCAGGGAGGATTACGAAACCGGTCTGAAATACGGCTTGGAGGTGTACTCACCTGTGGATGACGCCGGTCGGTTTACGCTGGATGTGGAACATTTTTCCGGCATGGAGGTGTTTGAAGCCAACCGCTCCGTCATTGACAAGCTCACTGAGCTTGGGGCCCTGGTGAAAGAACAAAAGATCACCCATGAATATCCCCATTGCTGGCGGTGTAAAAAGCCGGTGATCTTCCGATCCACGGAACAGTGGTTCATTTCCATGGATAAGATGGGTCTCAGGGATGCGGCCTTGAATGCCATTGACGAGGTGAATTGGTTTCCCTCATGGGGTCGCGACCGAATCCACAGCATGATCGCCAACCGGCCGGACTGGTGCATTTCCCGCCAGAGATCCTGGGGGGTTCCCATCACCGTGTTTTTCTGCAAAAAATGCCGCGAAGTGGTCATTTCAAAGGAGATTATCGATCGTGTGGCGGGGATGGTGGAAGAATCAGGAGCGGATATCTGGTTTACGGCGTCTGAAAAGGAACTGCTTCCGGAAAATACCGCGTGCCCGTCATGCGGTGCGGATGAATTTGAAAAGGAAACGGACATTCTGGATGTGTGGTTTGATTCCGGTGTGAGCTATGCGGCGGTCATGGAAAACCGGCCCTATCTGGACAGCCCCGCGGATCTTTATCTGGAGGGAAGCGACCAACACCGGGGGTGGTTTCACAGTTCGCTTTTGTGTTCGGTGGGTACCCGAAATCAGGCCCCCTACGGAAACGTGCTGACCCATGGATTTGTGGTGGATGGCAAAGGAAAAGCCATGCACAAATCCGCCGGGAATGTGATCCCCCCCAAGTCCCTGATCAAGAGCTATGGCGCGGAAATTTTAAGGCTCTGGGTGGCGGGGGAAGATTATCGGGACAATATCCGGCTCAGCAAGGAAATCCTTCAGCGATTGACCGACACCTATCGCCGCATTCGAAATACCTGCCGGTATCTACTGGGGAACCTCCAGGACTTCAATCCTGAAACCGATCAGGTCCCCTATGAACAAATGGAAGAACTGGACCAATGGGCCCTTCATCAGCTTCAGGGGCTGACCGAACGGATCACAAACGCCTATGAAAATTTTGATTTTCATCTGGTCTATCACCACCTGCATAACTTCTGCGTTCTGGATCTTTCTTCATTCTACCTGGATATTATCAAGGACCGGCTCTACACTTCCCCTGAAACGTCCCTGCAAAGGCGGTCCGCGCAGTTTGCCATGAATGAGATCCTGGAAACCCTGGTGCGGCTCATGGCACCGGTTCTCTCATTTACCGCGGATGAAATCTGGAAATACATGGAAGGCGAGGACCGCTCCCCCAGCGTTCATGCGGATCTCTTTTCACCCCTTAGGAAAGAATTTGTAAATCCAGAACTGGCCGAACGGTGGGAGGATATCCTTTCCGTCAGAAAAGAGGTGACCAAGACCCTGGAACTGGGGCGCAAGGAAAAAATCATCGGACATCCCCTGGATGCGGCGGTGACTTTGGGCGTTTCATCTGAGCTTTACGAAAAACTGGCGCGTTATGCGGATCAGCTGAGGTCCATATTTATCGTTTCATCCGTGAATATGGTTGATGTTGATGAGCTCCAGGATGCCGTCGAAAGCGAGACGGTCCCCGGGCTTAAGGTGCTGGTGGCGCCTTCCACCGATCCCAAGTGTGAACGGTGCTGGACGCACGATTCATCCGTGGGCCATGACCAGGAACATCCAACTATCTGCGGGCGATGCCGAAACGTTCTGGACATAATTACCCACTGATCGTCTGGCCGGCGCTCCTCATCGTCTGCCTGGATCAGGCTTCTAAATTAGCGGTACAGGGAAGCCTCAGGGTCTATGAGAGCGTGCCGATTATCAATGGTTTTTTCAATATGGTTCATGTGCGGAACCGGGGCATGGCCTTTGGATTCATGAACCGGCCGGATATGAATTTCGGGTTCTGGGTTCTGGTTTCAGCAACGGTTCTGGCCATTGGTCTGCTGTTGGTGTGGTTCTGTCGCATGGAGGATGAGAACAACTGGATGACCCTGGGGCTTTCCCTCATTCTGGGCGGGGCCCTTGGGAATCTCATTGACCGGGTGAGACTCCATGAAGTGATTGATTTCCTGGATGTTTATGTGGGTTCCTACCACTGGCCTGCCTTTAATGTGGCAGACGCTTCCATTACCGTGGGCGCCTTTATGGTGGGGTTGAATCTTTTCTTAAAGCCCCCTGAAAAAAAATCCGCTTCCCCGGTCGATAACAGATAACCTGTCACACGATTCTTGTGCCCTGCTCTTTTTCCCCCGGGACCCGTTATGTGATGCCTATTGGTTGACTTCAAACCTGATTATAGTATAATTTCCCTAAAAAAACCCATCTGTCTGATTGCCATAACCCGAAACCTGCAACCCGAAACCCCTGGTGCCCACCCCGGGGCGCCCTAAGGAATCCCTCTGATGAAGCTGCTCCTCAAGATTATGTTGTGCCTTTTAATTGTCGTTGTGGTGTTCGGCCTCTCTATCGGCGGGTATTTTGCTTACCTGTGGTCCAGCAATCTGCCCTACGTGGGTTCCGTAAAGGATTACAGACCGCCGGTCATCACAAGGATTTACAGTGAGGACGGCCAGGTGATCGGAAGGCTCTGGGAGGAGAAGCGGACCGTGGTGCCCGTTTCGGAAATGCCTCGGCATTTGATCGATGCTTTTGTAGCGGCTGAAGACGCGCGGTTTTTTGAGCACCTGGGTGTGGATGTTCAAGGCATTGCCCGGGCGTTTTTAAAAAACCTGTCCGCTGGCAAGGTGGAGCAGGGGGGGAGCACTATCACCCAGCAGGTGACCAAATCCCTGATTCTCAAGAACGTTAAAAAGACCTACCGGCGCAAGGTCCGTGAGGCGATCCTGTCCGTTCAGCTGGAAAAATCTTTTTCCAAGGAACATATCCTGTTTCTCTATCTCAACCAGATTTACCTGGGGCAGGGCGCCTACGGCGTGGAGGCGGCAAGCCAGACCTATTTTCACAAACCGGCAAAAGATCTCAATTTGTCCGAAGCGTCTTTGCTGGCGGGCCTGCCCCAGGCACCGGCCAGGTATTCACCGGTGTCCCATTTTGACCGGGCGAAAGCGCGGCAGAAATACGTTCTCACAAGGATGCTTGAAGAGGGATTCATTACCGAGGCATCCCGGGACCAGGCACTGCATGCGAACCTCGAAATTCACGGGCGGGAAATCAACACCTTTGAACGGGCACCCTACTTCTCCGAGCATGTTCGGCGGTATCTGTTAAAAAAATACGGGAAGGATCTCCTCTATCGGGGGGGGCTCAAGGTTTATACCACATTGGACCTCAACATGCAGGTCTTGGGTCGGGAAGCGTTGAACAAGGGTTTGACGGATCTGGATAAACGTGAAGGGTATCGCGGCCCCATTAGGCATCTTTCGGCAAAACAGATGCAGAAATACGGGAAGGAGGCTGAGGAAAAGTTTCGGATTTCACCGCCGGAACCGGGTTCGGTGGTCAAGGGGCTGGTGACGAAAGTGAATGATAAAGGGAAGGAAGTCTCCATTCGATTGGGGAAAGAGATGGCCTCCCTTTCGCTTAAACAGATGAGATGGGCCAGAAAACCCAATAAAAAAGTGCCGTATTACGAAGCTCGTGTCAGAAAACCTTCTTCCGTGTTGAAACAAGGCGATGTGGTGCTGGTGCGAATCTTGGGGAAGTACGGTGATGACACGCCCAAAAAGAAAGGATCTAAAAAGAGAAAAGTCACGTCAAAGCAGAAAAAATTTATCTGGAAGGTAGCGTTGGAACAGACACCGAAGGCGCAGGGCGCTCTGGTCTGCATCAATGCCGAAACGGGTGAGGTAAAAACCATTCTGGGAGGGCGCAGTTTTGATGAGAGCCAGTTTAACCGGGCCATCCAGTCCCGGCGACAGCCCGGGTCCGCTTTTAAGCCCCTGATCTATTCCGCCGCCCTGGACCGGGGGATGAACCCTGTGACGATCATCATGGATTCTCCCTACGTGTCTTCCCCCAATGCTGCCGGGGAGGTCTGGAAGCCCAAGAATTACAAGAAAAAATTCTATGGCCCCACGTTGATCAGGACGGGTCTGGCCAAGAGCAGGAATGTCATTACCGTCAAAATCTTGAATAAGATCGGCGTAAATTATGCCATTCAATATGCCAGAAACCTCGGCATCGAATCTGATTTGACCCCGAATCTTTCGCTGGCCCTCGGTTCATCGGGCGTATCGCTCATGGAACTGACCCGCGCTTACGGCGCTTTTGCCAATGGCGGGATGCTGGTGAAGCCCTTCTACATAAAACGGATCCTGGATCGCAGCGGGCAAGTCATTGAGGAGAACCAACCGGAAACGGCTCCGGTCCTTTCGAAGGAAACGGCGTTTGTTATGACAGATCTGCTGAGGGCTGTGGTGACCGAAGGAACGGGTTGGCGTATCAGAGCATTGAAGCGACCTGTTGCGGGAAAGACCGGCACCACAAACGATCTTCGAGATGCGTGGTTCATGGGTTATACCCCGGAGCTGGTGACCGGTGTCTGGGTGGGGTACGATGATTCACGGGAGATGGGAAAAGGGGAGACCGGCTCCAGGGCCGCCAGCCCCATTTGGCTTGACTTTATGCAGAAGGTTCTGGCGGGAAAGCCGGTAAAGGATTTTCAGGTTCCCAAAGGGGTTGTCTTTGCCAAAATCGACGGGAAAACGGGTTATCTTGCCGGACGATATTCCAAAAAAACCGTGTTTCAGGCCTTTGTGGAGGGAACGGAACCGAAGAAATATTCCCCTAAACCGTCTGCGGCCAAAGTGGAGTCTTTCTCACAGTATGATATGGACTCACAATTGGATGGGGGATCACAGTTTGATACGGACGTTCAGTAGATGACACATGGGTCATTAGAGGAGAAATAGGGATGCAGGGAAAAAAATGGGCAGGTGTTGTCATGGGATTTCTTGTGTTGGGCCTGCTGTATTTTCCATCCGGGTGTGCGGTCAATCCTGTAACCGGTGACCACGAGCTCATGCTTCTGAGCGAGGAAGATGAAATCAGGCTGGGGCGGGAATCGGATTCCCAGGTGATGGGTGAATATGGTGTTTACAAAGACCCTCAGCTGACGGCTTATCTGGACGGTATGGGAAAGAAACTGGCAAAACTTTCCCATCGCCCGGGGCTTCCCTACGAGTTCAAAATCCTGGATACCCCCGTGGTAAACGCATTTGCTGTTCCGGGCGGTTATGTCTATTTCACCCGTGGGATTCTGGCCAACCTGAACAGCGAAGCGGAGTTGGCAGGCGTCATGGGGCACGAACTGGGGCACATTACGGCCCGCCATTCGGCCCAGCAGTACAGCCGTGCTCAACTGGCCCAGGTGACCCTGGGGAGCGCCATGATGCTCTCTGAAACATTGCAGGTGCTGGCGCCGCTGGCGCAGATGGGGGTCAGTATGCTGTTTTTGAGCTACAGTCGGGACAATGAGCGGGAAGCCGATGACCTGGGGGTCGCCTATTCCAGCCAGGCAGGTTATGATGCCACCCATATGGCGCTTTTTTTTGAAACCCTCGAACGGATGAAACCCACATCGGATACGAGCGGTCTTCCCGAATGGTTCTCCACCCATCCCGATCCGGAAGACCGTATCGGTGCCGTTCAGCGGGAGGCAAAAAAATGGCAGAAAGACCTGGGCCTGAAAAACTTCAAGGTCAATCGTGATGCCTATTTGAAAAAGCTCAATGGCATGGTTTACGGGGAGGACCCCCGGGAAGGGTTTGTGGAAAATGATGTGTTTTACCATCCCCTCCTTCGGTTTCAGTTTCCGGTTCCCGCAAACTGGACCCTTCAAAATACCCGCGCCATGGTCCAGGTGACCAGCGGAAAGAAGGATGCGGCCATCATGTTCATGCTGTCTTCGGCCAAATCCCCGGAGCAGGCGGCCAAAAATTTTGTCCGGAAGAACCGCGCCCGGCTCATGGCTTCCGACCGAAAGAGGATCAACGGTTTATCAGCCGTTCGAACGGTGTCGAAAATCATGACGAACCAGGGAACCCTTGAGATCATGTCCGGTTATGTTCAAAAAGGGGACAAGGTTTATGAATTTCACGGTTTGGCCCCGGAAAATGCTTTCAGATCATATCAGCCTGTATTCCAGAAAACCATGGGTGGGTTTAAGCGGTTGACGAACAAACGGATGCTCAACCGAAAGCCCGTTCGCATTCAGGTGGCCTCCGCACCCGTAACCGGAACCGTGAAAAAGGTTTTGAAAGCCCTGGGTACACCGGATAGAAAATTCCAGGCTTGGGCTGTCATGAATGGCAAGACGCTGGATGAAACGGTTGAGGCAGGAACGTTGCTGAAAATTATAAAATGACGGGAAGCCCTTCCTCTTTCAAAACACCAGCCATATGAGATCAAAGATGCGATCCCAATATGAATGGTTTCGGCATCAAAAAAGGGCGTAGATAAAGGGCGCCACAGCGCTTCCTTCGGTAAAGACAATCAGTGCTCCGAAAAGGGCCAACGTGAGTAGTATGGGAAGAAGCCAGTAACGCTTCCTGATCCGCAGAAACTCCCAGAATTCGCTAAAGATCGATTGGTTTGGCAAGTATATATCTCCTTAATATCGTTTCAAAAATCTTTCTTTCGGCTGTGCCGGTTCCGTTCGGTCCACCCAATAGGACGGTATTTTCCTGTCAAACTTAAGCGAAATCGGTCTCCCGCCGATAAGTGCCTTGATCATCCCTGAAGGGGTAATTACCAGGTAATAGGCCAAGGTGAGCATGACCACAGTGATTATTTTCCCGACAAAGTGAGAGATTTTGAGCCATCCCGAGTAAACGGGGCGCAAACCTGCCGGAAACAGGATGAATCCCAATCCAAGGGAAGATAGGGCACCGAAGAAACAAGCGGGGATGGGTTTTCCCAAAAAAAGTCCCAGCGCGCACAAACCGCCGAAAAACAGGAATGCAACAGATCCGAATCTTCGAACCTCTTTCTGGTCAGTCGAGCTCAAGGGTTTCCCTCCAGTTGGGGGTTTCTTCCCATGTGGGCTGATCTTCCTTCAGGAGCATGAAGTTCTCCATGACCAGCACATCCATCTCCGTTCTCATAAAGCAACGGTAGGCATCTTCCGGGGTGCAGACGATCGGCTCGCCCCTCACATTGAAACTGGTATTAACGATTACCGGACACCCGGTCAGTTTGTCAACTTCTGAAATCACTTCGTAATAGTCCCTCTTGTCCGTTCCACTCACGGTCTGAAGACGGGCGGAGTAGTCCAGATGGGTAACCGCAGGGATGTCGCTTCTTTTGACTTTCAGACGTTCTAACATGGGGGTATTTTGCCTGAATGGCTGGGGAAGTTGTTTATCTTTTCTGACATCTGCGGTCAAGAGCATATAAGGACTATTGGTTTGTACATCAAAGTAGACCGATGCCTTTTCCTCCAGAACGGATGGGGCAAAAGGTCTGAATGATTCCCGAAATTTTATTTTGAGGTTCATCACCCTCTGGATTTCCTCGCTTCTGGCATCGCCAAGGATGCTTCTGGCCCCCAGAGCCCTTGGGCCGAACTCCATGCGTCCGGCCAGGTATCCGACGATCTTACCCTCCGCAATTCGGGCGGCGATAGTCCTGGCCCTGCTTTCCGGATCCAGTTCAACAAAGGGGTATCCCCGTTTTTCCAGACAGGCTTTGATTATTTCGTTTGAGAAAGCAGGCCCCATATAGGGAGATCTTAGGTGACTGGCGCTTTGAGGGTCAGGCCTTCCATTTCCCAGGTAGCGGTGCCAGACCGATAGTGCGGCGCCCACCGCCCCGCCGGCATCCCCCGCGGCCGGTTGTATCCAAACCTCCTTGAAATCGCTTTCGCGCAATATGCGCCCGTTTGCCACGCAGTTTAGGGCCACGCCCCCCGCCAGACAGAGTTTCTTGAGCCCGGTCTCTTTGTGAACCTGTCTGACCATTTTAAGAATGATCTCTTCGCACACGGCCTGAATGCTCGATGCCAGATCCATTTCTCTCTCGGTAATGTCAGCCTCGGGTTTTCGGGGGGGACCGCCGAACAGTTTTGCGAATCGTCGGTTGGTCATACGGAGCCCCCCCAAAAAATCAAAATACGCCAGATTCAGAGCGATGGAGCCATCGTCTTTCAGGTCTACAATCTCGGAGAGGATAAGGTCTTTGTAACGGGGGCGGCCATAGGGGGCTAGCCCCATTAGCTTGTATTCTCCTGAATTAACCCTGAAGCCGGTAAAATAGGTGAATGCAGAATAGAGCAACCCCACTGAATTGGGGAAATGAAGTTCTCTAAGGAGTGAAATCTGATTGTTCCGACCGAATCCATAGCTCGCGGTGGCCCACTCGCCCACACCATCAACGGTAAGAATGGCGGCCTCCTCAAAAGGAGAGGGATAAAAGGTGGGATCCCCGGGTACCGAGCTCG
>JGI24915J38486_100563_pt1 | contig 18424 bp, 17 predicted proteins | sample LinPfosmplate3_FD_38486 | JGI IMG/M metagenome (IMG submission 38486)
GGGGGGGGGGGGGGTATGAGATAAATGTTCATCAGACCGGGAGCATTGCCTACGTGCTCTTCCTCACTCGCTCCTTCGGGCTAACGCAAAGTCGCTAATAACACTCCGCTGCGCTGCGTGTTATTATCTTACCTTTGCTTATTTAGCCCTCAGTCACTCCCTCAGTCGGCACTACTGCATGCTCCCTGAAGCTGGGTAGGTTAGATGTTGAATTATAATCTAAGGAAGGGAGCACAAGCTGTAGGGCTTAGATCCAATTTGTACCCCATTTTGTACCCCAAAATGAATGCAGCCCATGAAAACTCAATGTTTTCAATGGGCTACATACAAATTCTGGCGGAGAGTGAGTCCGCCTACTTACCGCGCAAAATATAGGAGATTATAGCACAACTAATTTCTACCCATGTTTCTACCCGTACCATCAATTTATGTGTGACAAGGAAAAGCGGAAAAACGAGGTTAGCAAGGCATTATCCATTCTGGCCGCCCTTAACGCTTTCTACAAGCGCGAGTTCGACCGTCCCAGACTGTTTTTCAAGAGGGAGGCACCCCCCTGACAGCTATCAGCGACCAGCCAGACTTACATGCTGATTTCGACATTCAATCACCAACTTTTCAAGGTTAACCGCATACAGCTTCCGGGATCGGGTAATGGGGTTTTGGCTGAGGATTTTGTTTTTGTATTGAATGAAGTGCGCGGGTCAAAAATATTTTGCAAAAAAATTTTGGAACCGTGTTTAGCGCTATCGGGATTTCACCACCTGACCGAACATCATTAGGCGTGGCGCTTAGATATCGGCCAATTTCATCGCGCCACCAATCGCTCCCACCAAAACAGGACAGAAATTTGCACCACCAGCAAAGGCCTTGGCAGCTGCCAGCGCCACATCCGGCGGATACCTGTCCAGAAAGTAAACCGCCGCAGCCAACACCTCGGGCGCATAGCCACCTGCGGTCGGCAGTGATCCACCGCCCTCAGTGATAGCTGCCACTGTCTCTGGCAGCCGTCCTTCAGCAGCAACAAGCTTGGCCTCAGCCCACGACGCGCCTTCCATTAAAACCCGGCACAGGACCGCCACGGTAGCAGCGACATCGCCTGCCAGAGGGTCATAGTGCGTCAATGCGGCATCAGCCTTCACGACCTCCACCAGCTCGGATATGTCAGCATCCAGCGTGACAGCAAGGGCTGGAGCCCTGTGAGCCGGGTTACAGCCTGCAGACAGCCCGCCGAGGGTCTCGTGGGCGTGCAGAACGGCCTCTTCTGAAGTTGATCCATTGATCCGGGCACCCATAACCAGCGCGAACACAGGCCCGGTGTCGAAGCCTTCAACTCGCCACCAGTCGACGTATCTGTCAGCGGTAAGCTGCGGGTCGTAGTAGCCTGTTTCGATGACGCTCTTAGCGAGTACGGCGGCCAGCACTGTCGGCCCGCCTATGGTGTCACCGGCTTTCAGCCCAAGGATGACCGGATGGTCGTCGTATTCTGGCATCTTACATACGAGCTTCGCGGTGGTCAGTGGTCTGGCCGATCAGCCGAACGAAGACTGTTTAACGTGGCGACGACCTGGTTGACGCTGATGGTCATGATTTTTCCCCCGATGGGCTCTGGCGGTTGAGGTGCTGGGTGTAGGCCAGCGTGACTTGTTGGGAGAGTGAGCCTTGCTCGATCCCGGCAAGGTTCTCCATGGCCTCGACGATACGCGGGGGCATCATGATGCGGCGCTGGAAGCGCGAGAGATTATTTTTCGTTGCGGGCATGGTTTTCTCTGTTCAGGGGGATGGTCAGGACGCCCTCAGAGTGCGGCAAGGATAGCGTGTTTTCAGTGAGGACGCCAAGGGAGCGGACATCAGCCATGACGAAGGGTCGGTCGAGTAGGTTGGTGAGCACTTCGCGGGTGGCTGTCAGCTCGTTATGCTGGACGAGCAGCTCGTGGTCGACGTTGGTCGAGGTGCCGACGACGATGACCCAGCCGATCTTGAGGCGGAAGAGGTGCGGCAGCAGGTGCAGGCTGAGGCCGAACTTGTTGGTGAGGACGAGCATGAAGGTCATGAAGTTCCTTTCAGCTAGAGCTAAATTGGAGCAACCAGCCAAAAGGTGGTTTGCTGTTTGCGGTAGCGGCTCAGATAACCGGGCATCATTGTCCAGGCCACAAGTCGCGCAGTTGGCGACTGCTCAGTGACCCGACAGTAGTAAGGGGCGGCTTGCTGTCAGCCGGTCTTGTCTAGTCTTTCGCCCTCTGCCCTGAGACCAATAGCCAGTAGCTGCCGTATCGCATCTGCCCTGGTTATGTTTAACCCCGGCAGCTGTTCCTGCAAGCGGCTGACATAGGTGTCGATCTGCGAGACGAGATCGTCGGGCAGGCGAACAGCAAGTGTGTCCATCGTGACGTCTTTTTTGGGTCGCCCGCGTTTGCGAGTTTCAAGAAGGCTCATATTTATTGACCTTGACAATTTTCCATATTAAATGTTTACAATAAATAACAAATAACCACAACAAATTTTTTGCAGGAGAAGCGTGATGATTGAACGTGATAACAGAGGCCGGATCAGAAAAACTACCCGCCGAATTAACACCCGGATCAGCGCAGAGCTATTGGTCGGTGACGGTTGGGAAGGAGTTGCGTACGCCGAGCTGATGCGGCTGTCCATGGAAGCCGGGGCGTATCACAGTCAACTGGAAGATAAACCGGGATACGAAGAAACAGGCCGTGCGGTTGAGGCGTTGAAAGAAGCCTACAAAGCTATCGACGCAGCTTACGGGTCGGACGACGAGGATGACGGTGAATTGAGAGATAATATCAAACCTGAGTAGGAATTTCAGTTTTGTAAGATAGCAGGTGCAATTTCAGAGGCCACCGCATCACAGGCTCTTGAGTGGCTGGACGAATATATGTTGGGCATTGTGGGTCGGTTCAAGGAGCGGTTTAGGTGAGCTAGTTTATCGGCCCCTCGGTCTCGGACATTGTGATGTTCGCTATAGCCCGGCTGATGCGTTGCCAGGTCGCCCAACCGCCTTCGTCGCCTCGGTCTCGTAGTTCGTCAGCGCGGTCGACTGCCACCAGCGTAGCCTGTTTGCCATGTTCTTCGAGCAACTTCTTGGCCGCACGGTATACGTCCAGTTCTGTGATCATTGGCCAGTGTCTGCCGCTGGCCTGTCAGACGAGCTGCTGCCCCGCTTCAGCAGACGCTTCACGTCGCGCCAGATGCTGAGCCGGTAATTGTCACCAGCATCCTGTGCATCCACAGCGCCCTGCAAAGCAACCGCATAAGCCTCGCCCTGCCCATGCTTTTTCAGCAGGTAGTCAGCAGTCTCCTGTGGGTCATCTTTTCGTCTAACCTTTTTTAACATGTTCCCCCGCGAGATGGCCTTGAACTCGTAGTTGTTTAAAGAGACTGAATGACTTCCCGCAACAAAGTCTGAACTTCTTGAGCAATGCCAGCCAAATTTTCATTTTCGACTGCCTGCATAGACGCCATCGGATCGACGGCTGATACTTCTATGCCGCCCTCAACGGCTTCCACGATGACATTGCAGGGCAACATGGTTCCGATCTTTGGTTCTTGCAGGAGAGCCTGATACGCAAAGTTTGGGTTACACGCGCCGAGGATCGTGTATGGCCGAATTTCGGCATCAATTTTTTCTTTCATGGTCTTCTTGACGTCGATGGTGGTCAAGACGCCGAACCCTTTTTCCTTTAAGGCTGCGGTCGTCTGCTCGATCGCCTGATCAAATGTGGTGTCGATAATCTTGGATATGTAATACTTCATTTCCGGTTTTCCTCTCAGGTTTTCCAATAACGGCCCGAGGAGTAAATAGGACCATTGGGGTGGGGTTCTTTATGAAAAGGAGGTAGTGGAGGGTGGAGAAATGATTGTAGTTTTTCATCACTGGCGTAGTGATCGAAACCGTTTTGCTTAAGCGCCTTGATAGCCTCTTCTTCAGAGTGAAATGAAAGTTCGTCGAAAACTCCACTGGTGTCTCCGACAAAATAGACCCGCACACCAGAGGACGTCGTTGACTCAATCAGCGCCCAATTCTGTTGAAGAAATTCGACCACTTTCACCCAATAATCGCTGGCTTCAATATGTACAGCAACCGTCATAGCATTCTACCTGTCTCTACTGTCCAAAATATTGTCGTGGTCCTGCCCAATACCGACGCCTCAGCTCGGCGGTGTCTGTCTGCTGGCAAATTACTTCATGACTGGCGACCAGCTCTCCCATTACTCAGTTCTCAACCTCCCCAGACAAGAACAACGACCGTTCAATTTTTGCTGCAAATCTCTTCGGCTAGTCCGCGGCCTGTTCTTCCTCGAAACTCTTCATAACCTACATCAATAGGCAGGAAGCCACGGCTCGTTATTTTCCATTTGAAGCTCTCATCAATTTCTTCGGTTTTGTTGCATTCCCAAGCTCTAAATACCCCTGAATAGTTGGCAATGACGTAGCTTTCGCCATTGCTGTCAACAATCTCAGTATTGCCTCTGAGTTCAAGGCAATCATTGTCGACACCGCCTGGATATGGATCAGTGGTGGGACAATGACCGCCAACATTGGAAGCACCTAAATCGAGGATGTTTATAGTAATTGTTGGGATTATTTTGTTGTTTTCTCTAATGAGGCTGAAAGTTCTATTTTTCCAGATATACCCTTGAGCCATACGCCCCGATACTACAGAAAACAAAACCATACCACCCACATTTTGTATTCGCGTGTCAAAAGTCTTGCCAAAATACCCAGCGTCAACATATTCCTCGACAGAGTGTGTATATTGCCAGCCAGACGCTGTCTTTTTTACAAAGTGCGCAGAAAACACATTCGAACATCCACCGCAATGGCCACCGATTGCCTCAGTAAATAAAACCCCACTTTCACCAAATCTGCTTGCCCCAACAATTCGAAATGTTTTCCTGAGCTTGGGTATTGATCCGTCGACTAACTTAACCCCATCAGATTTGTATAACGTGTTTGTTTTTAGCCGTACCCCAAAAATCTCAACAGAAAATTCTGCATTTCTTTTCTTAACAGCATTCTCTTTCACAGTTTTTTTGGTGGCTGCCCATATCCTAGAAAGTCGCACCGCCCGACGGCGAAGCCGGTCATCTTCAACGCTGAACGGATTATCCTGTGCAAACGCTGACACAAACCGCCGCCACGCTTGAGCCTTCAATTCAGACGATCCGCCTCCGGCTTCAAACTGTTCTGTCTGTGCATAAGCTGCCTTCATCTCAACCAGCTTGTTAGCCCACGCCTGTCTCACCTGATCCTGTTTTTGTTGCTTCTTCAGATCGCCGAGGCTGAACCCGCTGCCAGATGCAGGTGCGTCAATTTCGGCGGGTCGCTCCAGCGCGAACACGAAGTCACCCTGGTTGTAGCGAACATCATGCAGCTTACCGGACTTGGGCGTTTGTGAAGCCTGGGTTAGAGCCGTCATCCGTTGCGACAGAAACAGTCCAAGTTCTTCACCCGTGACATATCCGTCTGTATTGAAGTCCGCTTTTTCGTCGCCGCTCAGCGCCCGAAGGAAATACTCCCTAAAGCTGCCATCGTCACGGACCTGCTGACCGGCATCGCCGGAGGTAATGAACTGGCGCACCGGCTTCGTCGTCTTACTCGTGATGGCGGCTGTTGGTACACCGCCTCTGGCTTCAAACACCGTACCGGCGAAACAGGCATCGAAGATGGACAAGACATGCTTTGACTTCGCCAGACGAACCAGAGAGCCGAAATCCCTTAACGGCAGCGCATCTACAAGGAAGTCAGGGTCGTTGCCTCTGGGCGCGTCTGCCGGGACCAGGAAACCTTCTCCGTCTACTGTGTGCCCATGACCGGCGTACCAGAGCAGCAGCCGGGCTTCAGGGTCACGGCCAGTCCGGGCGAAGAACGCCCGCAACGTCTTCCTGAAGTCATCAGCTTTCAGGTTTTCCCTGAGCGTCACGTCGAAGCCGTGATCTTCTAGTTTCTTGGCGACGGCACGGGCGTCGTTCACGGCGTTGCGGAGCGATGGCCAGCCGTTGGTGTAGCGGTCGATCCCGATCACCAGCGCATAAGACGCCTGATAAAGCTGAACGCTGCCAGCGGGTGGTGCGTTCGCTTTGTCCGAAGACTTCAGTTCCAGTTCAAGGCCACGTGACGCTGCTGATGCCTGGATCGGTATGGCTACGAGGAGCCAGAATATGAGAAAGCGGAAAGTCATTGTGAAAGGGTTCTGGCGACACGCAAGCCGAAGTCACCGTAGTTGATGATCTGGATGTCGGAGTCGCTCCAGCTGCGGATAGCGGCGCGAACGAGCCCTGGAGTGTCGCGCTCTTCTAGCAACTTCTTTGCAGCACGATATACATCCAGCTCTGTGATCATTGGCCAGCGTCAGTTGCAGGCTCGCCAGTTGGGGTGCTGCATCGCTGGTTAATCATACTTGGAACCATCAAATGTATATATTTGATCCTCGGCCGGAACAACTGTATCAGGTGGGTCTTGCTGCCAATTCACAACTGTTCCCTTTTTCTTAACGACTAAATCCGGCATGCCTTTAGAAACTGAATTTAAAACTTCAATAGTGCCATCATATGCTTGGCAAGGTGGGCTATTCTCATCACTAGATGTACAAGCGCCTTCGTTGGATTGGCCAGTCAACACCGCCCCAATGTCGTTCCATTTTTCTCCGTCAAAAGACAAAAGATAATATTTTTCGTCGTGCCAGCCGTGCGCAAAATAATCATGTTTGTACCCAAGCACTATTCTCCTATCTGTTTTAACGATATTCTCCAGCCTCGAAATGTCAGGCAGGCCCCCCCACGATCCGCCTATAGAAACTTTTCTTTGCTTACCAACCATAATCCACCGTCCATATTCCTGTCGAAATGTTATCGCCCCAATAGGAACTTTACAAACATGACATGTTTTTTCGGTGTCTCGAGTTATTGTGAAAAAGGTTAAGTATGATTTTTCGCCAAATTCAAAATTCTGCCCTATCCAAATTGAAGTAGTTAAGTTCGGCCCGACTACATGATCCTCGTCTTCGGAATTAACACCCAATAATTTAGAAATCGCTAGGGCACCTGTCGGTGTCATACTTCCAACATCCATTGGATCAACCTGTTCAACCAAGCTGCCGAAAACGAACGAACCATCTTTCAGCCTGTACCAGTTTTTACCCTTCACACGTCCATTAACTACAGCATCCTTGCCCTTGGGGAGGCTGCCCACAATCTCGGAGCTTGTAGACGGCCCCGACCTTAAGATGGCAGTTTTGAGAGCAAAATACGACACATACATTTCCTCGATCGCGATGGGCACCTCCGGCCGCGTCGCCAAAGAAGCGACTTTCGCACCCTTCAATTCGTTCAGCCGGATACGGGCCAATGAAGTGAATGTGCCGTTCCGGTATTGCGAAAGGTACGCCTCAAAGTCAGGAGCCCGTTTACTGTCCTTGATTGCCGACCAGAATAACGCTTCCTTGTCGGCAGCAACCGGCTTCGACTTCTTCGCTGGGCCACCCAATGAAAACACAAAGTCACCGCGGTCATAGTCCGGGTCACGGAGTTTGCCGTAACGTGGCGTCTGTCCCATCTGGAGGTTCACGACGCGGTCGCCAAGGTAATTACCCAACTCAGACCCTGTCAGGTAGCCGTCACCGTTAGCATCGGCTCGTTCCTCACCGCGCAGTGCCCTGATGAACAGCTTGCGGAAAGTACCGTCGTCACTGACAGTCTCACCCGCATCGCCTGACGTCAGGAATTGCCGCACTGGAAGACCCGTTGAGCGGGTCACGGCGGGCGGTGGCTTGCTGCGGGTCGAGCCGAAGATAGTCCCGGCAAAGCAACTGTCGAACACGGCCATGGCATGTTTGGCTTCCGCCTGCCTGACGTATTCGCCGAACCGGCGCAGGGACAGAGCCTTGCGCTTGAAAGCTGTCCCGGATGTTATCCGCGGCGCATCAACTGGCACCAGATAGCCTTCGCCATTTACGGTCTCGCCGTGTCCGGCATACCAGACCATCAGCCGCGCATTTTTGTCGGCACCTTTCACGATGTAAAACTCTTCCAGCACAGACTTCAGCTGTGTCGATGTCAGGTTCCGCTTGAGCGTAACTTCAAAGCCCTGGCGTTCAAGTTCCACCGCAACAAGCTCTGCATCCCTGACAGCGTTGGACAGGCGCGGCCAGGTCTTGTAGGCGTCATTGCCGATAACCAGGGCGTAGGATGCTTCATACAGCCTCACACTGCCCCCTACGGGCGCGTTGGCTGCCTCAGACGCCTTATACTCAAGATCAAGGCCACGGGACGCCGCAGGCGCATTGCCTGAACCAGCAGCAACGACTGCTGCCAGTATCCAGGGTATGATCTTGCGGAACGTCATCAGCACTATTTCTCCACCGTCACGACCATTGCAGCTTCAGAGATATCGCCCTTGGCATAGCGGCGCATGGAAGCTGACAGATCATAGATCATGTGTTCAGGCAGTGGTGTGAAATCCATACCCTTTATCGTCGCTGGCAGTTTGTCCGCCAGATCACTTCCGGCAGCGAAACACTTCAGGGCTTCCATGCCCAGTGGCTTCCTTACGCGCAAGACAAACCGAAACAGTTTGTCACCTGGTACGGTATAAATCTTTGGACCGTCAAGGTGTGTATCTGTTTGGAGTTTGTTCGGGAATATCTTGATCAGTTCTCCGTTGGCGTTGAAGTAAAAGCAGTAGAGCCAGGCATCGTTAGCCAGTTCGACCACGAAGTTGAAATTCTCGCCCAAATGATAAACCGGGTTGCTGCCACGGTCGCTGGACAGTCTCAGGTCTGATGAACTGCTGGTCTTTTTCACAAAGGCGATGACGGGCGGGTCAGGCTCCACCTGCAGGTCCTGCGGAACTGATGCAGCGGCAATGGTGTGTGTGAAGGAAACCGACTTGCCTTTTGCGTCCTGTAATCTGAACCGTACTTCAAAGGCATTGGGAAGCCGCCAGTAGCTGCCTGACAGAACATAGACGCCGGGCTTCTGGCTGAAGGTCTCCGGTCTGGATATCCTGATGCCGTCCTTTTCAAGTCCAAGGCCTCGTGTGACGACATTTTTTATCTGCTCCTGATCCAGGACAGCCTGTCTGACGATCAGCTTGCGCTCTGTCAGGACATCAGCAAAGGAAGTTTGCAGGGCAGAGGACATGGTATCGAGGATGTAACTCCCCAGTTCAGGTTGTCCGCCCAGGTTCTTGTAGCGGATACTGCCCAGGCGCAGTTCCTTCATGTCAGCAGCGTGTTGGCGGAAATAGTTTGCTGCCTTTTTCGCAGCCTGTTTCAGGCTCAACTGGGCGACCGTCGGCTTGCTGGCTTTAGCAACACTCACCGGGGATGTACTGGCAATGATCTCTCCGGTGGTTAGCCACGCTGCCTTGTAGGACAACAGGATGTTGGTGCCGTCGTTGCGGATGGTGCCCATAATCAGAATGTCAGGTTTGATGCTGCGGACGAGTTTCTTCTGATGTTTGACGAAAGACGCAACAGGGTCCTCGACATCAAAGACGCTGACTTCTTCCAGCTCCTTCATGAGTGTGCCGACTTCGGCGTGGCTCATGATGCGAAATTGTTTGGCTTTGCCTTGGATGCTTGCCAGCAGCCGGTCATTCAGTTCACGGGCAAGGTGTGGACTGACCGGGATGTCATCCGCGTTGAAGGGGTTGAAAGCCAGCTTCGGGCCTTTGGTGGTCTTAAAGATCGACTTCGCTGGTGCCGCTGTTTTTAGGCCGTCGAGCAGCTGGTTTGCCAGGTTGTTGAAGGGTGTTGTTGGTTGGCTGATAGTCCAGGTGGATTTGCTCTGATCGATGCGTTTGTTGTCGCCTTCGGCGTGTGCGGGTGGTATTAGGAAGAGGAAGGTGGTCGCGAACACTGTCGCCATTGATGAAACGGCTTTGCTCATTGCGAAAGGGTCCTGGCGACGCGGAACCCACCGGTATAGCTGCGGCGGTCAACCGAATAGTACCAGCGGGCAGCAGAACGCACCCACGGGACTTCAGTGTTCCAAGAACCGCCGCGGACTACGCGAACTTTACAGTAGCCGGACGCCCTGCTACTGCCGTCGTTTGGTGCCCTCTCGTATGTTTCGTTCCAGCAGTCTTCAGTCCACTCCCAGAGGTTCCCCAAAACATCATATACCCCGAACGCGTTTGCCCTGTATTTGCCAACAGGGGCTGTGTTGCCGAAGCCGTCGTTGCAGCTAAAAGCGAATCCTGGGTTAGTAAATTTTTGGTCTGCCGTGTTACTATATTTGCAGCCATCCTCATTCTCCCAATCGTCTCCCCAGAAACGCATGCTCGAGGTGCCCGCACGGGCAACATATTCGAACTCTGCCTCGCTGAGCAACCGGTACTGCTCTCTAGTATGTGCTGTCAGCCACTCGACATACGCCGCGGCGTCGTTCCATGTTACACATGTAACCGGGTGACCGTCTGTTTGTTTAAAACTAGGAGTACGCCAACTCCCTGAAGGGTTTCTTACATTTTGATCTACAAAGATGTCGCAACCGTCTCCCTCACTCCTGCCGGTAGCGGAAACAAATATGCTGTACTGGCCGCGCGTAACTTCAAACTTGCCGACTGCAAACTTCTTCTTGAAGGTGACCTTGTGGCGTGGTTTTTCACGATTCACATGTTTTTGATCCCCATCGTATTTTTTAGTGAACCAATCATGCTCGGCAAGTGTTCCGCCCATCATGAACTCGCCGGGCGGGACCACGACCATCTCAGGGCAGTCAATGCAGTCACGGAACACTGTGCCGGGTTTTGAACCACCAGGATAAATGCCAACCACCGGTTTGACTGGAAACGGCGTCTTCACTTTCGGCGCGGTCACTACAGTCGCAACTTTGGCCGACAGGCGCTTCAGCCTGATACGGGCCAGAGCGGCAAAGCCGCCGTCAGGATATTGATCCAGATACGCCTGATAATCGGCAGCATCTGCACTGTCCTTGATGGAGGACCAGAACAGGGCGTCGCGATCCACAGTCGACGCTGATGGCGTTGAAACATCGCCTCCCAGTCTGAACACAAAGTCACCGCGATCAAACTTCGCTGACCGCAGTTTTCCTGACCGCGGTGTCTGCCGGTTGTTGGTGACGTTGGTCATGCGATACGTCAGGTTTTCACCGATCTCGGTGCCGGTGAGATAGCCATCTGCATTGGCGTCGGCGCGGCTGCGGCCTTCCAGGGCTTCAATGAACATCGACGCGAACTCACCGTTGTCGGACACCTCTTGACCGGCGTCACCGGACGACAGGAACTGCCGGACCGGTTCAGTCGTGACACGGGTTATTGCAGGTGGCGTCCTCGACCGTGCGACGTTGAAGATCGTTCCGGCGAAGCAAGCATCAAACACAGAGAAGACGTGTTTGGATTTCGCCAGTCGCACATACTCTCCAAACCGCCTCAGTGAAAGTGCCTTGCGCAGGAAACCAGTTTCATCTGTCAGGGCGGCACCGTCCGACGGGATCAGATAGCCCTCGCCATCGACCGTCGCGCCGTGACCGGCAAACCAGACAAACAGACGTGCGTCAGGATCGCGCCCACGGTCGATAAAGAAGTTTTTCAGTGTAGCTGCCAGATCATCCGACTTCAGGTCAGTGCGCAGTGTTACATCGAAGCCATGTTTTTCAAGGGCCTTTGAAACGCGCCGGGCATCCGATGCTGCCTTTGACAGCCGCTGCCAGCCACGGCCATAGTCATTGATGCCGATCACCAGAGCGTACGATTGTGTGTACAAGTTGACTGTCTCGACTGTCGGCGCGTTGGGCGCTTCAGACGCCTTGATCTCAAGCGCCAGGCCGCGTGTAGCGGCCTCTGAGGGAAGTGTGATGGCCGTTAGCCACAAGGAGACCACAGACAGTGCAGCAAGCACTGCAAGCCCGTGTGTCCGTCTCTGTGGCCATTGTCCCCTCAATGATCGTCCCCTTGAAAACTCTGGTCTGTAATGCAGGGACCAGAGACGTTTTATTATTTGCTCAAGATTATTGTGTTGGTAACACAGTTGATAGTACCGCCTTGCCGTTGCCGCTCACATAGGCGTTCTGACGTCGGTTCCAGGTCCGCCGTGCCTGATAGGTCATCTCGTCGGCGAGAAAATTCCGCACCTCTGCAAGAGACACTTTACCGTCAGCATTACCGTATTCTTTGTCGTCAGCTTTGCCGATCAGTGCTTCCAGAAGATACTTGGTGAATAGGCCGTGTCGGGCCTTCGGGTCCCAGCTCGCGAGCTGACTGCCCTGTGCAGCTGTAATGACAGTCAGGCGACCGCTGGCAGCAGGAATTTCCTGCTCCAGGCCCAGGCCGGATGCGCTGCTGACGAGCATTCCCTTTTCGCTGTCACCGGAAAAGCATGCGTCCAGATACACAGTGACCGAGCGGGCCGGAAGTTTGGCAAGGTTGGTGTATAGCGTATCGACGGAATAGCCCGTGATTTCTGCGAGGTCAGGATTACCGTTAACTGGCAGCAAGTAGGGGCGCTTGTCCTTCAAACCCGGTACGCCATGGCCAGAATAGTAAACGGTGACATCAGATTTTCCCTTGCGGATGATGTTGAAGAGTTCACCTTCATGGGTTTTTTCATTGCCGAATACAGCAGCAATCCGGTTTCTGCCAGCATCCCTTAAATCAATGATATTGCCTTCTCTGTAACCTAGTTTATTGATGACGAAACGCCTTACAGCATTAGCATCGTTGTGCGCGTAATCGACTGTAGGAGTTCGGCCATTGTAATTCTTGTTGCCAATGATAACGGCGACAGAATGTTTGTTTTTCCTTCGGATTGGGGCCATGGCCATGTTATGGGCTTCAGCGATCTTACGCTTGCGAACCAACTCTCGCTGTCTTCGTTCTTCAGCTTTTTGTTTATTGGCTTGTGCAAGCTTTGCGATGCGATTGCGTTCGGCTTCGGCAATTTGTTTTTCTTGTAGTAATTTGGTGCGCCTTCGCTCCGCCTCCTTTTGGGCTGCTATCCTTTTTCCCCTGTCCAATTGTGTTGAGCCAATCGAATTATTTCCGCTAGCAGATGTTATTACACCACCAAAGGTTTTACAGACATCTGAAGGGACTTCATAAGTAAAGTTTCCCCTCTTACAATTCACGTTCTCAGATTTGGCGTCACCTGAAGAAGAACCAATAAAAATCAACGTAAATATTGTCAACAATGCAAATCTCATGATGAGTTACCGCAGCACATCCATGTCTCGACGTGACCGCATTACGCCCAACGCCCTCTTCCCCTCAGCCTCTAGCCAGCCGTCACATAGCAGGTCTTCTCTTACTAAAGCTGAATAGCTAATGGAAACGATGAACCGCCCGTCACATATGCCCTGACCTGTCGCGGGGCCGAACTTGAAGCTAACGGTACAATTTCTTTCCGACTTGCGGCATTGGAATATGGCTTGACCATTTCTAGCTTGCTCAAGACGGGGAAACCAATTGAAGTCAAGTTCAAAGGTTTTTGACCCTTTCTTGTTCATTTGTTCCATCATCGCACGCAACGGTTTTGTGAAAAACTTGCCAATGGATGTGTCGACGTCGCCTATTCGCACGGTTTTCCCTGACAGCGAGAATTGGTTTTCAAAGGCAACGCCAAATATTTTACCGAACATGTCAGTTGCATCTGGCGGTAAATCATTACCTTTGGATATTGTTGTATCCATTTTCACATCGGCCATTACGAAATTGTCAGAGACATCAAAGAACATGCCTAGCTGTATCAGTGGCGATGATCGGCTGCCCTTTTTTGTGAAGCCTTTATTTTGGCCATTCACAGTAAAGACGTTCGATAGTTCAAATAACTCGACACTCGAAACTCTGCCGTCGCTTCGGTACAGGTGCGCTATTTCGCCGACACTTTTTTTCTCCATTTCAGCATTTTTACCCTCCAAGGAGAAACTAAGATTTTCTGTTTGATGGATCATTTGGGCATTGACTTTCTTGGAGCCAAATTTGATTTTTCTGCCATGCTCTGCGTTTGGATAATTTTGAATAAAATCAGCCTTGGACAAGGAGCCTAGACTGGTTGACTGACAGCCCACTAGAACAATGGAACACAGTAAGATCGGTAGGTATCGCGTAAATCGACGCATAGTATATTCTCCAGGCAATCAGTATTGGTAAGTCGACAAGTATTCCAAATATTCACATTTTCATTTGTTCGTCCCAATGCTTTTGATTTCCGCTCAGCATAAGAAGTAAAATTCGATTTTTGGCTGCGGTCAATTTTGTTCAACCAACGAACCGAACACAAATGATCCGTCATCCAGTCTGTACCAGTTTCGCCCCGACACCTTGCCCGTCACGTTTACGCTTGAACCCGCCCTCAGCTTCCCAACAACGCTTGTGTTCGTAGAAGGTCCGGCACGAAGGTTTGCTGTTTTCAGCACAGTGTACATTGCATCCATCTCTTCGATGTCGGCAGCTCCACCAGTCAATTCTGGCAAGCTGAACACAGATGCCAATACATGGTTACCTGATCCCCGCACATAAGCGTTCTGACGGCGGTTCCACGTGCGGCGGGCCTGATAGGTCATTTCATCGTCTAAGTACGTCTGCACCTCCGAAAGGGATACCTTGCCATCAGCGTTGCCGTACTCTTGGTCGTCTGCCCTACCGTTGAGCGCATCAAGGAGATGCTTCGTGAAAAGCCCATGTCGGGCTTTCGGGTCCCAACTGGCGAGCTGATTGCCCTGCGCAGCCGTGACAACGGTCAGACGACTACTTGCTGAAGGCAGCTCCGGTTCAAGGCTCAGGCCGGAGGCGCTGCTGATCAGCATGCCCTTGTCACTGTCGCCGGAAAAGCAGGCGTCCAGGAAAACAGTTACAGACCGCGCAGAAAGCTTTGCCAGGTTCTTGTACAGCGTGTCGACGGGATAGCCAGTTATCTCTGCGAGGTTGGGGTCACCGTTCACTGGCAAGAGGTACGGCCGTTTGTCTTTCAGACCAGGGACCCCATGCCCAGAATAATATACGATGACGTCAGATTTGCCCTCTCGGATAATGCTAAAGAGTTCACCTTCAGGGTTGCGTTCATTTCCGAACACTGCCGCGATCCTGTTTCTACTAGCATCTCTCAAGTCAATGATGTTGCCATCCCGATATGCCAGTCGTTCAAGTACGAACTTCCGCATGGCGTCTGCATCGTTGTGTGCGAAGTCGACTGCCGGAGTTCGTCCGTCGTAATTTTTATTACCAATAATAACGGCGACGGAATGTTTGTTTTTACTTCTGAGGGGGGCCAGAGCTAGTTCATGGGCGACAACCACTCGCCGATTGTGCTCTGCTGCAAGTCGATTGCTGAGTTCCTCTTCATCCTTCTTCGTCTGTTCTGCTTCCGATAGCCGACGCCTTATTGTTGCTTCGGCTATTCTCACCCGCTCCTGTTCAGCTTTACGGTTAACTTCCGCCTGTTGCCTTTTCCGTTCGGCTTCTATTTTTTGCTTTCTGTCTCGTGCTTCGCGGGCAATCTGGAGGTTATTCTTGTGATTTTTTTTGGTCAGGCGAGCGCAATCGCGAAGGGAAATGTTTTGTCGTATTAACTCAGCTAGCTGGCTCGACTTTGTGACGTCCCACACAGCTTTTTGATCCTCGAACCTCATCGCGCTTAAACACAATTCGACGTTTGGGAGATTGGAATATTTTGTAGCAGTTGAGTGTGTCCTAGAAACAACTTGATTGTTGTCTTTGTATTTTTGTCTAGCCAGTCGCGCACATTCGCGAAGGGAAATATTTCGTTGTATTAACTCTGCCAAATGGCTCGATTTTGTGATGTCCCATACGGCTTTTCGACCATTGTACTTCACCGCTCTTGAACACAATTCGAGGGTTTGGAGATCGAAATGTTTCCTTGATGAGCTTTCAAGTTGGTTTTGAGGCTTCCATACAATCGCGAGGCCACCGTTTACAGGAGACTTGGCATACACGCGGCATTTCACGCCCCAAGCATCTAGCGCTTTTTCGCACTTGGCTATTGCTTCTCCTTCGCTCCGGGCGCTTGCGCAACCTGCCCGAACAATCCCAGGACCATAGGCGAACACTTTATAATATTCGTTCCACTTCTCAAATTTCTTGAAATGCTCCTTGCAGACTGGGACCATTTCAATGGCTCTAGTTTCTGCCTGTGCAACTGACATACCTGCAAATGTTCCTTGCGGGTTAATTAGCAAAGCTCCGAAAACAAGTGTTGCCATACTGACTATAGAAATCATCTTCGCAAAAGGCTCCCGCACCACGCCTGTCGCAACATTCTCCGTTTGTCCGGTCGTCAATGTGTGCGATTGCATTCCGGTCACCTGTCGAACTCCCTGCTGCCGTTCTGATCACCATTACCTTTGAAGATCGTTTTTAAGAAACTGGACACCGGATCAGTCGATGTCTTTTCGACCGGTTTTTGAACAACAGCGGGTACTACTCTCACAGGCCTAACGCCAGCAGACACGGCACTCGCCTTGCCGAACCCGGGAAAGTCGGGTGCCGTTAGCGACGCCAGCACGCGTGACGGCGTGCCCATCACCTGTGGCGTCTGATCCCGGCCATAGAGCCGCCTGGCCTGGTAGGCGACCTCGCTCTGCAGGTAACTCTTGATCTCAGCAACCGTCACATTGCCGTCGCTGTCGCCACTCTTTTCGTCGGCCTTGCCAAGCAGCCCTTCCAGAAGGTGACGGGTGAATAGGCCCAACTGTGCGCCACGATCCCAAGACGCGATCTGCTTGCCGTCGGCTGCAGTCAGCACGACGCTGTTCGCTGTCACTCCCGGGAGCTTTGGTGACAGGTAAATGCCGGATGCGGCTGACACCAGCGAACCGGCCTGGGACAGTCCCGAGAAACAGGTGTCCAGTGCCAGGTATGTGGACCGCGCCCCGCTGTTGCTGACGTTCATTGCCAGCGTCTCAATACCGTAGCCGGTTAGTTGTGCTTTGCCTGGGTCGCCATCGACTGGCAACAGATAGCCGTTGCGATCTTCACCCGGCACGCCATGACCGCTGTAGAAGACGAAGACGTCGGACTGACCCTTCCGAACCATGTCGAACAGGCGACCCTGGTTATTGTCCCGGCTGCCGAACCAGGCTTCAAGCGTTGCCTTGGTTGCGTTGCGCAGAGTGATAACATTGCGATCCATATAGCCCAGCGTTTTGACAAGGTACTGGCGCATGGCTTCGGCGTCGTTGCCCGCATACGAAACTTCCGGTACGTCGCGATGACGATACAATTGGTTCGACACCAGGATCGCGATAGCGTTGGCATTCTTTGGTGCTTCGGGGAACGGATAATTCACAGCGTACAACGGTGAAGCAGATGGGGCCGGTGTGCCCGCGGGTGTTTGCTGCGCATTTCCGACTGGAGCAGACGCGCTGGCACGCAGTGCGGCCCGGTGCATCCAGCCCACCGGCTCGCCTTCCTCGGCGATCTGAACCCAGCCTGAGGGCAGCATTGCGACGACATGGACCTGGTCGCCGCGTTCCCACTTCGCCATGGCGTCTGAACTTCGCTCAGGCATGTCCCGTAGGGTCGCTGACTTTGTCGCCACGTCCATGAAAATGTTCACAGGCTTCAGGCCGATGGTGAGTGTGTTTAGTCGCTGGCTTTTGGCTGCGGCTTCAGCCGCGACACGCTTCCGCTCCCCTTCTGCGTCAGCAGCTCTCCGACGCTTGTCCGCAGCTGCCTGATCTGATTGCTGTTGTCGTTCGATAATCTGGCGTCGTGCGTCAGCATCAGCTGCTTCAGCAGCCGCACGTTTGCGCCGTGCCTCGGCTTCCTGCTGGTCCGCAGCCGCTTCTGCCGACCTGGTTTTGGCCAAGGCCTCTGCCTGCTCGGCCTCGGCCTTCATTTTTCGAAGACGCTCAGCTTCCATGCGGGCTTGCCGGGCACGGGCTTCAGCCTCGGCTTTGTCACGTGCTTTTGCTTGTCGGGCTTCCTGCTCCAGACGGGCAGCTTTTTCGGCGGCACGTTTTGCTGACAGTCGAAGTTCTTCAACTTTTCTAAGATCATACTCTGCTTTAGTGACTGGCCTTGTCTCCAAATATTCATCACACAGCACAATCTTGTTTCTTACTCTGTCAAGAACGCCGGTGTTCGGCGAGCTTCGGCAAAGCTCAACGTGTTCGAAAATTTCTGCCTTGGTGAAACCTGAGTAAGACTGTGGTTTAACTGCTATGGCAACTGGCCTTGTCTTCAAATATTCGTCACACATCACAATCTTGTTTTTTACTCTGTCAAGAACGCCGGTGTTCGGCGAGGTGCGGCAAAGGTCAACATGTTCGAAAATTTGTGCCTTCGTGAAGCCTGAGTAAGACTGTGCTTTAACTGGCATTGTGGCTCCAGAAATCCCGATGGCAGAGATGATGAAAACACAAAGCAAGTTCAAAACGACTGACATTGGTTTTTCGATTTGTGGCGTGGGATCCCCGGGTACCGAGCTCGA
>JGI24915J38486_100582_pt1 | contig 17943 bp, 18 predicted proteins | sample LinPfosmplate3_FD_38486 | JGI IMG/M metagenome (IMG submission 38486)
TCCCGATAACGCTGGCGAAGCTCGTAAACATTGGGTATCGCTCGCTATAAAACCGCTGCGCGTGTTCCCAAGTGTAAGCGGCGGGCCAAGCGTGGAGGTGATAGCCTTGGAGGAGGCGAGTCTGAGTACCTAACCCCCTCGTTGCCGCGAGTTCGTTATCGAGCGCGGCGGTGATAGGCACCAATGTGAAGCCCACCTCTGTTCCGTTAATCGAGGGGGTGGCGTCAATGAAGCCATGAACCAGCTCAACCCAGTCGCCGGTTGACCCATCCTGATAGACCGGCGCGGCGTGGACCGTCGCCCAGCGGGTTCTCCAGTGGACCACCTCGGTGGAGATCTGCGGAAGATCTCCCATCTCCGTATCTACAGAGTGGCGCTGCTGAGGGCTCCTCGCGACACCCCGCGCCCCGATAGTCACCCTGAAGGGGGCGATCAGGCCAGCCGTCGCCCAAATGGTCTCACCATCAATGTGGAGGAGGCGGGGGTAACTCAGCGCTGAGGGGTCCTTGTCTACCTCGACATTCCCGGTGGTGGTCTGACTCATCTGGGTGAGGACCTGGGCGCTCCACTGCGCAGATCTCCGCGTCAGCCTCCCGAACACGACCCCCGCGTCATGGGCATCAGCGGCTCTGCGAGCGCCTGTCGCCAGCGATATAGGGTGAGTCGCGTGAGAGGCGAGGCCCCCCTCCGCGTCATAGCGGTCACTAATCCGGCCAACATCGAGGAGCTGGGGGCGGTCAATGTAGCTTGCCCCCCCAGAGGTGCCATCGATCAAGGTCGCAGGCGGCGCGGCCTGATCGTAGAAGCGCTCTTGGAGCCCCGCCACCGTGATGCAGAGTGACCATCGGCGAAGAGGGCCTGATCTCAGCTCATCCCATGCGCTCATTGCTCTATCATCTCCTGCCAAAGCTCTTGGACATCAACTGAGAGGACCCGCACTTTTGACGAATAGATGACGACAGCCAGGAATAACCCTCTATAGGCCGTCGCGATGTTTAGACAGCGCGGTGTAGTGGCAGCAGCCCCAGGCACATCTACAACGCGGTCCCCTGATGACGTGAAAAGGGCCGGGTATTCTGTGATAACAGCGGCGCCTCCATAGGTCGCGGCCCTGTGAGCAGTGTCGAGAGTCCCATCCTCAGTAGAATGGACATAGGCAGCGCCCACGCCGCCTATCGGGTCAATGATAGGGGGTCCTCCCCCTACCGTCTCAAGCCGAACAGATATGAGCGAGTCCACCGCCACAGTAGAACTCTGATAAGTGATACCAACCTGGAGGTGTTCAGCCTTCTCTGAGCAGCGCCAGGGGATGTAATAGGTGTTGGCCCCTTTAGTGTAAGGATCGTCGAAAGCGGCCCCCCCTGTGCCTGCTGCCCCCCCCCCAAGCGTGTCTGGATAGCTGAAGATGTTATGGGCAGCGCGGCGGCCTCGCCAGCCGACGAGGTGGTTTTGAGCGTCTGCTATCGCCGCCAGCGTCCCAGCCGACACAGAACGGGAAACTAAAAGAGACTCCTCCGATGGGAGTTGAAGCAGCCGGAGATCGTCCGCTATAGGCACACTGCTCATTTATCTACCCCAAGCGCTTATTGATGCCACCTGCGCCCAGCCTGACCTAGACCCGAAAGCAGCATAGAGCGAGGCGTTAGATGCCCCCAGGGTGCGCCAGTCGCGCTCACCCACCCTCTGAAGGTTTCCTGTAAGATCCAGGCGCTGCGATGTCTGCCCAGCCCCAGGCTGAGCCCACACCCTCGCAGCACCCGCGCCGATGTCGGTTCTCCACCTGTCCAAATAAGCGACGGTCGCCGCGCCCTGCTCTTGGCACCAAGTCCAGACGGTGAACTCGGAGAGATCTCCAGCGTTTGGAGGTATGTGTGAGGCGTGGAGATACGACTGCATATACTCCGCGGCCCCGGTTGAATAGCTAACGATAGAAGGGCCAAGGCCGCTCCAGCAAAAGAGGCTACGGGGGCGGGTGAGCAACTGCTCTGCGGCGTCTCTCATCCTGATCACCATTGCTGAGGAGAGCGGATAATCAGCCCCCTGCGAGGAGATCCCCATCGGCTCAAGGCCGTCGATGAGGGAGGCAGGGAGATTCGCCCCCATCCCCACCACCGCCTCCGGCTGGATTAGCACTTGGTGGACAGTGACCTCGGATCCTGTGACCGCCGAGATCTCCATGTCGATATCATCATAGTCAGATGCAGCTATCGCCGCAGTGGTGAGGATCCCAGAGTAGGCAGTTGGGGTCGAGCCAGCCGCCACCGCGACCGCCACCGATAAAGCAGCGCCTGAGCTGTAAAACCGCACACTACCGCCTGCCCCTGTAGGTGTGGACGAAGCGTAGATTAGGACCCTCATCGAAGTGTGAGCGTCGGAAATGACAGGCACTCTCCACCGACAGGCGCGCACATAGAGCCCCCCCGCGCTTTCATAGCGGCAGATCGAGGCGTCCCATGTTTGAGACACCAAGGGGGCAGCGCGGAGATCAGCAAGCATCCAGTTGTGGACACCCGCCAACCGCCCGAGCTGCTGCGCTCTGATGGTGCGCCCGGTGGACACCTGGAGAGGGTCGCAGAGGACCAGAGGGTTTGGGACCGTGTTTGCCATCAGAGCGCCTCCGCCTCTTCGATCACTATGCTCATCGGGGCGCGCCGCCGCAGCGCTCGGGGCCAGTCTGCTGAAGAGGATCCCGCTGAGTCGTAGACGTAGCCGCTCACCCTCCCCCTCTCAAGCTCAGCCGTCTCGGTGGAGCTATAGGGGGCAGGAGCAGCCACCCGAGAGCGGGTCTCGGGGAAATCGGAGTAGAAGGAGATCTTGGCCCCGGTGGGGAGCCTGGGCAGCACCTCCCTGAGCCAGTGCTGGTGATGGTCCACCTGATCAGCAGGCCCGTCGAGATACCACTCGAGCGCGTGGCGTAGATATGAGCCCCTCAGAGCCCCGGCCCAGCCTCCACCGATGAGGCGGCGGGCGGAGTTCTCCTGCTCGACGTGGCTGATCTCTCGAGTGATGGGCCTCGATGGGATCAGCACCCCTGGGGCGATGTTGGTTGCCATAGAGAGGAACACCGCGCCGATGGGCTGGACAGCCTCGGTGCCATCGAAGCCCAGAGCGTCTCTGAAGTCTGTGTCTTGCCACACAATAGGCGTCGCGACAGTGCCGATCCAGCCCACGCGCCCGGTCGCATCTATGCCCCACCTGATGTTGTTCGCGGCGCGGTCCAGGCTCTCCAGAGTGTCAAGCCCTGTGCTGGAGTTCAGCAGGGTGGGGAGGTCCTGCGACCAAGTGGCGACCGATGGGAGTTGGAAAGCGCCCACCGCGCCGACTGGATCGATCCAGAATCTCTGACCGAGGAGGTTGCCGCGGGTGAAGTCACCATCAGCGATGATCTGATAAAGCCCCCCCACCAAAGAGGCGCTCTGCCCTGCCGCGTTGAATCCGAACCACTCCGGCTGATCCGCGGCGGTGATGATGAAGTCGAGATCGCACTCGATCACAAGGCGATCATCGCCATCGATATAGGCGTTGAGCGTGGTCGGTGCCCCTCCGCTCAGGGTCCAGGTCGCGAGGGTGTCCTCAGCTAAGGTGCGCCCCGTGATGGAGCCCCGGCCGTTGAGAAAGACCAAGAGATCATCAAAGAGCCCCGCGCCCACACCTGAGAAGGAGGGCATCGTGATGGTGTCAGGCACCCTCGTGAAGAGGTTGACGCCACTCCAGGACCTCATATCAGCCTGAGCCATGAGCGCGAACTTGGGCGCGAAGACTGAGCCGGGCATCAGACACCCCTCCTCTGAAGCTGGCCCAGATTAGCACGGCTGCGCCCCCTTGTGCGGCTGTATCGGTCCAGGCTCTCGGTGATGGCCTGCCCCACCTGATCGGCAGTGTGGATCGCCTGCCCGCTGGAGTTGTAGTTGATGATGATCGTCTCTCCGCCGCCCCCGCTGGCCCCCTGCGAGCGGGGGAGATCCGCATCGGTGGGAGCAGATGATGCGCCCCCTGCGGAGATGCCGCCGCCGCTGGAGATCCCGCCTGTAGCGATAGCGCCAACCGCCGCGCCCACTCCCAGAGCCGCGAACCCCGCCGAAGCTGCGAAGTGGGCCTTGGCTGAAGCAGCGGCGAGCGGGTTGAAGACGGGCCAGAAGGATGATGCGAGGGCCGCGAACCCTCGCCCCAGTTCCATCAGCGACTCAACAGCAGCTTGGCGAAGGAGCTGGTTAACGACCGCGTTGGCAGCCTCTTTGGCTGATGCCCCGAAGATCGCCGCGTCTACCGCCGCCTGTGCAAAAGACTGCCCGGTCATGTCCAGCATGGCCTGGCCGCGACCCAAAGCCCCCTCTAGGGTCTTGGTGTATGCCTCCGCATACTCCTCCACCGCCGTTTTCCCGGCGACGAACAGCTCTGTGAAGGGGGACATCACCCTAGACCCTAGAGTCGCCAGCGAGTCGCCAACCCTGGCTGCATCATCGGGCAGCAGAAACATTGCGGAGTGGAGCCCGAACCAGGCGTCGCTTTGCTCTTGGATTAACGCAGCCACCTTTGCTGCGCCGGTTTTCACCTTGGTGCCTCCTGATGAGCTTAGGACCCCCTTCGCCTTGCCTTCAAGTTTAGAAATGAACGCAAGTTGAGCCCCGAAGTCCGCTTTAACGGAATCAGCAGCCTCTTTCATCAGTCTGGCGCGCGTCCTGAGAAGAGGGAGCAGCTTTTGTTGCGCTCGCTCAAACTTCGCGGCTTCTGCTGCGACGGTCTCCGCGATCTTCTTCTCTTTTTCAGCGGACTGCTTCAGCGGGCGGCGGGCGAGTTCACGCTGTTGTTCCATCCTGGACGCAGAGAAGTGCATCTTTTTACGGGCCGCTTCGATGCGCTCAAGCGCGGCGACTTCCGTCCGAGCCGCCACTGCCTTGCGCCCCTGCTCCTCCTTTAAGTCCTGTTTTTCGACGTGATACCGAGCCCTTCGCTTTGCGATCTCGTCCTTCTGGGCGCTGATGCGCGCCTCAGTTTGGGACATCCGCTCGGAATGTATCAGCCTTATAAACGCAGCTTGCGCCCCTATAGATGTTGCCAAAGCCTCAGCAGCGTCAGCGGCTCGCTTTTGAGACTTCGCAAGCTCATCTGTTCCAGAAGCGGCATCCAGTGTTATCCCGACTAAGCCCGCCAGAGTTGGGATAAGCCCCGCTGATGCGATCCCCCCGCCGATCATCAGCATGTTTGTCATGTCACCAGTGACACCCAAGAGCTTGCGTTGGCCTGCGAACATTTCGTCGATAGGCCCGAGGCTGCTTTCGATCCCCTGAGAGAACCCCGTGAGGCTGGTCCTCGCGCTGCCTAGCGCGCTGGACGTGCCCGCCGTCGCGCTCCCCACGCCCTCGATTGCGTTATCGACGCGGTTGAGGCTCCGCACCGCCTGTCGCTCGCCCTGAACCTGTATCCTGGCGCTGAGTTGGCGCGTAAGCCTGTCCTTACTGCTGCCCCCGCCGCTTGGTCGAGATTCCATTAGTTACTGCTCCTTCTCACCTGGGGGGTTGCGCGCTGCATATTTTCCCACATCATTTCCTCAGCCATCGCCGCCAGCTCGTCCGCCTCCTGCGTGGTGATCCCCATGAATCGGCGCTTGGCATTCACCGCCCAGGCGTAGTCCGCGACCATCTGGCGCTTGGCCTTCCGCACTGACTCGATGTTCCGCTCCGCGAGGCGGGTCTCTCGCCCCGTGGTGGCGTCCCTGAGCCGCTTCTGTGCCGCCTTCACCGCCTTACTCGCCGTAGCGCGGGCCGCTGGGGTCCGCGCCTTACCCAGCCGCTTGCGGGCCCGGGTGAGGGCCTTTGATGCTGCCGTCTGCTCCGCCCCTGAGCGCGCCCTTCTGAGCCGCGCCTTGGCCTGAGACGCAGCCTTGCGTTCCGCTTTGATAGTCGCGTCCGCCTGGTCAGGCACCACGCGAGGCGTTTTACCTTTGATGGTGATGGAGATGCCCGTCGCCTTGGGCTTCGTGAGCCTGATCGCGCTCAACATCGCCCCCGTGACCTTGAGGTTGACCGTGGTCTTTCCCGTCTCCTCAGCATAGCGCCGCGAGTACGCTTTGAACTCCGCGCCAGTGGCACTCTCTCCCCTCGCCGTGCGCCTGATGATGTTGAGCTTCTGGCGCTCTCCGAGCTTCTTCACGTTGGGCTGGGTTATCAGCTCCTTGATGTTGAAAGTCTCGGTGCGCCCGTTCATCTCGATGCTCAAGCCCGCCATCAGGTGCTCTCCTCGTCGCGCCGTCGCTGGACCAAGCGCATGGCGTCAACCTCGCCCTGGAGAAACTCCAGCCCATCGAGCAGGGCCTTGGAGGGACGCTCGGGGAGGTAGTGGGGGAACAGCGCGGGTTTGTCTTGAACTCTCGACGCCCTGAGCAGTTCGGACACCCAGGGCTGTCGCACCATCATCTGAGGGCAGGCATAAGCCCTCATCTCAGACGGGGCACCCGGCACAGCGAGGGAGAGCCGCACGAAAGCGCGGCCAGCTTCATCCATCTCAGCGTCTCGGTGGGTGCTCAGCACAGGGCCTCCACATGAGCCCCGCTTCAGGCGCTCCTGCGCAGGGCAGCGGTCACAGATCCAGGCGGCCTGAGAGCCATCTGTCAGCCAGACGGCGGAGCAAAGCGCGCTTTTCCCAGCGGGCCAAGCTCGGTCAGCCGCTCGATATGGGTGCTTAACTCCGCGCGGATCTCCGAGCGCTTGTCGAGGGGATAGATGAACCCGCGCTCGGGGTGGAGGGCCTCTGCCAGCGCGGGACCGTCGGCCAGCGCATCGGCGAGCCCCGAACTGCCGAGCAGCGCGGCTTTCAGCCGTTGGTACTCGACCTCAGCGACCCAAAGCCCGGCCTGGACGATCTGATCGCGGGAGGGCTCACCATCCACGCGGGGGACCTCCCAAGCCTTGCTCGCCTCACGGTCACAGCGGATAGACTCGCGATAGGTCAGCGCCCTGATCTCGAACAGCGCCGCGCCTTCCGGCGCTGGAGGCGGTCGTCCTGAGCCCTTCAGATAGTCTCGGTAGATCTCCTGGGTGAGCGCCACCACCACCCGCTCGTCGTCGAGATCCTCACCACGCTCAGCAGCGAGGCTCTGGAGCCAGGCGTCGAGCACCACCTCATCACAGAGGAGGCAGACCTGGACCGACTCGCCCGCGTCGAGGAGGGGCGCTTGAGCGAGGGCGATCTTCATCGGGGGCTCGCGATCTGGAAGGCGGTGTTGGCAGGGGCCACGCTGGCATCGTCACCGGCCCAGCGGCCCGCGCCCCAGGTGAGGACCTGGTTCCACTGCGACTCTGAATCCTCGCGCTTGCTGCCGTCCGTCTTGAGGAAGGCCCCGCCGAGCATGACGCAGAGCCCGTTGCCCTCGCCACCAGGGCCGAAGCCCAAGAGCAGGTTGCGGTGAACTTGGTCCAAGAGGTCGCGGTCGAGGGCTGTGTCAGGGGTCCTGAGCTTGAGCGACGCCTCAGCGGTGAGCGTCACCGTCTCGCTGTCTGCTGCTGCCAAGAGGGTTCCCGAGTAGCCCGTAGGGGCCTGCTCGCTGGTCACGCTCACCGTCGTTGAATCCTTGTCGCAGAGGGCGACGTTGCGAGCGAGGGTCATCGGCGCGGTGCCAGAGTGGGCGGCGGAATAGATCGCATAACTGCCAGCGAAGTGAGGGAGCGCCCCGTCGCCGTAGTCAGTGCAGGTGACGGATCCAGTTGGGCGGACATCTTCGATGTGAGGAGAAAATAGGGTGATATCCAGCGAGATCTTCGCCCCTTCGGACTTGACCGCGAGGGAGGTCATGCGGCAACCGAACGCCAACACCTGGGCGTCCATGGTCATCATCTCAAGGCAGACACTCTCATCAGAGCCGAGGTCATCCGCGAAATAAAACTGATCGCAGAAGCGGATCGTCGTCGCGGCTGGAACCGTGATGCTGAGGGCTGGCGAGATGTCAATATTGGCGGCTGTGACCCCCGTGACCTCAGCGAACTCGACGCGGCCTGCGATCTCGACAGAGATGATCTGCCCGACCTGCCAAGAGGCTGGCGTGGTCACGCTGAGGGCGACCGCTGATGTGCCCGTCACGGTGTCGCTTGCGGCCCCAGGCTCATAGCCTTTGAGCGCGCTGCCGATGAGTTGCATCCAGGGCATCGCGGATGGGCGTGAATAGGTTGGGCCTGCGCCCATGCCTCTAGGGTAGACGGTCAGGCTGATGTCGCCAGAGCGGTGCTGGACTCGCGAGCCTGCGCTCCACATGGTCGAAGGCTCAGGTGGCAGTTCAAAAGGGGCGCAGCGTGCATCAGCGGCCCGGTCGGCCATCATGGTGTCGCCAGCGTAGGCGATGCCCCCTCGGTCAAGCTCAAGGTTTTTGAAGGTCAAGGCCGCCGCAGAGGGGAGCCCGTTCGCATCAGGAGAGCCGTAGGTGCTCTCTTGGGCAACACCACAGTGGGAGATCATTGATGTTGCCATTAGGCACCCTCTCGATACTGGCAAAGGAAGGGGATCTCTAAGATCCCGCCCCCCGCCTCAGTTTCAGTAAAAGTCAGGCCGCCGATAGGTGGCATCGTGAGATGGTCAAGCCCCGTGGTTGCTGTCTGCCAAGCGGCGGGCAGCATCAAGGCAGCGGTTAAACGCTGGGCGTCCTCGGCCATCATCACGTCGTAGAGGCGGCGGTCGCCCGTGATCGGATACCAGATCTTGAGCGCAAGGCCAGCCTGGACAGCGCTACAGGCGACAAGCCCCGCGATCCCGTAGTCGGTGGGCTGCTCTAGGACAACCCACTCAAAGAAGCGGATCTGCGAGGCGGTGCTCCGCTCCTCAAGAGGATCTACCCTGCCAGTGCCATCACCCACGCAGGTGAAGGGCCAGTCGGGGCTCTCCTTGGGGGTGACGCCTCGGGCTATGGCGGTGAGTCTATCGAGGACTGCTCGGATGCCTGTCGCCATAGATCACCAAAGCTCGGCGTCGGCAGAGCCCGAGGCCCAGCCGGTCGTGATCGAAGCGGATGGCGTTGAGGAGCCGCCCACCGCTGGAGGGATAGAGCCGGTGATGGCCTCATCAGCCTGCTCAGCCGCGCCGTCCTCCTCGTCGAGGCAGACTCGCCGAAGCTCCTCATCCATCTGGGCGGCGGCCTGCTCGCGGAGAGACAGGGAGCGTTCAGGGTTGGAGTCCTCGGTGATGAATGCAGCGGCAAGTAGCGTATGCGACAGCCGCATTGATGAGCCTGGGACATCATCCTCATAGAGCCCGCGCTCCAGGAGCAGCGAGCGCAGCCGCGCCACCATCTGCTCCTCAGCAGCCTTTACCGGGCCTTTGAAGCCCTGGGCGCGGCGAGGCACCAGGTCGGAGAGGTCCGCGAAGAGATCAAGGACCGTCTCGGTGGTGACCCCTGTGTCAAAGGGGCGGCGCACGATGGAGAGGAGGCCCGTTGAGCGCTCCTCCTGGTTGGGGAGGTCGAGCCCATAGAGCGCAGGATAGTCCACGCTCCACTCGACGTTGCGGGCAGCCACAGCGCCCACAGTGGACCCGCTGAGGTTGGCGTACCAGGTCGCCCACTGGATCTTGCCATCTCCAACGATGGCGCGGGGGAGGGGCTCAGCGAGCGTGATCTCCCCGTCGATGACGCGGACGATCTTGCACTCCATAGCGCCATCTGAGTCACTCACGACCCAAGCTGTACCGAAGCGGCCTTGCGCCCCACGCGCCCCCGCCGCAGTGACGGTAGGAGCAGTGAGGGTGCGGCGGTCGCTTGAGGTCCCGGTGATCGCCACCTGGTCATGGATTTTGGTCAGGTTGATATTCAGGGTGCCAGAGGTCAAGGCCACATCGAGAGTCAGCGCGACCCCATCCTTGACAGGCTGAGGGGCCTCCCAGGGGAAGAAAGTGTCGCTTCCAAGCCGGACCTTGAACTCTGGCATCAGGGGCTCCGATCAGGCTGTGGTGTCCACGATGGTGTAGCCGAGCTCAGCCAAGATCGCCACATCCACCTCGGAGTAGTCGATCTGTTGAACCACGCTCTTGCGCTCTGGGGCGTCATACTCGCGCATCTGCCAGCCACTCTCGACGACACGACCGGCAGCGATCCCATCGACCTTGATGGCCCCACCGCCCAGAGGCACCGCGTTGGCTCCGCCGAGCGCCCCGATCCAAACCGTGTCGGTCCAGATGTTGGCGAGTGTGGGCGTGGTGTCGCCGGGCGCGTCCAAGCTGGTCTTCTTGCGCGCCTTAGCAAAGAGCGCCTTCAGGCCCCAGTGCTGCATCATCAGCGAAGCGATGGTTGCATCGTTGACGATCTGGCGATTCAACTGGTCGCCCAGAAACTGAAGGAATACCGGGTTCTTGCGGAGGGATGATGCCGACTCGCGATCAAAGATGATCGTGTCAGCATCCGGCCCCCAAGCACCCACCGCCTCAACACCTGCGTCGATGTCGCCGATGGGATCCGATGTCGCCGCGCTCCACTGGTCAGCACCAGCGAGGGTCACCGTATCGTTCCAGTTGGCAGCGGTCTGGAAGAAGGCCGCAACGCGGATCTCCTTCTCGACCTTGAGAGTCGTGACCACCGGGGCCATCGCCAGCTGCTTGAGGCCCATGCGGCCCCCGAGTTGGGCGCGGGCCTCCTCATCCAGATCGACCAGCGACTCCAGCCCATAGTACTGGGTCGAATAGGTGAGTGGATCGAGCTGTACCCCCTTGGAGCGATTGAACGTCGATCCAGGGTTACGCTCGTTGGAGAGCGAGAGGTCCCCAAAGAGACCGTCCTGAGACACCCTCTGGATGGTGCCCGTGCTGAAGTTCTCGGAGCCGCTCTTGGCAGAGCTGCCGTCAGCGATCACGGGCAGCACGGTGTCCGCGATGAACTTGCTGGGCGCGTTGGCGAGCCCGGCGAAGATCTTGTCGAGGACGGGATCGATAGGGCGAAACTTGTCAGATGTGGGGTAGACAGGCATGGATCCTCCTTAGTTGAGTTGGTTAGGACCGATGACGATCACATCTTGAAGCTGTCCGTCGGCCCCCGCAACCTGGCCCGCGAACTTGGCGATCACGTAGTCGCCGCTGGCAGCAGGGTCGAGTTTAGAATCGGCGGCGCAGGCGAGGAGCCCGTGTGTGCCTGGGGTGACGGCGTCGCCGATAGCAGCCTCGCAACGCCCAGCGACGCAGACAGTGACGCTGCCCGCCGCGACGTTCTGGGCCTTGGTGATAATCCCGAAGGGGATCTTGGCAGTGGGGGATGTGCAGAGCGTGACCTCATTGGCCGCGCTCTCATAGACCACTTTGCCAACGTTGGCGACGTAGTTGGCCCCGGTAGGTGCGTTGCGGGTGACGGTGGTGCCGCTCATGGTTGCTCCTTCATCAGCTCTTGGAAGACAGCGGTGTAGTGCTCCTGACCCAAGCCTCGCTTCGCCAGCCGAGCGTTGACGATCTTGTCGATCTTCTCGCTCTCACCAAGCGCCGCGTTAGGGTCGTGTCCACCGTGACCGATCTCACCCAGGGGGATCTCCGCCACGGTGCGCTCGCTGTACATGCTCCAGAGGAGGGGCTGCTGGGCGCGGAGCTTGAAGCAGATCACGGCGCGCTCGCGCTCAGCGGGGGTGATCAGGCCGCGCTGGATACGCCCGTCAACCTCATGCTTCTCCTCTGCCAACTCGGCGCGGGCCTCCAGGACTCGCAGGCGAGCCTCTTGGGCGCGGGCGTAGGGGCTGCTCTCAAAGGCGCGCTTGGCGTCCTGAGCCTCCTTGTCCTCGTCATCCGCGCCGCCCTTGCTCTCGCCCTCGGGGGTCGTGGGCTTGGGCTCATCCTTCTCGGGATCGTCCTGGGCGCGCTCCTCGGGCATCTCCTCGGATGCCTTAAGGTCCGCGATCTCTTCTTTGAGGGACGCGATCAACTCCAGAGCCTCTTCAAGAGTGGCTGGCGCTTCACGCTCGGCGACGGTGCTTTCATCAGCCATTCGTTGGCTCCTTTGCACAGGGTCTATAGTACCTGGGGCCTGCATAGGCCGGGAGGTCAAGGCCACAGCAAGGAGCTGCGCCTTGCCGATCTCGGTGTCCACCTCGGTGCGGTGGAATACCGGCCCGATAATGAACTCAGGGCTGCTCCAAAGCGCGCCTTGATGCTCCTCGACTACTCGCAGCCCCTTCGCCGTATAGGCGGGGGTCACAAGTAGGGATGCGCCGCGCTCGTCCTCGACTACCTCAACGTCTGTGATGCGCCCCAGCGCCCCACCGCTCTCCGGCGTGGAGGCAGCGAAGGGTGATCCAACAGACTCATGGCCCCAATCGATCACGACGGGGCTGATCTCAGCCTGAGCGTAGAAGACGCGGACGATCTCATCAAGATCAGCCCTATCTATGGGGCGGTCGATGTCTGCGCGCTTGCCAGTGAAGGGGGAGACGCACTCGCCCGCGACCAGCGTGGTGAATGGGGTGCCTGGCGTGAGCCCATCGGGCACAGCCTGGACCGTGGCGATCTCGGCTCTCAGGACGATGGACGGTCCACGCATCAGTTGAGCTCCGTAGGGTCAGTTGGTCGCCCCTGGTTGAGAGGCCCGTCGATGGGCTCCCCTGCCTGGACGTCGATGGGGCGTGGCTCTGACTCCTCCTGAAGAGGTGCAACGCCTATCCGCTCCCTGATCAGCCGCTCAAGCTCTGCGCCTGGGGTGAGCGCCTTGGATGCGATGAGACTAGGCATCAATGGCAACGCCTCGCTGAAGGCATCAATCCCAAGGCCGCGATGGACAAGGCGAGGCATAGCCTGGAGAGGCACATCCCCGAAGTTAAAGCGGGTGAGGCGCTGGAGGGTGCCGCGCCCAGGGCCAGGAGCCCCTGCGATCACATCAGCGATTTGATCCATGATGTTCGTTGTGGAGCGCCTGAAGCTGCTCTCATGCACCTGACCGATGGAGCGGCTCCCCTGCTCCCCCATGCCGATCCCCATGAAGTGGGTCATCCATGCGGTCTGCATTGAGCCGTCAAGATACTCGATCATGGAGAGGAGGGACGTGGCGTCGAAGGCTTTTTCGCCGAAGGTTGACCACTCAAAGCCCGCCTCCGAGACGAGGTAGCTCTGCTCGCGGCCCACGAACTTTTGAGCGGTCTCCTCACCCTCTTCCTTCGCAGCTTGATAGTCCGTATCGCTCAACCCTGAGTCCCTCGCCCTCCCGAGGTCCCCCTTGAGGACAGGCACGGGGGAGGCCCAACGGTCAGCAGCGATGCCCGCCCTGTTCAGGAGGAGGCGCTTGAGCCTCCAGGGGCCGTAGCATGGGCGCATGAAGCCCAAGCCGTCATAGTCTTGGCCGACTTGGTTGAGCACCAGGAGGATCAGCTTGGACGCCGGGATCGGCTCGGGGTCGCGCTCCTCTGGGTACATACCCCACTGGAGTTGAACCGCAGCCTCTAGCTTGCCAGTCTTCCTGTTAAACTCCCAACGGTCGTGAGCCTCCGGCTTGCGGTCTGCCCAGCCTCGGAGCCAAGCCTTTCCTTTGACCTCGCGGTCTAGATAGTAGAGGTCCTCCAGGTAGCGAGCCCCAGGCATCACGAAGGGGATCATCCGCCCGATCATCGTCTCGAAAGAACTCTCCATGCGGGGCTGCTGCCCGCCGAGACCGAGCGCCTGCTCCCAATACTCAGCGACCTGCTTCTCAAGCGCGTCACCGCCCGCAGCCTCAACACTCCATGTCGCGCCCAGGAGGGTGTTGCGGAGGTGGCGATATGAGCCGAAGATCTTGGCGTCGGTGCGGAGCATCTCATCAGAGACGAGTGCCATCCGGCGAAGGCCACGCAGATCGACGTTGGGGTCGTCGGTGTAGATCTGCCCGCCGCTCTCGCGGGTGCCAAAGACGCCGGTGGTCTTGAGGGGCGGTCTGCCCCTCTTCGGCTGTCGGCGCTGGCTGGCCGTGCTCGGGCTCAGCAGATGGGCGGAAGAGCTCACGCCTACATCGTGAAGGCGATAGTGTGAGATACGATGGTGGAACCGCCGATCAGCTCCACATAGACCACCTCGTCCACAGCGCCGGGGGCGGCCTGCGAGAAGGCGACATCGGCTGAGCCATTGGCTGCGGTGACATAGAGGTTTTGATCATTGGACTCAAGGACCACTGGACTGCGGACGGGCGGAGCGATCCGCGTGGCCGTAGGTTGACGGGTGTTCGCGTCGGCGCACCAGACCTTGAAGTAGACCTGAGCCTCAGCGTTCACGCCATCCTCTTGATACTGGAAGGTCACCGTGGTCGGAGAGGCACCACCCGCGCCCGTGGCTGTGATGGTCTTGGCGACGGATGCGGCAGCCAGGGACACCCCTACCTCTTGAAGTACCGCTTCGACCTCAGCGGCAGTGTAGTAGCCGCCTGCATCAACGACCGCGACCTCGGAGGCTGTTAGGGCGGCGAGAGAGGCCCCGATCTCCTGAGTCACGGCTTCAACGTCTGTGCCCGCGTAGTAGGTGCCCACGTCAGCGACGGTCACATCGGCTGCGGCGTTGCTGATCGCATCGCCCGATGAGTCGAGGAGGCCTGCGTTGAACTGAACGGGGACACGCTCGATCTTGACGTCGTTAGCCATCGGGGCACTCCATCTTATATAGGCAGACATTAGCACAGCCCGGCGCACTTTGGCACACTTTACCAGTTTGAGCGGAAGGCGGGCGGCGCTTTGGCGCGCTCTCGTTTCGGCCTGGCTGGCCTGCTGTCCTCAAGCGGATCTAGTGCGCCCATACCTGGAGCGAGGGCATCTAGCGCCATCGACAGAGCATCGACCTGATCATCATAGGCACCTTTGGGGAACAGGGCGCACTCGGTGATCAGCCCTTTGAGCTGCTGCGGAAGGGTCCAACGCTCAGTCGCTGCGAGCTGCGGAGGACGCTCTCCGTCGTCGGCGGGGATGTGGACCTGTCCAGCCTCGATCATCGGGCTCACCGCCTGGATGCGCTGCTCCTTGGACGACTGGCTCTTGAAGGGCGACACCTTGATCCGCTTGCGGCGCAGCCTGGAGATGAGGGAGGAGCCCATCGCCCGCTCCTCCACGATCCACTGCTGGACCGTCGACCACCTCCTCGACATCTTCATCATCTCGGCCTCAAGCTCGGTGAACTCCCAATGCCCGCGCACCTGATCGACGAGGTAGGCGTTTGAGCCCAGCGACACCCAGACCTGGATCACGCTGAAGTCAGAGCGTTCTGTCCCCTCATAGGCGCAGTCCACTGTGCCTATCCAGCGCCCGCCCTGAGCGTCGGGGAGCGCTGACCAGCGCTGCCACCAAGCCTCTTGGATCAAGTTACCCCCGCTAACTTGCGGCGTCTGCTGGTATTGAGCGGCGTACTGGAGTGAGCCCAGTTTCTTCTTCTGTCGAGCCAACACTCTGGGGCCAAAGCGGGCGGGAAAAAAGCTCTCCCCCTCTCTGGTGCGCGGGTCCTCTGGGTGAGCCCGTGCGGGGTCATACTCAGCGGGGATCACGATGTGCTCAAAACCCTCGTCGCTCTCCAAAAGGTAGCCCGTGAGATCCTGCTGGTGTAGCCGCTGCATCACCACCACGATCACCGCCTCTTTGAGATTGCCGAAGCGGGAGGAGGCGGTCTCCTTGTACCAGGCGACGTGGCCCTTGAGCCGAGGCGTCGCAAGCTCATCGCGGCTGATCGGATCGTCGATGATCATCCGCTGGCAGTGCGAGCCGATCACGCCACCCGAGGAGGTCATGGCGCTGATCATCCAGCCGTTGGCCGTATTCTCAAAGTGGGTCTTGTTCTTCTGGTCGATGCTCAGGCCCCAGGAGGGGGCGAAGAGGTCGCGGTAGAGCTTTGACTGGATGAGCTTGCGACGCTCCCTGTTGAGCTTGGTCGCGAGGGCCTCAGCGTGAGATGCGCAGATCCAGCGGTGCTCGGGATAGTGGAGCCACTCCCAGCAGGGCCAGCAGATCGAGACAATGGTGCTCTTGGTTGAGCCCGGAGGGACGTTGATGATCACCCGCTTGAGTTCGCCCCGCGTGACCTTCATCAGCGTTTCGCAGAGGAGTTCCATATGCCAGGACCACTCCATCTCTTGGCCCGGATTAAGGACCGGCCACATCAGGCGAACAAAGACTGCAAGGTCAGCGAATGCCGACCGCCTCACCCTCTCGCAATGGGCGACCCTCTTCGGGATCTTCGCCATCGCCTGCGAGTAGAGCCCGAGCTTCATCAGCGCGACTTTGTTGGTTATCCCTCGGGATATTGCTTCTTGGAGTGTGGTGGGCTCGGTCACTTGGCGACCAGGATTGCGTCGAGTTGCTCGTCAGTGAAGTCGGCAAGCGGGGACGCTTGCGAAGATGGGTCAGAGCGTCGCGGGTTGTACTCATCGGGATAACGGGCACTGAGAAGCTGTAGAGCCATCTTGCCGTCCTGCCCCCCGTCCATGACCTTGATGTGCATATCTCGGACACCCCGACCCAGGGCTGCTCTACAGTGGTCGCCCCAAAGGCTCTCTCCCTCGCCGTCCGCTGGGCCCCAGCCGAACCAACTTTCCACGACCTCAGTAGGCATTCGAGCGATCCCCGCAAGGTGCGCGAGCGGAAGCTGAAGGCTCACAGCCTGGATGAACTCCGCAGAGATGAAGGGGTCATCAATGGGGCTCCAGCCTGTGCCTGGGGATGGCTCATCAGAGCGGAGGGGGACGACCACCGAGGGCGCAGTCGCATCTTCCGCAGCATCCTGGGCGGCCTTCACCGCTGCATTGTGGGCGCGGCGCTCTGCGTCGTGTCTCTCCTGACTTAAGTGGGGTGAGCTTGAGTTGACAGGCTCAAGAAAATCTCCACCTTGAACAAGCGCCATGATCTTCGGGTCGTCTCGCCAACGGTAAAGGGACCTAACCCCACACCCGAGATCTTTGCTCACAATTGTTGGAGATGCCCCAAGTTGGACCGCCCTCACCGCCTTGACTTTAACCTGCAGCTTGAACGGGTGCCTCCCTGCTGTCGCCATCGCTTTTATCCTTTCAGCTCGATTGACTCCATTGCTCGATGATAAAGGGTGTCCCATGCGAGCTTAACCACTGCTGGAACCTGCCCGTTTCCAAGGATTGCGAGTTCGCCCATCCTATCGGCCACCCCATGAGCCATGAGATCCAGTCTGGGTTCGGGTTGCCATCCTCCTTGGTTGTGGCCTTCAAGATGGGGTTGTAAAGGTCTTTGAATTTCATCACCTTTCCGACCCCTTGCGCCGTTGCTGCCATCGCCGTAGGCAAGATAAGCGCATCCATCCTTTTTCGTCCTGCCCACTTCGCCGACGCTTTGCGACTCCGGCGCAAACGAGCCATCGGGCAAAACATCGGCAAACTTCGGGCGGTGGAGTCCCATTTGCACGGCGTGGGCCAAGATCCAGATCCTTTCTCTTTTGTGTGGAGCGCCGGCGTTCTCCGCTGATACAACTCCCCACTCCGCATCGTACCCCATCGCGGCAAGGTCCCTGAGAACCACATCAAGCCCCAAGCGAACGAGGTTTGGCGAGTTCTCCACCCAAGCGTACCGTGGTCGCACCTCTCCAATGATGCGAGCCATGTGGCTCCAGAGCCCAGATCGCGACCCGGCAAGCCCCTGTTGCTTCCCCGCTGATGAGATGTCTTGGCAGGGGAACCCACCAGACACGACATCAACCCTCCCCCTCCACACAGTTCCATCAAAAGTTCGCACGTCGTCCCAGATCGGGAAGGGGGCAAGGATTCCATCTCGTTGTCGAGCGAGCAAGACAGCGCGAGCAGCGGCATCAAACTCCACAGCGCAGACGGTGCGCCATCCAAGGAGGAGCCCGCCCAGGATGCCTCCTCCTCCTCCCGCAAAAAGTGCCAGCTCATTCACGTCGCCTCCACCAAACAACTTCAGGCGCTTAACTGTAGCCGACACGGTGGCTTGACGCTATGACACGGTTGATCATGTTTCGTGTCATGTTCGTTTTTTACACAGAAAAAAGGGTGGGATCCTCTAGAGTCGACCTGCA
>JGI24915J38486_100758_pt1 | contig 17893 bp, 15 predicted proteins | sample LinPfosmplate3_FD_38486 | JGI IMG/M metagenome (IMG submission 38486)
CCATCCGACGATGAGGAAGACCCGGTCCCAGCCCTTTCGTACGAGGACATGGCAGATGATGAAAATGACGATGATGCGCTTGGGTATGCGCCTGCTCCCGTCGATCCCGCAGAAGCCATCGCCGCAGCAGCCATTGACGCAGAAACTGCCGCAGCCGACCACCTAGTTGCCGAGGCACGAGTTGATCGTGAGGCGGCACTAGTCGCCGCTCAGGCCGGTAGAATCAATCCCGTCACCTACGCTCGGGAGCTGGCCGGGCAGTACCGGCTCACCCCTCGTCGCGGCGGTCCTTCGAATCCTCGCTTCGGGCTGGCCCGGATGCAACGTCACATTGTTACCCGCCCCACCCAACCCCCACTGTACATTACCCGCGATCCTAGCATCGTGCAAACCAAGCTGACAGAACTACGACGTATGGCGGACCCAGAAGTCGCCGCTGAGCCCGAAGAGCCACGGGCTGATGAACATGTGGCGATGAACCCACTGTTTGAGCCGCCCGGCGATGCGCCTCGGGAGGTACGAGCACGAGCGGCCATGGGCCGTGCTGCTGCTGCTGCGACTGATGGAGAAGAGTCCGAGGCAGAAGGCGGAGGTCGTCGACCTAGGATCGGAACGAAGCCGAAGCGGTGCACAAAGCGGAGTGTGCGGCGGCGAGGCGTGCCTGCCACTTGTCGTACACGTCGGTCTGCACGATGTCGCCGTCCTCCTCAGACTCGGAGACAGACACGTCGTCGTCTCCCTCAACGGCCTCGGCTGGCGGTGTCTTCACGGAAACGTCGGCGTACGTCGTCTGGACGTGCGCGATGACCTGCGCAATCCGTCGGTTCAGTTCGTCAACATGCTTTAGCACACCGGCCACTTCTTGGATGCGTTCTGCCGAGATCGGTGCCGGTGGTGCTGTTGGCGGCGTCGATATGATGCCCCGCAGACCCTCGTTCTTCGACACAAAGCGTGGACGGCGGCGTCCGAACAAGGTTTGCTGGTAGTTGTGTCGTTCAACCGCTAGCTTTTCAAGCATAGTCTCACCTTCATCCATCAGCGCAACCAATCCTGTGACGAGCTCCTCAATGTACTGTTTGGTCGTTTCCTGGCTCTCCCCCACAAACCATCGGTACAGGCTCTGGCTGAATCCGGGCGCTTGGTATGAGTAGTGCGAGCCGCACTTTGCAATCTTTGAACCCTGTTCACAGGTCGTCAAGCCAATGGTGTGCGCGTCGTATTCCGTGAGCCTCTCATTCAGTGCTACGTGGGCTGGCTTGGCCTCGGGTGCGGCATCGTCAACAACTGAAGGTGTTGATGAATCTGTTGAACCGTGGGACATTGTAGATGGCATTACTGTGGCACGAGAGTATCGTCTAGATCTGTGGCCGAGATATCCTGCACGGAATGTGTGAAATGCAAGAGGGGGTGGAGTGAGAAAGGGTTAGTGCTTGCGGCGGCGAGTGCGGCCACCCCGGGCAGCCGGGATTCGCTCGACAGCTCGGAGGCTGGCGGTGACTGTATCGTGTAACACTCGGAGTTCGCGTTGCAATACATCCAGGGCTGGTGTCAGCGTGGGTGGTAACGCGGCCTGGAATCGGTCGGCGATGGCCGCGATGGCCGCCTGGATCTCTGCTGGGGCGGCAGTGGTGGGTGTGGTGCTTGTGGGGTCGAACGGCTCGTGCAGCGCGGCATACAGGGGTTGTAGGGCAGTGCCGAGAGCGCCGCGCTGGGGCTGCCAGTTTTGCCAGTTCGGACCGGCGCGGAAATCGGTAATTGCGGTGGCCACCGTTTGGATGTGCGGTTCCAACGCATCTATTTGGTCTACCAATGGTCGGAGGACCGCTTCTGCCCGCGCAGCGCCAGCCCTCTTCAGCTCCTCTCGCAAATCTGCTGTTTCCGTCTGTGCACGTTTCGCAGAATCGCGTTCCAGCCCCAACTCGTTGTGCACGCTGCGCAGTTGCTCACGCAACCCCTGAGTCTGCTCGAGTGTCTTACTCAGCTGTGCGGCTAGCTTTTGAACCTTGGTTGAACTGGTCATTGCTGCCTTCACCGCTGGGGTGGCGCTCTGCTTTGCCGTCAAGCGCCGCGATAGACTACGCAGTTGATTACTGACTGTGGTGTTAGCATCTGCACATTCCTTCACGGCGCGCTGAAGCAGTTGTGATCGCCCTAGGCTGCTGGATAGCTCACGGTCGAGACGCTTGATGACGTCGCCCGCTGCGCGCAAGGTGCGGAGATGATGGTGCTCGGTGCGTTTGTTTGAGGATCCGCCTCGGGTGGAACGGCGGGGATGGCGGCGCGTTGAGCCCATTGATGCTCTGCTTTTGCGTGAGATAATCCCAGAGTTGGTCTGGAATAGTCATGGACCGAACCAACCTAGGCAGGAATATCTACACAACATCTACGGCGAAATGGCAACAGGCACTCAGATCGCAGACCCGCTTCTCAACGAGAATCCTGACCGGTTCGTCGTGTTCCCCATCAAACACCCCGAAGTGTGGAGTATGTACAAAAAGGCGATGGCGTCTTTTTGGACAGTAGACGAGGTTGACCTGTCAAACGATGTGCTGCAATGGCCAAAACTCACGGACAATGAGCGATACTTCATCAAGCATGTGCTAGCGTTTTTTGCTGCGAGCGACGGGATTGTGAACGAGAACCTGGTTGAACGCTTCATGGCCGAGGTGCAAATGACAGAGGCCCGCTGCTTCCTGGGGTTTCAGGTAATGATTGAGAACGTGCATTCCGAGATGTACAGCCGGTTGCTCGACACCTTCATCACGGACCCGGTCGAACTCAACAAGTGCCTGAAGGCAATCGAGTACTTTCCAGCAATCAAGAAGAAGGCCGACTGGGCCCTCAAATGGAGCGCCAACCAAGAGGCGTCGTTCGGTGAACGCGTCGTTGCGTTCGCCGCGGTGGAGGGTATCTTCTTCAGCGGATCGTTCTGCTCCATCTTCTGGCTCAAGAAACGAGGACTCATGCCCGGGCTGACGTTCTCGAACGAGCTGATTTCCCGGGATGAGGGAATGCACACGGATTTCGGTTGTATGATGTTCAAGATGCTGACGAGGGACAAGCCATCGAAGAGCCGTGTATACGAGATTATTCAAGACGCAGTGAGGGTTGAGAAGGAGTTCATCATTGAATCGCTGCCGTGCCGCCTGGTTGGAATGAACTCCAACATGATGAGTCAGTACATCGAGTTTGTGAGCGACAGATTGCTGACCTCGCTCGGATTCCCAAAAATCTACAAGACCAAGAACCCGTTCATGTGGATGGAGATGATTTCGATGGATGGTAAGACCAACTTCTTCGAGCGCCGCGTGGGGGAGTATGCGAAGAACACGGATGTCAAATCGACGTCGAGATTTGATCTGACGGCCGCGTTTTAATGCCTGCGGCCGCAGGCAACACCGATGGGAAAGTTGGGGGTTTCTGTGTACTAAGACAGAGCCATGTCCACTACAATGCAAGCAGTTGATGCGGCCGCTGCACAGTTCCGGACGGGTAGCAAGAGGGGGGGGAGTGGGACTAAGCATTCCAATGCGGCCTATCGCCCGTATCAGGATGCTTTCAATGCCTTCTTGTCGCTCGGTGCGATCGTGATGATCGTCTACGGAGTGGCGGCGCTGGGGCGCAACAGCCGGCACACGCGGTGGCGATGGTTTGCGATCGACCTGATGGCGCAAGTGATCAGCATCAAGCTAGCGTCGGATTTGATCCCGTACGGGATCGCGGTGTCAGGGCAGAACACAATGGATGCGGCAGTTGGGGTGATGCTGATGGCGATGCTGGTGGTGGTGCTGATCGGCGACGTGACTGGGCTATCGTCGACGAGCAAGCTGTGGTATCTGGTGGACGGTGCGGAGCTGGCATTGTTCTCGGGTGTCATCCTTAAGTATTTGACCGAGCTGGTGGCTTAGCCACGCCGTGTCCGCCGCGTCCGCCACGAGCGCTTCCGTTTCCCGCTCTTGCGCCGTCGACCCCGCCGTCGCGTGCCCCCACCCGGCACTCTCCTCCACGCATGCTCCACCGCCGCATCATTGTACTTCGTCCCCGCAAACAATGCCATATGCAGTCCTCCCGCATGCCACATTGCGCACAACGGATGTGTGTCATCGCAGTCTGGATATGCATCCGCCTGCAACATAAAGCTCGCCTGCTCGAACCGCTTCAGTTTGGCCGGCGTGTCTAGCTCCTCCCGGAAGGCCTGTGCCAACGCCTCCCGCCCACCCCGAGTATGCACCAGGTACTCCAGATCTGGAACATGCTCGATTCCCAGCTCAGCTGGAAATTTCCCCTGCCGATCCGGTGGCAACTCATCCACCACCTTCATCACCTTCTTCACTACATTGGCCGCCAACAGCCGTCGCGTGTTGGCCATGTTGAGTGCATCGTCAAACCCAGCCTCCTTGATTGCCTTTTTGAGACCATACGGCAGCTCCCGCAAATCTGGGTTACTTTGTCGATGCCCATGCCTCTGCTTCCTGCTCAAAGCCTTCAGTCTGTCGGAAATCGTCAACGGTGGCGACCCAGATTGCCGACGTGCCGGACGGTCCGTCGTCTTCATTGGTGTCGATGGCATACCCTGTCATACCAACCTAGAAAGGTCGTTGGAGTACTCCAGCACCGCGTGCTCATGGCCCTCATACGGCAGTACTTCGAGCTCACCAAGCAACACCGAGCAGACACCGGTCCCAAAACTGTCGTGCTCATGCAGATTGGGTCCTTCCTCGAAATCTATGGGTACATCCACGACGACGAGGAGCTATACAGTCCTCTTCGCAGTGTAGTAGGTGTGTGCGCCTTCAACGTCGCCAAACGCACCAACGAAGACCCGAATCTCCGCATGGCCGGTGTGCCAATGCAGAGCATGGACAAGTACGTCGAGCTGCTTCTCCATGCAGGCTGGACGGTGGCGGTGTACCTGCAATCTACTGTCCCTGGACGCACCGATCGCAGCCTCGCCCATCTTTTCACTCCAGGCACGTTCTTCAGCCAGACCAGCGGCGTCTCCAACCATCTCCTGGTAATCTGGGTTGAGTACCGCCCCATTTCAGCAGCGCGTCCCACCGACTGTCTCTTCTACGGCGCAGCCTGTCTCGACAACATGAGCGGCACTGTCACCGTCGACGAGGCCACGTGTTCGCCGATCCGTCACGACGCATCGGACTATGACTGGGTGCAAGAGGTGTGTGTGGCCTACAATCCCCGTGAACTCCGCATCATCCCCGGTAACGAACACTCTGCCCCATTCGCAGCCGCCATCGAACAGCTCGCTAGCTCCACCCTTCCGCAATGCACCGTCCGACGGCACACGCACGAACAACCAAACGTGGTCAAGGCCCAGAGACAGGTGTACCAATCGGAGGTGGTGCGGAAATGCTACGGCAGCAACCAAACCCCCGAAAGTCTCACACTCCTCCACCACCCTCTTGCAACCAGCGCCTTCACCCTCTTGCTGGCGGAGGCCAATGCGAGCGATCCTAGCCTCACCCGGCGGTTGTCGCGTCCCGTCGTAGCCACCGCTGTCCCCCGACTTCTGATGGCCAACCACTCGCTTCGTCAGCTCAACATTGTCCAGGCCGGTGAGCACGCCCCCAATATTCGGTACTCCAGCGTTATGCGAGCCATCACCGAAGGATGCCTCTGCAACATCGGTCGCCGTGAAGTGCGGCGGCGTATTCGGACACCGCTAGTCGATAGCATCGCGATTGATCAGCGTTTGCAAGAGGTGGAGGTATTTGTGAACGATGCCGACTTTCTGACCGAGCTTCGGAAGGCAATGCGGGGCATTCCTGACGCCGAGTCAGAGTTCCGTGCGATCGTTCATAGGGTCGCCAAACCCGACATGATTGCCTGCAACCTACGGCAGTACCTGGAACAGATGCTTATCAGTGCTGAACTGGTTCTGGCGAAAGACGGCATTGACAAGGCTGGAGGACTGGCACGCAAGGCACGAGAGGCCCAGCAAAGTGGGCAGGCGCTACTGACCGAAACGAAGAGGCTATTCCTCGATGAAGCGATCGAAGCCCCATTGTTGGGGGATAAGCCAGAGGATGGAAGCTGCGCGGCACGATGGTTGCGGCCGGAGGCCGATCCGAGCAGTTTGTACTCGAAGGCTTGGACCGAGTACTCTCATGCGCTTGCGGATCTCGAGGAAGTGCGCACTGTTCTTGCTCACACCTTCAACCAGAGTGGACCCAGCCGAACTAGCGGGCGAGGAGCAAAGTCTGACCCCCAAAAGGCGGCGACGATAGAAGAGTGTAAGGGCGCAATCATTGTTCGCATGACACAGCACCGAGCCAAGCAGCTCCAGGGGTGGTTGAGCCGACGCAAGAGCACGGCCGGTACTACCGACATGCCGCCAGTTCTGCAAGAGGGGGTGACTGCGGTCACGGCCACTGGGAACTACGTGCGAATGGAGAACACGATTATCAAAGAATGCATCGCTAGGCTGGAGACGGCACGTGTGGCTTTCACAAATATTGCCCGAGATGAGTACTCGCGTGTGCTGGAGTGGTACTCCGTCCGTGAACAGGTGGTCCGAGACACAATCGAGTTTGTAAGCGCTGTGGATGTGGCTTCGACCGGCGCAGCGCTCGCGGTCGCTAACCGATACTGTCGACCCGAAATCTGTCAGGATGGGGACGTATCATGGTTTCGCACCACCGAGCTTCGGCACATGTTGGCCGAACGCATCGATAGCAACGAACTGTTTGTCCCGAATGATCTTGAGTTTGGGGGTGCGGAGGCTGATGCCGACGGGATGCTACTGTTTGGCACTAATGCCTCCGGTAAGTCGACGCTCATCAAGAGTGTGGGAATCGCGGTGGTATTGGCACAGGCAGGGTTCTATGTGCCGGCGGCCTCGTTCGCACTCCGGCCTTACTCAGCCATTTACACGCGGATCTTGGGCAACGACGATCTCTTTCGAGGGCTATCCACATTCGCAGTTGAGATGACCGAGTTCAATGCCATTCTACGCAATGCCAATGCACGGACGCTGGTGCTCGGCGACGAGCTGTGTTCAGGCACGGAAACGGTGTCAGCCATTTCGATCTTCGCCAGCGGTCTCGTAGCCCTTGCCACCACCTCTTGCACTCATTTGTTTGCCACGCATTTTCATGAGGTGGCGCGATTGGAATGTGTCCAGGAGCTGCGGCGGCTGGTCTCAAAGCATCTTGAAGTACGGTACGATGCAGAGGCGGACGCTCTGGTGTACGACCGGAAGCTGATGGACGGTCCGGGAGACAGTATATATGGCCTGGAAGTGTGCAAGTCGCTCAAGATGCCGCAGTCATTTTTGGATCATGCGTATTCGGTACGATCACAGCTGTTGCCAGCGGGCCGCAGCGTGCTGGGTGCCAAGACATCCCGGTACTCTGGCAAAAAGGTCAGAGGAGAATGTGAAATGTGCGGTGCTCCGGGTGAACACGTGCATCATCTCATGCATCAGGCCGATGCTGATGATGAACGCATGGTGGATCATATGCGGGTGAACGCAGCAGCCAACCTAATCAATGTGTGTGAATCATGCCACACCCAGCTGCATGCTGCTGGAGATGCTGCGGTGCGGCATCGGAAGGCCAAGACGGTGGACGGGCGGACGGTGCTGATCGCACTACCGCAGGAGGTCTAGCTGGCCAGAGGAGCGCCATCGGCGTGCATCAGATGATCGTTAGATGCTTGACGCGCGGCACCCATGCATCGCTTGCATTTTGGGCTGATTCCGATGCGAAGCTTGCTCTTGGCTTGGAAGCATCGGCCAATGGTCTTGCCGAGCGCGGCCCGAATCCATGTCCTTGCGCAACCATGAGAGGCACATCCGCCGAGCCCGGCAGGTAAGATGGAGTTTGGGCAGTGGGTGTCACTGCCGTGGTTTTGCTTGCAGTTGGGATTGAGGCGTTGCATTTTGCGATCGGTGTTGTTAGACAGACAGATATCGATGGGAGAGGGCGGACACGCCGAACAGCTCGAGTCGCTGTGTCCCCTGCCGTCGCTGGTGTGCACTCCTTCGCGATGTCCTTGGTACATGCTGATGCAGATGATGACAATGGTGGCGATGACGATGCCCACGGCACAGAAGGTCTTTCCGAAGCGGCGTGCCATTGGTTACCAGTACTGGTCGATTACTTTTTTGCGGGGCGTGAGCGGCGATTGATGGCGCGCCGGCGTCGGGGGACCGCCTTGGACTTTGACTTGGTGCGTGTGCGGGACTTGTAGGCCTTGCGGGGCTTGCGGCGCTGGGCACGGGGCTTGGAAGGCTTGCCAGCGCGCTTGGCCCTGTGGGTGCGGCCCTTGGATGCGGTGTGCTTCCGGCGCTTGCGCATCGTGCGGTGACGGCGTCGGCCTCCGGAACTAGATTCGACGTCCATGTCACCCCCTGCTGGATTCTCCTCACCCCCTGCTGGATTCCCCCATCTCGGAAAAGGTCCTTTCCGCTGCTGCTCTACATACCGCCATGCGGCCTCGTGTGCATCCAATACTGATGCCGCTGCCGCACCAGGTCCTGCGCGCATTTCGGCTGGTGTGAGCTCACCATATCCCCTTGCGGTGCGCGCGTCTAAGGCCTCAATATTAATATAGGGAAGGTCCTCTTTCTTGGGCGGCACATGCCCAGTGTCACCGCCCGCACTCGATTCCTCCAGTTCCATGTCTGATACCTTAGGCACAACCGCTCGCTCATGCGCCACCGCAGCGGCTGGTTCCACATCGGGTTCAATCGGCGGCCCTTCAGCCGAGAATGTATCAACGAAATCCAGCCAGTTTCTGAGAATCTCTGCGGTCAGCTCACCTGGCGCGTCAACATACAGTTCTTCTTCGGTGAGTGCATAACGAATCACCTCAGAATAGCTTTCAATGTGTGCAGTTAGAGTTATGAACCACTCCTGCAGTTTTTTATCGTCGCTGAACAGATTAATGATGGTATCCACATTTGTGTCATGGGATTCGATGTCGTGATAGCGTTCAGGAAAACGGTAATCATTTGGCTCCTCAGCCCTGCTTTCGTCCGCATCCTGACGCGCATACACTTCATCGTTCTCCTCTGCTTCTTCACTGTTTGACACATTGGCCTTTAGGCGACCACGAATGAGCTCAATAAGCGTTTTCGGATCACTCAGTGCTTGCAGGCGATCAAACTCGCGCATATCACAGCTTCCGTCTTCGGCAAGATCACAAGCCGGCACGACAATAACCCCACCATCTTCCCCCATAATATCTGCTGCGTCTTCCCATTCCATCCAGTGTTCACTTCCGTTTGTGTACCCCTGGATCACATCGCTCAACTCTCCTACTTGCATCGTGCTTCGTCGCATGACATACAGCTTATCCTTAAGCATATCGCAAACAACAATTCGCATTCCATAATCCGGGCCAACCTCAGTCCCTTCTGCGATCAAATTAGAGACAATGTCCCATTCGTCAACCGAAACGAAAACCAAATTGTCATCGTCATAGCCTGGAACAGGAAAACGAAAACATTCCATGATACCAGAGGCCGGACCGTTGGCCATCAACACACTGTCAGCCAGCGTCATCATCGCTTCGGTGGCGATAAGCTCCTTAATCTCGGCACGAAGCCGATCGGCAGGGTGCTCACCCACTCCACCACGCTGGATAATGGCGCCCCCCTTCTGTTTTGCTCCACCCGACAGCATCTCGGTTGCTTTGCCCAGCTTCGAAACCATATCCGTCATGTGTTCGGCTCCGGGGGTCATGTCGTGCAAGGTGTCAACCCCCGATAACAAACACGTCGCCAGGCCCGATCCCGGAATCGCATTCGCTCCACGCACCGGGTCAATATGACGCCCATTAAGAGGTCCAGTAAGGCGTCCGATATTAGCCCCCCTGTCAGTATACACCCCACTCCTGACAGCGTCTGGAGCCAGTGTCCATATCGCCATAATGTGTGTAGCAAGGAGATCGTCGCGTACTACCCTTAGGCGCTCGACTTCCGCCTTTGCTGCCGCCACACTCGCCGCACCCTGTCCCTTGACCGCTTTGAGCGTCTGTTTCGCATTATCGTAATCTTTCGTTGCCTTATCAATATCTGGATCTTTTTTGATATTGTTGAGATCGGACGCATAATAGCATGCGCTCGGCGTGAGGGCATCCGAACCCAACGCAGTTGTCATGAGAATTGCAGCAGCTTGCGCCGGCCGGTCGTTGTTGGCGAGCAATGCCGAACTATCAACTGGAACCCCAGCCACCGTGTATCGGGTAAAACCTTCGAGCAAGCGTGCATAGTCCCCAACCCATTTCGCCAATGACGCACCTACAACAGCCCCCACCCAGTCAGCATTGTTCAGATACAAACCATATCGGTTGCTGGGTGTGCTTTGGGTGTTGAATTTGGGAACTTGCTTTGCGGTCACCAGGCCTCCCACCAGTTTTGCCGCTATGTTCCCAGCCGCACCCGATTTTGCAAAAATACTAGCGTTAATATCAACCAGGTTCTGGTTGGTCATGTCCGCAGTCAGGTTAAGTTTATGTGGAATGAGTGTTCGCTCGAATTCGTCGGTCGGCACCGGCCACGGCGCGTCCCCGACACCACCACCAACCCGCTGTCCAAGATCGATTTCCACCGTCACTCTGCCACCACTGAAAATTATATCAACCTTACTCTGGGCTTCTCTTGACCGAATAAGAATCGGATAGCTCTGCTCCTGGTTCAAACGGGCATCGCCGGCCGCCACCAGTTGTTTTGTGGTTGGACACGAGTCCCCGCCCATATCTAGCAGCCGAGCCAATGTATTGCATTCGGGTACGGGTTCTCCACCTCCTGGCGCGCTAGACAATGCTTGAAAACGACCCTTTGTCATCGCATTGTTAAACCATCGATCGGGAGGACGCCGAACAATCGTTGTGTCATCCACTGACACTACATTCGGCGTCGGCATGGAGTACATAGCTGCCAGCAAGCACTGGGTTTCGAGGGATGTGCCCTTGCGTAGCATGTTTTCCATGAAATTTATCCCTTCCTCGGATGGCACCTGCCCACCCCGCGCGGCTACCCCAACCCCAGTTCTAATACCTGGCCGCGCTTGGAAAACATCCAAAAAATTAGCCAACCCATACATACGCTGAGCTCCTATCTCCTTGATAGTGGGTTTCATGTAGGCCAAGTACCCAGGCATGTACCCCGAGAACCCTCCCCGTGCGCCGCCAACGTACTTCGCTGTCCACTCTGATAGCAAACGGATTAGCAACCCACTGTACAGCCAGGGATCATCCGTATACACGTCGTCTTCATACGGCTTAGCCCGGGTGTGTTCCGGGTGCGATGCAAGAATAAGGTTGATGCGAGTGTTCACATCTGTACCAGGCAGTCCCTCTGAATCCCACAACACCGAGTTGCGGAACAGTGTTGGTGCAGCAATGGATGCCGTCTGAAGCGCACTGTACGAAATCGATGCCACACACAGCTTGTTCCGTTGTAACTGTTCCGGCGAGATATCAGTGCCCTTTAGCTCTCGGGCCGCTGCCCGTTTGGCACGATTCGCATACTTTTCGGCATCTACCTCTAGCATATCCATGCGCTCGGCCACGGTTACTCGGGTGCGTGGGGTCAGTTGAACATATATAGGAGGGATTTTACTCAATACTTGGTGCAAATACTTGAGCGCTGCTCCTGGCTTGCGTTTACGGTTGTTCACTGTGCCAGTCAATGCCTCATTAACCCCCTCGTAAACTGAACTAAGATTGTCAGTTAATGTTTTCCACACATCCCGACACTGAGGATTCGCATCTTCATTTCCAGCACTCATTGTGGCTCCATACCGTTCATTGATCTTTATCAGCGCGGCATCTAGCGCGTTGACAACCGTGATGCCTCCCTCCCTCCCCCCCATCCTCCCCATTTCATAGAGGGACCCAAGACTCTGGGTTGACCCCCCCTGGTAATTATCCCACACTCCTTTACCCCCCTCGCTCACAAGATATGGCAATAACTCATTCTGTCGCACGGTATTCACAAAAGCCTGGAAACAATCAAACCCATTCGCTTGCATATGCTCCATCTTCACCCGTGCAGCGTAATCATTGAGTGTTTCGCCGTCATTGATGGGTGGAGGTTGGGGAGCCGCTGCTGCCATCGATGTCCTACCTACCATCGTCAAAAAAATAGTTAGCAGTAACCCAACACCTGGCCCCCACCCTCTTGCATCCAAACTTGGTCAAGGTGTAGGAGCGCGCGGCCAATCTTCCAACGGCGTCTCCCTCAAGCTGTTGTAGTACACCCTGACCCAATCCGCCTTGCTGTTGTAGTCGCACCCATCAATATGGATACGCTTCGTGCCATTTACCTTGGCGATCAACGCCCGTACCTGAGAACGGTCGGCGAACAACAGGAACATTGGCTCCCCCATTCCTGCATTGAACCACTTGTCATGTATACATTGACCCTCAGGGGGCGGTAACGCCGAGTTCCGCACCACACTCCCGTAGAGAGACGCGAGACCGCACCGATTGGAGAACCTGGGCAAGTTGCACGCCCATGAACCGCATTGCACATACGAGTGCACACCCGCCCATCGTCGGGGGGTCGAATGTGATGCCATTTTCTTCGTGACCACCACGTGTTGTCCTGGATGACCCATGTCCCATGATCCACATCTGCATCGATACTCAGCACTGTTCGAACGGCGCATACTGCTCAGCACTGGATCCATCCAGAAGATCCGTGCCGACGGCGCCTGCATCCCCCGGTGCTTGTGCATCACCAATCGCCCCAGCTCATCCGGCAGTCGCACCCCCGTCAACCTATCGCACGCATCTGCCAGCGCCCAGATGTGTTCCATTAGCACATCTGGTGCGATCTCCGCCACCGCTTCAGTCTCTTTTGTAGCCGCCGTCGTTGATCGCACCATCGCCATGCAAGAGGTAGGGTAGGGCTGGGGTGTTGATGGCCAGCCCTCTACGCCCCTTCGCCGCCGCTTTCCGCATGCACCATCGTGTCGTGTCTCTACGTCGGGTAATGTCATTGTGGCCACCGTGTGTTGCACAGAATATTTGCGATGACTGCACTCAATTTCTATGCACGAAGCTCAGCGTCTTCCGTAAGTGAGCCCGAGCGTAGCCGCTCGCCACCGCTGGTGCGCATCCAAATGCCCCTGGTCCTCTTGCTGTAGAGAAAACATCCGCGCATCCGTAGATTCCCTTAACAACTTGCGCTGCGCCTCATCGTGCGCCGCTATCTCCTCTTCATAACTTCTCCAACCCGAAGCGCTCTCCGCGTCCATTGCCGCCCGTTCGCGCTGCATCTCTGCAAGCGTCTGAGCCCGAGGCGGGGCCCAAGTGCCTCCATCGACCCCCATGCCATCGATCTCGGCCACTGGGATAATACTGTTCTCGTACGACTGCTTCAAATCACCGAAGGCAATGTCATCGACCATCCCCCCAGTCATCGTGAGCGGGGCTTCTTCCGAGGCAATCAGCATCGTGCCCCCGCCGTGGTTAGCCGCCATCGGTCCTCCCGCCAGCACCACCTCCCGTTTCGCCGCCTCTTTCCGCCGCTTTGCCATCTCGGCGGCCATCTGCGCTTGGCTTCGAACCCTTGGCCCTTCCGCCACCTCTTCAGATAGCCACTCTGAATGCCCTTGTGTTTGCTCTGGCAATGTATTGTGGAACTCCTCGAACGACTCATTGAACCACGTCTGAAAGTCTTCGCGCTGGCTCATGTCGGCTGCGATGGTCCGACCCTCGGGTGTGTCGTAGTCCTCGCGCACCAATGCCGACAACGAGCCCTGCGTGCGGGCCGAAAGAAGCTGCCGGCAGATCATGTGGGCCTGGTAGAACAGACGGTACACCTCGGGGGGAGCGTTTGATTTGTCGGGATGAAGCTGAGCCACATGCCGCATAGCACGTCGGAGATCGCGATCCGTGAACCCCTCGGGGAGCTGCAAGAGGTTGAGAAGCTCGCGGAGGGTGTAGTTCCGAACGTCGAGATCGAGATGGGAGTACTCATCAGCACCGCCGGCATCGGCCATATCTGTCTTGTTATGTTCTTGGAATGGATGTTTGTGTGGGTTTGCGTGCCACACCATGACGCCAGATGCAATAACTATCACACTCAACATACTGTGATCTTAGTAACCGTGTTGCCACCAGTGTTCGCGACGTACACGTTGTCGTTGCTGTCGATCGCGAGCGCCTGGGGTCCAGCGCCCACGTTGATCGGAGGGTCTGCGCCAGCTGCGGCCGCCTGCGGGAGGCGATCAGGCAGAAGCCGCGGAACGTGGTGTATGTGTGTATGCAGCCGCGACACGTCACGGTCCGGGGGATGGACCAGGGAACCGAGAAGCGGCGGCTGAGGGACTCCGAAATGAAGGCGCTCGCGACGACCCTCAAGAAGCGGCAGATGATCTTCGACCCAACGAACGAGCAGCGCTTCCTCCGGATGACGACGCACTGGCCACGGGCGACACGACTGTTTGGGGCGTTCCCGCAGTCGTACGGCCCGAAGCCGGAGTCGTGGAGCAAAGTGCCGACGGGCGAGATGCCGGCGCTGACGGCGCTGCAACGGCGACTGGCGGGACTGGACTGAGCGGCTTGGACTGAGCGAGGGGTGCCTACATGAAGTAGTGCTCCAGCCCGAATCCCTTGATAATTAGGAAGTACGCCAGGGCTCCGGCGAGGAAGCCGCCTGTGGATTCGAGAACGGGTATCCAGAGTGTTTGCGTGTCTGGCGAGGTTTTGACAGTGTGGCTAAGAAGCAAGGTTACACCCATCAGGAGGATAAGTGCGAACGTGGTGCTGAACAGGAACTTGGCGATGAACGTGTTATTTTTGCCTTGCTGGCGCATGAAGAAGATACTGGGCAAGATGGTGATCGGGTACGCCCAGAAGATGGCGCCAGCTAGAGGGCTCATGAAGGTGCCGAGGTAGCTCGTGATTGCTACCGCGCTGCCGCCTATGAGAAAGTTCTGGGCGATGTCCCTTAGTATGTGGGTGGTCATTGGTCTAGCAAGAGAAGAAAGGGGGGAAGACGTGGGGGGCGAGCGAACTCAGTTGACCTCGGCGATGATCTGGCCTGTCTCGACAAACTCGCCTTTGGACCGCGTGAAGCGCTTGACCACCCCGGGCTGGAACAGGACACAGTGCGTCGATCCCCCGTAAGCGAAGTACCCGAGTTCGTCGCCCTTCCTGACCTTGGCGCCCGCCTTGATGTGCTTGTTGAGGTTACAGCTGGAGATCTCCACCATGCCTACGGGCATCACGCAGACTGTGCCGATGCTCGGATCGTCGGCCTTGATGTAGATGATGGCGCGCGTCTCGACATTCGTCAGGTAGCCCTCGGACAGGTCTTGGTCCGTAGGGTCTTCTTTCATCGCATCGGTCTGCGTGAAAAACATACCGGGCTGGACGTAGGCCTTTTCGATTGTGCCGTTGATCGGGCTGTGCCAGCGGTGGTAGTTGAACGGGTTCAGGAAGGCCTGGTACACGCTGCCGCCCGTGAACTTCTTCACGTACTTCTCCTCAGCGTTGAGCATCGCGTTGAGGGAGTAGGGCTCAGACTTGATCCAGAACCTGCTCTTCTCTTTCAGGTTGAACGATATTCGGTACACCGTGGAGTCGCACGCCGAGTTGACGAGCTTGTTGTCGTCCGGTGCGACGACTGGGCGTGCGCCGGGACGAAGCTTGCGCGCGAAGAAGTCGTTCCAGGACTTGAACCCGTCATACGGCTTGCTCGGGTCGTGCTGGTAGTCGGCCATGTTGATCTTTTTGGACGCACCAGGACCAAACCAACCCGAGGGCGACGTGTTCAGGACGTAGCGCGACTTCGGGCTGTCAAGGAACTTCTTGTAGGCCGCCAGGACCTTGCCGAACATGGCGTTGATGCGGATGCGCCGGTAGGCGGCGAGGCCCTGCGGGCTCCCCATCGTCCAGATCAGGATTCCAGATAGTGGGGTCCCGACCAGCGCGGTGTCGTTGAACTCTGGTGCGTGCGTGAGCACACGGTCGAGTTTGTCGAACAGTTCCTTGAGGGTTTTGGGGTGGCGCGGGGTGCCGTCCCTGGCGGGAGTGATGGAGGAGATCATGGTCTCCATGTACTGGCGCTCAATCGGGCGCCTGTGGATCATCTCCTTGAACTCGCGGATTACAGCGTGCTCGCGCTGCTTCTTCTTCGCCCCGAGCCGTACCTTGCGGGTCTTGGTCTGTCTGCTGACGTCCAACCATGACTGTCTGCGCGTTCGCGGCATCTCTGTTCTACTATGTACTCCCGCTTTTCTCTCATCCAGGGCAATGCCAAAATAAGGAAGGCGACGGGCACGACACCAGCAAGAGGGGAAGGGGAATGGCTCAGGTAGCAGGCGCGGGAGCAGGTTCGATCCAGTTTAGCAGCGAGTACCGGTGGGTCGTCCGCCCCGCCGGCTCTCGCCGCTCCCCCAGCTGCCGCCCGTCTTGCCCCGCCTGGTTGCGCCCCACCCTACCGTGGGCACCCGCGTGCTCAGCAGCCCACGCGTTGTGTTGTTCCGCCGGGACAACGACGAGTTGTTCCAGCCGGACATACCTCGGAGAATTCCAGCCCTGGTCATACTTGGAGCGAGTGGCAACGGCGGCATCTTATCTGGGACTCTGAGAATACTCGGAGGAATCAATACTAGTTGCGTGATGCCTGCGCTCAGGCACTCAGGCCAGCATTTCCGCCTCCCACGCATGCCGGCAGTACTCCCAGCTCAACCCTATCTCCAACCCATCCAACTTCCACTCCCCATCCCCCGTCCTCTCCGGCAACACCCGGCTCAGTTGCTCAGCATTCGACACCGGCTCGGATGCTCCACGCCATGCAGCCAGCTTATCTCCTTCCTCGAAGTTCCCCAGCCGTGCCAACTCTTGCAAGAGGGGAGGGGGGTGAGTGCCCTGGTACTGCCAGGTCCAACTCGGCACCGGTCCAGTGTAGTACTCCCACACCCATTGCAACCCCGCCAACCAATGCTCTGTCGCCTGCTCCAACCACGGACTCCACGGGCTTTCAGCATCGTCCACAATGTCCCCAAGCCCATGCTCGTAGTACCTGGCCCGCCACCCCGGAGACCCCGCATCGATCCAGTTCTCCACTCCATTCTGCGCTGCTGGCAACCGATTCCAAATCGCCTCAAGCTCTTCCGGCTTGCCGGCCGGCACTTCGCCCGGAATCATCACGTGCGAACCAAAGGCCCGACGCCGCTTAGCCAGCGTTGTCATTACCTTGTCCTCCCGGGAGGCCAGCTCGGATAGCAGTGTCTGCACCTGTGACCAATCAGGCTCCCACACACCAGACTCAAGATTATGCCGCAACACCCGAAACTCTGGGTCTTCCGCACGCATCAGATTGTAGGCCTTGCAAAGCCGTTCGATCCCGCTGTCCCGGATCGAAATCGCGGGCTGATGTGGCATGAAATCGTTGCCCAACATTGACATCAGGAAGACATAGTCCTGGGTGGCCAACTCCACTCCGCCGCCCATACTCTTGCCCAACGTCTTGGCTAGCAACGGGATCTCAACCACATAGGTTGCTGATGGCGATAACGTCTCATCGATGTGTCGCACGAACGATGGTGCTTCCCGAGCGAGCCGCAGACTGGTACAATGCCGACCGTTTGCCATCGCCAGCAGGATCAGGTCGGCATCGAGCCCATGCACTATCACATGCTTGTCACTCCACTCTCCGCTGCGAATCCAGTTCATCAGCTTATGCTCACCCTCCCCCGGCTCATCCGAGCCAGAGAAGCGAGTAGGTACATGTGTAACGGCTGCGAGCTGTCTGCGCACCATGGGCATCAATGCCTCCATGAAGGGAGTGGCAGGGGTGATTTGGGTGGTATCGAATCCCCCCGACACAGCATTCCCTCCCGCCACCTCTTGCATTGCAGCAGCCAACATTAGGCGGCCGAACCGACGCTGCCGTTGCTGATTCAGCTTC